>Ga0129324_10000980_pt1 | contig 19343 bp, 18 predicted proteins | sample CPBDNA_7_FD_96879 | JGI IMG/M metagenome (GOLD analysis project Ga0129324, IMG submission 96879) | Freshwater to marine salinity gradient microbial communities from Chesapeake Bay, USA - CPBay_Spr_15_0.2_DNA | ecosystem: Environmental > Aquatic > Marine > Coastal | place: USA: Chesapeake Bay... | reverse complement strand
TGGGCAAGTTATGAAGGAGGCGTCGAGAGTTCATATCTGAAGGTGCTGGCGGAACTGGGAACGATTGGCTTAATCATTGCAGGTGCCGCGGTCTTCATTCTTATTAAAGAGTTTAGTCGTTTGAAAGTCGCCGGCATCGCGCTTGCTCTCGGAATTTTAGTGAATTCCATTTTCGAGGGATGGCTGCTAGTGGGAGGCAGTGCTTACGCTTGGGCGATTTGGCTCTTGGCTGCCACTTCTGCAAACCGACCACTGAGATTGACCCCCTATCAAGGCCAAGTCTTAATCACTCAATATCGAAGCCCAGTTTCGCCTCGGGTTCTCTAAAAGGATCAGCTGCTGTGCATTTAGAGAGGTGTCCGGTCCAGCTAGCAAGTGTCGACAATCGCTCGGTGAGTTTTGGAGGCAGCACTATATCAAGGTAGTCAAACATGGCAGCTATTCGGTGCCCCCAATCATGCCCCTGTGCAGCAGCAAGGAAGTTCCGAGCCCCAATCTCTTGCAAAGAACGCGGGTCAGACAACAAATCTTGCAACTGCGTGATGCATGTGACACCGTCAGTGCTGAGTTCAATAAGTGAGTCAAACCCGTTGAGGGTCTCTTCTCCCTCCGGTGAACTTGGCCTTGATCCTGCTATGACACAACCCGATGCCGCCGATTCAAACCATCGCGCAGTAATTGGCGAGACACCTTTGTAGGTCTGCGGGTGAGTATCCTCAAATCGGTAACAAAGGCTAATCCGAGACCTTCCAAGTACGGACAAAAAGCCTGCCCGATCCTTATTCATATCGCGCGTATAGGGATACGTTTGAGCGGACCACCATGCAAAAAACTTTGAATTTGGACCTGACGTTGATTGATTAACAATTGCGTCCAAAACTCCTGCGGGCTGCCGCCCAAAAACGCCAACGTCGATCCGCTTGTCAGTGTTGAATCCGCCAGTTGCCAGGACATCCGCCGCTTGTGGAATAAAGACGGTAGGGACCTTGAGTAACTCAGTTAGCGGTGAAACCATCTGACCGTAACTCACAAACAGCACATCAATGATCTTTACTAACCTGCGGTCAAAAGATAACTCGCTTGGTGGATACAGGTCAACAATGTACGCAACAACCTGACCGTATCGTTCCCTCCAATTCGGAACTGAGTTGAGCATGCGTAGAGCCGAAGGACCCATTCCGATCAAGATGAGCAAATCTGCCCCAGCGTTTGAACCATTTTTCATTTTTCGGTAACGGCCGTTTCGCACCCTCCCTGTGATCGGTTCCATTCGAGTCTTGGCAAAGAATTGACTGGGAGCAAGTATCAATGCCCCACAAGTACTCGCAAGGATATCTTCGAGCTCAAAGTTGTTGGCCCAAGATGCGTGACTTGAGGAGGCTCTCTCCGAAAGAACGTGGATTGTAGGCACATTCCTAATCTACCGTGACCAGTATTCATGCCTCGATAGCCCGGTACGGGTGCTGCTTGCTCAAGCCACCGTAGTTAGTTGACCAATTTGACACGCAACCTCTCGGATACGACCACGGTCACCTCATCCAGTAAACCCAAGAAAATTATCTTGAACGCGACTCCGACACCGACCCAAACGTCAATATTTCTCCCCTATCACTGTGGGAATCTTGAAAGTGAATCATGCTATTTCCGATAGCAGAAAAAGGGATGGAGCAATGCCCCCGGCATCAACTTGGAATAGTCTCTGCTAACCCTGTACGCATAGCGTATATTGACGGAAATAATAGCCACTAGCGAAGTGCGGGGAAGCGAGTCTCAGTGACAACCGGAATAGCAAAGTACGTAAACCGTCAGGGGGCATTATTAGCTATCATAATCAAAAAAGATTACTCTTCAAACGGAATTGAATTTTTCACGGATCCTGACTCATCGCAGCAATTGGGCTACATGAAAAGACCATCGGGATATGAAGTTGTTCCACATAAACACAATAGAGTCGAGCGTACAGTTCAGTTGACTCAAGAGGTTCTTTTTATCAAGTCCGGATCCTGCAGACTGGACCTTTACGAAAACGAAGATCAACTCGCTATTGCCATTGTTCTCCAAGCGGGAGATGTTGCGCTCCTGGCAGAAGGCGGCCATGGATTGGTAATGCTTGAAGAAACAGAAATTATTGAGGTAAAGCAGGGTCCCTTTTCTGGTGAAAAGGATAAAACTAGATTTAGCCCTGTGGAGAAATCTTGATTCCAGTAAACCGTCCCTTGATTGAGTCGGCGGATGTTCTCGCTGTTTCAAAGGCTTTGAGTAATGGCTGGGTCTCTGGTGACAGTCCGGTCGTTGATCAACTTGAACATTCAATGGCTACGACGATAAACGCTAACCACTGTGTCGCGGTTTCTTCAGGAACAGCCGCAATTGACATTGTTATGAGTGCGCTTGAGGTCTCCAACAATGATCATGTAATTGCACCGGCCACCACTATTATCTCTACCGTTGCAGAGGCTGCAAAACGTGGCGCAAAGCTCAAGATTGTAGACGTTGATCCTGACACCTGGTGCATGTCGGTGTCACAAACTCTCGAAGCAATGAGCCTAGAGGCTAAGGTCGTCGTACCTGTTCACTTATTTGGCTTGTCTGTAGATTTAGATCCAATAATTGCGAAAGCAAAAGAGTACAGCATTTTCGTTCTCGAAGATGCCGCCGAAGCTTTAGGCCTTGACTACAAGGGTGTGCCATGCGGAACATTGGGGGATGCTGGTGTATTCAGTTTTTATGCCAACAAGATTGTCACAGGAGGAGAAGGCGGCGCTATTGTTTCGCACTCAATGTATTGGGACTCACGATTCCGGTCATATCGTAATTTATGCTTTGACCCGCAAGAAAGATTTGTCCACCAAGAATTAGGTACCAACGCTCGCATGCCAAGTTCGACAGCAGCGCTCGTGACGTCACAGCTTCTTCGACTTAAGAGCCTTGTTGCGAAAAAACGTGCGATAGGCAACCGCTATCTTGAGGGATTAGCTGGGCATCCTTGGCTTCAATTACCACTTAGAGAAACGCCAACATCACAGAACGTTTTTTGGGTATTCGGTTTTAAACTTCTAGCAGATGCACCCTGCGATGCGCCAACACTGGCGAAAAGGCTAAGAGATCAAGGGATTGACACGAGGCGTTTTTTCTTCCCACTTCACCTCCAACCAGCTTTAATCAGGCTTGGTGTTGTCGATGGCGCATCACGGCCAGTGTCGGAAGACCTTTGGCAAAAGGGTTTGTATATGCCGTCCGGTTTGGGCAATACTTGGGACGAAATCGATCAATCAATTGAAACCTTATGGAGGATTGCCAAGTGAGCAATTTTGGATCCGATTACGCGGATTCTTATGACTCTATGTACGAGGGCAAGGATTACCAGGGAGAATGCGATCAGATTGAATGGTGCTTCGGAGAATTTTCTCCCGGGCCAATAACCTCGGTGTTGGATGTTGGCTGTGGCACAGGCAAACATAGTTGGGAGTTAGTTGACAGGGGGTTTCATGTCACGGGCGTTGATCAATCTTTTGACATGTTAGCCATAGCCCGAAATCCTTCTCGCAACCAAAAAACAAGAAGAAGGCCGTTATTCGAGCAAGGCGATGCGACAGAATTTGATTTGAAGGTAGACTTTGACGCCGTAATAATGATGTTCGCGGTCATTTCGTATCTGAATAATAATGAGTCCCTAATTGCAGGCTTAAAGAACATGGCCCGGCACCTGAAGCCGGGAGGCCTTTTTCTTGCTGATTTTTGGTATGGACCCGGTGTATTGATGGATAACCCAAAGCAAAGGGCGCATAAACGTTCCCTGGGCGAAAAGACTGTGGAAAGGCGCGTCACGCCAACCTTAAATCTTTCCACAAATACTTGTCTCCTAAATTATGAGATTATTACTATTGATGGAGATCAAGATCCGCATATAACTAAAGAAGATCATCTCATGCGGTATTTCTTCGGGCCTGAACTTGAGCTAGCCTTAGCTGCTTCAGGATTGGAACTGTTACATCTTGGCCAGAGTTCAAATTGGAGTTTAAATTTGAATGCTGCAGACTGGACTGGTTCGCTCGTGGCGAGACGAGCTTAGGTACCACGCTGTGTTGCGCGTCGGTGTAATTTCACTAGAGTCCAGCTCCACGAGTGGTGGTGCACACACCTTCGAATCTGAAATTGTGCGAGGCCTTTTTGACAAGACACCGGTCCCAGGAATTGATTGGATAGTGATAACTCCACATGATGGGGTAATAACTGAGGTCAGTGCGGATTGCACGCCAATCCAGCGAGTAGCGTTGTCACTCCGTGCACGAGATCACAAACTTGGGCTCGGTTTGAAATGGTTTAAGTCGCACCTGAAGTCGCTGGTTTCAGGTTCCCGTTTTAGGGATAAATCCGAGCGACGTTCTGAATTTTTCGCAGAAAAATTACGTTTCTTAGATTTGCATGTGCTTTGGTACCTGAGCCCATTCCCTGTGACTCGAGAGATCCCGTATGTCCTGACCGTTTGGGATATTCAACATCGACTTCAGCCTTGGTTCCCGGAAGTGAGCAGCAATGGCATTTGGATGCAACGCGAAATTGGAACGGCCTCTCAATACCAAAGATCAACTTTCATAATCACTGGTAACAAGGTCGGTGCGGCACAGTTGGAATTTGCGTATTCAATTCCTAACGAGCGGATCTTAATCAATTCACTTCCGGTTCCAACGGACGCAGTCAGATATTGGGAAAATACAAAAGTCACAGAAGCAATAGTCTTATGGCGGAAAGGTATAGGTAACTTTGTTCTATATCCAGCTCAATTCTGGGCCCATAAAAATCATAAAGTACTTCTCGAAGCGTTGTTCCATATCAAAGCTACCTCGGATGACATTCCCACACTCATATTTACAGGAAATGACAAGGGAAACTTTGATTATGTAGCAAGTCTCATCGAAAACCTTGGGCTGAGCAAACATGTTATAAATCTTGGTTTTGTAAGCCGCAGTGACCTGCTGTATCTGTATTCAGAAGCCACGCTGCTTGCCTTCCCAAGCTTATTTGGACCCGACAACATTCCACCCCTAGAGGCGATGGCGATTGGTTGCCCTGTTCTTGTTGCCGATGACCAGGGTATGAGAGAACAACTTGGCGCAGCAGCCTTGCACTTGTCGCCGACAGATCCTCTTGAGTGGTCAAAAGCCATAATCACCCTGACTCAGGATGCTGAACTTCGTGCAACAATGGTAAATCTAGGTAAAAAAAGAATTGAACGATACAAAACGGATCAATATATCGACAAGGTGCAAAATCGACTTCTAGATTTTAAGAAAATTCGGGAAACTTGGTCGCTGAATAATGAGTAATCTTGACTGAGTAATCGAAGGAAATAACAATGTTCTGAAAGGTGAAACTGTTTGAAATGACTCGCTAACTAAGTGTGACTTGGGGAAACACTCATCGCGAGCTTCAGTCTCAAACTTAAGGTGAAGTGATTGGGGTTCACACGTGCCAAGCATCGTTGGCCTTAAATGAATCTTAGAAACTATTTAGTCCTCCACATCATGGCTCCATGAATGCTGGGGCCCACTTGTTTTCCAAGCCAAATGGGGATATGATCGAAAAAAAATTTCCTTTTCGGGCTCCCAGTAAAGGTGCTCGAACTGCGCTCTCTCTAGCCAGAATTTCATGGCTAGGAGATCGGGTTGATTCTTAATACTTCCTATTCGATTGGCGGTTTTAGAATTACTAGAGGCCGGCCATTGCGCTATCATCTGCCTTAGTCCGTCACTCCAATCAAGCTGGTGGATTGAAACACTGTCAGGAAAATACATTCGTGCCATTAAGAATGTTGTTGATAGGGCGCCTAAAACCAGCGAAAAACCTTGACACAAAATAACCTCGGAGGGAATGGTCGGTGAAACTGTCACGACTGAACTACCCACGAAACGCTCCTGCGCCCTAAGGAAAAAAAGTAGCTCTTCGACATAGTCGGCTGCACCGTGATGGTGATTTGTTGGGTGTGCCTTAATAACAATTTGACCAATTTCGCCGCATTCGCTCGTGGCATGTAATATCCAGCGCCCTATCAATTCTATGTGATTTAATCCCGTAAGTTCGTAAACTACAGGCGCCAGGAACAATACCCGCTGCCTTGAATCCGGATCTATCTTGCGATCTAGCGCCATACTTCTCCAAAGCCGATTCATCATTTGTAGGTGATTTTCCTCCGTTGTTTCAGTGGCAAGTATCCGTTCGTCTGGTAGTGGTGTCGTTTGGGAATAGCCCAAGGCAATTTGTTCCAAATACCTACGCACCTGTCGCATTTTTGTAAGTTGAAGTCGTGAATTTGGGGGCATCAAGATGTCGCTCAATCCATGATCAACTTTCACAAATCTGAGCGATGGTCGAAGTTTCATCAAAGCCGCAGTTAAATGACTTGTAGCGGCCCAGATTTCAGTCAGATCACCTTGACCATCGGCTTCACTCAACAGAGCACGAGCACTCTCCAGCACTTTCAGACGAATTTTCCGTTCGCGACGTAGACTACGCGGACTAATTTTAACACCGAGACGATTTGCAAGCTTCAATTTATGAGGAATTTCGCGATACTGTGAATCAATTATCTGTGTAGTCGCATTCTCACCAATAAAGAATTGAATTTGACCAAACGATTCATCCCTTAGATCATCGCTGACAATTAGGTTCACGAGTCCCTCATTGCGAGGATCGGTCGTGAGGCGAGTCGCGATTAGAGATGCAGCAATAAAACTGTCCAAAATAATTAGTCTCACAGAAGTCATCGCTACAAATTCACCTTTTCTTTATGAAGAGTACTTACACATCTTTGGTTCCAAAACATCGATTCCTAAAGTATTTTTAGTGACACCCGATTCTTCAATCAGTTTGTCGGTTGACCTGCTTCCGATTAATGTAATGTGCCAGAACGGTTGTTAGTTTTTGGTTGTTGTGGTGCCAGTTTCTCGTGAATTCGTGTGGTGTTTGGTATCCGAGTGATGAGTGGGGACGTTTCTGATTGTAGCCCTGACGGTAGTCCTCGACCATGATTGGGAGTGCCCCCGGGTTGGTTGACACCATGACCTGCTCCATAGAAAGTTTTCTATTTTGGTGTTGATTTTTGGACTTAATGAAAGGCTAGTTTCATGCCACGTGCCTATCCTGATGAGTTCCGAGTGAGAGCTGTTTCCGGGTGTCAAACAAGCACCGGGAACTCCCTTCCATGTATATTCGGTGAGCCAGGCGAGGGCTACTGACCCTCGTAACCTAGCCCGGTGTTTTTATATATTACGAAGGAAAACGAGGTCTAAGGCAATAACATAGCCGTGAGGGGATGCACTACAACGTAAGTGTGTGTGGGTCAGGTGACGCGGTAGACCAACTCACTCCTTAGTCAACCAGCGGGAATTCTTTTGGGGGCAAACAGATGAGGATTGGCTTAACGGGATCAAACGGCTTCCTGGCTTGGCATGTTCGTTGCGCGCTGTGGGCGATGCAAGAGGTAGACGTTGTCCCTATTGATCGCGTGCAATTCGAGAGCGTGGAGTTGATGGACTTGGCTCTCGCTGAGGTTGACGCCGTCATTCATTTAGCAGGAGTCAATCGAGCTCACGAAGAAGTTATCACTTCGGTTAATTTGGACTTGGCGGAGAGGCTCTCGGAGGGACTTTCTCGAAAGCAGAGCCCGATCACCGTCGTTTACGGAAACAGCATTCAGTCGCGTGGTGACTCGGTTTTTGGTATTTCAAAAGCCAAAGCGGCTGAGATTTTGCGCAGTCAGTGCGAGGCGAGCGGAAGCAAGTTTGTAGATGTGCTGATTCCCAATGTTTTCGGCGAACACGGTCATCCATTTTATAACTCAGTAGTGGCAACTTTTTGTCACCAGATAGCGAGTGGAGCTGAGCCACGGATTGAAGTCGATCGTGAACTATTACTTGTGCACGCCCAAGACGTTGCGGAAATATTGATTGGTGCTGCCACCACACCCGAGGAATCCAATATCGAGGTCGGGGGGAAAACCCTTCTGGTTTCGGATGTGCTGGAACAAATAAGTGCTATTAGCGGGCCATACGCAGATGGTCAACTGCCAAATTTGAGTGATCCGTTTACTCGCTCGCTCTTCAACACATACCGATCATTCACATTTCCCCAAAAGTGGCCCATCCATCCGGTGAAGCATGCAGATCAGCGAGGGGAATTGGTGGAAGCTGTTAGGGCAGCGGGCGGTGAGACTCAGGTTTTCTTTTCAACGACGAAACCAGGGTTTACTCGGGGGGATCACTTCCACCTGCGCAAGGTGGAGAGGTTCCTTGTGTTGGAAGGACAGGCGACGATAAAACTCAGGAGACTGTTTACGGAGGAGATCATTGAATTTCAAGTGTCGGGGGATTCGCCAGCAATAATTGATATGCCAACGCTGTGGACCCACTCGATTACAAATACAGGTGAACGGAACCTTCTCACTTTGTTCTATGCGGATGATGAATACAATCCTGATGACCCTGATACCTACTGGATAGCGGTGTGATCGCCTCATGAAAGTAATGACAGTGGTTGGAACACGCCCTGAAATCATTCGGCTTTCCTCAGTCATCAATTGTCTTGACGCTACTCCCGGAATCGATCATGTCCTCGTGCACACTGGTCAAAATTGGGATCACCAACTTAACCGAGTCTTTTTTGATGAATTGGGTTTACGATCCCCTGACCACGCGCTTGATGTTGATACTTCAAGCCTAGGAGCCACGTTAGGTGACATTCTGCGCAAGACAGAAAGCGTATTGGAATTGGAAAGACCAGACGCTTTTCTAGTACTGGGCGACACGAATAGCGCTCTTTCGCTGATCATGGCGAAACGAATGAAAATTCCGACCTATCACATGGAGGCTGGTAACCGGTGTTTCGATGCGAACGTCCCTGAGGAAACAAACCGAAAGTTGGTTGACCACACGGCTGACTTCAATCTCGCCTACACCGAACATGCTCGTCGTAATCTATTGGCTGAAGGTCTTGAGTCACGAAGAATTGTTGTCACCGGATCACCCATGCGTGAGGTATTGACTCATTACTTGCCAGAGATCCAAAAATCACGAGTGCTGGAAAGACTTGAAGTTGCCTCCGGTGAGTTTTTTTTGGTTTCTGCGCACAGAGAAGAGAATGTTGACAATCCGGATCGATTAAGAAAGTTACTTGAATCTCTGAATCTAGTTGCCGAGCGATGGGGGAAGCCTGTCCTCGTGTCGACACACCCTAGGACCAGAGCTCGAATGTCAGCAGGAGAAAGCTCAATAGATCTGAATCAACTTATTAATTTCCATGAACCGTTCGGGTTTCTTGATTACAACAAATTACAACTGTCGGCGTTTTGTGTTTTATCGGACTCGGGAACCATCGCTGAAGAATCCTCGATTCTTGAATTCCCCGCTGTCACACTCCGGGGCGCTATCGAGCGACCCGAGGCACTAGATACGGGCTCAATTTTGATGGTTGCTATTGATCCAGCTCGGGTAGTGTCAGGGATTGAGTGGGTCATTAGCCAAGGAAGGGCAAGAGAGGTCCCCATTGACTATTGTGTCTCCAACACTAGCGAGCGTGTCGCGAATTTCATTCTTTCTACAGCACCTGAACACAGACAATGGAGCGGATTACGTTAGAAGGGTCGGTTTCAACAAAACTCGGGGATTGGGAGCCAAAAATTGGTGCTGGAAGAGAAAAAAGGTGACCCAATTCGTGTTGCCTACATAACTCAGTGGTTCACTCCCGAACCTGCCGGGCCAGCGGATTGGATCGCAGATTCATTGCTAAATGACGGTTTTGCTGTTAGAACTATAACGGCGATTCCCAATTATCCAGCAGGTGTTGTCTATCAGGGTTATCGAGCATCGAGAGTCACTCGTGAGATCATTCGAAATATCCCGACACTGCGGTGCCCGGTATATCCCAGTCATAATCAATCAGCTCCGTCAAGGGCCTTGAATTATTTGTCTTTTGCGGCGACATCAAGTTGGGTTGGGCAGCGAGTGCTCGCATCGTCTGATGTCGCATTGATTTATTCATCTCCTGCAACGGCTGCGATCCCGGCCATGATTGCAAAACGTAGATCTAAGTTGCCATACGTGTTGCTTATTCAGGATCTATGGCCAGACACCGTTCTGCAGACTGAGATGCTTGGCTCTAAAAAGCTGCGCAAATTGGCTGAAATAATTCTGGGAAAATTGGATAAAAGTTCCACCAGTGGTGCAAGTCACATCATTGTTATCTCGCCAGGAGTGAAGAAGGCACTTACGTCCCGAGGTGTTCCGGAATATAAAATCACCGTGATGTACAACTGGATCAACGAGTCAATTCTGCACCCTTGTGAACGTAGGGGAGATCTTCGCAGAAGGCTGTCAATTCCTCCGGGTGACTTCGTATTCATGTATGCCGGTAACCATGGAGCGGCCCAGGGCTTGCATGCCTGGATCGCCGCAATAGAAAATGTTCAGGACTTAACGAATCTTCATTTTGTTTTCGTTGGGAATGGAACTGAGAAAATACAGCTGGTTGAGCGCGTGCAGAGTTTGAACCTGCGACGAGTACATTTTCTGGAGTCAGTTGAAGTTGATGAATTCGCGGTACTTGCCGCTGACACCGACGCTCAAATCATTTCTTTAAAAGATGCTCCACTCTTCCGCATAACTATTCCGAGCAAAGTGCAGTCGTCTTTGGCGATTCAGAGCGCTGTGATCGCTTCGGTTGCAGGAGATGCCGCGAGCGTTTTAGAGGATTCAGGTGCGGGTATTCTCGCGTCACCGGAGGACCAGTTCAGCATCGAGTCCGCTATTCGGCAAGCTCACACCGAGGGTGTCGATAGGCTAAAGCAGAGGGGGCTTGCGGGTCGTAGATATTACCTAGATCACATGAGTCAGGACCGAGGGTCGGCGACCCTTTCAAGGACCCTCAGGGAGTGCGTTCGAATTGATTCAGGGGGGAAAGGTGAGTAATTCAGAGATCAATCGGCTTTACCTTTCACCTCCGAATGTGACCGACACAGAGGTGGATGCTGTAGTTGCTGCGCTGAGGTCAGGTTGGATTGCTCCGCTCGGTCCCGAAGTTGACGCATTTGAGACAGAGATGGCCTCCTTTGTCGGTGTCGCTCACGCCGTTGCGCTCTCTTCAGGAACTGCGGCATTGCATTTAGGTCTTCTTTCGTTGGGCGTTAAACCGGGTGACGAGGTGGTAGTACCAACAATGACCTTTGGCGCAACGGCTTTTCCTGTGACCTACGTCGGAGCTGCTCCGGTGTTCCTCGACATTGAATCTGAGTCCTGGAACCTTGACCCTGAGTTGCTTGAAGTTTTCTTGTCTCGTCGAGAAAAAGCCGGTCGACTACCTGCGGCGATCATCACAGTGGATGTTTTCGGTCGATCGTGCGACTACGCACCTATTTTGGCCACAGCGGCTCGTTACCGGATTCCAGTTCTCGCCGATTCCGCCGAGGCGCTTGGCGCTACTTACGGAGACCGGTCGTGCGGGTCATTTGGTGCAGCCAGCGTGATCTCTTTCAATGGCAACAAGATAATGACTACTTCGGGTGGAGGAATGTTACTCACAGACAATGCCGTGATCGCCGAAAAAGTTAGGTTCTGGGCGACACAATCTCGCGAGGACGCGCCGTGGTATCAACACGAGGAAATCGGATACAACTACCGCATGAGCAACATACTCGCAGCACTCGGCCGTGCACAGTTGTCGCGCTTGCCGGAAATGATCGAGCGCCGGTGTCAAATCCGCGATCGATACGAATCCATTTTGAGCCGCGCTCGCGGGGTTACGGTTCTGAGCGATCCACCGTGGGGCCGATCGAATTCATGGCTTACCACGATTAGGTGTGATCCCTCGCTGCACCCAGATGGCCCTAGCCGCATTCGAAAAGCACTTGACGTAGTGAATATTGAGTCGAGGCCGGTCTGGAAGCCAATGCACCAACAACCTGTTTTCTCTCGGGCAGAGTCACACTTGACAGGAGTGGCTGACTCGATTTTCGTTGAGGGCCTTTGCCTCCCAACGGGCGTCGCAATGACCGACAGTGACGTTGACCGAGTAGCAGAAATTGTGTTGCAGGAACTGTCGGAACGATGAGCAATTTCTACCGGCGACGAGGTAAGCGTATGGTCGACATCGTGGGTGCCTTCTTTGGCCTAGTTACGACCGCGCCTGTGCAACTAGCCGCTGCAGCGATGGTGCGATGGAAATTGGGGCCGCCTGTGTTGTTTAAACAGCAGCGATTAGGCCTGGGGGGTGAGGTCTTTGAGATCATCAAATTTAAGACAATGACGAGTGCAACTGACTCCACTGGCGTGCTGTTACCGGATCAAGACCGTCTCCCACCTTTTGGCCATTGGCTGCGCTCCACAAGTCTCGATGAACTCCCTGAATTGTGGAATGTCCTGCGCGGTGAGATGAGTCTGGTAGGTCCCAGACCGCTTCTCTTGGAGTATCTCCCGCATTACTCAAACAACCAGATGCGACGCCATGAAGTTCGTCCTGGGATTACAGGTTGGGCACAAGTGAATGGACGAAATACGTTGCCTTGGAGTCAGAAGTTTGACTTGGATGTCTGGTACGTCAATAACTATTCTTTTCGCGTAGATTTAAGAATCCTAGGTAACACGTTCTTGTCTGTCATTAGAAGAGAGGGAATCTCAGCACATAACCATGAAACCATGCCAAGGTTTGATGAAAAAGCTAACTAAAACTGGGAAAGTAGCCCACCAGTTTCTGTTTGGTTGACTCTGAAAGGTCACTCCTCAAAAGGCTCGAAACATGATCTTCTGCCCGGTACTCAATCTGATGGATCTTTCCACTGGGCTTCGACCCTTCGAATTCGATTGTGAGAAACGTTGATTGCTTCTCCGAGTTGCGAGGCTGTCCCAACGATCCGGGGTTTGCCAACCATGGTGTGATGCCGCTGCTATCGAGAAAGGCTCGATGCGTGTGGCCAAAGACCCCAACATCAAAACCACGCAATTCCAATGTAGTTCGGGCACGGGAAATTTCATGCTCGCTATTCAAATACGTCCAGTCACCGAATGCATAGGGATTTGCGTGAGCCATCAGTATTTTGCCTAATTCGTATTCCTGCTGCCAGGGTATATGCTCAAATTGGTTCAGATTCAATTCCTCGTAGGTTAAGGCGACGCTTTCACGCAACCAATCGGGGAGTTTGTCATAATAATCTGCTCCGCCACCTGCAAGATCAAGATACATCTTGTCGTGGTTGCCCATCACGACCACCGCCCCGTTATCCACTTCTGCGCAAACTAAGTCAATCGTTTCGTTGACGTCAACACCATAGGTTAATAGGTCACCCAAAATTACTAGCCGGTCTACTTTAAGAGCTTTTACTTGAACAAGGCAGGCTTTCAACGCCAAAGAGTTAGCATGAATATCACTAATGACTGCAACTCGAACTACGTCATAGCTAATGGTTTTTTCCACTATTTCCCACATTCCATCATTGTCTCGAGTCCCTCTTTGAGTTGCCGAGGAGACCAGCCGTCCATTTCTCGTGCTCGCGAGATGTTGAGAGGTGAAAATCCAAATATGGGACGGTTTTGATCTCCATGAATCTGAATGTCATCCATGTTCCGCCCCGCCATCTTAGCGATACACTCTAGAAGTTGAAGTGTTGTAGCAGGTTCGCCTGATCCTGCGTTAAGAATTCCCGGAACTTGGTGCTGCAGTACGCGAAAAATTAAACTCACAAAGTCATCAACGTGAATGAAATCAGCTTGGAAGCGACCTCCATCTTCGATGGTAAGAACATCATTGGATTGAGCAAGTCTGACCAATCTTGAGACAAGCGAATCAGGGTCCATGCCAATTCCATAAATTGAAGATGGTCTGAGAATAGTTACGATTCTATTGGTGGTTAATCCCCAGTTGGTGGCAAAAACCTCTCCACACACTTTACTCATCAAATAGTAAGGGGTCCGGTGAGATGGATAGAGTGAATCCGTTTCTATCACTTTATCTTTGGAAAACTGATAGGCGTTTCCTGTAGAAACGTGGACTACGTGAGAGATTTTCGCTTTTTCTGCCAATTCAAGTAAGCGAATTGTGCCCAATGCATTTGATTCCCAACATTGGCTCGCTTCACGCGCACTATTCATTGACTTCGGAATGTAAGCTGCTAGATGCACGAGAGCGGATGTATTAACAAGTTCAGTTAATGAATTTTCATCGTTGAGATCCCATTTGATCAATGAAATGTCAGGACTGTTGTGTGGATTCAGAATCCGGGAAGCACGAGAAGGATCACGAACAAGCGCCGTGACTTGCCAACCGTTAACCTGGAGCGTCCGGATAAGTCGCTGGCCAACGAAACCTGTGGCGCCTGTAACAGCTACTCGCGTGGGGTGTGTTTGAGGTTTCATCAGACAATCTGAAGTCCGTCCTGGATTAGGTTCGAGTTCAGGACAGCTGTTTCTGACCAATGTCTCATAATCATCATGTCTTGGATTTGAGGTTGCGCTACTGGCTCACCAAATAACACGCGACGTAACACCATGTCGACTTCGTTGAAACCCGCGATTGAGCGCAAAGGTGTCGTACCTGAAAAACGACAATTGATTTCAAAGACCCGGACTCGGTTGTCAGATAACCTGAATTGAAAGTTGGCGGGACCATAAGCATTCAGCGCAACGGCAATAGCTCTAATTTGATCATCTAAATCGTGTCTTCGAACTGTTTGTGCCCGATACGTGTTACCGTCGCGTAAATCCCTTCTCATCAAAATGGAGGCATTGCAATTGCTGTCAAAAGTAATAGTCCCAGCGGTATATTCCTCCGATTCAATTCCGACTAGCTCCTGAACCACCAGATCGCTTGAATTCTCAATCGCTCTTTGAAGTTCGTCTTCGGATCTAATGATCTGAAAACCGACTGATCTCGCACCTATCCTGGGTTTAACTATTAGGGGGAAGCCAAACTTCACAACCAGTTCGTTCGCGAACTCTGCGGTGCGGGATTCGGGTGGCGCGAATCCACTGTTACGTAGAAATTGGTAGGTAAGGTATTTATCTTCAGCGATGGAAATGGCTTTGGGGCTTGAAACTATGACTTTGGTGTCGAATTCTTCCTCAATGGCGTCCTTGACCTGCGCAAAAACCATTAACTCAACATCAGTGCCAATTAAGATTACGTTAGGGCGTTCAACCGAAAGAATCCTACGGATTACATTCAAATATTCGGGATCAGAAGCCATCGGGATTATGTAGCGCAGATTAGTCCAGTACAAACCTGCAGCTAGTGGGCTTGGATCCGCTGCGACTATCTCAGGCTCTAATGCGGAATTCTGTAAACTTCGGATTATTCCTTGACCGAGGAGTGCACCCGCACCCGTCACTAGTACTTTCATGCCTATCCTCGCTCGATTTAGGATCATTGTATTGCCCATTCGTGATTGTTTAAAGCATCGCACCACTTTCCCCGCCGTATACTTTCCAGACCTTTGTAACGCTCTTTTCCGGTCAGTTAATTTAATTACTCTTCAGCAGATTTCCGAAACAAAAGGGTACACGTTAGTGTGAGAAATCATAGGATGTTTTTGATCCTTCGATGTTTCATCGACGCCTAACATGACTTCGTCTAACTTTTCTCCTGGCCTCAGGCCGGTAAAGATGATCTCGATTTCACGCCCGCTTTTTTCGATCATTTGTCGAGCGACGTCGGCGATCTTGATTGGGTCACCCATGTCCAGAATGAGTGTTTCCCCGTGGCCACCGATGACTGCGGCTTGGAGCACTAGGTGGACGGCCTCGGGGATTGTCATGAAGTAACGAGTGACGTTTGGGTCCGTGACAGTGACAGGGCCACCCTTCTCGATTTGATACCGGAAGGCAGTTAGGACTGAGCCCCGACTACCTAAGACGTTTCCGAAACGCACGGAAAGATAACGGCTGGGGCCAAGAAGCGTTGGGTATGTTTCCATGCCAGCCGTAAGGCGCTCGGTCATGAGTTTTGTGCGGCCAAGGACGTTGACGGGGTCGGCAGCTTTGTCAGTCGAGATGTTTATGAATGCGTAAGCACCTGCAGCCGCGCATGCGTGCAACACATTCTGTGTTCCAAGGACGTTGGTTTTGTGACCTTCTTCGGGGTAACGCTCGAGAAGGGGGAGGTGTTTGAGCGCGGCAGCGTGAAAAACGATGTCCGGTTTTACCAGTTGCATGACCTCGGTCATGCGCTCCCGGTCGCGGATATCGGCGAGGATTAGGTTGTCGGAGGAGAGCAGTCCTTGGCCGTCGATACTGAGTTGGACCGAGTGAATTGCGGACTCATCTCGATCGAGAATGCCAACGAAAGCGGGTTGGTAACGGTGAACCTGGCGGGCTAGCTCGGATCCTATCGAGCCCCCGGCGCCAGTGATCAGGATCCTTTTACCGGCAAGAAACTCAGAGATCGCCACTTCATCGGTCGTAATGGGTCTGCGTCCGAGAAGGTCTTCTTCGGAGACGTGCGTGATATCGCCAAGTTTGACGGCTCCGCCGATTATTTCGGATGTTGTTGGAATTACTCGCAAGGAGATTCCGATAGTGGATGTTCTGTTGTCGAGTTCTAACAGTTGCTTGGCTGACACACCAGCAATCGCAACGACCATGGTGTTGGCTCGCGTTCCACGAACCACTTTTTCAAGGCTTTGGAGATTTCCAAGCACTCGGACTCCTTGGATGCGAAGCCGGCGTTTACGGGGATTGTCGTCTAGGAATCCCACGGGAGTGAACTTAGCGCTTGAGCCGAGGAGCATCTGCCGGACGATTTGCTCACCGCTATCCCCTGCTCCATAAATCAATACCCGCTCCCCATTTTTACTGAAAAGGGACCGTTGACGGTAAGCGCGCAGGGCGAATCTTCCACCTAACAACAAACCGATCACGAGCGCCCAGGCGATCATTGGCACCGATCTGGGCAGAGAGGGAGGGCTCTCGAGAAAAATGAAGATTGTTCCTAGGAGAGCGACGACAGCTGAACTTGAAACGACCGTGAAGACTTCATCGAAGGACCCGATGATGTTTCGCCCACGAACCGCTTGAATTAGATATCCCAGCAATACTTGGAAGACGCCAAGACCCATTCCGATGAGAAGGGCCGTGTTGAGCATCTCTGACCCTGGGTTGTTGTCAAATCTAAGAAGCACGGCGGCGGGAACGGCAATCATCCATGAAAGGCCGTCCCACCCTGCTTGAACTATTCGGCGAACGTCGATTCCGTGGTCCTTCCGATCCATTTTCTCTCCCCCTGAGATACTCCAGATTGTCGTTTTCTAAATTATGGCACAAATTAATGCGATATTTCGCCGGAGTTAGGTCGCCTGAGTCGATCCTTCAGGCACCCGGCTCCAATTATTCTCTGACCCGGTTGGGGCATTCGTGACAATCACTCCGGCAACTGTTGCATGTACCTGATTAAGGGCAGTGGCGGCTGTCATGAGATCGGTTGTGGTGGTGTGGTTTTGGCGGATCACGAGAACCACCGCATCACTCTGTTTCGCGAGCGCTGGTGCGAGGGGACTTACTACCAAATGCGGTCCCACCACGATGACGTAATTGAATTGACCGCGCACGGTTTCCAAGAGTTCGTCGTAATCGGCTGCGGAAATATAATCGGGAAAGGCGGTGATATTTTCACCCACCGGCAGGTCTTATACATTGCCGAGCGGGGTTGCGTGGATCGCATTCTTAATAGTGGCCTGACCTTGGAGAACCTCGGAAAGACCGCCGGCTGTTGGAAGATTGAACTCAGTGGTACACCTCGGTGCCTTGGGGTCGGCTTCAATCACGAGCACGGATCGTTGAATCTGCGAGATTGATTTAGCGAGAGCAATCGCAACTCTCCAGCTGTCGTTCGTCGGTTCAGCGGACGTGAGTGCGAACACTTTGCTTGTGGGGTTTGCGAAAAGCAGATTGGAACGCAAAACTCGGAAAGCGTCATCGCGGGCAGGTGATTTTCCTTCTGAGTTGGGAATAACCGCGAGTGGAGGTGAATCGGATAACCGGAAGTATTGTGCGGGAGTTCGAATGGTTGAGTCACGGCTAGTTTTGAGGTAGACGAATCCGCCACCGATTCCCAGGCCAATGATTGCGCCCAGAATGATGTTTGTGAGAGCCCGGTCCGTTGTCCCAAGACCCTCGATTGCTGGAGTCTCCGTAACGGATGTGACGAATAGTTTTGCGTTTTTTAATGGGTCAGTCAGTGCCAACTGGGACAGCTCATTGGAAACATAGTCAACTGCTTCTTCAATGGAAGTCGCGGCTTCCTGTTCTGAAGAATTGGTGGCTATTAAAGTAATGGTTCCTGTAGGTTGGATCGCTCCGGTGACGGGATCTGGCGACCCCGAACTCGAGATAACGGTGAGGGAGTTGTCGTTAAAGTCAGAGTTTCCTGTCACAAGTGCTGCAATGCTCGAGGAATCAGAAACAATGCTGCTGGTTTCTCGTGCTATTAAAGCTTGAATCGCGCTTGAGGCGTTCGTTGTGACTAGTGGTTCTTCTGCTGACGTGTTTAGGAGAGTCAGTTCTGGAGTGTCCTTTGGCAAGAGTGATGGCACTAGAGCGTTGAGTTGGCGGAGTAATTCGGTGTTGATTTCCTTGGCTCGTATCGCCGTGTCTCCAAATGTTGTAACTTTAAAAACCCTGGAATCAGGTTCTTCTTCTACGCGGAGGTTCTGTTTCAGTTGGTCAGTTGTTATCCCGAGGGCCTGTGCTGCTGGGGATTCAACGAGATCGCTCTGCACGATTTCGGCAACGGTTGCAGTCTCAGTTCGTTGTCGAGAATCGCTACCAACCAGCCACGTACTAGTAGTGCTGAATTGTGTGGAACGTGTTTCTTCGGCTGCGAGAGTCTCTGCAGTTGCAGGAGTGAGAAGAATCGCCGTCGCTGTTTTTGTGTACGTCGGTTCCACGGCTGGTTCGCGGAAGGCAACAGATAATCCAGCTGCAAGAAAGCCACCGATGATCGTGGAAGCGAGGAGCACACGCCAGTTTTGGCGAACTACGGTGACGAAATATGTCAATTCCATTTATTTTCCCCCAATCGCTTAATAAAGCCGGCTAAGAGCCAATGAATGAAACATTGAAAAAATTAACCGTCTGAGTTGCAGTCTAGCTGCTACACGGAGAGGTCAGAGAACCGTCTGCGTGATGCATAAAGCGACACTGCTTGGTGAAGTCGGCCAGTCAAATTCAGTGCAGGTGAGTGGACCCAGATTGAGTTCCTCGGGCAGGGAATTCGCATACTGCTCTAGAGCGGTCCTGTTGGGTCCATAGAGGGCGAACACGGTTGGTTTGGTTGTGGTGATTCGGTCGAGGTCTTCGGGCCTGATTGTT
>Ga0129324_10000977_pt1 | contig 19362 bp, 17 predicted proteins | sample CPBDNA_7_FD_96879 | JGI IMG/M metagenome (GOLD analysis project Ga0129324, IMG submission 96879) | Freshwater to marine salinity gradient microbial communities from Chesapeake Bay, USA - CPBay_Spr_15_0.2_DNA | ecosystem: Environmental > Aquatic > Marine > Coastal | place: USA: Chesapeake Bay... | reverse complement strand
TTTCACCTATACCTCAAGGAATGTGAGTGGCGGTTCAATTATCGACCTACAGCGAACCTCTTGAAGGTCCTAGTCGAATGGGTAAAAATATGAATACTTCGAGCTTATCTATGTCAGCCCCTTATCTTTTATCTCGTTGCATTCGACAAGTAAGGGCGAAGCTACAATAGTAGTTACGCAATTTAAGAAGACAAAAAGAGCAACCATTCCAATACAGATTTCTTTAAAATACCAGAATATTGATCCTGACAACGGAACGTTATCGGCTTTTTGCCGAGCGTTTCTATATTTCAAAACATTATGGGCCATTGCAAATGCTACCTTCTAAACGTGATTTGCCCCACCTAACGTTTCGTTATCGAAATAAATAGATCGTAATCCTTACGCCTACCTGACATTCGTGTAAATACTTTTTGAAAGCTGCTATTCGTCATTAATGATTTTTGGCAGGTCATGGCTACAGCCATCCCTTGTCGTCGCCGTCCTCGATCCGACACGGACGCCGCAAGCGGCGGAGTAAACTTGGCTTTTTGCCGTCACCTTAAACAAAAAAAGCGCCCCAGTTTTTCAAATTGGGGCGCTTCTTATCGGGGGGCCGAGCGAGCTCACCCCCCCTCGTCTATTCGCGGCCTATAACTTCAGCTCCGTAACCCAAACGACGGGCACAAGAAATTTGCCGCCAACAATGATAAAACGCTTATCGTCGTGGTCGAGGGCAGCCGCTCTGAGCGAGATGAGTATTTGCCCCGCCACGGTATCACGCCAGAACCAGTTACCCAGTTGCCAAGATGATGGTGTGCCGCCATGACTTGCAGCCTCCATGTAATAGGCCTTGAGGTCATCCGCACAAAACCGCAACACCATCGCCGCAGACAGATCTTCTCTGGGGCTCTCTTCATGTGGCCCGTCGAGAAACGATAAAATGTGTTCGGCGATTTCTTCTATCGTCAGTTTGGAAACACCAACCGATGACCTGCCCCTGGCCTTCTTTGCCGACGCATAGTTTGGTGCCAGCATTTCGATTTCATCTTTGAGCCGCTGTTTAAGATCGGCCACATCCGCCGTCTCTAGATCGGCAGAGGCCGTTGCGGGCGCAGACCAACTTTCATCTGACGATGTTCCATCATTGCCTTGATCAAAGTCGCTGAGCAGCGAAGGCCCATCATCGGACTCCAACAACCCAAGCGCGTGTTCCAAGACTCCGCGTTGCAAGGCGTGATTGCTGGGCGGACCTACAGGCCGTCCAAGCTCAAAGGGCACGAACAGACTGCGTGGCGGTTGGATGATTTCGCTGTGCAATCGAACCAAACTAACGACCGTCGTCGCCAGTCCTTCTTCTTCCAAATAGTGTGCAAGCACGCTCACGGCGCGCGTACATAACGGTCAAACGGGAAGCAGAACGACGGCGTCTACCTGATCAGCTTTAAGGACACCGGCCAAGTGCCGGGCATCGTCTTCCATATCCCGTGGATCGGTTGCCCCCATAAACGAATAGTGATTGCTCGCGACGGAACCAATCAAGCCTTCTTCTTCCATATCCGCTAAGTGTTGAAGCGGGAAGGTGACATTGAAATCCTGTTGAAAGGCCGTGCGGTCAAAATTGACCGAGATATGACTCATGACAATGTCATCCGGCGCCGTATCGTTGGGAATAACCCTGTAACTGTGGTCACCGCCGACAAAATGCTGATCGCTTCGCAGATGAAGGCCCGCCGATGAAAGCATGGCAACACGACGATCTTTCAACGGGGCGCCGCGGACCCAAGGTTTATTCTCGAATACGGGGCAATCGAGCGCGGTTAGATTTTTCTGCATGACGTCTGGCAAAGTACGTACGTCGACCATGATATAATCCTAAAACCGAAATGAATGATGATGAACGGTACCGTGGTTTGAGATTTGAGCGCAAGGTTTGGGTTGAGCGCGATGCGCGCCATTCATGAAGAACAATCTTACAGCAACCCTCGTGGGGGTCATTGAAATCTCGGGCGACGGCGCAGCGCGATTGTTTTGGAGGTCGACCTAGTTGATCAACACCTACAACAACGGCGGCAGCATCACGAACGAAGCCAACGTCGAGACGATCACCGCGCCCGCCACGTGACGCCCGTCGGCGGCGTGAGTTTCGGCCATCAGATACCTGATCACAGCCACCGGCATCGCACACATCAGCACCAACACACCGCGCGGTGCGCTGGTTACCTCAACCGCAGGCGACGTCCGTTTACTGTTTAAACCAATATTTTCGTTTGAAAAATTCATCGACTCTTGGCTAGCGCCTAAAGAGAACATTTTACGCCATTAGGCGGTTCGTTGTGGGGCGCTGATCCAAACCGCTGACATTATCGTAATACTATTGTATATATTACAAACTCTATTATTTAGTGTTTGGTGACATGCGCACATTAAGATTTCCAATCCGGCTAACGATTTTAACGCTATTCGTCGGGCTAGCGGTAACAATCGTCATTGTTATATCCCTCTCAAATTTTGTGCACAGCTCCAACGCAGCACGCGATACTGCGATGACATCCATTTATAAAGCTCAGGAGGCCACAGCCGGGAACGTTGAAGAATTTTTGCAACAAGGGAAACTGCTGGTAAGAGCGATATCAGCTTTGCCGGCCTACTTAGCGAACGATCCGAGTGGTGACGGCCTATTCACATACTTCAGAGGGATCGCGACTGAAGTACCTTGGGTCTATTCGATGTTTGTTGGCTATGAAGATGGTCGCTTTGTTCAAACCATCAATCTAAAAAAATCCGCCGGTGGTCTATGGGTTGTACCGGGGATACCGGAAAATACCGCGATCGCGCTACGTCAGATGGACCCGATAGTCAACGAAGACCCACGCGCCCAAGAGTGGCGATTCATCGGTGAAAATTATTGGGAGATACCCGCAAACGATGCCGCAACACATTCGCAATACGATCCACGTGTGCGCCCTTGGTATGAACGCGCCATCGCGACTGGTCAGACCGGCGCATCTGATATTTATGTGTTCTCGAGCCTTCAAAAAGCGGGCGTGACGATTTCAGCACCAATGCTGTCCGTCCCCGGCGGCGTCGTAGGTTTTGATGCGCCTCTGGATGTCCTTGCTGACTTCGTGAAAGAGCAAAAACCAAGTGAAAATGGTCTGCTTGCGATCATTGCGGAAGATGGAACGATGATTGCACATCCGGACCCGTCAAAAATCATTACGCGCAACCGTGAAGGAAGCGGGTTTCAAACGGTAAACGTCGCAGCAATTGCCGACCCCCTACTCAAATCAGCCTTTAACGCCCTAGAAAATAGCGAGAGCACTTTTACCAGCTTCACCTTCGCGCAAGAGGAATATTTTGCACAACGGCGAACCATCGTCGGTTTACCCGGAAGTAGATGGCGCTTGCTCGCCGTCGCCAAGGTCGATGATTTTACGGGGCCCGTTCGCGACGGTATCCGTAAGTCCGCGATATATTCACTGATTATTTTGATCGTCGCCGTGATTATTGCCATTGTCATCGCTAGTTGGATCGCCCGGCCGCTCATTCAATCCAGTATTTTTGCAGAGCAAATCAGCAAACTCGATTTTACCAGCGACGATCCAAAAGCCTCGCCGCTCGTCGAAATCCAGCGCCTAACCGGCGCCATGGCCGCGATGCGCTCTGCGCTGACTATGTTTCTAAAATATGCGCCCAGCGACCTTGTGCATCAACTCGTCATCTCCGGAAAAACGGCTGAAATCGGCGGTGAACAGCGTGATGTGACGCTCTTGTTTACGGATATTGAAGGTTTCACAGGCATGTCGGAGAAGCAAAGCCCCGAAGAGGTCTTGATGCATACCTCTGTTTACTTCGAGGCGCTGACCGAGGCCATCATCGAACGAAAAGGCACGATCGATAAATTTATGGGTGATGCGATCATGGCGATGTGGAACGCGCCGGCTGACGATCCCCAACATGTCGATAACGCATGCATGGGCGCACTGGCCGCCCGTGCGGAATCTGAGAGGCTGAACAAAGAATTGGTCGCCAGCAACTTTCCACTCATGCGGACGCGCTTCGGATTGCACACGGGTGAAGCGCTCGTCGGCAACATGGGGTCGCCCAGCCGTATGCAGTTCACATCCCTTGGCCCGGTCGTGAATCTTGCGTCTCGAATAGAAGGAGTGAACAAATTCTACGGCACACAAATATTGGTAACCGACGCGGTCTGCCGCAAAGCGGCTTCATCATTTTTATTTCGCCGTGTCGATATCATAGAAGCAAAGGGCACCAGTGTGCCGGTAACGATATATGAGTTGATGGGCGAACGTGGCGAGAATGCAGAATTTTACGTCGGTAAAGAAACGTTACAGCGATCATCAAAATACGAGCAGGCGTTTGACTTTTATCTGCATCGTGAATTTGATGACGCCCTATACATGCTCAACCAGTTGAGCACGAGCGATCCAGACGATCCGGTCTCGAAGTTATTGGCCGAGAAGTGCCGCGGCTTTTTGTCAAATCCGCCGCCCCAAAATTGGAACGGCGCGACCCGGTTGGACACAAAATAATTCCGGTCCCCATCACCCTGACCACGATCATAGCTTCCAACGCATAAATGACCGACCTAGTTGATCAACACCCACAACAGCGGCGGCAGCATCACGAAGGACGCCAGCGTCGAGACGATCACCGCACCCGCCACGTGACGTCCGTCACCGGCGTGGGTTTCGGCCATTAGGTAGGTAATTACGGCAACCGGCATGGCGCACATCAGCACCAACACACCGCGCGGTGCACCGGTCATGCCGAACGCGGCCGCCAAGCCGAAGCCGACGGCGACGCCGAGGCCCAGTCGAAGGGCGGCGACTAAAATGCTGCGGGGCAGGCTGACCAGTTTCAGCTCGGCCAGCGACACGCCCAACGTGATCAGCATCAACGGGATGGTGAAGTTGCCGAGCATTTTTGTGGTCTCGGCAAGGGCGGCAGGCACCGGTGTGCCGCTCAGCATAAAAAACAACGCGGCGGCGACGGTATAGATAAACGGCTGGCGCAGCACTTCACGGGGATTATAGCGGTTCGACGCCACCGCGACGCCGATCGTCACCAACAATATCACGTTGACGACAAAATACGCGACAGCCAACGCCAAGCCGTGATCACCGAATGCCAAGAACGCCAGCGGCAACCCCATATTGCCGGTATTGCCGAACGCAATCGGATTTAGGTACGTGCGCGCCGACAGCCCAAGCACCTTTAAAACACCCCACCCGGCCCCGAGAAAGACCACACTTGATGCCAACGAGGCGGCGGCCATTTCACCGAACTCCTGCGGCGCGAATTCGACGCTGACCAAGGCATGAAACACCAGATTCGGCACGCCGATGAACATCACCAGCTTACCGACCATGCCTTTATCGAAAGGCTGACCGGCGCGCGACCAGCCATACCCGATGGCCGCGCACGCCAACACAGGCGTGACGATGTTAAACAGGATCGTCATCAGATCGGTGATCAAGAGGCTTTTCCGCGCCGATGCCAACTGTCCGCAGAATAGACCGCGAGCGCCAGCCAGATCAGCCCAAACGTGATCTTGTGAGAGTCCGTAAACACCTCACCGTAGACGAACACCGCCAACAAGAACTGCATCGTCGGCGTCAGGAACTGAAAGAACCCAAGTGTCGCCAGCCTGAGTCTGCGCGCGGCGGCAGCAAAAAAGATCAGTGGCACCGCCGTCAGCACGCCTGCCAACATCAGCATGGCATCGAAGCCGAGCGAACGGGCCCCCAAGGCCCCCTCGCCCACCCAGGCGAGATAAACCAAATATCCGACCGCCGGGATCATCAGCACGATGGTCTCGATAAACAGACCCGGCTGCGCGGCGATCACCGTGGTTTTGCGTATAAAGCCGTACAACCCGAACAGCATTGCCAGCGTTAACGCAATCCACGGCGCTTCGCCGACACCCAGCGTCAAATTCAGCACAGCCAGCGCGGTCAGGGCGACCGCGATCCACTTTGCCTTGCTTAGCCGCTCGCCCAGCAAAACCACGCCCATGACCACATTAATCAACGGATTGATATAATACCCCAAGCTGCCTTGCAGCATGTGTTCATGGGTCACCGCCCAAATAAACAGCAACCAATTCCCGGAAATCAGCAGCGCGGTCAGAAACAGCTTTGCCACCAACTTTCGGTTTCGCAGCGCCGCGCGGATCTCGCCCCAACGCCCGGCTGCAAGCAGCAGCAGGCCGACGAATATCACCGACCAGACGATCCGGTGCGCCAAAATTTCCAGCGCCGGCACGTCGGCCATGTATTTGAAATAAACCGGCAGAAAGCCCCATATGCCGAACGCCCCCAGGGCAAATATGCCACCGGCAAACGCGTCTTTGTCGGGCAACCTGGGAATGGCTGCACCGTTGCTGTCAGTTGGTTCGGACAAGGCTTAAGCCTACTCGACCCAGGCGATACGCAAAATATTGGTGGCGCCCGGGGTGCCAAACGGCACGCCGGCGGTGATCACGATGGCGTCACCGGGCCCGGCATAGCCTTCAGTCTTTGCCGCATGAAGCGCTTTCGACACCATCTCGCCAAACGTATGGCAGTCTTCGGTCAGCACCGAGTGGACGCCCCAAATCAGGGCTTGGCGCCGCGCCGTATCAAGTCTGGGCGTAAGCCCCAAGATTGGCACCTTCGGTCGTTCGCGGGCTGCACGCAGCGTTGTCGACCCTGTTGACGAAAACGTCACTACGGCTGCCGCCGAAATCGTATCCGCCACTTGCCGCGCCGCCGCCGTGATCGCGTCAGCTGCGGTTTTTTCGGGTGCGCGACGTTCAAGTTCGCGCATTTCCCGATAGACCTCATCTCGTTCAACACGGCGGATGATGCGTTCCATCATCGACACGCTTTCGACGGTGTAGTCGCCGACCGCCGTTTCCGCCGACAGCATCACCGCATCGGCGCCGTCATAAATGGCGGTCGCGACGTCGGAAGCTTCGGCGCGGGTCGGTGTCGGTGCATAGATCATGCTATCTAACATCTGCGTCGCGACGATAACCGGCTTACCGGCATCGCGGCACTTGCGGATGATCCGCTTTTGAATGCCGGGGACGTCCTCGGGCGGCACTTCAACTCCAAGGTCACCGCGCGCCACCATGATGCCATCGGAAAGTTCGATGATTTCATCCAGACGGGTCAATGCCTGTGGTTTTTCCAGTTTTGAAATAACCTGCGCGCGCCCGGCGATCAGCTTTTTCGCCGCGGCAACGTCTTCGGGACGCTGCACAAAGCTGAGCGCAACGAAGTCAACGCCCAGATCGAGGCCGAACTGCATATCGCGCATATCTTTTTCTGTAAGCGGCGACACATCGAGCAATACACCCGGCACGTTCAATCCCTTATGGTTCGACAACGTGCCACCGGTGATGACCTTGGTCTCGGCCCAACCGTCGCCATGTGACAGAACTTTCAGGCGGAGCCGGCCATCGTCCAACAAAAGATCGGTATCAGGCTCAAGTGCCGCGAAGACTTCCGGATGCGGCAGACAAGCTTTTTCGGATGTGCCCAAGAACTCGTCGGCTTCCAAGCGGAAGGTCTGCCCGGTATGCAATTCGACCTTGTCGTTTTCGAATTTACCCACCCGCAACTTCGGGCCTTGCAGATCCATTAGTACCGCCGCCCCGTGACCGTGATCGCGCTCAAGATTGCGCACCGCCTGAAGCCGCTCGCGGTGGCCTTCGTGGGCGCCATGCGAGAAATTCATACGGAACACATCGACCCCGGCCAAAAACAGTTCGGTGATCTGTTCCGGTGTGCTGCTGGCAGGCCCGAGCGTGGCAACAATTTTTGCGTCTCTGATACGTTTCATGAGGTGATACTAGGGGTCGAAAGGTCGCCTTGGCCAGCGCGAAGATGCCTTTTCCGGGCCTTAAATGGCCGTTTACAACAAAAAAACATCCGCCTACCGTAGGTCATTGGATTCGTATCAACAGGGCATTTGAAGCGGAGCATTGAGCGCACATGGCCGGTAACTTTATCTCCCGCGCCGTCCTATCCATTTTCATGGATAAAGCTGCTCGCGAAAAATATACGGCGATTCAAGATGCCAAGCGTGATGCGCGCGCCGGTAAAAAACCGAAGCCGGCGGCAAAATCAGCGCCAAAATCAGCACCTGAATCGGAAGAAGTCAGTGATCTCGATGTGTTGCCGGAGACCCTGATCCAACAGGCCATCGATGCCGCCGCCGATGAGTTGGAGCGAAAGAAAAACATTCCGCCCGACCGCCAGGCGTTGATCGAACAAGCGCTCATCATTCAAGACCAGCAACGCAAGGTGTTCGACGATCTCCCCAAAGAGCAGCGCGAAAAACTCCAGGTCATGGCGATGCATGCATTCGGCGGCGCGATGGATCAAAAACAGACCGGCAAAAAGAACAAAGCCCGGAAAAAATCGTGAGCCATCCCGACGATATCGTGTCCGCCGTCAAAAGCGGTCAACGCCGCGCGTTAGCCAAATTGATTACCCGCATCGAATCCACCCGCGCCAGTGACCGCGCGTTGGCTGAACAAGCAATTGCGGGGCTACTCGGCAATGCCGGCAATGCAATCCGCATCGGCATTTCCGGCGTGCCTGGGGTCGGTAAGTCGTCGTTCATCGAAACCTTTGGGCTGCACGTCATCGACCAAGGCCATCGCGTCGCCGTGCTGGCCGTCGACCCGTCTAGTCCCAAAACCGGTGGGTCGATTTTGGGCGACAAGACGCGGATGGAAAAACTTGCACGCCACCCGGATGCCTTCATCCGCCCGTCCCCATCCGGGCGCTCCATAGGCGGCGTCGCCCGGCGCACCCGCGAAACGATCATCGCCGTCGAGGCCGCCGGCTTTGACGTGGTGCTGGTGGAAACCGTCGGCGTCGGCCAATCTGAATACGCGGTGGCTGACTTGGTTGATATGTTCACACTGTTGGTAGCGCCCGGTGGCGGTGATGATCTGCAAGGCATCAAAAAAGGCATCGTCGAGATGGCGGACTTATTGGTCGTCACCAAGTCAGACGGCGATTTATCGGCGGCGGCTAATCGCGCCTTCCACGACTACCGCTCGGCGTTGCAAATGCTGCGCCCGGAAAGCGATATCTGGCGGGCAAAAGTCATGAAGTGTTCTGCCCACACCGGCGATGGCATCGACGCCGTTTGGGACGCAATGACCGAATTCAGGCAGATTATGACCGATACTGGCCAACTTGCCGCAAAACGCGCCGACCAAGCGGCAAGCTGGATGTGGGATGAAGTCACCGCAAGCTTGTTGGAAAAAGTCCGCGCGCCTGACGGCCCGGCCGCAAAACTGGAAGCCGAAGTTCGCAACGGCACCCGCATACCGAGCGAAGCGGCAAGATTGATCCTAAGTAGGTTCAACGCCTGACCCGACTTTTTCGAGAACGGGTTTCGCGCAGGTATAAATCCCGATATGGTCTACCTCAACAACGGCGTAAACCCCTGCGGGTTGCCCAGAGGAATGAAATTATGTCCAATCAAAACGACCCGGTCCAACTGAAAAGCGAATTGGTTGGACTGTTCCAATACATCCAACGCGTCAAAGAAGAAATCGCGGCGATCAATCGGCCAGCAGATTCCGAGCATCAATTTGAGAGCATGTCGGAGCAACTATCCGCCATCGTCAAAGCCACCGAGCATGCGACCAACACCATTATGGAAGCGGTCGAAGGCAGTGACGTTGCAGTCAATGAATTGCGCGCCGAAATAAAAGGCAATGCAAAGGCCGAGGCCTTACTTGATCGCATCGGCCAATCCAGCGCAACAATCTTTGAGGCGTGCTCATTCCAAGACATCACCGGCCAGCGGGTCAACAAGATCACGAAGTCTTTGGGCTACGTCGAAGAGCGCGTCAGTTCCATTGTCGCGATCTGGGGCGAAGAAGCGATGGACGATGTTAAAGTCAAAGGCGACGAGAAATCCGAGGACGAGAAGCTCTTGAACGGTCCTCAGCTAGAGGGTAAGGGTCTAAGTCAGGCGGACATCGACTCGCTGTTTGACTGAACGGCTAAAGGCGTATTCCGCCCAAGGATTTCTTTTCAGACCCCCTGTTTTTTTGGGAGCTTTTTTCTATGGGACGCCTCTCCGCACGTTTATTCGCCGCCCTCATTCTGACCCTTAGCCTGAGTATTGCCATGACCGACGAAAGCAAGGCCGCCGACCCCGAAAACACTTTGTATTTGGACCTTAAGGACGGTCGTGTCGTCATCGAAATGCGCCCCGACCTCGCCCCTGCGCATGTCGCGCGCATCAGAGAGCTGGTCCGCGAAGGCTTTTACGACGGCATCGTATTCCATCGTGTCATCGATAACTTTATGGCCCAAACCGGTGACCCGACCGGCACCGGCACTGGTGGATCGGGTAAGAATCTCGCCGCAGAATTTTCCGATTTCGAGAAATTTTATCGCGGCACCCTGGGTATGGCACGCTCACAAAACCCGAACAGCGCCGACAGCCAGTTTTTCATCGTCCTTGAACGCGCGGAATGGCTCGACCGCCAATACACGATTTGGGGTGAAGTCACCGAAGGCATGGAATTCGTCGACATGATCAAAAAAGGCGAAGGCCAAAGCGGCATGGTTCAAGACCCCGACAAAATCATCAAGATGCAAGTCGCCGCCGACGCCAAAGATTAAGTCAGCGCGTCAGCTCGCGCATGGCGTCTTCGAGGCCACTGAGCGTCAGCGGAAACATGCGGTCTTCCATCAGGTCGCGGATCATCGATACCGACTGTGTGTGGTCCCACCAGTCGCGTTTGATCGGGTTGATCCAGACGGTCTTGGGATAAACCTGCAACAACCGCTGTAGCCACACCCCGCCGGCCTCTTCGTTCCAATGCTCGACGCTGCCGCCGGGCATGGCGATTTCATAGGGGCTCATCGACGCATCGCCGATGATGATGACTTTGTAATCGTGCGGATACGTATGCAGCACATCCCATGTCGGCATGGCGTTCACGTGGCGCCGACGATTGTCGCGCCATACATGCTCGTACAGGCAGTTGTGGAAATAGAAATATTCCATGTGCTTGAACTCGGCGCGGGCCGCTGAAAACAACTCTTCCATAGTGCGCACGTGCGGATTCATGGACCCGCCGATATCGAAAAACAGTAACACCTTAACTGCGTTATGCCGCTCGGGCCGCATCTGCAAATCCAGAAACCCTTTGCGCGCCGTGCCGCGAATGGTGCCGTCCAAATCCAACTCGGTCGGTGCGCCTTCGCGGGCAAAACGGCGCAACCGTCGCAGCGCCACTTTGATGTTCCGCGTCCCGAGCTCCAACGTATCGTCGAGGTTTTTAAACTCGCGTTTATCCCAGACTTTGACGGCGGAAAAATTGCGATTGTCGTCTTGGCCGATACGCACGCCTTCGAGATTATAGCCGTATGCGCCAAACGGCGACGTGCCTGCGGTGCCGATCCATTTAGAGCCGCCTTGATGGCGCTTTTTTTGTTCTTCTAGACGTTTCTTCAATGTTTCCATCAACTTATCAAAGCCGCCCATGGCCTCGATCTGCTTTTTTTCTTCCTCGCTCAGCAGTTTTTCAGCGAGTTTTCGGAGCCATTCTTCGGGGATATCATGCCCGGGCCCATCCTCTCCTTCCGGGGGTTCAAGGCCCTTGAAGACTTGGCTGAACACGCGGTCGAACTTATCCAGGTTACGTTCGTCTTTGACCAAAGCAGACCGACTTAAGTAGTAAAAACCCTCGATATCAAATTCCGCATAGCCGCCGTCGACGGCTTCAACCAGGGTCAGGTATTCCCTTAGCGAACACGGCACCTGGGCATCACGGAGCTTGAGAAAAAAATCGATAAACATCAGGTTTCCTCAGCGTCTTTCGCCGGGTCCTTATCGCTGTCCTTGGTGAGGTGCACGTCCAACGGCACCGACGAGCGAATGTGCAGATCACGCTGCGAGAACGGGAATTCAATCCCCTGCTCATGATAGATGTTCCAAATGTTCAGCAGCACCTCGGAACGCACGTTGACGACACCCTTTTGCGGATCGTCGATCCACACCCGCAATTCAAGCTCTACCGAGTCATCGCCGAAATTCATCAGCCGACACACGGGTGCCGGTTTGTCGAGCACGCGGGGCACGGTTTCGGCGGCTTCAACAGCCAGCTTCATGGCCAACGGCACATCGGACTCATATGAAATGCCGATCGGCAACTTCAAACGGATCAAGCTATCTGAGTACGACCAGTTTTCGACGCGCTGGCTGATCAGATCTTCGTTCGGGATCAGATGTTCGATGCCGTCCCGCGTGATCACCGAGACATAGCGGGCGCTGAGCCGATTGATCCAGCCGAAGGTGTTATCGATGGCAATGACGTCGCCCGGCTTCACGGACTTATCCATGAGCAAGATAATACCACTCATGAGATTTGAGATCACTTTTTGCAGGCCAAACCCGATCCCAAGGCCGATAGCGCCGCCGAGGACAGCCAGTGCCGTGAGGTCGATACCGATGCTTTCCAGTGCCGTGATGACCGCGATAATGATCAGCAGCACACGCACCAGCTTGCCGATCAACACTCTTGCTGATGGCGACAGTGCACGCGCCACATCAAGGCGGTGTTCGATCAGCCTGGAAATAACACCGGCCAGCCACAGCATGATCATCAACACCAAGGCGGCCTTGAGGATGCCCAACACCGAAAGCCGGATGTCGCCGAGCGAAAACGCCATACTGTCTAATGTCTGTATGGTCGGGTCCAGCAAGCCGACCAAATTCAACGCCGCGACGGACCACGCGGCAATCGCCAACAACTTGGCAAAACCTGAATCGCGCACAAAACCCGACGCGTAGCGGATCACCACCCACGCCGTCAGCAACGACACCACACTTTCGATCAGCCGGTTTGGGTACCCTGCACCCGCTGCCGCGAACACCGTAAACCATTGCAATGCCAGCCACAGCACCGGCAGGCTGAGCGCCCCCAGGGCACGCACCGGCCGCACGAGGAAGCTGGGAAATCGGCGATGGCCCAGCGCCGCTTGAACAAGCTTTTCCATATGCGGCGCCAATAACCGCGCGACCAGAAATGCGACGAGGATCAACAGCGCCTGCACCGCCGCTTCCAGCGTCAATACGTGCGCCAACGTCCACGCCCACGCATCAAGCGCCAAGCGCTCCCACAAAGCCGGATCTAAATATTTCTCCATGCGCTTATGAAATCATGAATGTGAGTAAAGGTCACGGTCGACAATGGGTCCCTCACCTGTCCTCGCCCCCGCTTCGCAGGAGGAACGGGACCCTGGCTATGAATTCCGACGATTCAGGAACGCCAAGCGCTCCAGCATATGAACGTCTTGTTCGTTTTTCAGCAGCGCGCCATACAGCGGCGGAATCAGGTCTTTTTGATCGCCCGAGCGCAAGGCTTCTGCAGGAATCTCTTCGATCATCAACAGCTTGATCCAGTCCAAAAGCTCTGACGTGGACGGGCGTTTTTTTAGGCCGGCGACATCGCGGAGTTCGTAAAACACTTCCATCGCTTCTTTTACCAAGCGCTTTTGCACGTCGGGAAAATGCACGTCGATGATGGCGCGCATGGTATCGGGGTCCGGGAACTTGATGTAGTGAAAAAAGCAGCGGCGCAGAAACGCATCCGGCAATTCTTTTTCATTGTTGGACGTAATGATCACCACCGGGCGATGTTCGGCGCGCACGGTTTCTTGGGTTTCATAGACAACGAATTCCATACGGTCGAGTTCCAGCAAAAGATCGTTCGGAAACTCGATGTCGGCCTTATCAATTTCATCGATCAGCAGCACCGGGCGGACCGGGTGCGTAAACGCCTCCCACAGCTTGCCTTTGACGATGTAGTTGCTGATGTCGTGCACCTTGGCGTCGCCCAACTGGCTGTCGCGCAGACGTGCCACGGCGTCGTACTCGTAAAGTCCCTGCTGTGCCTTGGTGGTCGACTTGATGTGCCACGTCAGCAACGGGGCATCCAAGGCCTTCGCAATTTCTTCGGCCAGCACGGTCTTGCCGGTGCCGGGCTCACCTTTGACCAGCAAAGGGCGCTCAAGGCCGACCGCCGCATTGACGGCAATCTTCAGGTCATCGGTGGCGACGTAGTCTTTGGTGCCTTCGAAACGTTTTTTCATATTAAGCCGTTATTCCGCTGGTTGCGTGCCGGGTTTAGAGATCGGCGGCACATCGGGTTTCAAGATCGGCAACACGCGGAAGATCAGGGACTCGTTGCCGGGCTCCGGCTCACGGGGGACCATCAGGGCCAGCACGAGCGAAATCAACGCCATCGCCGATCCGGCAAGGAAAACATATGACGGCTGGGTTAGCCAGAGGAACCCGAACGCAGCAGGAATAACAATCGCGACGATATGCGAAATCGTGAAGCTGACCCCCGACGACGACGCGATGTCGGCGGGGTCGGCGATCTTTTGGAAGTACGTCTTGATCGCAATCGCCATGGCGAAGAACACGTGATCGACGATGTACAGCAGCACGCCGACCCAGGCTTCGGACGCGAACGCATAGCCCGCAAACACAGCAACCAGACCGGTGTATTCAATGATCAAAATTCGCCGCTCGCCGACACGGCTGATCAAACGGCCAATTTTCGGCGCCAGATAGATCGTCAATGCCATGTTGGCCAGGAACATCAAGCTCATCTGCCCGGCCGTAAAACCGAACTTCTGCACCATCAAAAAACCTGCGAACACGACAAAAATTTGCCGGCGCGCCCCGGACATAAATACCAGCGCGTACCAAAGCCAGTAGCGTTTACGGAGCACAATCTTTTTCGACTGCTCGACCTGGGCCTCGAACTGCGGAAACCCGAACCAGCAAACCAGCCCGATCACCACCGTGACCCCGCCGCCCAGCACGTAAATCCACTTTAGGTCCACCTCGCCGACATCCAGCATCACATAGATGAGGCCGAACGAGAGCAGCGCCGCGACGGATCGCGCACTGACGATCTTGCCCATCACTTCGGGGGCAGTCTTTTTATCGGTCCATTGCAGCGCCAACGATTGATGCAGGCTTTCGAAGTAGTGAAAACCGATGGACATCACAAACGTTGTCAGCATCAGCCCCCAAAATGACGGATAAAACCCGGTGATCATGGTGCCGAGACCAAGCAGCACCAGGGACGCCAGGGTAAACCGCTGCTCGCGAAACCACAGCAAGAGAAAAATCACCGTAAAACTGAGAAACCCCGGCACTTCGCGGAACGACTGCACCCAGCCAACCCCGTCGCCGCCGAGTGCGGCTTGATCGTGCGCAAAATTATTGAACAGCGCCTGCCAGGTGGAGAACGAAATCGGCATGGCAATGGCGGTCAGCACCAAGAAAACCTCTCGGCTGCGCCATCCGTTCCTTAAAAACCCACTCTCGCTCATCATGCCGTCTCCGCCGTCAATCCACACTATTCTAAATCGACACGGACTTTACCAGCGCCACAAAACGTCTACTATCCGTTAGTATGACAAAGAATACTGCAAAACCGACAAATTTGAATGTCTTGGCCCCAATTCCAGGCGTCGACGAGGGCCCGGGCCTGATTGTTGCCAGGGCACGGGAATGTCCTGCAGATCATGTCATCGATTGGCATACGCACCGCCGCGCGCAACTTTTGTATGCGGCTGAGGGCGTGATGCGGGTCACGTCCACGTCCGGTGTATGGGTAGTACCACCGCAGCGCGCTGTATGGATCCCACCCGGCATTGAACATCATGTGCGTGCACAGGGTGCGCCGTTATCACTGCGGTCGCTCTACATCCGCCCGGACGCCCTGGACCGATTGCCGTCCGTCTGCTGCGTCGTGACCGTCTCGCGATTGCTACGCGAACTCATCCTTGAGGCAATTGAGTTGCCCGACGACCCACCGCCGGACAGTGCAGCGGCGCGTTTGGTGCAGGTGTTACTTGATCGCATCGAAGGGCTGCCGATCGCACCGCTGCATTTACCCAACCCAGAAGATGCAAGACTGCGCCGTATAGCCGACGCCTTGCTGGACGATCCAGCAGATGCACGCACGTTAAAGGAATGGGCTCATGAATTGGCCGCAAGCGAACGCACCCTCGCGCGGAGGTTTCAGCGCGAAACCGGGATGACCTTCGGGCATTGGCGTCAACAGGTTCGCCTTCTTGCCGCACTCGGGCGTTTGGCTGCGGGCGATAGCGTGACCACGGTGGCGATGGACCTTGGCTACGCGTCGCAAAGTGCGTTCATTGCAATGTTCCGACGTGCCCTCGGCAAAACGCCGGCACGGTATTTTACCGGTTAAGCGGCAGCGATTGAGGCTTCGATGGCGTCCAGGGCCGCTTGGCCCGCAGCGCCGTCCGGGCCGCCGGCTTGGGCCATGTCGGCACGCCCGCCGCCACCTTTGCCGCCCACCGCTTCGGAGCCTGCGCGCACAAGATCAACGGCGCTCAGCTTACCCGTAAGGTCTTCGGTGACGCCGACCACCAGCGAGGCTTTGCCGTCGGTGTTCGACACCACGGCGACGACGCCGGACTTAATCTGCTTTTTAATGTCGTCGACCACCGCCTTCAATTCTTTGGCCGGCACGTCATCCAGCAACCGGGCTGCAAAGGCGATGCCGCCGATATCTTTTGGCGTCATGTCACTGTTGCCGGTCGATCCACCGCCGCCCATGGCGAGTTTTTTGCGGGCGTCGGCCAACTCGCGCTCAAGCTTACGGCGATCTTCGATCAGCGCCTTGATCCGCGCCGGCACGTCAGCTGGCTGCGCGCGCAGTTCCATCGCGGCTTCGTTCAGGGTTTTCTCGGTCTGCGCAAAGTACGCGCGGGCCCCTGCACCTGTCACCGCCTCGATTCGACGCACGCCAGAGCCGACCGCGGATTCAGAGAGAATTTTAAAAACACCAATATCACCCGTGCGCTTGACGTGCGTGCCGCCGCAAAGCTCTGTCGAGAAGAAGCTTTCGTCATCATTGGCCCCCATGGAAACGACGCGAACCTCGTCACCGTACTTTTCACCGAACAACGCCATGGCGCCGGCTTCAACGGCGGATTCCGGGTCCATCAGGCGGGTCGTCACCGGCGCATTGACGGCAATCTGAGCGTTCACGTCCGCTTCGACCAGTGACAACTCAGCGGGGTCGACGCCTTTGGGATGGGCGATGTCGAAGCGCAAACGATCCGGCGCCACCAATGAGCCTTTTTGCGTGACGTGATCGCCCAAGTGACGGCGCAGGGCTTCATGCAGTAAGTGTGTCGCGGAGTGGTTGGCGCGAAGCCGGGAACGGCGATCATGATCAACCTCAAGCCGGGCTTCATCGCCGACCGCGATCTTGCCTTTGCTGACCTTGCCGATGTGCACGATAACGTCGTCGACGCGCTTTTGCGTATCGGTAATTGTAATTTCAGCGGTCTCGGTCGAGATGCGACCGACGTCACCCATCTGGCCGCCGCTTTCTCCATAGAACGGGGTTTGGTTCAATACCACGGCGACGTCCGTGCCCTCGCCTGCCGAGACGGTCGGTTTGCCGTCGACGACCAAAGCCGAAATGCGGCCTTCGGCGCTTTCGGTGTCGTAGCCCAAGAATTCGCTGGCGCCGACCTCGTCACGAACCTCGAACCAAACCGCATCGGTCGCGGCATCGCCCGAACCCGACCACGCTTTGCGCGCTTCAGCCTTTTGGCGGTCCATGGCGGCTTTGAAGCCGGACTCATCGACGGCGATGTCGCGCGCCTTCAAAGCATCTTGGGTCAAGTCGAGGGGGAAGCCGAAAGTGTCATAAAGCTTAAATGCGGTCTCGCCATCCAACGTCGCGCCGGCAGCCATATCGCCGGTGGCGTCGTCCAGCAGTTTTAACCCGCGCTCCAGCAACTGCTTAAAGCGGGTTTCTTCGAGCTTCAGGGTTTCCGTCACCAACGGCTCGGACCGCACTAAGTCAGGGAACGCTTCGCCCATTTCGCGGACCAAGGTCGGCACCAGGCGGAACATGATCGGGTCTTTGGCGCCCAGCATGTGCGCGTGCCGCATGGCGCGGCGCATGATCCGGCGCAAAACATAACCGCGCCCTTCGTTGGACGGCAGCACACCGTCGGTGATCAAGAACGTACTGGCGCGCAGGTGATCGGCAATCACCCGGTGCGAAACGCTGGACGTGTCCGTCCCCGCCGCCGCAGCAGACGCCGCAATCAATGTTTTGAACAGATCAGTTTCGTAGTTGTCGTGGGTGCCTTGCATCACCGCCGAGATACGCTCAAGCCCCATGCCGGTGTCGATGGAGGGCTTTGGCAACTCGACGCGTTCATCCGCGTTCAACTGCTCAAACTGCATGAACACCAGGTTCCAGATCTCGATGAACCGGTCGCCGTCTTCGTCGGGCGAGCCCGGCGGGCCACCTGGAATGTGATCGCCGTGGTCGTAAAAGATTTCCGAGCATGGACCGCACGGCCCTGTGTCGCCCATCGCCCAAAAGTTATCGGATGTGGGGATGCGAATGATCTTGTCGTCGCTCAAACCGGCGATTTTCTTCCACAGCAGCGCAGCGTCTTCATCGGACGTGTGAACGGTCACCAAAAGCTTTTCTTTCGGCAAACCAAATTCCTTGGTCACCAAATTCCACGCCAGCTCGATGGCACGCTCTTTAAAATAGTCACCGAACGAGAAGTTACCGAGCATCTCGAAGAAGGTGTGGTGGCGCGCTGTGTGGCCGACGTTTTCGAGGTCGTTATGCTTGCCGCCGGCGCGCACACATTTCTGCGATGTCACGGCGCGGTCATAGGGCCGGGTCTCGTTGCCGGTGAACACGTTCTTGAACTGCACCATGCCGGCGTTGGTGAACATCAAGGTCGGGTCATTCCGGGGCACAAGCGGCGACGACGCCACGATCTCGTGATCGTTGGCGGCGAAATAATCCAAAAACGCGCGGCGGATATCGTTGACGGTCTGCATGGTGTCTTGTTACCGGCTAAAATTGCGTGGGTCTCAGCCTAGGAAATGGTGATTTCCCAGGTGAGCGCAAGGTTTTAGCGGGTCAAACCCGACGTGTCGAGGGCACGGAGGAAATCATAGATTCCCGCTTGCGCGGGAATGACATTAAGGGGGAATGGACGACACCCCCGACGAGGCGGGGGTGTCGGGTATTCGGTTTAATCTAGGGCTGCTTCTTCGCCGCCTTCATCTGCGGCTTTGGCTTCTTCGGGAGTATCCGGGCCGGTCATCATTTCTTCAGCGATGAGGCCCGCGTTTTGACGGATCATTTTTTCGATCTTTTCAGCGAGCGCCGGGTTTTCTCGAAGATAGGTTTTCGAGTTTTCCCGACCCTGACCAAGGCGTTCGCTATCAAACGAGAACCACGCGCCGGACTTTTCAACGATCCCTGCAGTGACGCCGAGGTCGAGC
>Ga0129324_10000976_pt1 | contig 19369 bp, 24 predicted proteins | sample CPBDNA_7_FD_96879 | JGI IMG/M metagenome (GOLD analysis project Ga0129324, IMG submission 96879) | Freshwater to marine salinity gradient microbial communities from Chesapeake Bay, USA - CPBay_Spr_15_0.2_DNA | ecosystem: Environmental > Aquatic > Marine > Coastal | place: USA: Chesapeake Bay... | reverse complement strand
ACTTATATCAATATGTTTACGAAGTTCATTTAATATTTCTATATCATCTCCATGAAAAATATGTAATGGTATTTCTTTAGAAAGTTCACTTAGTGATTCACATAAAAATTGTACACTTTGATGTGAAAAATATTTATTTTTTTTTTCATCGATTTGAACTGGATTAAAAAAGAAACATGGTATAATTTTATCACATTTTTTCATAGCATAATAAAGTCCTAAATTATCATAAGTTCTAAAATCACGACGAAAAATAAAAATAGTATACATTATATAATGTAATTATAAAAATCATTTATGATTTTACAAATAACAATGATTTACTATAACATTTTATAGTAATTGTATATCAGACATATTAGTACCATTATTTAATAATGATAAATAAATTAATTATTCGCCAACATTACTATGAATACTACATAATATTTAAATATAATTAAATTAATATTATATGAACAACTGTTTTTACAGTTCCTTTATATTTTTACTCAATTCTATATTATGTTCTTTATATCAAGAACATTATTATTCATTTGCATTTAAAATGCTTTTTATAACCTCTATTTTATTTCATTCCAATCAATCGTTTTTTTACATAGATCAAATATCTGTATTTCAGGTGGTTTTGTATGGTATGTATCAAACTTATAAAAAAATAGATTATACATTTTATCAAGCTATTGTATTAACGTGTATTCTATTATGTTTTATAGCAACTATAATATTATTTTTTTATGGATATATATTCAAATGCTTTTGTTATGATCCTATTTATTCCGATTATTATCATTCTTTTATTCATTATATAACATTTGTTGGGCATGTATTGATTCTTATTTTATAAATTTATTTATCCATAAACATTTTAATTTTCCATTCATCATATCATTTACCATCGTATATTAAATGACCGTTTCTGTAACATTTTCCTTACATTCCACGTATCATTTAACCATTCACAGTTGTATGATATATTACCATCATTGTAATATTTTCCGTATCCATTACATATACCCCTTTTATATTCACCATCGTATATTAATTGACCGTTTCTGTAACATTTTCCTTCTCCATTCCACATATCATTTAACCATTCACCGTTGTATGATAAATTACCATCTATGTAAGCTTTTCCATATCCATTACGCATATGATTTAACCATTCACCTTCGTATATTAATTGACCAGATTTGTAATAGTTTCCGTGTCCACTCCACATATCCTTTAACCATTTACCCTCGTATATTAATTGACCATTTATGTAATATTTTCCTTCCCCATTACGCATATCATTTAACCATTCGCCATCATAAATTAATTGTCCATCTTTGTAAGCTTTACATTTACCGTGTTTTAAATCGTTTTTCCATTCGCCGTCATATTCTAATTGTCCATCTTTGTAAGATTTACCTTTACCGTGTTTTAAACCGTGTTTCAATTCGCCTTCATATTGTCCATCTTCATATAATTTTCTGTTTTCTAAATCATTTAATTTGCCATATTTATGGTGTGTAATCACAATATTATAAGGTTTTATGATACGTATACGTTTAATATGCTTCTTCTTTTTATACGTTGGTCTAAACGATACACTATTGAGTTGAATCCATTCGGCATAAGTATCTTTCAAATGTTTTAAATAGGTTTCAACTATCTGAATAGATTCTTTCAACTCATTCATAACTTCATCCATATTGAAAAACTTATTCATTTAAACTTTTTCAATTTTACAGATAGAGTGGTTTGTCATCTGGCTGTTCTTTCAAATCTTCGTATAGTTTAGGTTCAAACCACATTATAAATGATAATAAATACATAAAAAAAATCAATTTTATATAATTATATATTACACCTTTAAACATTTAAAACGCCGATTTTTATTAGTTTAAATATTATATATATCATATATATATATATATAATGGAAACATTTACTACATCCTATGGATTAATTACATTATATAAAAATGAAGCATATATTATTAATGATTTTAAAAAAGGTTATTATTGGGATATTAATACTTTAAATATATTAAAACAATATATTAATCCAAAATGCAATATTTTAGAAATAGGAGGACATTGTGGAACTTCAAGTATAGTTTATTCATCCTTTTTGAATGATGAAAATAAAGTATATGTTTATGAACCTCAACTTAATATGTATAATTTATTAGTTAAAAATATAAATCAAAATAATTTACAAAATAAAATTATCCCTTTTAACTCAGGTGTATTTTGTTATAATGGAGAAGGAAGAATGAATGATATTGATTTAGATGGTGGCGGTGGTGTAGTATCTAAAAGATATAACGAAGAGAATAATTTAAGATGTAATTTTGGAGGAATTGGTTTAGGTAATGGTGGTGAAAATATAAAATTAGTAACTATTGATAGTATGAATTTAGATAATATTGGTTTTATTCATTGTGATGCACAGGGTTCTGAAAACTTTATATTTTCACGAGCAATAGAAACAATCAAAAAATATAGACCAATTATATTATATGAAAATAATGAGCATTATGCTAAATATTTATATAATAATGTATGTAAAAATTATCCCGAATGGAAAGAAGAAGCCAAATTTGATTTAAAAAAATATTGTATGGAAACATTAAATTATTCAAAATGTATTGATAGATTTAATAATAGTATTGATACACTGTTAATTCCATAATTTATTTATAAGTCAGCGTTTTAAATGTTCAAAGGTGTAAAAAAAATATTAATATATAATATAATGCAAATATTTGTAAAAACACTCACTGGAAAAACAATTACACTCGGTGTAGAATCTTCTGATACAATTGAAAATATCAAACAAAAAATTCAAGATAAAGAGGGAATACCACCAGAACAACAAAGACTAATTTTTGCTGGAAAACAATTGGAAGATGGACGAACATTAAATGATTATAATATTCAAAAAGAATCAACATTACATTTAGTTCTAAGACTTAGAGGATAATTTTAGATATGGTTCAATATTTAATATATGTGTATATGATGTAACTTTTTTTATATTAGATTGATAATGTTTTTGAACAATTAGGTTATCAAATATATAATTATGATTTAATTGTAGATAACTATATTCATTTATAAAGCACCATTGTGGTTGATATTTTTTACAACCATCATAAAATATAAAATAATAAGAATCTGGTAAAATAAATATAGAATTAATATAAAAATTAGTATCTTTTTTTTTACTAATATAAATATTCCCTATATTAGTTAAATAACAATTTTTATCTTGTTGATATAAAATATTATTTTGTTCTAAAATCTCTTTAAATTTTATATTAATACTACGGTTATTTAAATGAATAAATTTACTTTGCATATATAATAATTGTTTTTGTAAACTCATTATAAATGTATATTATATAAAATAATTTCAATTTTAATCAGTACAATAAAGAATCAATGAATAACCACATAAAATTAGAAATAAACCAAGATAAAGAAGTGGATTTTTGATAGATTTCTTTAATATCAATTTATCTAAAACTATGGAGACAAGAATACTTAGCATCAATAAACTATGGACAAATGTAGTGGCGCTTGTATACATAAAAGATAAATATAGAAAAATCCTTGAGATAACCCATAATAAAATAGATAAAATAATTAATTTCAATATAAAATAAGAATAAGAAAAGTTCAATTGAATATATTTTAATGAAAAAATATGACATCCTATAAATAAAGCAGATAGTAGTGAAAATATAATAGAATATATATTTAACATTATATATTTATAAAATATTTTAAACAAATCAATATAAAAAAACGTGAAATTGCCCATAATAATATAGTCATTATAGTTAGTTTAACAAAAAATATTGAATAATCAAAATGATATAACATATATTTGAAAGAAAACATATGTAAAAAAAAAAATATAGTAGTGATTAAAATAAAAAAAATATAATAAATATTTAGCATTATAAAATATGTTAATATATTAATGAAATACTTATGGAAAGAATTTATTGGTCCTTATTTATACGAAAATAAGTTTATGTATATATTATTGATGATATTTATTACTATAACCTATTTATTAGGTAGTCTATATATACCAATCAATATATCTTATTTATTAAATTCTCCAAGTGGTAAATTTACAACAGATTTTTTTAAAAATATGAAAACTAATACAAAAACAGGTTATTTGTATATATTAATCATATTATTTGTTTTATATTGTATGTTCGATTATATTCGTGAATATATTAGTTGTAAAATACTTACTAGTGCACCTGGTATAATTCGTATAAGAACATTAGATAGTTTAATGAATAATTTGGCACATTCTTATAGTGAAATTCAAGAAAGTGAGATCATTTATTTAACAGATGCTCTTTATAGAGGAATATTTAATTTATCAAATGTTTTATTTAATCATATTCTAATTTTATTTGTCTCATTTATCATTGTATCATCTTTTTATATAAATAAAAATAAAAAAATAGGATTATCATTTATTATTATGAATATGTTAGTATTTGCCAATGTATATTATTTATCTAAGTATAATATAACTCACTGGAAAATCGCAGAAGATTATTGGAAAAAAAATTGTACTAATTTATTAGGAGACAAGTTTAAAAACTTATTGAATATTATTTTTGAAAATACATTGAATAAAGAAATGAAAGAAATAAAAGACAATCAAAATATACACAATGAAATGTGTATGAATAATTATTTAAATTATTCAAATTGTTTTATATTGAGTGAAGTCATTATGTATACATATTTAGTGTTGTTTTTTTATTACATTATTAAAACAAATCAAAATAAAAGTGATTTTTCATCTTTTATATTTATCATATTGATGTATTATAGTGTATTAATTGAAACATTAAAAAGTGGTACATTATTTGCATATAATTATACAAAAGTAAACATGGTAGAAGAAAAATTAAAACATTATATTGAGAATGATTCAACGTGTGAAAACATAGAAACAATTAAAGAAATTAAATTTGAAAATGTTTCATTCAAATATGAAAAATCAAAATATATTATTCATAACTTAAATTTGGAGTTTAAACCCGAAAAAATAAATATATTAATGGGTAAATCTGGTTCAGGTAAATCAACTATTATGAAATTAATATTAAAAATGTATGAACCAACTAATGGAATTATACATTATGACATAAGAACCAATAAAAGTATTTGTGTTGATGATATAAGAAAAAATATATATTATGTAAATCAACGAACCACATTATTTGATGAAAGTGTTATATATAATTTTCAATATGGAAATAATTATTCCAAAGATGATATTATTGAATTATTAGAAAACTATGATTTATTATCATATTATGATACTCTAGAAAATAATATTGAAAGTAAATGTGGTGTAAATGGTTCTAATTTATCACTAGGTATGCAAAAAATTATTATGGTAGTTCGTGGAATATTGAAAAAAGATAAAAATATATTAATATTTGATGAACCTTTAACTAGTTTAGATAAAGAAACCCGAGAAAAAATTGTGAGATTAATCATTCAAGAAACCAAGGGAAAAACAATTATTATCATTAGTCATGATCCAGAAATATTACCGTATGCAGATAATGTCATTAAATTAAATTAATTTTCTTTTTTGTTTTTTTATTTAATTTAATATAAACTTTATGAATTGGATAATCAACTCCATTTTTTTTATGTAGATATACTTCGTTGGAGTTTCATCGTTATTGGGTCAAGTGGAAGCATTAAGAATATTGGGTTAATTTTGTATTTTTATAAATTATAATATCATCTGGAGTAATAAAATATTCATAAAAGTAAATAATATATTTTAGAATCCTATTTATGAAGTCCATATATATATTTATATTTAATTAATATAATAATATAATGGGTAGAAAATGTCCAAAAGGTGTGATTTGTCTTAAAAATATAAATGTATTCATTATTATTTTGATTTTAGTAGGTTTAATTATATGGAAACAAAGAAAATCTAATATTGAAGAAAATAATAATGATACTTCTAATTGGTTTCAATCTTGTTTTAGTCCAAATATACCTTATAGTAATGATATTTTAGCAAATGCATATAGCGAACCATTAAGAGATGATAGATATTTAGTATCCAGTCGTGACATAAGAGGGTCTATTCCAGTTAATGTTCCCACCCAAAGTATTGATACAAATTATAGACAAGTTGGTATATTAACTAGACCAAGTGATGAAACTATATTACCTTTAATGGGTCGTCCTTTAATTGTACATCGTGACAAATGGAACTTTTATTGTATGAATGATAAAAATAATGCGATTAAATTACCGATTGTTCATAATAATAAACGTTGTACTAGTCAAACTGGTTGTGATAATTTATATGATGGTGATAGTATTTATGTTGAAGGATATAAAGAAACATTTAATGTTACCATGTATGATAATAATGTAATTAGGTATATTCCATATTAATAATTATATTATATTATATTAATGGTTGTTAAAACAAAAAAAACAAAAACAAAAACACAAAAAACAAAAACACAAAAAACAAAAACAAAAATGGCAGGAGTTGTGAAATATCTAAATGGAGAAAGACCCAAACATATTAAAGTAAGAAATAATGATTGTGGTTCTCAAGTATTCCAATTATTAAGATATACAAATAAAATCACATCTGAATACTTACAAGATAAAATAGAAAATCGTGAATATTATGGTGAAACATTTGGAATAAACTATACAGAAATTGTAAATATGATGAATGGTGCGTATGAAAAATATAATAATAAAAAAGGTTCGTTTGAGTGGATACAATTAAAAATACCTTCAAATTATACCTCACTAAAAAATTACAAATACACCCAAACCTTATTAAAAAGATATATAAAAAGTAAAACTGGAACATTTTTTTCTATTTATTATACGCCAAACGTTAATTCAAATAATGGTATTTTTAATACTTTAGAAGAACCAATTGGTCATGTAGTTTCTATATTTAGAAAATATGTAAAAAAAAAAAGTGAAAGTGAGTTTTATATTCGTGATCCTCAAATGCGTTATGGTGACTCTCTATATAAATTAGATGATTATATAAAAATGATACAAAACGAACAAGGAGATTATATATCTTCTTTTTATATTATTATTAATACTAAAAATGAAACGTTGGAAAAATTTCAAATTACCACTGATATAATTGATAGTTATTTTATAGACCCATTAGAATTCAAACATAATAGTCCAATACCTAACAATATGAACAATGACTATGTTATAGAGTAATTGTATAGATAAATATAGCTACAATCTAATCCATTAATATATTTAAAAATACATTGAAAAATTGGGTTCACCGATTTGTCCATTTTTAAAATGTATTTTTCTAAACTCTCCATCAATATCATCATGACTAATAACAATAATTGTTTTACCAACACATATGCGTTTAATTGCATTCATAACTATTTTTTTATTTTCAGGGTCTAATGCAGAGGTTGGTTCATCCAATATAATAATTGGTTTGATTCTGTATAAAGACCTTAATAACCATACGATTTGTCGTTGACCACCTGATAATGAAGACCCATCACGTCCACATGGTTCATCCATTTTTTCTTTGAAATTATTCGATATAATATTCATATTCATATTATTTAATGTATCCAAAATTTGTTGTTTAGATGGTGGTCTATCTAAACCATAAACTATATTATCATATAAACTACGATTGAATAATTTTGGATTTTGTGGAATATACATAATATTTTTAGAAATTTCTTCTGCTGATAAGTTTTTAACACTAACATTTCCAATGGTAATATTACCCATAATTAAGTGTTGATGTTTCATCAATAATTTAATCAAAGTAGATTTACCAGAACCACTTTCACCAATAAGAGCTATTTTTTCTCCTTGTTTGATATTTAATGAAATATTTTCAAGAATATAAACACCTGAAAGATCATATTTATGATATACCTGTTTAAATTCAATATTTCCATTGACAAATGTATCTTCACCACTTCTACATTGTTTATCAAATGGAATTTCTTTATTAAAAAAATCATTAATATCATAAATTTGACCAAAACGATCACAAATCAAACGTCCAACTAATCCAATTAAATCTAATAAATTGCATATGAGAATAATAATTTGACTAGCTTGAAACAATATTTTATTTGATAATTTATTGGAATAATAATCTTTTATTAAAAAATATCCTAATGTGATACATAATATATAATTAAAAAATTTATTCAATATATCAAAAGATAGTGATTTCATCAAAGAATCATAATATATATTAGAATATTGATTTAGTATTTCTTTTAAAATATAATTTTCTTTTTTAATATTTTGAAAACTTTGTACACTAATGATATTGTATAATGAATCTCCTAATTTTCCATAAGTATTATCTGCTATATTTTCCTTTTCTTTATTTATTTGTATGATAGTAGTTATATTAAAATATTGAATAATTAATAACAATAATACTAAAATAATATATACATATAAATATTTTAGACCTAATTTATAAAAATAAATAAATCCAAATAATACTCCAAAAAATACACGACACGCTTCTTCTTTAAACATTCTAAGTGAATCGTTTAATGTATTAGGCATTTTTGATATTTTCATAATAATTTCATTTACATTAATGTTTTCATAATTACAAAATGTATTAGAATATATGTATTCATAGACACGTAAAATACAATATTCACTAAATGAAGGTATAACTCTCCACGCCATAAAATTGATAAAAATATGTAAAAAATACATAATACCCAAAAATATAATGAATTGAAATAATAATCTCATTGATTTTGTCCTATTTTTTATAGAATCATAAAATTCACCTATTATAAGCGGTAATATAAAATTATTTATCAATGGTACAATAGGTATTAATAATAAATAAAATATATAATATAATTTTGATTGATTCACAAATTCCCATAAATAATTCAATATATTTACTTTCATATCTTTCATTATATTTTATTTATATATATTCTTTTACCATTTTGTTTTTTTAACATTAATATTTGGACCTTTTTTACTTTTATATTGAGTTGGATTATATTCATCTTCATCATCAGAACCTAAGTTTTTAGACATTTCCCAAAATTCTTTGGAACCTAGTTTAAAGTTTCTGCGTTCTTCAGCTTTGTACCAAAAAATTTGGTCTTGTAATTGATTTGATTTTACATTATTATCTATAACTAAACATTCAAAGTTTTCTGTACATTGATCCATAACCTGGCAAAATGATTCAAATGTTGGAAACATACCAGCATAATTTTCATAAATACGTTTACGATTTGCAATATAAGGTTCTCTTAATATAAATACATAATCAATATTAGTTCTTAATGTAGGAGGTATGCCTAAAGGATATTGCATAGTAATAATTAACATTACTTTCCAGTGACGACCATTCATAAATAATAAACGCATCATTTTGTCTCTAGCCCATCCGTTATCATACAAGCAATCATCTAATATAACAAATGTTCTTGGGTCAATATTACAACGTTTATAAGTCTCTAATTGTTTATTAACCTGTTTTATGACTTGTTTTTGACGCTTTAATATATTTTCAATAATACCAGTATTATATTCATGATGTATAAATAGTTTAGGAATATGTTTCGAATAAAATCCATTACCAGCCTCGGTTCCAGATATAACTGTACCAATTGGAATATCTACATGATGAAACAATAAATCTTTAACTAGAAAACTTTTACCAGTATCACGACGCCCGATCAAAACAATAACAGGTCCTTTATTTTCATCTTTTAGGAAAGAAATTCTTTTCATATCAAACTTTTTTAGGTTTAAAGTCATTTATATATTAAGATATTAAATGCTAAAATCAAATACGCATATAAGTTTAAATACATTTATTTTTATAAATAATTAATTTAATGGATGCAGAAACAATTGAACCATCTAATATAATAAATCCAATATTTGAATATTTTGGATATAATTATACATCTAGTATTGGAGAATATATTTCAGGTGAAACCTATAATTCAGAGACAGTAAAATTAAAAAACGGTGAAATCGTAAGTTGTCATATAAAATCAGTTACTTTAATTGACTATCTTAAGTATTTTATAGGAAAATATAAAAAATATGATTTATCTATTTTACCTATAAAAGAAAGACCCCCCAAAAATATTTATGAAGAATATATACAATCTATAAATAATTATGCTTATGTGGATAACTTTTTCTGTATTTTATTAAATGAATTAAATAAGAATGGATTTAAACATGCCCTAAAGGTCTATGATAGTTATATTAATTTAAAAGAAAAATGTGAAATAAATATTGTAGATGATTTTGAATATTTATGTGATTCAAATTATTTTAATGATAATTTAAATAAATTATTTCACTTTAAAAACAATGATATTTTTTCATTAATTAATAACTTAAAGAAAAAACCAATTACAATTAGCGAACAAGAATGTGACCTAGAAATGGATGAATTAGATAATATATTAGAAATATCATTAGAAGAAACTATGGGACATTTAACATTAGATAATTCAATTAATTTGATTCATAGTAAAATATCATCAATTAAATCTGTTTATTCTGACAGTGATGACAGTAATGACAGCTCTGAAAGCGATGAAAGCTCTGAAAGCGATGAAAGCGATGAAAGCGATGAAAGCGATGAAAGTGATTCAAAAATGTCTAATTGTAGTTATGATAGTGAAGATTCAAACATGTTAGAAGAATTAATTATAATTATTAATACAATACCATGTCAAAATATAGATATGGAAAAATGCAAAGAAACCATAGATCATTTACTTGAAAATAATAAAATAGAAATAAATGAATTAACTAGTGCAATGTTCCAAATTATTACAATGTTATATTTATATCAAAAAGTATTTGATTTTACCCATAATGATTTACATACAAATAATATAATGTTTATTGAAACTCAAGAAGAATATTTATATTATAAAATAATGGATACATATTATAAAGTACCTACATATGGTAAAATATATAAAATGATTGATTTTGGACGTTCTATTTATAAATATAATGAAAAAAGATTATGTAGTGATAGTTTTTCATCGAATGGAACTGCTTATGGACAATATAATTGTGAGCCATTTATGAACCAAAATAAACCAAGATTAGAACCAAATTATAGTTTTGATTTATGTAGATTAGGTTGTTCTATATTTGACTTTATTGTAGAAGATTTCAAAAAAATAGATAAATATCGTGAAACTCCAATATATGATATGATTATTAATTGGATTTATGATGATAATAATATTAATGTATTGTATAAGAAAAATGGTGAAGATCGTTATCCCGATTTTAGATTATACAAAATGATTTCTAAAACTGTAAATAATCATTTACCAGAAAAACAATTTCAACATATATGTTTTAAAGAATATATAAACGAGCCTAATGAAAAAACAACAGATATAGATAATATGATTAAAACGAAGGTTCTCCTGTAAAAATTTTAGTTTCTAGTTCCTGTGATTTTAAATAATAATCTTTTAAATGTAAACAAGCTATAGTAATGAAACATATAAGTGTACTATCTTTAATTAATATTTTATTTTGTTCTTTAATTGGATTTTTTCGATATTGTAATTGTTTTAATATAAAAAATAGAATCGAAATAATAAATGAAATATATATATATTGAGGGTTTATCATTAAAAATATAATATTTTTTAAAATTTATATTTTTACGAAATTGTATTTTTACGAAATTATATTTTTACGAAATTTCATCAATATCATCAATAGTTATTTCTTGGTCTAATGAATCAATATTAAGATTATCATTTGAAATTATTTCACCAATATTTATTTCATTACTAGGTATAGATGGGTCAAAATGTATTTTAGGCTTTAGAGATTCTTCTAATGTATTTGTTTCAAATGTATTTTCTTCATTGTTTGTTTCAAATGTATTTGTATTTGTGTTTGTTTCAAATTTATTTTCTTCATTGTTTGTTTCAAATGTATTTGTATTTGTGTTTGTTTCAAATGTATTTTCTTCATTGTTTGTTTCAAATGTATTTGTATTTGTGTTTGTTTCAAATGTATTTTCTAATATATTAGGTTCTGTTTTTATTATTTCTGAAGTAGATGAATTTGTATTATCTATATTTGCGGATTTAGAACTATTATCATTTTCTTGAATTATTTCTTTTTTTTCAATATCAATTTCTTGTGTTTCATCGATGTATTGTCTTAATATAATTTCAATAGGAAGATTATCTCGTATGGTATTCATAATACTTGTTTGAACTAATAGTTCAAATTCACGATTACGTTTTTGTTGTTCTAAAGGTAAAATATCTACTTCAAATAAATAAACATTTAAATAAAGTTTTCTTGCAATATTAATGTATACTTTATGTAAAAAAATACTTAATTCTGGTATATCTATTTTAATTTGTTTATTTTCATTAGATACCCGGATACAAGATAATAATTTAAGTTGAATAATATGCACACATGTAACTAAATCTTCTAAATAAGAACATTTTGATTTAGTAATAATACGTTCCCTCTCATTTTCTATCATAACTTGATTCCAACTTGGGATTCTAGATAATAAATTTTGATAGGTCATTAAATATTTATCTGGCTCATTATTATTTTGACATAATTCCATAGATTCATTAAAAATAGATCTAAACCCGTCTATAATATGTTGGCTAATTGAATTCATTAATAAAATAGACCATTCATTTTTAGAATCAAATAAAATATTTGATGTATAATCGTCCATATTATTTTTATACATTTATAATTTTCTATTATTACGAAAAAAACTTATCATATAAAATAAAATCCAACTTTCATTTTTAAATTCATTTGAATATATTTTATATTTATATTTAAAAAAATGATAATTATTTACCTTACTTTTCATCCATAATAGTAATATTTTACCATAAATATTATATTTAATACATTCTTGTACAGTTTCATTTATTAATAATTCTTTATCAAAAATAGTTTTAATAGTATTATAAGGTATTTTTATTTTTTCATTTAAAATAGGTTCATTCATATAAATATGTATAAAACGCGAACGTATTGGTTGTAATAATTTATCTTTGTTTTTTGTTATGATAAAAAATCTTGTATTTTTACTATAAGTTTCTATAATTCTTCTTAAAGAATATTGAGCATCCATTGTTAAGTATTCAGCATCGAATAATATTATACTTTTAAATGGGATTAAATATGAAATTTGTTGTTTTGAAAATAATTTAATATTTTCACGTATATTTTTTATACTTTTGGAAGTGACACATTCTAATTCTAAAACATATTTATTTACACATTTTGGATTATATAAATTATATATATGATTTAATATTTTTGTATAATCTATATTTCCATAAAATAATATATGTGGTACATTATGATTAAATTTATCAAATATATCCATAATGTATAGATAAAATTATTATTATATTATTTTATTTTAATAATATTTATATCAAAATAATGAATGTTTAGTCATATATTTAGATAATTATTTAATACTAAACAACGCTTGATAATGAATGAGTGTATGGGTTTTCCTTGAATGCTTTTAATAAATTAGAATCCAATTGATCTCTATTTTCAAATTGTTGATTTTGTTTTGTAATTTCACCTATACGATTTATATTATGAGTATCATTACTAGGTATATAAGTAGCATTTTGGCGAACATTGGATTGTTCATGTCCATTAATAGAAGCATTTATATGACCATTAAAAAGGTTCATATTACCATTAGAAATTCTATTTTCATATGGTTTTTGTATATTACGTTGATTATATATATTTTCATATGATTTATTTGATTGTGAACCCATAGCATTTCCAATATAGGATTGATTTGTAGTTTCACGTTGTGTCGAATTTAAATATGGATTTGTTGAAATATATCCATCACTCGATTGTTTTTGTATATTTAAATGGTTCATACCAATACATTCAGACGTCATTTCACGATTTGTAGTAGGTGCTTTTTCATATGGATTATATACAATTGGTTTTTTAGAAGTTCCACCAATATTTCCCACTGGATTTGGGTTATTTATTAAATTATTTTTTTTGGTATATTTTAATGTATTTGATAAAGGAGCTACCACATTTGATATAATATTTGATTTTACATTTCCAAAATAATTTTCTACATTATTTGAACGGTTGTTTTCAAGTATATTAAATCCTTCTTTTCCATAATTGTGTTCGCTGGTTGGGTGTACATTTTGAGAAGTTAAATTAGTAAATGGGTTTGAAGACAACTGATTTTTTTTTGGTTGTTCATATTCAGATTGTACGTATCCTTGTTTATCTAAAGAGTTTTTTACACCATAATAAGAAACATTTGTAGTATCTCTATTTTCATTTGTTATCATTTGTTTTGAAAATTGTGTAGGTTTTTCCATCCCATAAGCTGGTCCCATTCCTCCAATACCATTATTAACATGATATGTGTCTGGTGTTTTTTTAATAGTTTTACCTAATTGTCCATATTGATTTGGTTGATAGGCTGGTGCTTGATAATTCAATTGATACACTGATTTTGGGTTATTACTTATTCTAAGTTCATCTACATTTTTAGGTTTTGTTTCATCTCTATATTGAATAGATGAATTAAACCCTAAATCACCAGGTGCTTCTCTAATTTCTTCCCACGGTTTTGAATTAGCGTGTCTATTAGATTCATTTATACGTGATTGAATAAAATCATTTTTATTTTGATTTCCAAATACATTTTGCATATTATCTTGTGGTTTAAATAAAGAAGATATTTCTTGTTTTTCAATAGATTGTGTTCCCATACCAGTATAGGTGTCTAAGCGTTGATCATTATTATAATTTTCGTTGTCATATCCATATGAATTATTATTAAAAAATGGTGTCATATTATTATGAGTAAAAGATGAATTTATTTGTTTGGTTGAATATTTATCCATATTATTTCTAAGTTTTGTATTTGAATTCATATTTAATGAACTTTCCAATATATTATCTTGTAAAACTTTTTCTTTTTTTATATGTGTTTCTGGTTCAAAAGATTCTTTTTTTTGATTTGAAATTAAATAGGCACATCCTCCTAATATACCAGCTAAAACTACTTCTGTCATTATATTATATTCTATTTTTTATTTTTATTATAATAGTCTTTTTCTAAAGTTCTAGTTTGCATATTATATTCAAATGGAACTTCTACTTTTTTTTGTGGATTTTCAAATAAATAAGAATATTGTTGTTGTGGTTTTTCACGATATTCCCAAGATGGATGACTAGTTCTGGATTCACTAATATCAAAATTTTTTTTTTTATATGATATAGAAGAATGATTTACATCTTTAAACTCATTCATATCTCTAGATAAAGGTTGATTTAATCCTCTTAAATTACTTTCAATATTACAAGAATTAGTATTTAAATTTGCTCCCCATTTTTGTAAGCGTATATGAGGATTTTCGATATATGGATTGTTTAATCCATTACCTGGTGTATTTAATTGATATATACCAGAAAAAATAGATTCTTCAAGATATTTTTCTTGTCTTGCTTTATCATTTGAAAAACGTGTAGATGCCATTATTATATTTATATAAAATATAATAATCTAATTTAAATAATTTGGTCTTTCATTATAATTATGTAAAAATGGTTCTGGCATAACATATTTTGGTCTATCAAACCATGGTATAGTAACTATAGAATTATTATTAGGAACTACTGAAAAATTAGGACCTTCTAAATTGGTAGAACGTATTCCTTTCAACATAGAATCAATATCAATGTGATTTTTTGCCATTTCATCTCTTCTAAAATTCGGACTTGGACCTAATTCCATAAAAGAAACATGTTTATGTTTTCCATATTCAATATTTTGTACATAATTTACATATTGATGATTTCTATTTTTTTCTAGATTATATTCAGATGTTTGATTTTTATTTCTTGTAGAAGACATTAATATATATATTGATTTATTTTTTAGAATAATCTACATTTTGAAATAAAATACGTGTATCCATACCACCACGAACCCATTGTGAGTTAGTATCACTTTCTATTTTTGAATTATTGTAATGCTGTTTAATATTATCTTGCATTGGGAATTGTTTTACATCAAAAAAAGATTGTTCATTAATTTTTGTTACACTTTTTTTTTCCTTAAAAGTGTCTCCTAAACGTAATTTATTTTCTTCATATACATCTACATTTCCTCTTCCTAAATATGGAACACTTTTATATGGTCTTTCATGTAATGTAATTTTATCATTAGGATTTGTTAAAACGCTTTTTTTCAATAAACTATTATCAGATACATTACAACCAAGTGGACCTAATTGTTCGGTTGATTTATTAACAAATACATTTGGTTGTTTTGTAGCAAAATCTAATCCTCCCATACATTTGTTTTCATATGGATTATATAATCTATAGTTTGCTGCATTTGTATTCATAATATGTTCTTGTGTTGTTACAGCACTATCATTATTCATTCTTGATAATTCATTAAAATTAAAATTAACTAATTTGCTCATAATTAATATAATAGAATATTTTTTTAATAAGATATTACATTTTTATCACTCGGTAAATTACCATAACAATAAGTTAAAAAAGAAGACTGATCATTTGGTATAGTTGTATTTGGGGTTGTATGAAATTGTCTCATTTGTTTATCAAAGTTAATATTATCTCCTAAACTTTTAAATAGTTTATCAATATCTTTATTATCACTATTATGTTGATAAATAAAATCTTTTGTTTTTTGATTAATATCATTTTCGATTGTTTCATCATATTTAGTCTCAAAAGATTTTGTTTTACCATATCGTGGGTCAGAGTCTAATTGTATTTTTTCAATGGAATCTTTTTTTTGGGGTTGATCCACATAATCATTCATTAAAACATTTCCTAAAGGATTATTTGATTCTAAAACTGAGTTATTAATGTTATGTTGTAATGGTAAGTTTAAGAATCCTTCTTTACTTTTTTTATATTTATAATAAAGAACAATTAAACCCAAAATAATTATACCAAATAATATAATAACTCTATGTTTTAGAAAAATATAACTAAATAAAACTAAAAATATTATAAATCTAGATATAGAGTTTAGTTGATCTGTTAAATTATCATTATATCCGGGCCAAATATCTGTAATTTTATCTTTTTGAAGTAAAATAGTTGGATCATTAAACCAAAATGTCATTATATATATTTAGTATTCTTTTTTATAGTTTAGGTTTATTTTTTCGTTTTCTTCGTTTTGAGCGTTCCACTTTTGTATCTTCTTCTCTAAATACAAAATTACCATGTTCGTCTTGATTAAGTTGTTTATTATCCATTAATTTTTTAATTACTTCTTTCTCTACTTCTTTTTCAAGTTTTTTTTGTTCCATTTTATTTCTCATACGTTCTTTGGTCTTTTCTTGTTTTGTCATTTGTTCCATTTTATTCATCATACCTTTCATATCCATTTTTCCAGGTATATTCATTTTATCCATCATTTCTTTTAATCCTGGTATATCACCCATTTGTGTCATAATATTAGTAGCTTCTTTTAACATTTCGCCTTGTTCTACACCATCTCCCATTTTATCATTTAATTTATCACCTATACTTTTAACTAATCCCATAATATTTTGTGGATTTTTTAGCATATCATTAAAAAACTCTTCGGGATTATCCATATTTTTTGTAGTTTCTTCTGCAATTTCTTTTGCTAAAGAACCAATTTTTCCACTCATCATTGTTTCAATTTTATCTCTCATTTTATCAGTATCAATTAAGTTTTCAGATAAGTCTTGTTCTGAAAAAAAGTTTTTCATATTTTCCATTGTTTCAGAAATTTTAGTATTGATATCACACATAGAAATATCATTTGTTGTATCATTAATATTTATTTTATCATTTTGTTCCATAGTATAAAATAAAATTAATTGTAAATATTTCCAAATAATTTTTTTTGTTTTTTCACTAATATTTTTATCATTCATTAAAATATTAAAGTCTATATTAGGTAATAAATAAAGTTGTTCGTCAAATAATTGTTCGCGTTCATATAATATATCAAAAAAATGATTAGGATAAACTTCTAAACAATGATTGTGTATAACATTTAAAGATACATCTTGAAAAGAATCTTTAAGCTCTGGAAAAGTTATATTTAAATCATTTATAAAATCTTTTACAATAACAGCAAACTTTTCCATAATTTACTTAAAATATATTATTTAAATATTAATTATAATATATCATTTAATATTAATTATATATCATTTTTAAAATAGATTAAGCTTAATTTATTCAATTGTTGTACATAGTGAATAAAAGATTGTATAATAGTGTTATCTAAAACATTATATTGTTTTCTAAAAAAATTTATATACAAATTAATATTATAAGTGGTATCGAAATTTTCTATTTTATTGTTCTCTAAATTATAGTTTTTATTTAAAAAGAAATCAATATTTCCTTCTTCAATTTCCTTATTATATAGAAGAGTAATATTATCATACCATAATTTAATAATTAATTTAATATTTGTTTGTTTTATAATATAACTTTTTCTATAGAAATCATTAAACATCTTATCTCCGTTGGAAAATCTTTTTAAGAAATTTAAAAAATCAAAATATATATTATTAAAATCCTTAAATACACTTTTGTCCATATTATTATACATATATAAATGACTTTAACCTAATTCGTTATTGCGTTTTGTTTGTAATTGTTCAATTGAATAATCCAATTTTTGTTTTTTATCTTCTATCATTGGAGTTTGTATACTATTATAATTTTTTCCTAAACTTTGATAATTATACATTTGTCGATTACCACCATTACCTTTTGCTGATAATTCTTCTGGAGACATATCTAAAAAGCTAAAATTATCACTAATTACTCCAGATATTGAGTTATCTATTCCAAAAGAAAAATTATCTGGCTCATTTATTTTTATTTTTTCTTCTTCAATTGTTTTACTTTGTGGATTAATATAATCTAAAATTTGGTGCCCATATAATAATTCATAGTTGGGTTTCAATAACAAAGCTGGTACTCGATTAATAATATGGGGTATTTCTTTTTCTGTACCATTAGACAATGTAATATAAAATATATTATTTCTCATAATGCGATTATCAATACATATATAGATATATTTATCATGTAATCCACTTTTATTCATAGAATTTAATATTTCACCACTATATTTACAATATTTACTATAATATAACTCAGATTTTTCCATTATTATATATTTTTTAAAAAAAAAAATATATAAACATAAAAATTGATTTAGATTT
>Ga0129324_10000975_pt1 | contig 19404 bp, 14 predicted proteins | sample CPBDNA_7_FD_96879 | JGI IMG/M metagenome (GOLD analysis project Ga0129324, IMG submission 96879) | Freshwater to marine salinity gradient microbial communities from Chesapeake Bay, USA - CPBay_Spr_15_0.2_DNA | ecosystem: Environmental > Aquatic > Marine > Coastal | place: USA: Chesapeake Bay... | reverse complement strand
GTCAACACTGGTGAGGACCCCGTGATGTCCCAGAACGGGCTTCTCACGACGGTGGCCTACCAGTTGGGTGAGGAAGCCCCCCGTTATGCCCTCGAGGGCTCCATCGCCGTCACAGGGTCACTCGTGCAGTGGTTGCGGGACAACCTGGGCATCATTTCTGATGCGAAAGAGGTGGAGGCGCTTGCCGCCAGTGTTCCCGATAACGGCGGCTGTTATGTGGTTCCCGCGTTCTCGGGCCTTTTCGCCCCCTACTGGCGCTCGGATGCCAGAGGAGTGATTGTGGGGCTCACCCGGTTCATCAACAAGGGACACATTGCCCGAGCAGCTCTCGAGGCCACTGCGTTCCAAACCCGGGAAGTGCTGGATGCTGTCAACGCCGATGCCGGCGTTGATCTCACCGAGTTGAAAGTAGATGGGGGCATGGTGAAAAACGAGACCCTGATGCAGTTCCAGGCCGACATCCTGGGTGTTCCGGTTGTCAGGCCACTCGTTGCGGAAACCACCGCATTGGGCGCCGCTTACGCGGCAGGTCTTGCGGTGGGGTTCTGGAAGGACCGGGAGGAGCTTCGCGGCAAGTGGAGTGAAGACAAGAGGTTTGTCCCCGACATGTCAGAAGACGAGCGCGAAGTGAAGCTTCGCCTGTGGAAGAAGGCGGTCACCCGGACTCTTGACTGGGATTAGTTAGGGGGGGCGAAAGACCTCCACTCAAACATTTGGTTGTTTTTCATTTTTACTGGCAAGACCTCTCACGAGGCTCTGTCTATTTGCTGGCTGACTCAGGCAGATGAAAAAGCAGTCCCATCGCTACGCCTGTAAAAGCAACGGTTAGATGGGTAAGTTTCAGCGATTATCATTCGCCAGAATCGCTTTGCCACAATGCGCACGAGTTGCAACCAGTTCTCCGAAACTCTCTATTGGGATACCTTAGCGTTCTCATTTCAGTAGGATTAGCGCTAGAGGACGAACTTTCTGCAATTCTTAGATGACACGGTTCGATTCAGCAAGCGAGCAGTCGAAATATTCCGGACAGAAGGGCAACTGCGCCAGGTTACCTTGATTGATTTCGTGCAACAGAGCCAATGGAACCTCGAGAGAAATGGAAGGGTCGTCGAAGTAAAGAAGTTGGAAATGTTCTGTTGAATTCGTTACTTTTTCTATTTGGGCCTAAGAAATGTGTGCGATTGGAATCCATTTGAGAGTGCAATCGAGGTAAACCGTGAGAGTAATGGTTGTTGTGGCTCACACAGACGACGAGACGTTTGGTTTAGCTGGGACGATTGGGTGGCATGTTGATCAAGGAGATAGTGTTTTTGCGGTTTCCTTGACGGATGGGGTCTCCGCTAGGTCCATTGATGACAGAGATGAAGCAGTCCGCAAAAGGCTTGTAGGTGCCGGTGAGGCTGCAAAGACACTAGGGTTTGAATGGCTCGATGGAGGCAATTTTCCCGATAACAGTCTGGATTCTGTCCCCTTGTTGGAGTTAGTCAAGTTCATCGAGGAGTTCAAAGTCGAGCTTCAACCCCAACGTGTTTATTGCCACTACCGCCACGATTTGAACATAGACCATGAGCTTGCTGCGCGAGCGACTCTTACTGCATTTCGACCTGAACCGGATGCTATCTGTAGGGAAGTTCTCAGTTTTGAGGTGCCTTCTTCAACCGACTATGGAGCACTGAGTGGGGCACCTGCTTTCAAACCCAATTATTTTGTCGATGTGACTTCCTATTGGAAATTAAAAGAGAAAGCAATGGTGGCATATGGATCAGAAGTCCGACCATCACCTCACTCAAGAAGTTTTAGCGGCCTCAAAAATCTTGCCGGGTATCGAGGTGCCAGTGTCGGCGTGGCATTGGCCGAGGCTTTTCAGCTGGAGAGGCTAGTTCGGGCATGAGGAGGTCTTTTGTCGTAGCCAACAGTAACAGTTGGTTCTCGGAGCAGGCGCTGACCGCCAAATTTACCGGACACGACTTCCACTTTATTCGCGAGAAGCACCACCTGACCTCTGAAGCGTTGTCCCTGATTAATCCTAGGTACGTCTTTTTTCCCCATTGGAGTTGGAGAGTGCCTGAACAGATTTTTCGTAGGTGGGAGTGCGTCGTGTTTCACGTGGCACCGCTTCCATATGGGCGAGGTGGAAGCCCTATTCAAAACTTGATTCAACAAGGTTTTCAGGAATCTCCTTTTCACGCGCTCAGGATGGAAGATGAACTGGATGCAGGGCCAATTTATTTATCCACCAAGGTTGGGTTGGGCGGATCCCTGGGGGACATCCTGCGAGAGCTCTCCAATTCAGCTATCGAGATGATTGGAGAAATTATCGCTGGTGAACCAGAACCGACCGCGCAGAGCGGTCAGGTTCATGTTTTTCAAAGACGATCTCCAGAGATGAGTGAAATTCAAAGAAGCGACTCCCCCTCGGACATTTATGACAAAATAAGGATGGTTGATTTTGGCGAGTATCCCAGAGCCTTTATCCCTTTTGGGGATGGAGTGATTAGACTCACCGACGCTCGAATAGAGAGCGGCCGCCTGTTCGCTAGAGCAGAATTCAAATCCGAACCCCAAGACGGTGCCTAGGCAACGAATGGTCTTAGGTGAAACTTTGATGGATTTTCATATTCTTCCTCTGGAGGCGAATTATCTCATTCACGATCGGTTCGTCCCAACCCCTAAAATCTGCGGGTAAATCGCTCGCTTTATGCGGTCTTGTTCGGAATTCTTGCGGGAATGGGGTGACCGCTCCCGTCACAATATCCTCGATAGATTTTATAAAGAGGTTTTCCGCACATCGAAGCATGAAACCATGTGCCTCTCGGAAGGTCATTTTATTGTTGGGAAGATGCAATTCCTTGCGTTTCCAAATACGACCGGAATCTAACCCCTCATCGATTTCATGGATGGTGACACCGAGCGGAGTCTCATCGAAAAATGCCCAGAAGATCGGATGCATTCCTCTGTTGTGTGGAAGGTATGAAATATGAATATTGATTACCGGACCGATAGCTGACTGGAGAGTTTTCCGATTGATGAGATGTTTGTAGCCAAAACTCACAACGAATTCGAATTCGGCAAGGCTAGCAACAGGTTCACTGGAGTGGGAGACCTCAAAGCCTCTGTCCCTCAGACAACTTATGAGGGACGTGCGTCCCTCGTCATAACCCAGAACGAGAGCCCTTTTAGGTTGTTCCAAGCGAGAAATTCCCATGATTCAGGTGAAGTCGGACCATTGGGTAGGATGCCCCCTATTCAATGACTTTGAAAACTTTTTTCCAATCAAACGACTCAATGCTTGTGGTGCTAATCCTCCGTTTGGCCGACAAATTCTCAGGTTCTCGGCGGATGCAACTTCTCCCCGCGTAACATTCTCCGAGACATGAATAGATGGCCTCAGGTCATGGGAGGTACTTTCGGATGCCAAGTTCCACGCATTTGGCGAACCGAGGGCACGGTGGGCGTTTCGGCATTCAAGTACCAATTGCGCCATCTCAATTGGGGAGACAGAAAATTCTGAATCAACTCCCGTTTCCTTTTTATTGAGCTTAAAGTGTTTTTCAATTACTGTGGCTCCTAACGCAACGGCCGCAATCGCTGAGCCGATGCCTGTAGTGTGATCAGAAAAGCCAACCTTTGCACCAAAAGCCTCCTGGAGAAGGGGGATTCTGGAAAGGTTAGAGTCGATGTCGTTAGCGGGGTAGGCACTTGTGCAGACCATCAAGGTGATGTCGTCTGCCCCTTGATGTCGCGCAGTTTCTACAGCCCTGTCTATTTCTCCCAGGTTCGCGGCACCAGTCGAGATAATCAGAGGCTTCCCAGTTCCGGCCACCTTAGCAATGAGAGGTAAGTGGGCGATTTCTATAGACGCGATTTTATAAATCGGATTGTCTATGGACTCAAGAAACTCGACCGCGGTGTAATCAAAAGGGGTGCTAAAAGCCGTGATTCCGAGGTCTTTCGCGCTTTCGTAGATGGTTCGGTGCCATTCCCAAGGGGTGTGTGCCTCAGTGTAGAGGTCATGAAGGTATCTCCCGCCCCAGAGACGGTGGTTCTTATCGATTCTAAAGTGATCGGATTTGACATTAAGGGTCATTGTGTCTGGAGTGTATGTCTGGAGCTTAACCGCATCAACTCCAGCACGAGATGCAAGAGCGACAAGTTTTTTTGCACGAGCCAGTGTCCCACCATGATTTGCCGACAGTTCAGCGACAATAAACGGCGCCCCATCTTGTTTCTCTGGGTTTTTCATTGTGCCCCTTTCAACACTCGGACTACTCGTGAAATTTCACGGCCTCTCAAATCAGCAAACATGGGGAGTGAAATCTCTTCGAGGTAAAAATCCTCGGACTCTCGACATAATCCTTTGGCGTAACCCAAATATTGAAAGTATGGATGCCAGTAGATTGGCATGTAATTGACCTGAACGAGAAGTCCCCGCCTTCGAAGTGTCTCAAATACATTGCGCCTTGTATGAGCATCAACCCGAATGGGATACAAGTGCCACATTGTGTCGACGTAATCGCGCTCGACAGGAAGTTGGAGATTCTCTATTTCGCGCAGTGCCTCGGAGTACCTTCTGAAAATGAATCTCCTGCGTGCCTTGAACTTGTCAATACGGCGTAATTGAGATGACCCCAGTGAGGCTAGGACGTCTGGAAGCCTATAGTTCAAACCGAGCGAGTGGATCTCTTGGTGCCAAGGTCCTTCATTCGGATACTTCAACGAATCGTTGTCGCGAACAAGGCCGTGGGACCGAAAAAGCCTTGCTTTTCGTGCGAAAGTTTCGCTGTTGGTGACGATTGCGCCACCTTCACCCGTTGCGATGTTCTTTGTGGGGAAGAAGGAGAAGGTTGTGATGTCGGCGATACTTCCAACTGACCGGTCCTTGTAGACGGAACCGAGAGAATGAGCGGCGTCCTCGATGAGGACAATTCCATGTTTTCTTGTGATTGCTAATAACTCATCAAGGTCTGCCGGGTGCCCGGCATAATCCACAGCCACGATTGCTTTTGTTTTGGGCGTCAGGAGGCTCTCAACCTGCAAGGGGTCGATGTTTCCGGTGTCAGACTGGATATCAGCAAAGACCACCTTTGCCCCGAGATTCATGGCTGTGGTGGCTGTTGAGGCAAAAGTTAATGGCGAGGCGATGATTTCATCACCTGGTCCTAAATCTATTGCGGCATACGCACAATGAAGTGCTGCAGATCCAGATGACACCGCTACCGCGTGCTTTGCTCCGGAGACCCTTGCGAGGTCAACCTCAAACTTCTCGAGCGCTGGACCCATAGTCATCCACTCGGCTTTGACACTCTTCGCCACGGTGAAGGCATCTAACCACGAAACGGACTGGTGGCCGTAGGGAATGGGCTTGATCATGTGTCGAGAACGTCGGCCAAGGCTCTCAACTCTTCTTTTGTTAGCCAGTTGGTGTTGGTGTCAGAACGATAACCAAAGCCATCGGGAACCGCTCTACCGTTTGGGCCTGAATATGATCGTCTCTGGATAGTTGGCAGAATCACATACCGATCCTCGAGCTCAATAGTGCGACGACTATCGTCTGTCGAAATCATTTCTTCATGTAGCTTTTCGCCCGGCCTAATTCCTGACGCTACCGTGCCGCCTCCGGGGAATATCGCATCGGCTAGATCAGTTACCTTCATGCTGGGAATCTTTGGAACAAAGATTTCTCCACCTCCCATTATTGGGAACGATGACAAAACAAAATCGACAGCTTGGTCAAGTGAAATCCAGAAACGGGTCATTCTGGAATCAGTGATGGGCAACGGTTGTCCGCTCTTGGCGAGAGTCTTGAAGTAGGGGACAACCGATCCACGGCTTCCCATCACGTTCCCGTAGCGGACTACGGAAAATCTCGTGTCCTGCTTGCCAGCGTAATTGTTTGCAGATTGGAAGACTTTGTCGGCCACGAGTTTTGTCGCTCCATACAGGTTGATTGGGCTAGAAGCCTTGTCGGTCGAGAGCGCAATCACCTTGTTCACTCCAGAGTCAATCGACGCATCTACAACGTTCTGGGATCCACTTATGTTCGTGGCGACGTACTCGAACGGATTATATTCGGCAGTGTCGACCTGTTTCAAGGCTGCTGCGTGGACAACGTAGTCGATGCCTTTCATTGCGCGGGTGAGCCTCCAGCGGTCTCTCACATCTCCGATGAAAAAGCGGACGGCTGAATGATTCTCGAGTTTTGCCTTCATTTCTGATTGTTTGAGCTCATCTCTAGAAAAGACGACGATTCGAGAGGGCGAGTCAGATTTGACCAATCGCTGAACGAACGACTGCCCAAAGGACCCAGTACCACCGGTTACAAGAACTTCCGAACCTGAAAAGAACCCCAATGAAAGCCTCCAAGAGCGCAGTTTATGTTGCTCCTCTATCCTACCTGCCAAAACGTTGGCATGATTATGGAATGAAAGTTGTGCTGCGTGCTGACGCCTCGCGCGATGTCGGAACAGGGCACGTCATGAGACAGTTCGCCCTGGCCGAAGAACTTATCCGCCAAGGCGCGGAAGTTTTTCTAGTCGGGGGTGTGTCAGGCCCGAGCTGGCTCGAACGCAAACTCACGACCCTCCCGGGACTCCAGCGCATCAGTCAACCGATCGGAACCTTCGATGGAGGGATTCTGGAGGAAATAGGAGCTTGTGTTTCAACCATTGATTCTTACGCCCTGGGGCAAAGTGAATTGGCTGAATGGGAATCCAAATGCCTGAGAACACTCGTCTTCATCGATGGGCCTTGGCAGCGACTCACGGGTGGCGTAGCAGTGGCCCCAGCAATCATTGACCACTCTTCTTGGATAGACGATTTGCGCCGGCGTTTTGACAGCGTTCATGCGGGTCCGGATTTTCTGATGATCCGGACTGAAATTAGGCAGGTAAGGCAGCAGCTGTTGCAAAAACCTCCGGTGTCACCTCAAATTCTTGTGGTAATCGGCGGCGTTGATCCGCGAGGCCACACTGACGTCATTGATTCCGCCTTGTCAGAGTTCTCTTCAGAGGCCAAAATTGTTATTATGCGTAATGACATCAGTCGGAGATTCAAGAGGACTGAGTTGCGCTCTCGCAGGGAAATTTTTCCTTCACCCAGGTCCGACTTGGCGGAGGAGCTTGCGAAGTCGCAGCTCGTTATTTCTGCTGCTGGAACCACAACCGGGGAACTGCTTTTTCTGGAGATGCCCTCAATATTTATCCCTGTAGTGGATAACCAATTTGAAAATGCTCAGGCATTGGAGACCATTGGTTCTTCATCGGTACTGTGGCCAGATTCTTCGAATTTCGTGGGAGACCTAAAGGCTATGGTTAGACAGGCGCTAGTGAGGGATTATGCAAGGACACCACCTAAACCCAATTCCCCGGTAGTGGACGGGTTGGGTGCAAGGAGGTTGGCAGCTCTCCTGCTGAGCTCGCTCAAGAGAGGCCGCTAACTGTATAGGGAGTGGAGCAGGGCGAGAGCACCCATTATGAATTTTTCAGCTCTTCAAGAATTCCGTAGTCGGGGCCGAGATGGAGAGTTAACGATGGTCCGTAAGGATTGAGGTCAATCTAAGTCCGGGGTGGCGAACTGCAGTCGCCGACTCTTCTGAGAAGTTAGCCCTAGGCGAATACCAAAATTAGTAGTCCTGGCCATGCATCGAGGACGTCGTCCACAGCCCGCAGCACTTCTTACCCAACACAGTAGCTGAGCTGATCCAGCAGTAGGAAGTTGGGTTCTTCCAGCAGCTCGAGAAGGAATTCCATATGCCTGCGTTGCCCCCGGTAACCTCAAACACCGGTGCACGCTTGGGTGCAGAGCCGAAACCGAGGTGCTCCCTGAGGTGACCGGGACCATTTCGTCCCATCTCGTCGGTTGGTAGGATGGGGGAGTGATAAGTAGGTTGCTCCGAAAAATCTTTGGACCTCTGGGAAGCCTTGGGTATTTGCTCGTAGGTTGGGGATTGAGGAGACAGTCAAACCTCATCATTGCAATCGTGTGGAGGTTAGCTATGCGAAGGCGCGACTTCCTTCGATCCCCGCGGTGGGGGAGAAAAAAACTTGTCGTGCTTGAAAGACAAGGTGGTTTGGAGGATGTTCAAAATGCCTATTATTGGAATCCACCCGACTACCCGGTATTGTTCCTCCCTCGGCTGATTGTAAAGGCATCAGCGGAATACTTCTTAGGTGAAGGATTGAATGACCTGAACTATTTCTCTAGGACTATTGCTCTCGAAAAAGCTAAGGAGGCCTATCGAGATCACTTAGTAGGAGTTCTTAAATGGTTCAAGAGACTGTTTGGCTTGTCTGCAATCCTTCAGTTCAACATTATCTATTATGCGGAGCGCGAGCTAGCGATGGCGTGTAAGCAGGTGGAGGTGCGTTTCGTATGTTTACAGAAAGAGGCGATGTGGTCGAATCGGGAGCGGGATTTTGTGGGCCAGTTTTTCATGAGTTTAGGGGGGCCTTTTTACGGGGACGCTATTGCTTTCTATAGCTCCACCTTCCGAGACATTTTTGAATCTGCTGGAATGGTGCCCACTTGTCCTAGCTATGTTGTGGGATGCGCGCGATTGGATGAGTCACATCGGCTGAGGTGCGAAAAAAAAATGCCCGGTCAAGGTTCGGTGGTTTTCTACCTCATTACCGAATATGCGGGGCTGCGGAAGGTACAGCATTTTAGTTACCAAGAGAGCAATTGGTCGAGAATGGCCCGTGAGGTGAACCGAGCAATTTTCGAGCTTGCTTTGGAATATCCGGCGATTAATTTTATTGTAAAGGCCCGGTCTGGGTCAGCGGACGAACAGCTGAATTTGTTTTTCTCATCTTCCGAGACAACAGAGATACCCCCGAACTTGGTGGTGCAGGCTGGTGGCAGTGGCCACAAGCTTCTCGAGTGTGCGTCCGTTGTAGTTGGTTTTAATACCACTGCCGTGTTGGAGGCTGTAGCTGCGGGGATTCCGACAGTCGTCCCACACATATTTTCCCGGAAAGAAGAAAAGTATGCAGAGGGAGCGCACTTAGTGTCCGAGGGGGTGGTCATAGCTGACTCGGTCAGCTTGCTGAAGGAGAGTATTCTCAGCGCGTTCAAGAGTCAATCAGTCGCTACGGAGTTGGGACCAGGACAGAAGATTGTTTTGGAAAGATATTTAGGAAACAGCGACGGAGGCTCTGGGCATAGGTTGCGCGACTTCTTGAACCACGCAGTTGCGGGAACCTTCCCTTCTCACGCTCTGTGAAGTGCGCACCTGTGGTCTTCTCCGAAATTGACGTCTCTAATTCTGATTTGGGGGCAACTGAACTGTCCTGGGTTTGTTGGAGATTCCATACTTTGGGAAAGGGGATGTAGTCATGGGCAAGAAAGGGAATACCGGTCGGAGGTATTCGGCTGAGGAGAAAGTTGGCGCGGTTTGGATGGTAAGAAGCCTCTGCCCGGAACTCCGGACAGATCGGAGAATAGCGCGACGGTTGGCATTGCAATTTGGCTATGGGGTGTGGTCGGTCCGGGAGCGTTTCGTCTCCTGGGGCAGGAAAACCGTGGGTTGAAACACGCCAAGGAGATCCTGAAAAGAGTGGCCAGTTTTTTCGCGGCGGAGCTCTGCCGCTAACAACGGCTGTGGTTGATATCGTCAACCGCAACAAAGACAATGTCGTTGGGGGACGAAAGCGTGATGACAAGCTTTTCTGTAGGATATTACAGAAGCCACCAAGGCATACTATGCGGCAAGAGACCGCACCAATTTAGCCAGAACAATGATTGGTACCACGTTGTCTGGTGAGCGGTATTCCCCCTGGGAAAAAGCCGGAGCGTGTGTAGGGTCAGGAAACTCTGGAAGGTAGCATGACGCTCAGGGATGGATATCGGGCGGAATCGAACAGCCCGGCTGGTGCGATCCCTTGGCGTTAAGGGCGTCAGACGCTCGCGGCGGGTGAAAACAACAACACCAGACCCGGCGGCGATGAGGCATCCAAATCTGGAAAAACATTATTCCACCGCAACTGTGCCGAACCAACTCTGGGTGAGGGACTTTGCGCTCGTTTCCACCTGGGCAGGTGTAACATAATAATTTTCGGTAATTGACGCCTAATCTAGATCCTCGGCTGATGGGTCGCCTCTCACATGAAAGCAGAAACCGTCCTTGATGTGATCGAAATGGCGAGGTCGTCCTGGGATAATCCTTTCCCGCCTGCGGGCACTCGGACGCCGCCAGTCAATTCACCTCGATTCGCTATTGGAAGCGCCTCACCGAATTTGGCGTAATCGCCTCGATTGGGACCTTGGGCGAGAGTTTCGATAACGCCCTGGCCGACACCTTGAGCGGGAATTGCAAAGCTGAACTCGTTCCCGGATTAGAACATCCTCCGCCCTGAAAGACCATTGAAGAACTGGTACTCGCAACACTCTCCTGGGTCCACTGACATTACTAGAAACGCCTCTCCGGAATAATCGGCGACGTCCCGTTGGCAGAGTTCAAAGAGGCGCTTCATGCTCAACAGCGTCAGGCAAAAGCGTTGGCAGAATACAGCACTCTCCGGTCTCTATAAACCCCAGGAGGGTTCAAACCGACCCAACCTCGGTTCGTTCTGATTGCCTTATATTGGGCCTCTGAGAAAGGAATCTTTCTGTTCGAACCATACTGGACTGTTGGATACCTGTTACAAATTTGCTAAGGAGATTTTGCCCTGTCCGAGGATTCAGTCTCTTGCCTAGATTTTGGAGTGATTTGGTACGAAACCAAATTCTCTCTTTCGGTTGCCGCGTTGGTAGTGCTACCACCAGTGTAAAGGTCGGTTACAACATAAATCTCCGCATTGTCGAACCCGAAATTCAAGGCTGTGCAATTCGCGTGACAATTCTTCAACGAAGAACTTTTGTGAGCTAAGCTTAATATGAGCTTTCGGCTCACGAGTGCTGACCTGAGCAACTCTGTTCTCCGGCGGATCCGTCCCTCCAGTATGAGGCAAAAAATCCGGCGCCGATGCGCAGAAAAAGATGGCGTCTCAGTTCTGTTTGGTCGCAATTTTTTGCTTCCAACTCAAATGGTACGAGCTATACGCGGCATTTCAGGAACAAATTGAGCGCTTCTCATTTAGGACCTACCCATGCCACGATAGCGGAATCCGGCAGCCTTCCAGGCCCTGGAATCGATGCAGTTTCGGCCATCGACCACAATCCTTTGGGACATGAGCTCTCCGATAGTTGTGGGATTCTCGTCCTGGAAAACCTTCCATTCAGTGGCGATCACGAGCGCGTCAGCCCCTGTTACCGCCGTGCGGTGATCTGAAGTTGTGCTGAGAGCGGCTTCAAGTCCGGCGCGCTCAACACGTGCCTGTGCTGGCTTCCAGCCTTCGGGATCCGCCGAAATGACGGTGGCGCCTGAGCGAGCCAAAGATTCAGCAATATCGAGGGCGGGGGAGTCACGAATGTCATCCGAATCCGGCTTGAAGGAGATTCCCCACACGGCAATGGTATTCCCGGCAAGGGAACCAAGCTCTTCGGTCAACACATCGAGCACGCGAGCGCGCCTGCGCATGTTTATGTCATCAACGACTTTGAGGAAAGAGAGTGCCTCTCCAACGCCGAGCTCTTCTGCTCTCGCAACGAAACCTCTGATGTCCTTAGGGAGACATCCTCCACCAAAGCCAATCCCAGCGTTCAGGAACCTACGACCAATACGGGTGTCACATCCGATTGCATCGGCCAGCTGGGTGACGTTGGCGCCGGTTACGTCTGCAATCTCTGCCATCGCGTTGATGAACGAAATTTTAGTGGCAAGGAAAGAGTTGGCGGCAACTTTGACGAGTTCCGCCGTGGCGAAGTTCATGACCAGGCGAGGAGTGTCTTTCGCGAGAATTCCGGCATAAACATCGTCAAGAATTGAGGTAGCGGTTTCGCCGTGAGTGCCCTCTGGGATCCCATACACGAGTCGGTCAGGGCTGAGGGTGTCTTCAACGGCAAAACCCTCTCGTAAGAACTCGGGGTTCCACATCAGGAGCGCCCCGGTTGGTGTCACGTGCGCAGAGAGGCGCTCGGCGCTACCCACTGGGACGGTCGATTTACCGACAACGAGGTCACCTTTGGAGAGGTAGGGGACTATTCCCTCAATCGCACCATTCACATAGGTCATGTCGACTGAGCCATCAGCTGACTGGGGGGTTCCGACTGCTACAAAGTGGACGCTCGCGTCAGCCGCAGCGGACATGTCTCTTGTGAAAGTGAGGCGGGATGAATTCTCTCTTAGTAGGGCGTCCAACCCTGGCTCGTGAAAGGGCGCAATTCCCTTCTGGAGGGATTCTATGCGGACTGGGTCGACGTCAATTCCAATGACCTCGTGACCAAGCTCCGCCATGGATGCAGCGTGGACAGCACCCAAATACCCGCAGCCAATAACCGAGATTTTCACAGTAGCAACCTTACGCGAGCCCCGTTAGGCCCGCGGCAGGAGGCCTACGGCGTCGTGAACTTTGGCCAGTGTCGCGTCGGCGATCGCCTCCGCCTTCTCGGCACCAGCGGCCAGCATTCGGTCAAGCTCAGCGGGGTCAGCGAGCAGTTCGTGAGTGGTGGTTCGGATGGGTTGCAGCAGCTCCACAACTGCCTCGGCGACGCTGGACTTGAGCTTTCCGTACCCTGATCCTTGGAATTCCGTCTCTAGCTCCGGCACTGGCTTGCCTGTGGTGAGAGTGGCGAGTGTTAGGAGGTTGGACACTCCTGGCTTCTTCTGCGCGTCAAAGCAGATGTCGGAGCCAGTGTCCGTGACTGCCGACTTGATTTTTTTGGTGATGACCGCTGGTTCGTCTAGCAACCAGATAATACCCTGTGGTGACTCACCAGACTTGGACATTTTTGACTCGGGATTTTGGAGGTCATAGATCTTGGCGCCTTCATCCATGATTTTGGCCTCGGGAACCACAAAGGTTTCACCGAATCGTTGATTGAAGCGCTCGGCAATATTGCGCGTGAGTTCAATGTGTTGACGCTGGTCGTCCCCGACGGGCACCACGGTGGCGTCATAGAGCAAGATGTCGGCGGCTTGCAGGATCGGATAGGAGAACAGGCCCAAGGTGGCGTTATCAGACCCTTGCTTCTGCGATTTGTCCTTGAACTGAGTCATGCGGCTAGCTTCACCAAAACTGGTGACGGTGTTGAGAATCCAGGCAAGCTCTGAGTGTGCAGGGACATGGGACTGAACAAACAGGGTGGACTTCTGCGGGTTGATTCCGCAGGCGATGTATTGGGCAGCTGTCTTGCGAGTGGTTGCCGCTAGGGCTTTGGGGTCCTGAGGGACGGTCATGGCATGGAGATCGACCACGCAGAACAGCGCATCATGACTGTTCTGAATCTCTATCCACTGGAGCAAGGCTCCTGCGTAGTTTCCAAAGTGGAGTGAATCCGCCGAGGGCTGCATCGCAGAGAAGGCCTTCATTATTTGATGGGTCATGACTTGCAAGATCTTCTCTCACTTTTTGAACTTCGGAAACTCAGCCACGATGACAAGGTCAGAAAATTCCAGAGTTCTGTCGATCGATCTTCTTGCATTGAGAGATGTCGAGACCACGAATGTTGAACTTTCTTGTAATCGAATAATTCTTCTCTAATTGACTGGGACGCGTAGATTTGGTCGGAAGCCCAATCGTGTAAATCGTTCCTCAATAAATTTGCCATGGGCATACTAAATCCTGCTTTTGGTCGGTCCCACAGAGCTTTAGGAACATATAGTTCAAGAAGTTGCCGAAGCTGCCGTTTACCAACACCACGTCGAATTTTACTGGCTGAACTGAGAAACTGAGCAAATTCGATAATTTCTCGGCCCAAAAGTGGCGCCCTTGTCTCGAGCCCATAAGCCATAGAGGCTCGGTCTATTTTGTAGAGAATATCACCTGGTAAATAAGTGTGGAAGTCAAAGAGGAGAACTGAATCTACGAAGTTCTTGCCCTGAGTCCAGTAATAGGAATCAGAATACTCCTCCACGTAAGAGCGGCTCAGAAGGCTTGAACCACCGGTGGATAACAATCCTCGATAAAGATCTAGCTCACCCGTTGCGCCCAACAATCGACAAAGTCTTTTAATTTTTTCTCCTGCTTTTATTCCGCCGAACCGGTTGTTGTCCAGAACTGAGAGAGGAAAGGCAAAGTTCTGAATCCAGGAGGATGGGACACTTTCAACAGCTCTAGAAAGATTTGTCCTGATTTGGATCGGCACTTTCATAAAATTCTTGAGCCTGATAGCTCTGTGGTGCCTCGGGTAGCCTCCAAATAACTCATCGCCGCCGTCACCAGTCAAGGCCACCGTAACCTGTGACCTCGCAAATCTTGAGAGGATCAGGGAGGGAATTGCAGAGCTATCGCCAAAAGGTTCGTCAAACAGTGTGCCGATTTCTTTAGCTGTCTCCGCTAGTTCAAGGTCGGTGACATAAATTTCATGATGCTTCGTTCCGAGAAAATTAGCCACCCTTTTTGCGCACGGGGCTTCGTCTAGGCTCGGGTCTGCGAATCCCAGTGAAAAAGTCTGAAGGTCTGGCATTATTCTCGTCGCCATTGCTGAGACGAGAGAGGAATCAATTCCACCTGACAGAAACGAGCCGATCGGAACGTCGGCTTGCAGCTGGGAACGTATTGAATGATTCAGCATCGTTTGCAGGCGGCCAATGTCTGAGTTACCGACAGTGCTCGGAACTTCTTTATTCTCTGTACCCCTCTCTGGTTGGGGGCTTTGCCAATACAGCTGAGGACTAACCTTTGCATTTGCTTGGAGGTCGGCTATTCCAAGTTGAATGAAACTTCCTGGAGGGAGTTTGTGGATGCCCTGATAAATGGTCTGGGTCCCTGGAAGGTACGATCGCTCCATAAAATAACTGATGCTATTTTTGTTCACAATGAGTGAATCGCCCAACAGGATTTCGAGCGCTGAAAGTTCACTTGCGAAACCCCACTTTCCTCCTGCTTGGCCGTAGAGAAGTGGCTTCTCCCCTGCAATGTCGCGCGCGAGAGTCAATGTTCTTTCTCGGAAATCAAATGAGGCGAAGGCAAACATGCCCCGAAGGAAACCTAGGGTTCGCTTCGCACCCCATGTACTCAACAACTCCACTAAGGTTTCCGAGTCGGAATGTCCCTTCCATCGAGGTTCAAATCCATCGCTTGCCAGTCTCTTACGCAGTTCAAGATGATTGTAGATTTCGCCGTTAAATACCATTAGGACACCGTTGTTGCTGGATCGGATTGGCTGGGCGCCTGCCGCCGAGAGGTCAACAATTGAGAGACGCGTGTGTCCGAACCCAAATCCTAATTCCGGATCAACGTAAACACCATTTCCATCGGGCCCTCGGTGTGCCAACGTCTGAATCATCCGAGTAACGAGGAGCTGCATAGCGGTTCGGTCACTGGGTGCGACGAATGCACCTGCAATCCCACACATGATGATTACGATACTCCCCATTCACTTGTTAGGACCGCACGACTTGATGCACCAAATCCTCGACCGTCTGGACGTGTAAGCTTTCGTGAGGGGAGGCAGGTCTCTCTGGGTTACGGCAGTGCAATTACAGACCAAACCCTCAACTTTGCAAGCTTCGCCATAGAGGCGGGAAAAAAGGGGAGGACGAGTGTGAAAATTTATCTTGTGACAGAAATCCTCCCAAGAGAAATCATTGGAAACCTCCTCCTCGCATCGCTGCTGGCATCTCGAGGCCACTTTGCCATAATTCTCAATCAAGAAGATGCCTTCGTACTATCTTCTAAATCTGTCTCAGGGACCACCATTTTTCACACAAAGTCAATCCACTATGCTCCCGAACGAGTTCTGCAGCATAAGAAACTGCGAGACCAGGGCTTTCTCATTACCTCTCAGGACCAGGAAACTTTTAGCGTGGTTCGTGATGTCGCCGCTAGGGTATCAGAGAGGTTTTGTGAAGAGAATTTGCACCTTGTTGATAGATGCTTCGTCTGGAGTGAGTTTGAGGCCGCTGAGATCTCCCGGCAGTTTCCTAAGCACGCATCAAAAATAGCGGTCACAGGAAGCCCGCGCGAAGATATCTGGGGAAAAAGATTTCGCTCACTCGCGGGAAATCAGAGCAGCGGGCGTAAATGTATCCTCATCGTTTCCAACAATGACGGCATGAACCACCGTCTGCGGCATTGGGAACAGATGTTGATGATTAAGTCGGTAATTGGTTCGGAAACAGACCCGGCCGTATTTGACCATTACGTCGAGGATGTCGTCGACGGTCTGAGGAGCCAGCTACGGTTATCGCGAGTAGCACTGAAACTCGCTGACGAATTCCGTGATTGTAAGGTCGTAATTCAACCGAAAAAGAATGAAATAGTGGATTCTTGGTGGCAGACTCTCCAAGCAGTGGACAAAGGGAATGGAACTCGAGCAAATCTTTTCATCGATAATTCGAAATTCTTGGAAGAGTCTATACATGGTTCAGACGTTGTGATTAACTCGAATAGCACAGCAGGACTAACTGCCCTACTTGGGTCTGTTCCGCTTATTTCTCTGGGCCCCACGTTCTCTTTCATAGGTGAAATAGGGCTGCAACTCGAACGTGAGGAAGATGTGGTGAGCGCAGTTGGGCAAGCATTAGACGACCCAAAAGGCTTCATCAGTCAGTATGAAGCGCTTAGTCGAAGCAAGCTCGGTGGGAGAGTAAGGCATCCGTCGGCGACTATGGCAGCCGACGAAATTGTCAAAGAACTCGAATCCTTAGATTCCAAGAATGCGAGGAGCAGATTGACCTATCGCGACGCTCTTCTCTATTTCGCGCCCGGTTCATTTCGGAGACTTGCCTACGCTATCAAGTCGCTTATGAACCTCAAGCCTCCGGTTCGGCCACACTCGGAGATGCTTACGACCATAAGTCAGTCAAGAGTGAATGAGCTGCTAGCCCATGTATATAGTGGCTTGGGAACTGATCTTGGAGTCAAGGCTTCTGTGCGAGGGCGCAGAAACATCGTCGTCAGGCCGAGGTATGTGCCTTGAAGGTGATGGCCCGAATGAATCGCAATTCTCAGGGGTGGCAGAATTTCCAGCATCAATTCGGTACTTGCGAATAGGGGAAACCTAAGTTGCGCCGGCTTTTGAAGGGACAGTTTGAGAACGGTCATCACCTGGTTTACACGGTCATTATTGGAGAGTATGACCGGCTGAAGAGGCCCCTGTGGAGGCCTAAGAACGTCGATTACGTTGCTTTCGTCTCAAATTTTCCTCACTCTCATTTTCGTGGTTGGAAGATTGTCACAATTCTGGACGAGGAGTCGAGCCCGACGCTAGCAAACCGAAGGATGAAAATTTTGGGAGTCGACCTCGCTGAACAATTTGAATCTGTCGTATATGTTGATGGGAGCATCCAAATCGTTGGCAGCCTGAGAGGTGTTATTTCTCGGTTCTTGGGGTCCGGTCGCGCTTTCGCTGTATTTCGCCATAGAGATCGCAGCACGCCATGGGAGGAGCTAACCGCTTGCCAAAAAATGGGGCACTTTTCAGTAGAGGAGTTTCAGTTCGAGAAAGATCGGCTGCGACCCTATAGAAAGGAGGGGATTGGTCTAGAGCTATTTGATGCAGGTGTATTAATCAGAAATCCTCGCCATGAGGAATTAGCGGCGGCAATGTCCAGATGGTTTTTGCTCTTTGAACAAAATCCAATCCGTGACCAGCTCTCGCTCCCAATCGTTGTTTGGGAAAACCGCTCGATTGTTCACAGGTTTGGTCATTGGGCAGACGGGCTCTCACCGACCTTTTTGCGTCATCCTCACAGAGGAGACGGATGGGCTGTGAAGCTGCTTTTTTGGCTGGGAGCGCTGGGTCCTCATGTGTTCCAAATATTGCTCAAACTGAAACACCATCTTTTTGCCGGGGGACGTCCTTGAAAAAGCTGCAGCGCAATTCTTGCCCGATTCCATCTACCGCAGACCAAGAAGGAGCGCGAGGGAATGCAGGATAACTTTGGTCGAAGGATTCGCCTTATCTCTCAGTCAGTATTTTCCTCTCCAGGAGTGACTCGGTTGGCCCGGATCACCCTTCACAATGCGGCGCTGTGTAAAAGTTAGGAGGGGTAATCCTAAAGAGAAGCAGGAATGGTGGCGCCAGGAATGAATGAGAAAAATCTGAGGCAAGCATTTTCGAACGGGGATAGATAAAGTTGCGTAATAGGAGATATCGACCGAGGTTTCGTAATCGATCATTGTGGGTTGATTACCTGAAGAGGCCCCAGCGCTGGTTTCTGGGGTGGTTTGTCGGGCCAAAGCTAAGTGAGAAAATTTCTTCCTTTCGCGCTTCAATCTTGGATTCGGGAGTTCATTGCGGTGGGGGGAGCTATCGTGACGAGCTCAAGTCCCCAGAGCTCGCTTCACTTGACAACCTGCGGGTTGCCACGACAGATAGCGTTATGTGGATTCCCCTATCTCACATTCGGTCGGCGCGGGCGCAGATTTTCTCGTCTGACGAGCATCCTTTCGTGCGCTTCTTTGACGAAGGCTACGAGGGGATGGAAGAGTGCTTCCTGCTGGACCAACCAAAGACTCTATTTGAATATTTTGGAATCAGAGAGTTCCGGACGACAGATAATTTATCCGCTTCGAGGCTATCGAGAATTTGGCCATGGTCACCGAGCGTGCAACTTATCCCCGAGCCACCAATCTTTCCTTACTGGAGGGCTGGACCAAAAAGTGATAGCCATCTCACGACTGAGGCTCGCCGTCTCCACAAACTCCTGAAGTCAGTCCAAAAGAACGGCTTCGTAGCGAGGCAAGGGGACTTGCCATTATATCTCCTGCTCATCGATGATTGCGGAGGCGTTAACGATAATTTTCGGGCTGTTGTTTTTCACGGTAATCATCGAGTCGCGCTTTTGGCTCATCTTGGGTGGACGATGATACCAATGGCGCCCCCTGATTCTCTGGCGGGTAACGAGATTAGATTGAGTGATGCCGTTAATTGGCCAGGGGTTCTCGATGGGTCTTTTACATTGGAGGACGCGAGAGCTGTATTCATGTCGTTTTTCCGCGTACCGTAGAGTGCTGTTCTTTCTTCACAGGCGTCGGCCAGTTCTTGTTTTAGGTTCAGGCTTTTATACACGATACGCGGCCACGACAGGGGCGTGATCTGACCACCTGGTGTTATAGCTGGGCGCCCTGTCAATCCTGTAGTGCTGGACGGTGGCAGCCAGCGGCGCGTTGGCGAGATGGTAATCAATGCGCCAACCGGCGTCGTTATCGAACGCTTTGCCCCTCCAACTCCACCAGCTATAGGGGCCCTCAACCTCGCCGTGGATCTTGCGGCCGACATCGACAAAGCGACCACCGGTTCCCATGTTGTAGTCGTCTGAATCTTCGTGGCCAATCCAGGTGTCGAAGTAGGCGCGCTCCTCGGGGAGGAATCCCGAATTCTTCAGGTTGCCTTTCCAGTTACGGATATCAAGCCAGCGGT
>Ga0129324_10000973_pt1 | contig 19409 bp, 34 predicted proteins | sample CPBDNA_7_FD_96879 | JGI IMG/M metagenome (GOLD analysis project Ga0129324, IMG submission 96879) | Freshwater to marine salinity gradient microbial communities from Chesapeake Bay, USA - CPBay_Spr_15_0.2_DNA | ecosystem: Environmental > Aquatic > Marine > Coastal | place: USA: Chesapeake Bay... | reverse complement strand
GTAATCCCGCAGAAATTCTGACCGTTCATTTGCCAGAGCGCCAAGATTGTACTGCGCCGCCTGATTTTGGTCGAGCGTGGCCTGTTGTTGACCGTTCAGCGTTTGCGTGGCCTTATAACGCGGGATTTCATACGATTCACCCGTATAGGGGTCTTTGTAAGTCTCATACCCCTGCGTTGAATATGACAGATTGCCATAGGGCGTGTCTTGATCCATCAACCCCATTGTGTTGTTGGCGACCGCCGTGCCGATATTTGTGCCGGTTTGCGCCGCGCTAGTTTCGCGCGGGTCTGGCGGCGCTGGTGCTTTAGGTGCGCACATATTTCATTCCTCTAAAATTGGTAGGTCATTAATTCGGCAACAGGTTTGAAGCCCATGCGCCGCCAGATTTTGCCGACCCGCAGATCAGTGACCGGACTGATTGTAACGCGCTTAACGCCGCGCGCCTCAAGGTCGGCCAAGATGTGCTTTACCAGCTTTTTTCCGATGCCATTTCGATGCTTTGGCAAAATGTAAATTGTATCTTCTTGAGCGATTAGGTCGCTGTTGTGCATGTCTTGCGTCAGGTACACATTGCTGTGTCCAACTGGCTTTCCTTCAAATCTAACAACGTAATTCAGTAACCAGCCACCCGCGAATGCTTCAAAGTATTGCTCAAGTCTTGGCTTGTATTCGCCTATATCAACGCCATCGACCTGCAATCGTGCCTTCATTTCGGCATAGTGCTTGCGATAATTAGGCTCTAGTTCCGCATAGTTCTTATCGCCGCGCTCTAATTCTATCGAATAGATCACAGGTCATATCCCGTTTCATAGCGCAGCCGCGCAACGAGCAATTCAAGCCCAAGTGCCGCAACCTGATTGGATGTAACGGCAAAGGAAGGTGCTAATGAATACCCCGTTGCATACGCCGCCTGCCACGTCGTGAAAGAGAACAATTCAGCGCCAGAACCCCAAACGAATGTACCCCACACGCCTGTTCCCCACACGTCGCCGCTAACCGCAAGCGTGACCGCCGGTGCAACGATTTCGTCAACCTGATAATCACCATGCGCCGCAAAATCTATGTCTATTTCAGCGGTCGCGCGGTATGTCAGGCTAACCGCGTTGGCGTCCATAAGTTTGCCGCCGGTTGCAAACTTCGGCACATATATGCCGGTAAATTGCACGTCGTCGTCAGTTCCGCCCTCGTCAGCGACATAGACCTTACCATTGTTTGACCCAAAATACAGAATGTCGTTTGAAACCGCCGAGCATCGCACGTCCCAACCCGTAAACCGGCCCCAACCGCCTGTCCGCGCATTTGCTGCAAATGATATGTTTTTGCCGCCCGCTTGCTCTGGCGTTCCGACCAACAACATTGTGCGCGACTGCCATAAAGTTGCCGTGACTGGATAAGCCGCCGTTCGGTTTGCCACCGCGCTGCGCCACGCATCCTCAATTGGATATGTGATGGCGTCAAGTTGAAGTGCCGCCCGGTCCTTTTTAATGGCCGCAGAAACTGGCACGATACCGTCAACCGTTAGAATAGCAAGGTCGCCACCGGCGCGAAATGACCCATGCTTATTAAGCGGCTTGCCAATGTCATAAACGCCAACCAATGACCACGTTGATGCGTTGGATGGGTCAGTACCCTCATACACCGCGATTTCACCGTTGGAACTGACAAACACGCAAACATCATCGAGGCCAGACCCGCTATCAAGCGACCACGTTGCCCCGAATAGAATATTTCCGCCCTTGTTCAGAACCGCGCCAAGATCAATTTCCGTTACAGTCCCGCCAATGCTTTCAACCGGCAGATACCAAACAGACGTTGTGGCTTCCTCAACAAAAAACAGCCGTTCCTTGAATAGCCAAACTTGGCTCAAATCTGATGCCGTAACGCCGGTTAGGGATATGCCGGCAAACGAGCCGTTGTAGGTCCAGCCAGTGTCCGCACCGTTTACGCCGACAAGGAATTGCCCGCCGCTGGTGCTGATCTGTGCTGTAGACCAATCGCCCGAAGTCAGGCTTGCCCGTACCGCACCGCCGCCCACGTTTGCCGTGTCGTAAATATCCGTGGCCGTGGCCCCGAATAGCGTTTCAGTCGAACCACTGGAATAGTTAAATACTTGCACACACGCAGCGCCTAAGTCTGCGTGTTCCACAATGCCGCCGCGCAATCGCGCGCCCTGCGCTGTCGGAATAAAGTTGTCCAGCACCTCGGCTTGGTCGCGGCCCGCAGCCACGATATTGCCAGACTGCACCCACCCCTTAGTAGGAGCGGGGAAATCAAGCGTTGCGGATACCTGCGCCCGCTGGTTCGTCGCGCGCATCAGGATGCCGGGATAAACGCTGGCACTAAGTCTTGCCACCGCACATTGTTATTTGTCCCGCCCATGTTAATCATGCGCCGCGTTCTTGTGTCATTGCTCAACCTGTCCAACAGCAATTGGTATTCGTTGTACTTGTCCGCATATGGCAACCCGCGCCGTTCGCGGTAACGCCAAACAGTCCCGGCCTCAACCACGCGGCGAGGCAACATCAGCACATCAGTTTCGTCTGTGAACATATCGCCCGCAGTCGCGCTGGCATTTGCCATCCAGTTTTTAGTGATGTAACTAACCGTCACGTCAACGCCGTTTGGTGCGCCGTAAAACGAAATCGACCACGCGCCTTCGTATCCGGTCAGGCGATAGTAGCGAACAACGCCCGCAGTCCCAATGTCTTTCAGGTATGTCCATTCACCGTCGGTTGTGACGGCTACGCACGGAATATCTAGGCTGGTATCATATACCGCCAATTGATCCCGTTGCAGCCGTTTGAAATTGCTGGGGAGAGTGTAGGTTTCCGAGCCATCGCCGGTGATTGTTGTTTGCGCAGCAATCGGGGACGCAAGGTCAACCCGTTCCAGAATATCATCAATGGTTTCGGCAAAGAAATCGTCACGCAATTCAACGTGGTCCGTCCGCGTTGCCGTCACCCAAGACGAAGGCGCTTTAATGCTGCACTGTCGCGCCACGCGGTTGAGCGCCTCCGTAATAAGTGTCATGCATCTGTCCTTTTAGATGTTGGCTTGGCTTTTTTAGCGCCAGCCATTTCTTCAATCATCGCTTCCATCGCTTCTATGCGTTCGTTTGCGGTCGCCAATTCCGAAGCGACCGACGCCTTGTCACGTCCGCTTAGGAATGAAGCCGCCATCTCTGGCAGTTTGCGGGAGTTTGGAAACGGAAGTTTTGCAACCGTTGCCTCGTTGATTGCGGCCAAATCCTCAACAGACTTGATCGCCATCTTCCGCAGAAATTCAACCTGCTCTTTGGTAACACCCGGCCAAGCGGCCAAAGGTACACCGTTTTCAGGGATTTCCTGCCCGGTTTTCCATGCGTCATACGCTGGCTTAACCACGTTTTCCCAGCGATGGGACATATAATTGAATGAGGGGCTTTCACGCATGTTATCGTCAACCTCGGCAGGGGGCCGAATACGATCCACGTAAAACCATGTTTTTGTGCGCTCGTAAGCCTCGCCAGTCGGTGCAAGCAGCACCATTTCGCGCGCGCCCTTTGGCGTCCATTCAGTCTTAAATTCTACAACAACAGTTTCCATTTTTCCGCCTTTCAAGCGTTCAGGGGGAGGCAGGGCCACTACAGCCCCGCCAAGTTAGTTTAGAACGGGAAGTCACAGATGATTTCTTTATCCGAAGCATCGCCTGCAATTGCGCAAACGTGCGTCAAGTAACCAGCCGCAGCGTCGTTTGCCACTGCATCAAGTGTGCCATCACCGGCACCAGTTGGTGTCAGTGCGTCACCATCAGCGCCCGCTGTCAGAGCAATGGTCAACGTCGCCGCGCCTTTGATCTGCACCCAGCAATATTCATCGTCGGAAACAGCCGCTTGAAGAACGCCCGCCCCGATTTCGATGCTGTCGGAAAGGTCAGACGTGACTTGGTTGAGTTTGTAACCGTCGAGGGTGTAGTAATACGCCACCTCGCCAGCTACGCCGTCAGTCGCTGCTGTGCCTTCTTTGTATTGCACGAACTTATAGATTGCAGACCCAACACCATAGAAAAAGTCACCGATCGCGGGCGTGTTGCCCTCGGTCAGAGCGGTGTAGGTTGCAGTCAGGTTCGCACCAGAACAGATACCCATATCAAATATCCTTTCTTATGCTGCGTCAAACAGGACGCCTTGCAGCGACCGTTGAGTTGTTACCATGTTGCCCATCCAGTACATTGGAATAACAACACTGTCCTGATTCACCGGCTTTTTATCGCCATCCATCGTCCATGCGGCATTTTTGTGCTGCACCAGATAGAGATAATCGGTGTTCAAGAAATAAGCCTTTTCGTCGGTCGTGCCGAAATTTGTATTGTCATCAAAGATGATGTCGGCAGACTTGTACTTGAGGCCAGTGAATCCAGCTTTTGCTTGGTCCGCGTCTTGGTAACGCTGCAACTGCTGTTCGCCCAGTTCGTACATCGCATAAAGGTCATGCGTTGCAACAATCAGGTCGGGCTTGTCTTTGCCACGGTTAAGGGACAACCACAAAGCGTTCATATCCGCCTTCATAGACGCCGCGTTAGCGACCGAGGGGGCTGCTGCTGTGTTGGTGCCGGTCATTTCACGGAATTTGTTTTTCCAGAAAGTGAAAGTAGACGAGTCAATCCCGCCGACTGTGCCGGTGCCTGCTGTTTGAATCAGGTTTGCAAGGCCGTTGATCTGGTTCGACAGTGTGCCGTCCGAATAAACGTCGATGCTGAACTGATTGGCCGCTGTGTTCAGGGCGTTTTTCTTGCGCGCCGTCACCAGATTTTTCATGGCCTGTTTACCAGAGTTCATGTTGATTTCACGGCCAGAGGCTGTGACGTGCAACGCGATTTGCTGGTATGGATATTTGACGGTCGTCAGAACGTCAGATGCAGCGGTGTTCAGGCTTTCATAGCCCATAAACCGTTGATAGGTGCCGTTTTCGGCGTATTCAATCGGCTCTGCGATTTCATAGCCGCCATCGACTGTTTTGATGTTACCCTTGGCTTTCATGCGGGTAAGCATCGCGTTGTGGTCGCTCACGTTGTCGGTGATTTTCTGACCCCAAGTGCGGTCAGTTGTCGTCACCAATTCCGTGAACACTGCTGATGGAGTTGCCATCGTGGTATTCCTTTATGATCGCATCGCCCGGTCATAAGCGGCGTCCATAGCCTCGTCATCTGTTAGAGGCCGCGACTTAGTGCCAGATCGGGAGATTACATTGACGGATTTAGCTGCGATTGCTGCTTGCGCTTTTTCAGGGTTTTGCACCGTCGCGGCCTGTGGGGCGGCAGTCGGGGCGTCAGCCTTTTCGGGCAAGTAAATCTTTATTGCCATATCGTATGCAGATTCAAGAACGTCCTGTGCGGAGGCTCCTTCACCCAATTTATTCCGCGCCAACGGGATTACATCAGACATAAATGGTTCAACATCTGCCCAATGTTCCGCTTTCGCTGAAAACTGTGAAACACTATCCATAACCGTGCGTTTTTGGAAAAAACCATCAAACTGGCTTTCCATATGCGCCGGGTCTGCCATTTGGCGGATAGTGTTATTCAGGCGCAAAACTTCCGCCTGTAATTGTCTTGTGTCGCCCTGTTGGGGCTGTTGTGCCTGCTGGCCGAATGCCGCTGCTATCTTAGCCTGCAATCCATGCTGCTGAATGAGGCCCATGATTGTATCAACCGGCGCGTCCTTAAACCCCGCGCTAATCTTTGCCAACCGCATCACGTCAGCCGCGATTTCTTCCGGGCGCATATCCATGAGCGCGGGCATTTCCTTGGCGGCAGTTTCAAGCGCTGACTTGATAGGGTTAATTCCCTGCATCAACCGGCCTTGGTGCGCCAGTTTGCGCGCGCTTTCACGTTGCGAATCTAGGATTGCGTCTTGCGCTTCCTTGGGTACATCTTTCCAATGTTGCCTAATGCTGGCAGGTAAATCCGTTGGTGCCTCTGATTGATCCGGTTCGGCCTCTGCCGTTTCTGGCTCATCTTCGCTTTCATCGTCACCGTCGCTTTTGTCGTCAGCATCGGGCTTGGCTTCAACTTTCGGTTTTTCCGCTGCCGGTTCATCCGTAGTTTCGTCGCCGTCAGACATAAGCCGGTCATAAATTGCGTCCATGCTTTGATCTTCTGTCAGCGCCTCACTGGCCGGTTCTGGCGTCGGGGCTGCTGGCGTGTCAATCTGTGATACAGCCGTGCTTACTGGCACGAGTGCTTCCGCAGTCGTTTCTAACATTGGGTTTTCCTTATTTGGTTAAGTAATCGCGTAGTGACTGTTCGTTGTCTTGCTGGTTCAGACCGCCGAGCAGGCCCAACCCAGCGCCGTGTCAGCAACGTCCCCGTAAGTCATCGGCATAGATAAGAACTCGCGCAAGCTGCCCATTTACCGATCCAACAGATGCTCAAGGCCGTGCTTTTTCGCAAAGCGCGGGTTTTTCAGTTTGCCGATTTTCACATCAGGCGCTTCAACACAGTTATTCTTTTCAAGGTCGTATTTACGGGCGCGGCGTCCATCGACCCATGACCCGTCAATGGGGCTTTGGTATCCCGGCAGGTCGCCAAACACCAACGGCACAGCGGGCTTCCATTCGCCTGTGTTCATAGGTTCGCGCGTGGCCTTATCGACCATAATGCCGCGCTGCTTGTCGTAAACGAAAGTCGCCATCAGATCACCTTCGCCAATACGCCGCGAATTTCCGCAAAAACGGATGCCGTGTTCGCGTCCGTCAGCGCCCGCACGCGGACATCGTGATTTTTCGGCACAATCAAATACGGGCTTTCTTCCTGCTGCACGCCGTTTTGATCAATATCAATGTTTAGGTCACGACCCAATGGACGCCAGACGCCGCCGTTCGCAACGTCCCTTGTTTCCAGCCTGACCAACACCCGCGCGGCATTGCCGCCAGCCGATCCAATCCCAGCATCAATCGAAGTGATGAACCAGTAATCCGTGGATGAAATTGACGTTGCGCATTGCTGTGACTGGTTTTCGTCAACCAGCATCAACTTGGTTGCCGCAGCCACATCCGGCACGCCCGCCGTTGTGCCAGTCGCCGCCGTGTTGTCGAACACATAGACATTGCCAACCACATCGCCCTGCGGCGCGTTAAACGTCCCGCTTGCCTTCGGAAACATGCGGCTTGCGCGTGCAAGTGGCGTCGGAAGCGTGACAGGCGTTGTTGCCGGTGTTCCTAGCGTGGCTTCCTGCACAACAAATGTCAGGTTGCCGCTGCCGTCTATCGTGTGGCCCTCGATTTGCACCACCAGCCCGTTATTGCTCGTATTATCAGACGATACACGGTCAATGCTGTTGGTTGACGTAAATGTCTCGTTTGCCGTTGTGCCTTGGAATTGGCCCACCGTTTCAAAGGTCGTCCCAACCGTAAAGTTGATGCCAAACTTGCTCAGGTTTTTGGCCTTGCGCTCAACCGACACTGTGTCGCCATAGGTACTTAACACAACGGCTTCTGCTTGAGTTACATTCATGCCAGCATATAACTCCTTGAGCATCCGGTTAAGGTTTTCATCGAATAATCGACCCGCGCCCCGTCTGAGCGGCACATACGCCATTTTAGAAAAGCGCGGTGATGTTCGTCGCTGTGGTCGCTGCCATCACGCGAGTTACACGCAGGGGCAGAATCGCGCCCGCAATCACGCCCGTAATCGTTACGGTTGTTGCCGTGTCGTTAATCATTCGCACTGCAAGATCACCGGCACCGCCAACCAACAGACCACGGCACCCGGTCAGGTCCGTTGAATCCGAGGCCGTCACCGCCACAATTTTGTCCGCTGGATCGCTATAATACATCTTCATGTCCCTTTGTTTCCGAATTTCACAGCGCGCCGCTGATCATCTTCCATGTCCATTTCAACCATTGTCGCCATTGCATCCACCTCGGCCACACGTTCATCAAGGGTCAAGGCATCCTCGGCCAGATCAACCTTGCGGGCCTCGATTTTGGCCCGGTTCTGCATGTCCATTCCCTTGAGTTGCAGATCAACGCCCTTCAATTGGATTTCTTGCGTTTTGACCTGCTGCTCAAACTGCCGCATTTGTTCTTCAATTTTGCGCTGCGCTTCCATCATGGCTTGCGCCGGGTCTGGCTGCATTGACGCTTCCTCGGCAATCTTTACCATTTCATCAAGTGCGCTTTCGGCCTCACGTCCAAGTGAGAACTGCCGCGCGAATGCAGAGTACAGCGCCGCAATCGGACCAGCCAGTTGCGGGCTTGCCTGAACAATCGGATGCATTGTCTGAAAGAATGCCGCCGTGCCTTGCAGAAACTCGGACATTTCACCGCGCGACCGGGTTAGATCAGCGCGCACTGTGCTGTCTGACTCAACATCAATCCGGTAGTGATCCAGTGGCTTTTGCAGCAATTGCATGGCCTCTGGCGATATTTGAATGCCAGACATTTTTTGCAGCGTTTCTTCGCTAAAGTGCTGCGCAATGATTTCCGCCGAGATAACAAACACGTCACGGACGCACCGCTCGATCAGCTTTTGCAGTTTCTTAATCCGCAACGAACCCCATTGGGTTTTGATCTGCTGCGCTGTGGCTGTCTCACCGCTGTTAGATGCGCCGCGCACAATGTCGGATATGCCTGTCACTTCATATATCGTCGCCTTGACCTGATCGCGGGCAAGATACAATTCGCGCAGAACAGCAACCGCCTTGTCAATCGGCCACCAGGCGATAGCCTTGTCAATGCCGCCCAGCGCCATCAAGCCCTCAAGGTCGCCCGCCGTGACCAGCGTATTATCGCCAGCCTCGGCCAGTTCCTCGATTGCGTCAGCCCCTGCGATAACAATTCCGCGCACCTTCAAGCCAGAAATCAGACCATCAATGCGTTTCGTGAGTGTGTCCAGTTCCTCGGCCAGTTTCTGATATACAGCATACGGGCAAACCGGAGTGCGTCGGCCCGTGCCGGTGATTGGCTGCACTGGTGCTGGCTGTGGAAAGAATTTCTTTAGCTTCAGCGGGTCGTCCATGATGGACAGAACCCGGCTGTTGCTTTCAATGATGAAGTAAACCTTGCGCGACTCCTTGCACCAGATTTCCCAAACATCTTCGGTCAATTCTTTGTTGTCGGCGTCTGGCTCGTCCGCATATGCTTTGGCGGACTCTTCGCTTTCTAGCCGGTCTTTGTCATCTTGGCTGATGCTGTGCCGGTATGCGACCCAAGGCACGTCACGCCAGCGTTTGGCCGGTCCCTCGCGGTAATCAGACCAGCTTACGTTTTCGTAGTAAATCGTTTCGTTGCTCGTAACAGTCCGGGCCGGGGAGACTTCAATCTCCTGCTCAATCATGCCGCCTGTTTCATCCATCATCGGCACAACTTGCGTCTGCGCCGGGATTTCCTCAACGTCTGCGTCAAAGCGCACCCGGATAATGCCGCGCCCTGCCATGTTGCCATCTTGCGCAACTAACTCCATTTCGGCGTCCAACAGGCTGTCGTCAATCGTGGTCAGGATTGTGGCCTCGATAACGTCAGATGCCTCCTTGGCTATCGGGTCTTTGCGGTTGTGCCGTGCGCGAATGTCAGGAATGGGCGTCGAGTTATAGATTGCCGGAACAATCGTTTCCACGTTGCTGTGCAGAATGTTGAAGTCTGGAATGGCCCAGGTATTGGTCCCGTCAACCTCAACCAAGAACGCAGCCGCTGCCCGCTCGGCTATTTTAATCCAGTGTTCCTCGCGCTTTTCAGCGGTCTTTATGCGGTCAATCCATTTCGCACCTATGCGGTCCAGATCATCCTTTGTCAGTTCCGCCATTATCTCGGCCCTCTATTTCTGCAATGTCATAGGTCTTGCGTCCACCTTAGCCATTCATCAGCCATTCAAATTGGCTGTTGAACTCTGGCCTATCCATTGCCTGTTGCACTTTCCGAGCGGCGAGCGCTTCAACGTCAGCATTCAACTCAATTTCCTTTTTGGTCGCCAAAATGTGAAACTCAATCTGCTTGTTGTTCGTGCCTTCTGTGTTCAGAAAATAAAACGGCACCACAATTGCGGTGTCCTTTATTTCTTTCAGATCGGGATCACGTATTGCCTTAAACCCCAAAATTTCATTGGGAACTGCCGCGTTTGCAGCGGCCCGAAACACGTCAAACTTGCTTATCATTCCCTCATCCTTTGTCATTATCGCCGCCTTTTTCTAACCATTGCGTCAACCGCCGCCCGAACATTCATGTTCGCCATCAGCGACCCATCGGCATTTGCGACATACTCAAGCCGCTTAGGTGTTTCGTCTTTGGGCTTGGGCGGTACAACTGCGCGCCACGAAAGCCCTAAATATCTGAACGCAGAACCGATATGTTCTGCCCAATCCTTAACCGGCGTGTCACGAAACACCTTTAAGTCCTCGTCCCATTCGCGCCGGTAATTCTTCAAGCCCTCAATACCCAACTCAACCCGCTTTCCGCGTTCATCATCGCCCTTGTGAAACACAGCCTGATTGATTGTCATGCGGCCCGCCTGTAGGCCATCCGCAACGCTAACGCGCGGTATCCTTGAAACGCTCTTGCCCTTGCGCTTATCCCGTAGAATATCCATGCGGGTGCGCTTTGAACCCCACTCACTCACCATAATATCGTGAGGAACGTAGGTTGTGCCGTCATAGCCTTGGTCGTCTATCCACTGTAGCCAGTCGTCGAGGTCGTCACTCTCTGGCCTGTAGAAGTCCACGATGCGGGGCTTTCCACCAATGACCTGAAAGAACCACATCGGATTGTTCGAACTTTTTCCGAGGTCCATACAAACATGGACAGGGTGCATCACGTCAATCTCTACCGGATGAATGCGACCCTCGCGCTCCGCCTTGTTTATCTCGCCGCCCCAATATGCGCCGATCATCGCACCGGCAAAGCTGCACATATATTCCTGTTCAAACAGTGCCAGACCCAAATCAGCGCCGTGCAGGTCTTGATATTCCTCAAGCGCCTCGGCCAGAACTTCCGGCGATAGCGTTTCGGTGTCTTTGATCGTTAGCAACTGGCTGAACCAAGCATCGCTGCCCTGCGCCCGGTCGAACATCGTTTTGGCGTGGTTGTTACCGCGTGGCGTTGTGATGAAAGCCGCGAACCCTTTGCTTTCCCGTATCATCGGGCTGTGATATGCCCACGCTGCTGGATTACTTAGCGCCCATTCTGAATAGGCAATGCCCTTTGGCCCTGAACCAACCGTGCTGTCGTATCTGTCTGAACCGATAAGCTGGAACGTCGCGCCGTTGTTCAACTCGATGAACATATCGTCGTCTTGCATCCGCTTTATGATGCTTTCGGGAAACGATTGCAGTATGCGCCGTTTGCCCGTGTTGCCGTCTACCCCGTTCCAGATGGCTTTGCGCGCCTGCTTTTGCTCTGGGAAACAGTGCCAGTAGGTGCCGGGGTCTTTTAGCGCCAGCGTTCGCATGGCGTCCAGAACCACCTCATCCTTGCCTGCCCGTCTATGCCATATTGCAATCAGTCGGTCTTTTTCACGCTGTACGAGCGCCTTATGCAGCGATTGCTGATACCAACGTACCTTGAATGTGTGGATCACTTTTTGATTTCATAGACTGTCTGAAAGATGATTTCGCCGTTCTCGCCGGTGCCGCTGTGTTCAATGGCCTTGAGTTTTGGCACAACCCTGTCAAGCAGGCTGTTGATGCTGCTGATTTGACCAGTTGATAGAAATTCTTCATCAGCAAAAGCGTTATCTTGCAAACGGTTGATAAGCTGACTGGTTTGGATTTTCTTCTTCACCTCGTCAGGATGAAACAGTTGCTTTCGCTTTGCCATATCGTCACCTCTGGCCCTATCGGGGTTTTGGTTGTGTTGTTACCCGCGCCCTACATTCAGGCCCATGATGCATACCCCCGCCTGTTGACGCTTGCGCGCATGTAGGTTCTGCCCGGTGCGGATTGGCCGGTGGAGAGATGGGGGGAATTACTTTGGAAACATATAAACCGTCACGACTTCGCGCGGCATGGTTTCCGAGAGTTCGTTTACTGCGTTGTCCAGATCAGGAGGCGTATCGGCAAATTCTGCCATGCGGATTACATCGTCTAGCGTCATGCCTTCATACTTGGCGTTTCCTAGTGCTGCCCTTACCCAGTCCATCGGTGTTGGCTCATAGTCCATTGTTCACCTCTGATTTTTGGGCGGAAAAACCAAAAGCACACGATCCCTAGTCGGGGGTCGCGCGCGATAAATACATAATACAGATTTATTCGTTATGTTCAACACCCAATCTTATCCGCAATAATACTCAAGCCTTCCTGCAACAGCCGGACGCCCTTCGCGTGGTTCCAGCCTCGGTATTCCTTTGCCTTGCCGACGCTCTGGTTATCAATGACCACCAATTCTATGACCCGCTTGCTGCGCGGTGTTATGTGCTTGCCAATCGCGCTGTACTTTGAAATTCGGTCAACCATGATTGCGACGTTGGCGTCGGGCTTTGGGCTGCTATCAACCTGCACTTTTTTTATCGCCGGGGCGCTGCGCTGTGTGGCCTCGAATGTGTTGCGAAGTGCTGTTGCTGCTGTGTATTGCCTGTAATCCAGAACGCCGCGACGGAAATAGCTTTCCACCATGTCAATGCGTCTGGCCCGCTTAACGCCGTTGGGGTTTTTCTTTTCGCCGGTCTCCGGGTCTGTCCACGTTGCGTCCTCAATCATTAGTCCTGCCCTGTTTGCTGGCCCTGTAGCGCCAAGATCCCAATTTGACCCGCCCTTAGCCACAAGACTGCTTAGAATGTCTGTACTGCTCTGTTTCCGGCCTTTGCGGCGCGTTGCTTTGCTGCTCATTTAAAAACCCTTTCCGCTTCTGACCGCGTTGCCCGATTCAATTTGTCTTGCAGTCGGCCTATGTATCGTTGCGAACCTTCCAGACCTTTTACCAGATTGGCAATGCGCGTTTTGAGTTCCGCCAGTTCCGCGCGCTGCGTTAGGATTATTCGCTCCTGCTCGGTTATCTGCTCCTGCGGTGTCATGTGGTTGCTTCTTTTGCCTTGTGATCTGTACCCGCCCGCAGCAATGCCGGATCAATGCGGCCACCCATAAATGCCTCTCGAACAAAGTCAGAATCCATACCTGCGCATACACAGACAAACCGAAAATTTCGCGTGTTGCCGTTTATGTCTTGTAGCGCCTGTTTTTTTGCCCTTTGCCCTTCCAAGTCTTGTTTCGGATGGTCAGACGTTGCGTCAACCAGTTTCTGGTGAAGCGCCGCTTTCCACAAAGCCCGGTACGGTTCCAAGTCGTTAAAATTAGCCATCATGTTTCCCTCCGGCGATTACATAATACAAGCGAGTGTAACCTGAAACCACCAACCGAACCAAGTTTCGCGCCACCCAAAATTTTATGTCTTTAGATAAGACGGTCTGTGATATTGAAAACCGGCCCATTAGTTCCTTGGTTCCCGCGCCCGGATGGATTTTGAGGTATTCAAACAATTCCAAACGCCGCGCGTATACGTCGCTTTTGTCAATCTGTGGCCGCAAATTACCTCTAGGCAGTTTGGCCCTGTGGCCTTCCACGTCGCGGACATGCTGTAGCATTTTCTTACCATAGTCCGCTTCGCTTTTGAAGTCTCCAAGTTTGTAAAGTGTCATGATTCTTTCCTTTCATACGCGCCTATTTTTTCATACGCGTCTATTTTTTTCAGGCCCGATAAGATTGTTGTGTGATCTCGGCGAAAATAACGGCCAATGTGTGGATAGGAATAATTCGCGGCTCGTAATGCGGCCCAGACCTTGAACCTGACCTCGCAAATATCGTGTCTCCGATCAGGTCCGCGCAAATCCTCTACCGTAACACCATTGGATAGAGCCATCGCCCCCACTATTTTTTCAAATTCGGACATTGGAGCCATAAATGGCTGACGCAGCAGCCCGTTTTGATGCGCCCGCATGGTCAGCCTTTTGACCATGTTTGCCCGCTCTATGCCGTGCCGCAATTCCATTTCATCCCACGTTTCCATCGTTGCCCCCAAACCGTTTAGGCGAATAACCGTATTCTTCGCAAATGGCCTGCGCTTGCTCGGCAGTGGCAGGCGGTTCGCGTTCCGGCTCTGGATCAACGACAAGGCGGGTCTTTGGCATCCTGCCCCGCGCTAGTTTGTAAATTGCACCCGGTGTCGGCTTGCGTCGTGGTTCGTCGCGCTGGTACTGAACGCAGGCCCATTGCAGGTATTCGCGCGGCAGACCCTCAAGAACATCCGCCCAATCCGCGCCAATGGCCGCTGTCAACTCAACAGGGTCGTCGTCGCGCCAGTAATGGTTCAAAAGCGTTAAGGCTCGCCCGCCAATCCATTCGCGGTGATTATACCGTTCTTCTTGCTCCGCCAATGAAGGCGTCCATTCGGACTTGGGATTTGCTGGAAGGTTTGTCATTGTGGCCTCCTGTGATTGCCGTAAATTGTGTTTTGATCTTTTCAGGGAATACGCCTTGCCAGCCGTTGGCGATGCTATCTGTCAGGCAGGCGTCTGGGGCGTGATGGCCTTCAAGTTTTTTTGCTATTGCTACCGCCGCGCGTTCTGTCAGCGGTTTCTTCATTTCACGGCGGTGGGCAACGAAATCCTGTGCGACTTCACCAGAGCAAATTTTGCTTAGAATTAAAGAAGCCCGCGCGTCCTGAGATACGTTAGTATCTCTTGTTACCTTGTTACCTTGTTTCTTTTGTGCGTTAGGGTTGCGTTGGGGTTGCGTTAGCTGTGCGTTAAACTGTGCGTTAGGCGTCTTTACTGGAACCTGATGTTTCTCATAATTACAAAGGCTTATAAGGTTCTTGCCGTGCGTTGGCTGTGCGTTAACCATGTGTTCGCTTTTGAATCGCTTGATGGCGGTTCTAACGACCTGATAACCAACACCGCAATCATCAGCGATGTGGCGTTCAGAGGCGCAAACAGACCCGCGAGGCACCTGAACGGTGTGGCCTTTAACGTCATGTGTGGTGTCTTTCCATGCCACATTATCCAGCAACCACATCCATACAGCCAAGCGGTCAGGCTTGCCCTTGAACAGCGGGTGTTTGGTAATTCCACGTGTTACTAGGAAGAAACCGCTCATTTCTTCCCCCTTATTTCGTTAGCCCATTCTAGTGCGTCCTGAACGCTGCGCAATATGGTTTTTGACCCGCGCCACTGTTCAAAAAATATCTTCTGGGGACCGCTTAGATATGCCGATGGCATTTTGACCTCGACTAAATAATCTTTCCCGGCAAATCCACACAACAGATCGGCAGGATGATCCATACGCACCACGGAAAACCCGCAGCCCTCTAAAGCTGCAACAATCTCTGGTTCGTTCCCATCGCGCTTGTTTTTGTATTTTCCGCGAAAGCCCATTATGTGGCCCGCCCGTAAAATTCTGTTGCGCCGGTTGTGTGCTGGTCGAACAAATGCCAAGCGCAGTTGTCCTTGCCGGTCATTTTGCTGTCTGGAATCCACTTCACCCGACCAACCGAAACGATCTTGCGCAGCCAAGGCATGTAGGGCGCGCTTTGCTTTGTGTGTATCCAGTCAGCATCGAACAACAACCATGTCGGGCAATAAGCGCTGAAATGTTCAATCATGGGGTGCAGGATTTTGCGGTCCCAAGGCGGGTTTGTGATGATGTAATCGGCTGTGTAATCTGTTGTCTCCAGAGCGTTCATTAAAGCTATGTCATCGCGATTCGGATCAATGTCTCCAGCCCAATCGCAACAACCAAACGGCAGCAAGTCAATCAATGCGCCATCACCCGCACACGGCTCAACGTATGAGAATACATCCGGCAGATGCGGCAACAGCGGCAGAACTGCCTCGCGCGGCGTCGGGTAGAAATCGCGCGGTATTCGTTTGAAATCTGATCGCTTGCCCATGTGCGTTCCTAAAAAAAAAGACCCCAGCGCCATTAAACGCCGGGGCCAGTTGCCCGCGCTACGTTTGCGGGTCAGGAGAAATGTCAGCTTTGCACGATTCATGCTCGGAAAGCAAGTCCTGCAATAAAAGTCTGATTCGTGCCATTGTGCCACGGCGCAATTCACGCCCCGCCGCGATTGTTTTGATGAGGTTCGGATCGCCCAAGCGTTTGCCGAACATCGTTGGAGCCGTTCCCGTTAATGCCAGCACAGATTCAATCTCTGCCAGCAATTCGGCTTCTGGGATTTGTGTTTGTGTTTCCATAAACCAAACTTAGGCCATTACCAACGCAATCGCAAGGCAATTTTACCAATGGTATTAAAACCTAACTTAGCGCTTGCATCTGTCTGCGTTTGCGTTTATGTTTTTACCAACAACAAGGAGAACGTGATGGACCGCATTAACACAACACACTATGAACCGCTTGATATTTCAGAGGGCGGTTGCACTTTGTACCTGCCCGAAGCCCGGTATGACGTTGACGCAAGCTGTGACGAAACCGGATGCGATGGCGTTGTATCATTCATTGATACCAAGTTTGAGGCGGCGACTATCACCCGCGCGATGCTGGTTGACATGACGTCAGAGGCGCAAATGACCGCCATCGAGGATGCGGTGTTTGAGCGCGTGATTGAACTGTATTATTCGGGAGATTTGTAATGACCGTCACAGCAAACATGCACGATTGCCACCGCGCCGAAATCACCTTTTTAGGGGCGCAATACGAAAGCGCGGCTTTGAAATTCATATCAAGCAGTGGGACATTCACCTTGTTTGTCCCGCCTGCCGTTGCCGAAGCTACAGCCAATGCGTTCAACGCCGCGCTTTCAAAGGAGACAGACGAATGACCATATATTCTTGCGATACCTGCAACGCCGCATGTCAGGCCGATGAGCTTGACGAGGCTGGCGATTGCAGCACCTGCATTGATGCGCGGATTGCCAAAGCATACGCATACTATCGTCCGCTCTACGATGGCGAAAAGCACGCGGGGCTGCTGAAAACAGACGGAGAATATCGCGCGGACATTATCGACGCTGGCCGGGGGCATTTACTCAAATGACTGAGAACAGTTGGAAATGATGGAAGGGCAGAGAAATGACCATCAAAGATGACCTAAAAAAACGCCTGATTATCAAGGCTGGCTGCATTGAAATGTGTGAAATCATTGCGTGGGGTAGTGATAGCGCGATTATGCGAGAAGCAGCGGCACGCATTACCAAACTTGAAGTGGCTCTCTTAGCAGAGCAGCGGGTCAGCGCGAACTACAAAGACGTACTGAAAGGTTTCGCGCGAAACATCGACAATATGTTGAAGCCCATTGGAGAAACCAAATGACCCTCACAATCATCATGCTGGCTGGGATCGGCCTGTACCTGATTTCACTCGCTGCGTCAGGCGCTAAATCTGACGCGCTTGGTATTAGCGGGCTGATTTTGGCCCTCATCATTCTATTCATAAAAGGAGCGACGATGTGAAAACCCTATCCGAACAACACCCAGAAGTGCGCGAAAATTTAGTGCAGCGCGGATATCGTGCAAGCGTCGTAAAGGTTTTGACGCTGATGGGCTGCGAATTGGTGGATATTTGATATGGCTTGGAAACACAAACCACCAACACCACCGCTTGAGCCGGTCCATGTTTGGTTGACACGCTGCGCCATCTGGATCGCGCTGGCGATTGCCTTCGGGGCGTTCTGGATGTGGATGATTTTCGGGGTGATTTCGCCCGCGCTATCGAAGGCCAGCTTTGACGCCGAATGGGCGTGTGAGATTGGCGCAAATTGTAATTGAATCCCTGCGGGGATGCGGGGCGGGCGTATGCTACCGACGCACTGGGATGGCCCACCCGCACTTTTTAGGAGTACCTCATGTCTGACAATATGAAACTATGGGACGCGGTGTCAAAGACTGACCCACTGCACACCAAGAAGGTAAACCAGCGGGGCGGGTTTACTGCGATTGATGCCCATTACCAGATTGAATCCGCAACACGGCAATTCGGCCCTATCGGGATTGGATGGGGCTATACGGCAGGCGAACCGATATTCAATGAAGGGGCAATTATTATCCCCGTCACTCTCTGGCATGGTGATAGGTCCAACATATTCGGCCCTATCTACGGTTGCGCTCAAATGTTTGGGCAGCGCCTCGATACGGACGCACCGAAGAAAGCCACAACCGACGCACTGACCAAGGGTCTATCGCAGATTGGTTTTAACGCCGATGTGTTCTTGGGCAAGTTTGACGACAACAAATATGTTGCTGAACGATCAAAGGAAAGTGCCGCGCAAGCTGTGTCCTCTGGGCTGCAAGACGCTTGGGCAGATTCAGTCTTGGACGGTTTGCCCAAAGGTGCCACCGCGCGCCAAACAGCCGAAGCATTTGCCCGCCAAATTGAATCGGATTTCAAGTCAAAGACCGGCGAAACTGCGCTGCTAAACGAGTGGGAACGTCGCGGTAAGATCATCGCCAGATTAAGAGTGGGCCACGAGGATTTATGGTCCAACTTGGTTGAAGTTTACGAAACCACTCTCAACGGAATCAAGGAGGCCGCATAATGCAGCAACTAACTATAGCCGGAACTATTGGCAAAGACGCAGAAGTTCGCAAAACGCAAAACGGCGAACCAGTCGCGGGATTTTCTGTCGCCGTAGATAACGGCAAGGACAAAGACGGCAACAAGCGCGAGACAACATGGTTTGATTGCAGCCTATGGGGTAAACGTGGCGAGGGTCTTGGCCCATACCTGACCAAAGGCACCCGCGTAACAATCACAGGACGCCCCACAGCGCGGGAACACAACGGCAAGGTTTATCTAGGTTGCAGCGTTGACCAGATCACGCTGATGGGCGGAGGTCAGGAACGCCAGCAATCAGGGCGATGATTACCGCGATAAAACGCCAGCACCGCACCGCGACATTGACGACTCTGAAATACCGTTTTAGGAGGAGGACTAATGGCACAGCGCACCATCACCACGCTAGATCAGGCCAAAAAGTTGGTCGATTTTCTGACGGGTCTTTCCGTGCCGTACACAATCACGGTGCGGGAGGGCAAGGTGCGGACGCTCTCGCAAAATGCGCTATTGCATAAGTGGTTTGGAGAGATTGCCAAGCAAGGCGATCTGTCGGCTTCACAGGCGAAAGGTCAATGCCACCACGAATACGGACTGCCGATTAGGCTGCGTGACCCGCAGTTTGCATGGCTCTGGAATAACAGCGCGGCAAAACTGGATTACGAAAAGCGGTGTGCGGTGTTGGCGTCTGGTCAATTCCAGATCAGTAGCAAAATGAACACCAAGGAATTGTCGGAATATATGGATTCGATGCACGCAGAATACAATCAGCGGGGCATCTATCTAACAATCCCAGAGGATCAAGCATGAGCCGCCGGGAATTTTCAGTTGCCGTTAAAAAAGCGGCCTATGCCAGATCAGGCGGGATTTGTGAATGTGGATGTGGGCAACCGTTTTCAGACCACCCGAAAGAGCGCCCGCAATATGACCACGAATTGCCC
>Ga0129324_10000972_pt1 | contig 19409 bp, 30 predicted proteins | sample CPBDNA_7_FD_96879 | JGI IMG/M metagenome (GOLD analysis project Ga0129324, IMG submission 96879) | Freshwater to marine salinity gradient microbial communities from Chesapeake Bay, USA - CPBay_Spr_15_0.2_DNA | ecosystem: Environmental > Aquatic > Marine > Coastal | place: USA: Chesapeake Bay... | reverse complement strand
CGACGACATTGTTGCAAACAATACAACTGGTATTAAGAGTGAGATATTCGAACCAATGATTGATGAGTTCGATGAAGCGACAGCCCAAGTGATGGATATGGGTCGTTTACTTCTTGAGTATTACGCTGATTAATTAACCCGCCCCGATCAGGGGCATTCTATGAAACTTTACACAAGTGGAGATATATTATGATTACTTTACATCCTGTCCTTGGCTACACAGATATGGCCGACACTCTTAAGGAGTGGGATCTAGGTTATTCATTTGTGGTTAAAGGCCACTCACCTTTCTCTGGTTCTATCATTAACAAGTCCGACGTTAAAATGCTCAAGGAATACGGCCAAGACCGTGTGGCTCTTACATACCAGTCTGGTATCGAGTTTGATGTCATTATGTTGGCAACTGTGGAGGTGGCCCTATGAAAACAAATTCTAGGATGGTTCACATTAGTTATATCACGGCAGAGCTTAACGACCTAGTACAAGAGCTAAATACCCTGACGAACAGGGCAAAGGCTAGCGCCGAGGTAACTCATGACTGTGAGTCTATGTATAACTATTACTGTGGCAAAAAGGATGCGTATCTGCGATCCCAGTCCAAGGTACTCAGTGTAATCGTTAAGTTAATGGATGAGGTATATGACAATGAGTAGAGTTGAAGATATGAGTCTTTTTCTTACCCACTGCGAGGTTCTTGATCAGCTTGAAGCGCTTTGTGTTAGCAACCTTAAGCGGTACGAAGTATATGCCCAAAGGGCGTTGGCCGACCCTAACAAGCCGGAGGTATCCGTACTGGCTCACTACTTCCAAGGCAGGTACGATGCTTATTGTCTAGCCCGCAATATGTTAGCCGATGCTTTGAGAGGTTCAGATGAGTAGAGTTAAAAACGCAACCTTGGCAGACATCCGTAAACATGTTCAGGATAAGGTGGAGTTCGACTCCACCACTGGCAATCTCTTTTCCTGTATCTATTCATACGCCAATAAATCTAGCCAACGCTATGTGGTCTTTTCATATGGGGGTCATTGGCCCCTGTTTATCTATGATTATGGGACTCAGCGTTGGTTTGAGAATGATGACCGCTATTCCAAGACGACATCCAAGCATCGCAGTAAAGCACACCCATTACCACCAGAGGGAACGACAAAGTTATCTGTGATTGAGATGAAGATCGTATCTGACTACGGCTTGAAAGCGTTTGCGCAGTGGAAGATGGGGGTTAGGCCATGAAGTATTTAGTTTTTCAGATCGGTTGCATAGAGTGTTGTGTACCTTCTTACCCTATACAAACGACCTACACTTTGGAAGAGGCGAAGAGGATAGCGGAGAACCACCCTTCTACTTGGGATACTGAAGGTGGTGAAGGGTACGTGATTGTCATTGACTTAGAGACATGCACTACAGTGTGGGATGGGAGCCAAGGAGAGTGAGTGATGTCAGAACCTGTTTGTGATTGTGGTGAGTCTATTGATCCTCGCAGATATTCTGCGGGGTATATTTGTTGTTTAACCTGTGGCGAGAGGGAGGCTCGCAATGTAAAGCACTGCGTAGTACCGATGCATAAATCTAACTATACAGTGGTGACTGATCGGGCACTGCTGTTTCAACTCAATAAATCTGGGAGATAAATCTGTGAGCAGATTCAAGCGTTTGTTTATTATTCGTGAAGGTAAGAACGGTCGTCCACTGCGAGGTGATGACGGCAAGATGTTGTATTTCAACGATAAAATGGTGGCTAAGAACCACCGCGAAGAAGGTCAGGTCGTGTCATACGGCCCAGATCACAAACTCTATAAAGGACAAGCCGGAGAGGAGCTTTAATATGAGACCACAACAACTAGCAGATACACTGAAGGATCTTATCAAGATCAAACGTACCGTTACCATTACTGGTGCCCCAGGAGGCGGCAAGACAAGCATCGTGAGAGATGTTACCAAGTCTTTAGGGATTGCTTATGTAGAACAGCATATGCCGACCATGTTGGTGGAGGACTTCGGTGTGCCGGATATGATGGGTACAGGCCACTCGTTTGGTTATAAAATGCCTGATTGGTTTCCCGATGCAAGGAACCCTGATACACCGAAAGCGGGTGTGCTGTGCTTTGACGACAGGAACCAAGCGAGTGCTGATTTGCAGAAAGTACTGGCCAATATATGCCAAGCTAGGACACTGCATGGTGTGCCGATGCCCGATGGGTGGACAGTAGTTAACACTGGTAACAGACAGAACGACAGGGCAGGTGCTAACCGTGTGTTATCCCACCTAGCAGATAGGGAGACTGAGTTGCCATTGGATACTCACCTAGATGACTGGTGTGGTTGGGCACTGAACAACGGCATTCGGCCTGAGTTGGTGTCGTTCATACGGTTTAGACCTAACCTATTACACGATTTCGATCCACAGCGTGAGAAGAACTCTACACCACGGTCATGGGTTGAGGGTGTGAACAACCTGATTGATAAGATCCCCAAAGAGAGTGAGTATGAGTGCTTCAAGGGAGCTGTTGGTGAGGGTGCGGCGGCTGAGTTTATGGGGTTCTTGAAGATCTTTAGGAAACTGCCCAACCCTGATGCTGTGCTGATGAACCCTGATACAAGCGATGTACCCACTGATCCTGCCACACTGTATGCCTTGTCTGGGGCGCTTGCACAGCGTGCAACTGAGAGTAACTTTGAGCGTGTTTGTCGGTACGTTGAGCGTATGCCTGCCGAGTTTTCTGTGTTGTCTGTTAGCATTGCTGTTAAGCGTGACCCTGAGCTGTGCAATACCGGAGCGTTTAATAACTGGGTTGTTAAGCACAATGACGTACTGTTCTAGGGGGATGCTGTATGGATATTATGTTCGAGGTGGGCGAGGTATTTGTAGTTAGGGATCGGCATTCACTTGTGGTATGTGATTGTCGGGATAGATCAACGGAACATTTCCCCATTGGTCACAGTGGTCGGTGGGAGCATGTAAGGCAGTACGCAGTAGAGTTAGCAAACAAACCTAAATGAAGGAGTGAAGATATGAAACTATCGGATAAAGCGTTATTGGTTCAACTGTCAATTAGCCAGTGGTCGGCACGCAAGTATGATAAGCGTGTAACACAGGAGATTGCACATAACTTTGGTGTGTCTGGTTCCGCAGTGGACGTGGGTCGGTACAATAAAAACCTGCTACCCATTGACGATTTCTTGGCTGATGTACACCAGAAAGCTAGGCAGATACGTACTGCCTTCTATGTGAACACCCTACCTTGGGGCTTGGAAGGAGCGCAGATCCTGCCCAGTAAGAACTACCTTGGGTTTATTAGCGCGTTTAGACAGGACAAAGCTGAGTGGGAGTACTTGGTAGATATATTCCTGCAAGAATATCCTCGGCTGAAAGCAGAAGCTAAACGAATAGTCCCTGCCGGTATGTATAAGGAGGAGGATTACCCAAGCCTTGAGGACATGCGAGCTAAGTTTAAGATAGATCTAGCAGTGTTCCCTGTACCGAGTGGTGACTTCCGCGTTGAGCTTGCCGATGATGAGCTAGCTAGGATACAGGCTGAGGTTGAGAATCGTGCAGAACTTGGCAGTCAGAAAGCCATGAAGGAGGCATGGCAGAGACTATATACTCGGGTCGAGAAGATGGTTGAGAAGCTGTCCGATCCCAAGGCTATTTTCCGTGACTCAATGGTGGAGCATGTACGAGAGATATGTTCTGTCTTACCTAACCTAAACTTCGCAGATGACCCCAACTTAGAAGCCATGAGACAAGAGGTCGAGGCTAAACTGGCCAACCAGAACGCTGATTCATTGAGGCTTGACCCTGTGTTGCGTGCTGATAAGGCGGCTGAGGCGAAGGATATTATGTCTAAAATGGGCGCATTTATGGGAGGTATCTAATGGATATCGAACGCAGACTTGCCAAGGCTAAAACAGCCTTGGTTCTTGAACACCCGTTTGTTGGGAGCATTGCTCTCAACTTACCCTTTATACTGACCGATCAAATACCTACAGCGGCAGTGAACGGCAAACAGATTGCCTTTAATCCAAACTTTGTTGAAGAGCTGAGTGATGAGGAGCTTAAGTTCTTGATTGCACATGAGTGTTTTCACCCCATGCTAGAGCATAACTGGCGGCGTGGTGGACGTGATTCAAAGCGGTGGAACCAAGCGTGTGACTATGTCATAAATAAACTTATCACTGATGAGGGCATTGGTAGAATGCCCGAGGGGGGCCTGTTATCTGACGATATATACAACGCAGGTGGCGGCACTTCAGATGGGATATATAAGATACTGCCTGAGGACAGCGGTCAGGGACAGGGCAACGGACACGGTGATCCATTGGACGATTGTCAAGACGCTGAAGGTGACCCTGCTGAACAGGCACAGCAAGAGGCCGAGTGGAAAGTCAAGGTGGCTCAAGCGGCACAGTCTGCCAAGATGATGGGTAAGTTATCCGCAGGTATGGAACGCTTCGTTGATACGATACTCAAGCCCAAGGTCGCTTGGCGTGATGTGATGCAGAGGTTCCTTGTCAAGGCACGTACTGATGAGCGTACTCTTAGTAGACCCAATAGACGCTTTGCTACGCAAGGATTGTACTTGCCCAGTGTAACAGGTGAGACGATGGGCGACGTGGTGTTTGGTGTTGACTGTTCAGGGTCTATTGACCAAGACGAGGTAGATCAATACGCCGCAGAGATACGGGCAGTACATGAGGACTTATCTCCACGTACTTTGCATGTTGTTTACTTTGACAGTTCGGTGTCGCATTACGACAAGTTTGGGCCCGATGATACTGTCGAGGTGAAGCCACATGGTGGCGGTGGTACTGCGTTTAGCCCAGTGTTTAGGTTCATTGATGAGCAGGGTATTGACCCTGTCGCTTGTGTGATTCTGACAGACCTGTGCTGTTCAGACTTTGGTGATGCGCCTAGTTACCCAGTGCTTTGGGTGTCTACGTATCAAGATAACGCGCCGTTTGGCGACATTGTGATGATGTAAATCGGAGGAAGTGAATATGGCTACAGTTAAAATGAGTGGTACTTTACGTGAGACTATGGTTAAAAATGCGCAGGCAGTGTTCGATGCACGCATACAACACGTGGAGAATGAGTCACCATGCACTGGTGATGAGATATGGGACTGCATGTTTAGTCAATACCAGACGCACATCGATGGGTTGCCTGACTTTATGTATGATACGAAGGAATACATTAGTGTGAGATCGATTGAGCGGGTCGAGGAGGCATTTGATCGGGTCAAAGATGTGTTGATAGACAAGAGGTTTGCTTTCTCTGCGCCCAAACCATTCCTTAGTAAATCAGATAGTTCTTTAGGGTCAGGGTGCTTTAATTATGATGGGTATAGGTACAGTAGTTGGAGAGGACTGGCTATTGATGCTAACCACCACACTTGGCAACCCATTGTTAACAAACTTATAGCGTGGTCAGACAAACTCGAGAGTATAAGGGCAGAGCAGAATGAATACAGAAGAATTGTTTCACGTATAGTTGACGCATACAACACACTGTCCCCCATGCTAAAAGACTATCCTGCACTGTGGGATCTAGTACCGCAGGAAACTAAAGACAGACATCTTACTGTGCCTGAGAAGCGCAAGGCAACTAAAGTAGAACTTGACGTGGACGTAAATAAGATTAATGCTATCACTGCGAGAGCCAAGCTGACCGGTGGTTTATGATTACATATATAGTGCTGTTCGTGGCGCAGTTTTGTTTTGTGGCCACAAAAGCTTTTCAACAACTCAATGTTATGCACCACAAACCAATGTGGGTATTCTGGACAAGCGCAGTTATGTCTGTGTTTGAGTGCGGGGTGTATGGTGCTGTTACATTCAAGGCATATGAAGTAGTGCAGGGCGGTAACGTCCTGCTGTTTATGCTGTTGGCTATTCCTTTATGGCTCGGAGGTTCCTTCGGGTCTATCTTTTCTATGGCTATTCACAGGAGACTACGTAATGCAAGATATAAACAAGACACTTAATGAAAGAGGTTCAGTGTATGGTAAGTTTGAAACCCAAGCCGCTATAACACAGGACTTGAAGGCAGTCATTCGCCACTATGCGAGAGAGGTTGGGCAGAGCTTTCACCCAGACCAGATCGAAGCCTTGGATATGATATGCTCAAAGATATCTAGGATTGTTAATGGCGACCCGAATCACATAGATTCTTGGCACGATATATCAGGGTACGCACAGCTTGTGGTCAATAGACTAGAAGGAGTAGACAACGATGGTGTACAGGGATAGAAGTTTCTGTCTGCACTCTGATGAGTGTGACAACCAAGAGTGTTCGCGTTGGGTAGACTTCGGGGTAGACACTAGGGGATTACCGATTAGCTTATCGGATTATAAAACAGACACCTGTGGATATATCCCAGTGGAGGATGGCGATGAACGATGAACAGAAGGAAGATATTTTATTCTGGATACTGCTAACTGGACTGACTTTGTTATTAGTACACGCGCTGTTGGTGCAAGAGGGGTGAGTGATGACAGGTACAGGCGCATAACAGTGTAATGCGTTTGCATTACCTAGCGAAAAAAGGGAGAGTGAGTGATGAAAGAACCAACGATTGAAGAAGTTTTAGAGCTTGTAGATTTTGAGAGAAACGCTTGTGGAGATCTTTACATTAAAAATGTAAATAGGAGTGTTTGGGGCAATGTTTGGGGCTGTGTCGAAGGCGATGTGAAAAGCCATGTCAAAGGCGCTGTCTACGGCAATGTCAATGGCTTTGTAGGCGGCTATGTCGGCGGTGGTGTCGCTGGGACTATCGACGGACGGGAATGGAAATTCCTAGAAACCGATAGGGAAAAAGTCATTCGACTCATTCGTGAAGGTAAAAACAGAGAAGCTATACAAGTTTTGGAGGAGAGTGAGTGATGGCTAAGTTTAGGAAAAAGCCTGTTGAAATTGAGGCAGTACAGTTTGTGTACACCTGTGAGGGCATTAGACAATTGCAAGAGTTTTGCGGCAACGCACTAGGTAAATTTGCAAAGGGTGAGGTGCAGATTGGCACACTTGAAGATGGCGAACATCTAACTGTAAAGCATATTGCCACAGAAGGTGATTGGGTTATTAAGGGCGTTCAGGGCGAGTTCTATCCTTGTAAACCAGATATTTTTGAGCAAACTTACGAACCTGTCGTAGAGGAGAGTGAGTGATGAGGCTATGATGAGAGATAAAGTTAAGTATGAATTTGAGAACGACCTTCGCAAGTATCTTAGACGTATCGAGCGGATGGAACGTCTAGGGGTTTTTAGTTCCCCCGACTTTGTAGGGGTAGAGGAGATAGTACTTCGCAGAGACTTAATAAAGTTGTTGGTTGAGGACATAAGGTCTGATAAAGTGAACCTTGAAAATATACAGCGGATGGTCTACGCGCATCGTGGACGTGGTATATCCGTAAGGCAGAGTGTCGAAGACACAATAAACCACATGCAACCTAGTGTGTTGGATGTGTATAACACTATGTATTATGCATAACGGAGGCTATGTTATGACACCTTTCACTGAGGTCGAACTTGCTTTAGAGGAGGCCGACTACTTGGCTAAAGAAACGCAGTCACCTTATGCGGTGGTGGCTGATGGTATGGCGCAGTTATATTATGTACTACCACTAGAACAAGCAAGACGTAGTACGCATCGCATATTAGAAACTATAAATTATACATGGGAGGTGAAATGGATATAGTGACGATTGATTTTGAGACGTACTATAGTAAAGAGTTTAGTTTAGGTAAGTTAACCACGGAACAATACGTAAGAGACCCACGTTTCGAAGCGATCGGGGTAGGCATAAAGATTAGCGATAACCCCACAGATTTCTACACTGGCTCAGATCCAGAGTCCTTCCTCAAAAGCATAGACTATTCAGACAAGGCAATCCTTTGTCACAACACTGCGTTCGATGGCGCTATTCTATCGTGGCACTATGGAATCAAACCCAAGCTATGGCTAGATACTCTATCTATGTCAAAACCATACCACAAAACGCAAGTCGGTGGGTCACTGGCAAAGTTAGCACACCACTACGGCATTGGTGAGAAAGGCAATGAAGTTGTCAACGCACTAGGCAAAAGACGTGCAGACTTCTCTGACGAAGATATGCGTAGGTACGCTGAGTACTGTTGTACTGACGTTGACTTGACGTACCAGTTATTCAGACGGTTGGTTAAAGGATTCCCACAGAAAGAGTTGTTGGTTATCGACCAGATCATTCGTATGTACACTGAACCCACAATCAAACTAGACAAGGCTCTACTGGCTAACCACCTGTATGACGTGCGACATAGAAAAGAATCGCTGCTAGAAGAGGCGGGTGTAGACCAGAAAGATCTCTCCAGTAATCCGAAGTTCGCTAAACTGTTGGAGGGTCTTGGTGTAACTCCACCCATGAAGACTAGCCCACGCACAGGCAAGCTGACATACGCATTCGCTAAGACAGACCAAGGCATACTGGATCTACTCAACCATGATAACCCTGATGTAAGCACACTGGTTGCGGCACGCCTTGGTACTAAGTCAACCATAGAAGAGACACGTACAGAGAACTTAATGGGTGTCGCTGACCGTGGTGAGTTGCCTGTTATGCTTAACTATTATGGTGCGCACACAGGGCGGTTCTCGGGGGGAGACGGACTCAACATGCAGAACTTACCTGCACGTGGTAACAACACCATACGTAGATCACTGCGTGCCCCAGAGGGGTACACGTTTATAGCCTGTGACTTATCGCAGATCGAAGCGAGGATGCTTGCATGGGCGGCAGAGCAGACGGATCTAGTAGAGTCGTTCTCCAAAGGAGAAGATGTTTATTCTGTGTTTGCCACTGATGTATACGGCAGACAAGTAACCAAGGCCGATAAAGTCGAGCGCTTCGTAGGTAAGACATGCATTTTAGGACTCGGATATGGGGTCGGGGCTACAAAACTACAGCGTACACTGGAGCTAGGACAAGGTGGTGTGAACGTAATCGTGGATGACAACGAAGCCAAACGTATTGTTATGCTGTACCGCCAGAAGAACCATAGGATAATTCGTCTGTGGAAGATGTGCGACTATGCACTGGGTCAGATTATGCAAGGGAACACAGGTGAGCTGTGTCCGGCAGTGACCTATGATGCAAAAGGAATCCGACTGCCCAGTGGTTTTTATATTCAGTACCCACAGCTAACTCGTGGACTCAATGGATACAAATACATAGACAACCCACGCTCACTGGCCAAGCCGGAGGGTGACAGGAAGGACACTGACTGGGTGCATATCTATGGAGGTAAGGTAGTAGAGAACGTAATACAAGGACTTGCGAGCTGTGTGATCCGAGAACATATGCTCAACATAGGCAAGCGATACAAGTGTGTTTTGCAGGTACACGACGAAGTTGTCGCATTAGTACCAAAGGGTGAGGAAGAAGAAGCTGAAAGATTTATTGTAGATGTTATGTCAACCGCTCCCGATTGGTGTTCTGATTTACCTGTTGCTTGTGAGGCTTCAGTAGCGGACACTTATGGGGACTGCAAATAAGGAAATGTTATGAAGCTATCCCACTCTTACTCGGCTATTAAGTTGTATGAGAACTGCCCACTGCGCTATTACCGACAGCGTATTCTTAAAGAGGTAAAGGACGAGGACAATCAGTACACCATCTATGGTAGTCGAGTGCATGAAGCACTGGAGAAACGCTTGCGTGATAACGAGGAGCTACCCAAGGACTCTGCCCACTACGAACCACTGATACAATCTATCGAACGCACAGTGGGAGACGGAGAGTTGTTTGTGGAAAGAGAGATGACGCTCAACGAGAACCTAGAAGAGACAGGTTGGTTTGATTCAGACGCATGGTTCAGAGGTAAGCTAGACGTACTGATTGTTAGAGGTAAGACGGCAGTGGTCATGGACTGGAAGACAGGTAAGCGCAAGCCAGACTTCGACCAGTTAGAGATGTTCGCTTTGCTAACGTGGAAGATATTCCCTGAAGTTGACAAAGTTAAAACTTCGTTTGTATGGCTCAAGGATATGGCTATGGATCACGAGGTCTACCACAGGTCGCAGTCAAATGAATTATGGGCGAAACACATGGGGCGCATACGCCGCATCTATGACTCATTAGAAAACGACAACTGGCCTGCCAGACCGAGTGGGTTGTGTCGCTTCTGCCCATGCCAAAACACTTGCGACTACGCACAATAATACTTGACACTGATGTAAAGAGGTAGTAATGTCTACACCTGAGAGTAAGGTGAAGCGTTGGGTTGATAACGTCTTCAAGAAGTATGACTGTTGGTACTTTAGTCCACAGTCTGGCCCGTGGGGTAAAGCAGGTATTCCAGATAGGCTCGCTTGCGTTGGTGGGTTTTTCATTGGGGTAGAGGTTAAGGCTGATGCTACTAAGAAGCCTACTGAGTTACAGCTACGGTGCATACAACAGATAAAGGACTCAGGCGGGTACGCTATGGTAGTCCACGATAAAGAAACATTAGGTGAGCTAGAGACTTTGGTCAAGAAACTATTGGGTGTGTGATGTTTGTATCTAAAGAACACAAAGCATTAATACTTAATCTACGTAACCCAAACGTGGTGCTTGACACTATACCAAAGTCAAAGTTGATCCAGAAAGATGGTAAGAACATAGTCATTGTGAAGCATGGCATTGACGAGGTTAAGGTACTGCGTAACGTGGGTATCCCTGCGCCTTCGCCTATCCTGCACCACTATGAATGGGTGGGTAAGTTTGATCCCTACGACCACCAGAAACAGACTGCCGCTTTCCTCACCACGCATCAACGTGGGATCGTTTTAAACGAGATCGGTACAGGTAAAACACAGTCTGCATTGTGGGCGGCTGACTACTTAATGCGAGTGGGTGCGGTAAAGAAATGTTTAGTCTTATCACCACTGTCAACTCTTGAACGTGTATGGGGCGATGGTATATACATGAACTTCCCCCATAGAAAGTTTGTTACTCTGCATGGCACAGCGGCGCGACGCAAGAAGTTACTCAACAAGGAGCATGATTTCTACATCATTAACCACGATGGGTTTAGCATAATCCACGATGACATACAGGGTATGTTTGACCTAATCATCGTAGACGAGGCCGCTGTTTACCGCACGCCGAACACACAAAGGTTTAAAGTATTCCGCCGCTTCATGGATAAACACCCAGAGACACGTCTGTGGTTGATGACTGGCACGCCTACTCCGAACTCTCCATTGGACGCATGGGCACTAGCCAAGCTAGTTGGGAGCCCGTTCTGCACCAAGACATTCACTTCGTTCCGTGACCAAGTGATGATGAAAATAAGCCAGTGGAAATATGTTCCACGACCAGAGTCGGTCGACATTGTAAAACATATCCTACAACCATCGGTCAGGTACACACGTGATGAGTGTTTTGATTTGCCTGACACGATCATACAAACCAGAAAAGTGCCTCTGACTAAAGAGCAAGAGAAGCACTACAAGCAGATGCTTAAGAACTTTACAACAGAATTAACTAACGAAGGGACTATCACAGCAGTTAACGAAGCTGTTAAACTACAGAAACTGATACAGATTTCGTGCGGGGTGGTGTATGGGGACAACGGTTCACACATAGAGATCGACTGTTCACCACGGGTCAAGGTAGTTAAGGACGTAATAGAGGAAGCAGGTGAGAAAGTAATCGTGTTTGTACCTTTGACAGGTACGTTACACATGCTAGAGAAAGAACTCTCGAAGCATTGGACAGTTGCTGTGGTGAACGGACAGGTTAGTAGCTCAAAGAGGAACCAGATATTCCATGACTTCCAACACAGCAAGGCACCAGAAGTATTGATCGCCCACCCTGCGACTATGGCGCATGGACTTACACTGACAACTGCCTCGACAATTATATGGTACGGGCCGATCACAAGTAATGAGCAGTACGTACAGGCCAACGGACGTATAGAGCGGATAGGTAAGAAGCATGTATCGAACGTGATCCACATAGAGAGTACAGAACTAGAAGCTAAGATGTATGAAAGACTACGCAACAAGCAGAAGTTGCAGGGACTATTACTAGATTTAATTGAAAACAGTAAGTGAGGGTGTATGGAAGAAGATGATAAGTTTGCATTAGTTGAAACGGATATTTTGCGTACGTTAATACCTACTATTAACAAAGAAGTTTCACGGCATGAAGAGATACACGGGGATATGGCAACAGCGGCGGCACTTGAGGCTTCTATATCGTTGGTTGCTTATATCATAACCGGTTCTGTTAGGGAGGAGTACATGAAGGAGGTAGCAGACGAAGTGAAGGATAAACTTGGGGAGTTTATAGATATGTATTTACGTGTACCAAAAGGAGGGGATGAAACATGGCATTAACAATAGATCAGGTTATCGCAACATACATTAAGTTGCGCAATAAAAAACTGGCACTGCAAGCTGAGGTCAAGGAAAAGACTGATGCCGTCAGTGAGCAGATGATAAAGCTAGAGTCTTGGATCAAAGAGAAAGCTGACGAAGATGGTGTGACTTCATTCAAGACCAATAATGGTACAGCGTTTCTAACCACCACAGACTTTGCGAACGTGGCTGACTGGGACGCAGTGGTTGATTTTGTTAAGGAGAATGATGCGTGGGATATGTTTGAGAAGCGCATTAGTAAGACCGCAGTACGTGGATACATAGACCTGAATAAGGAAGTACCACCGGGGGTTAACTATGGCACAAGGCTTGACGTTAACATTCGCAAACCAACTAAGAAGGTGGTGGGTGATGACTGAGATAGCCGGAATACATAGGATTATGAATGGATATATTCTATCTAATACCCCTGCAAATAATAACACTGTTTATTTTAAAGACCCACAGGATGCAGGCGAGGCGTTAGCTACACTGCTTGCGAAAGAGAAGTTAACTAGATCTGAACCTGTCCAGTTGGATATGTTCGACAATACAAAGAAGATACCTTAAGGAGATACACATATGAGTAATTTAATTCCATCTAACATCCAAGTACCTGCGCACTTAGCGTCTCGGGTTGGCAAACAATCGGCACTGGCCTCAGCTTTGTCTGTAGGTTCGACGCAAGCGGGTACGCCACGGATCTCGATTAAAGGTGGTCGGTTCCGTATCGTTTCTGATGGTACTGAGACTGTGCTTGAGTCAACTAAGATCGAGGTCATAATCGTTGGGGCCAACCCCAAGCTGTCAAAGACATTCTATGCGAAGCAGTGGACACCTGATGCAGAAGTTTCTGCGCCCGACTGTTATTCACTGGATGGTATTAGCCCAGATCCAAGCTCAGAAGATCCGCAGAATGATCTATGTGCCACTTGCCCTAACAATGCATGGGGTAGTAAAGTGATGCCCAATGGACAGCAGACCAAAGCCTGTGCAGACCAGAAGCGATTAGCACTGGTGGCGGCAGACGATCCAAAGGGAGACATCTATCTACTACAAGTCACCCCGTCTGCACTAAAAGGTTTGAATACGTTCCAAAAAGAATTAAGCGTACGTGGTATTCCACCCGAGATTGTACGTACTAAATTGTCATTCGACCCTGATGTATCGTATCCGAAGCTACAGTTTGGATTCGCAGGGTTTATTGATGAAGAGACTCAGGAAGCAGTAGACCAGTTATTCGGATCTACGCAAGTGCTAGAAGTCACAGGGGAAAAACCTGTAGCCAAGGCAGAACCTGCACCTGTTGCACCCAAGCCCACGTTGGTAAGCCCTAAAGAAGAGCCTGCCCCTGCCCAAGCAGAATCTGAGGATAAGCCACGTGGGTTTGGTGCTTCTAAAAAAGCGGAGCCTAAAGCGGAAGCCAAACCAAAGGGGTTCGGTGCGCCTAAGGAAGAGCCCAAGCCAGTCAAAGCAACTGAGGAGAAGTCTGGCGGTAGTTTAGCTGATGAGATCGCCGCGTTGGTTGAGGAGGTTGGGTTCGATGACGAGTGAAGCGCAGAATAACGCGCTTCCACCCTTAGATTTCACCAGAGTAGAAGCGTTACGCAAGCACATGCTGATGACTTCTGTCGATATGGCTTCGATCTTAGGCGTTTCTCGTGTAACCTACTACAACTGGGTTAGAGGGAAGCCCGTTAGAAAAACCAACGATACGCAGGTGCGAAGAACTGTGAAGAAACTGCTCCATATAATCCGTGACTACGACTGGCCTATGCCGGAAGTGCTTGCAATGGATCAACCGGACAGGAAGGATAAGTTACTCGAAGTACTTGCAACCTATGATTAGCGAATAGCGGGGGCAACCCCGCTCCTTTGGCAGGGATATTATGAATACGCTTGATTTTTTAAGGCGGGTCTTACCGACCCAAGGATATTATGTCACCACTGTAGTCAATAAAGATGGTAGTCGTAAGCAGGGATTCTTTAACACAGTCAGTGACTTAGAGAAAGCAGTAAGTAGATTAGATAGAACAGGTAACAATACCTACTACGCAATCAGTTCGTTTGCTACCAAAGAAAACAGAAAGAAGACGAACGTACTACGCACCAAATCATTGACCATAGACATAGACTGTGGTGATAACAAGCCGTACCCCACGTGGCGTGAAGGACTCCAAGCACTAGGCAACTTCGTGGGTGACATGGGCCTACCCAAACCGATGGTGGTGTTCTCAGGAAATGGGCTGCACGTTTACTGGACGCTCAACACAGAACTTCTTCCTGAAGAGTGGACACCTCTAGCCCACGCATTGAAAGCGGCAGTGGTTGCTAAGAACTTTGAAGTTGATGCAGGTCTGATGACTAACAGCGCATTGGTGTTACGACCACTGGGCACTCACAACCATAAGAACGGTAAGGAAGTTAAGCTCCTGCTTGATGCGCCACCTGTAGATGTGGCTGATATAATGAAAGCGCTTGGCTACTACTTGAACGCCGCGCCGGAGATTAAGCACAGGGTAGAACAAAGCTCACTGCTTAAGAACTTGGCGGCTCAGTCGGACTTCCCACCGGCTAACCCTATAACTGTTGCGAAGAAGTGCCAGCAAATAAGTTGGGCGGTCGACAACCCAGAAGAAGTTCCAGAGCCAATATGGTACGACCTACTTGGAGTGGCCGCATACTGTAAAGACCCAGAAGAGACAGCCAAGGAGTGGAGTTCAGGCTACTCAGGATACGACCCGACCGAGACCGTACTGAAAATGCAACGGTGGAAGGAAACCACAACTGGCCCTGCAACGTGTGATAAGTTTGACGCTGATAGACCCAACGGATGTAAGGGCTGTAAGTTCCAAGGTAAGATCGGCTCACCTGCTAGATTGGGTGTGCAGTATGATGAAATCCCTCTCAAAGATGTTACACTTGACAGTAGTGCTAACCAAGTACCAATGCCCAAACCGTTCATACGGACTACGAGTGGGATAAAGATCCGGATTGACGACACAGACTTGGATATATGTCCCTTTGATTTATACCCAGTGTCGTATGGTAAGGATGAGGACTTGGGGTACGAAGTAGTGCGCTTCCACTGGAACCGTAAACACCACGGGTGGCAAGAGTTAAAGATGCGGCAAGCTCTACTGACCTCTGAGAAGCGTAATGATTTTTCAGCCGCCATTGCTGACCAAGGTATTGTGTTAGCAAACAACAAACAGACGGAGTACTTTCAGCTAATGCTAAGATCGTACATGAATGAGCTACGCCAAATGCGGGCGATGACTAACCTATATTCCACAATGGGGTGGAAGGAAAACTATTCTCAATTTGTTATGGGCAGTAAGCTGTACCGCAACGATAGTGGTTCCGTTACGGTTGATGATGTGTCGCTGTCTTCTGGTTCACAACGGTTAGGCGAAGAACTTTATGCCACCAAGGGTAGCCTAGATGCTTGGCGGGACTTCACAAAGTTACTTGATAAAGCAGACATGCCCCACCATAAGTTCGCCCTTGGTATCGGCTTCGCCGCTCCCCTGCTGTCGTTTACAGGACTCAAAGGTCTAACGGTATCACTCTACGGCCCGACTGGTGGTGGCAAGACCTTGATTCAGTTATGGCAACAGTCGATCTATGGGCCACCGGACAAGCTACACTTTGCATCTAAGTTCACACTGAACTCCCTGTTCAACCGCCTTGGTATGTATAACAACTTGCCTATGACGATTGATGAAATGACCACGATGAACGACAAAGAAGTTGGTGACTTTATCTACTGGGTAACACAGGGTAAAGACAAGGCTCGACTATCACGCAGTGCGGAAGAGCGTGTGAGCAAAGAGTGGGCAACGATAGTAACAATATCCACAAACAGATCTCTGATGTCTAAGCTATACTCTGCCGGGCTGGAGACGGATGCACAGATAGCTCGATTGTTTGAACTCAACATTCCACAGCATAAGCTATTCACCCACAGCACAGAGGCAGGTAAGCAGATCTACAACTTCATCCATAGTAACTATGGCGTGGCAGGGGATTTGTTTATACGTAACTTGATGGAGCTAGGTGAGCATGCCATACGCGCCATGATTGCAGAGGCACAGGATACATTTACGGCACGCTACGGGGTCACATTCGCAGGTCATGAACGCTTCTGGGAACACTTGATTATCTTGGTAGACTTAGCACTTCGACTGGCCAACGACTGGGGTATCATAGACTTCGACCACACAAGCGGTATCCATGCGGCACTGGCTCAGGTGGATAGCATGAAGGTAGACGCTGAAGGTAACAGGTTCGATGCACTAGATATGGTTGCAGAATACTTGAATGAGTTTGCAGATACAGCCGTGACTATCATGCACATCAAGGGGAACAAACCAACGCCAGACTTCAACAGGATACCACGGAGCGAGGTACGCATACGCTTCGATCTATACAAGAACAAACCCTCAGACATATTCGACCGTGGTACTGTACTGCTAGACCGTACGCATTTACGCAAGTGGCTGTCAAAACATGGGGTTGACTATCGTGGGTTCCTTGAAGATCTACATAGGGATAAGGCATTAGCTACACCCAAGTCAGAGAAAGCATCTTTGGGTAAGGACACACCAATCAAGCTAGGTCAAGCGTATGTAGTTGGGGTCAACTTGGCGCACCCACGGTTGCAAGGTGTATTGGATGAAGCCGATAGAGCTATTGAGGATGCTACGCTTGGGGTTGTTAAGTCAGTCAAGTGATTGATTTTTAGCCACTAATTTACACCAAGCTACGAAGTCTTCGATACTTAACGAACTGCGCATAAAGTTTACTTGTGCGCATACCAACTGTATATTTCCTTTGCGGTAACTGTGGGCGTTGTTTATTCGGTCTATGCTTACTGATCTACCCAACCCCTTACCACGGATTAGATCCTTTCTTTCAGTGGATCCCCACGTCATCGGCACGCCAGTGATTGCGCAAAGGCCATTCTGTTTTTCCCAAAGCCCCATAAAATACTTCACGCCATCCTTGGCCCGTAGGTTATCAGCTATGGATACTCCTCGAACTTTGCTACGTTTACAGATAGCAACCCATTTTTTGTAGATATATCTTTCGGGGGTTGGGTAGTTACGATCTAACTCTTTTCCCCGTTCGTAGGTACACGCCTTACACTTACCGTATGTGTACTCCCACCGCTTACCGGAAACTTTAGATTTACTTGATCGTTTCCCGAAATACTCATACGTATTCGGCTTACGTATACCGCAAGCCGTACAAACCTTAGAAGGTGTGTCCACTACTCTACCCCATATAACCTCAATAAAGCTTCGGACTCAGGGCGCACATTCTTAGGCGCTGTCTTTAAATACCGCGAAGTAGCTGACCGCCTCGCTTCGATCAGAGATTTGTTTGCAGAAGCTACGAAGTTCTTGATCTCAAGGCCAGTGCCTTTAGCAGATTTATTCCACTCCTGCACATCTCTCACGATCTGGTTCGCCCTACGGTTGTCGCCTTCTATCCTAGCCTTGACGTATGCTGAGTTATAACTGGCCTTGATATCACGGCTGTAGTCTGCAATACGTTTGGACAAGCGGATGACATCATTCTCACGAGTCGCCACCGATGGATAGAAGCCAAGCATTCTGGAGAGTATAGTACCAGTGGTCATGTCAGGACTTACTACATACCCTCTACGGTTAGTCACTGCACCAGAATCTGCGTAGGACATTGAATCCCCTAGTGCGCGTAGTACTGTAACAGGAGACTCTCGTAGTATCGTAGTGAACGAAGTAGTCTCGGATGCAAGACCGACTTGACTGAGGCCCCACTTGGCTGAGTCTGCTGTAAATGCCAAACTGCCTTGGATAAATGATGCGGCAGGGCCAGCGATGTTAATTAACTCTCTACCAAGGTCAGCTCCTGCAAGTGCAATCCCTGTGCCCGGGATCATATCACCAAGCGAAACACGTGAAGATATAGTTGCAGGTAATATCTGATCGAACAAGCCACGCATCAACACAGGAGTCATCCCCGGAGCTATGGCCTCTAACGTCTTGGCCAGTTCTACTTCAGCGCTTTGCAAGTTCAACCCGAGTAGTTGCGCAATGGTGTCGATGAGATCGAACAGGTCGTCAGCGAATGGTAAGCCTTTAACACCCGACATAAGCATAAGTGTGCCCAACATTAGGAGCTGACCTTTGCGATCCATAGCAGACAACATTTGTATTGACGTTACCACGAACATCTTATACATAAATATGAACTGCCGTACGTCGCCACGGAAGAACGACGGTCTGTTGAACATGGCATATTCACCGAGAGTTTGTTCTACTAAGTCGACCGTCGCATCTGTAGCTTCTGTATACGCTTGCTCTGCGGTCTTGCCTTCAGCGATAGCTCTTGCGTAGAACTTGCGGAATGCCGCAAGCCCAGTGGCTCGACGGGACAACTGCTCAGTATATGAGAACATACCCATCCATGTTTGGATTGCTTTCTGCGCAGCTCCGCTAGTTACCTTACCACGTGCGCTACCGAGTAGGCTGTTGAACAGTGCCGCTTGGAATGTACCCGCTGACGTTTGGTCGTATAAGAACTGGGCATCTTCTCTGTTTAGACCTGACGCATTTAATGCTTCATCATCCTGCAACAACTTCGAGTAGTATTCAGAGTCGGCTTTGTCTGGCCCCGCCAGTTGCGACATGGCATTTACAAGACCTGTTGCTGATTCACCATACCCGAAACCCCCGCCGAATCCGTTCTTGGAATTGTAGCTAGCCATGACTGGCAGTACGTTGGTAGTAAGGGCCACGATGTTAAGTGCCGCAGTTGCGAATGAGCCACCGAGCTGAGCGAATACAGTAGCCATCTTGAGGCGTGACCCTACATCACCAGATCCAAAGTCGCTGTACTCGATACTACGCTGTGACTCCAAGAACGCCACTGAACGGATGGCCCTATCACGGAAGCGGTTGCCGAATTCTTTAGACTGCTTGGTCTTAAATATGTAGTGGTAATCTTCGTACGCCCGCTTAGCAGATTGTTTAGCTTGCTCACTGG
>Ga0129324_10000970_pt1 | contig 19438 bp, 20 predicted proteins | sample CPBDNA_7_FD_96879 | JGI IMG/M metagenome (GOLD analysis project Ga0129324, IMG submission 96879) | Freshwater to marine salinity gradient microbial communities from Chesapeake Bay, USA - CPBay_Spr_15_0.2_DNA | ecosystem: Environmental > Aquatic > Marine > Coastal | place: USA: Chesapeake Bay... | reverse complement strand
GGAATCCTCCAAAGCGATGGGCTTTTGTTTATTTAACTCGGCAGCCGGCGCGGCGTGACACGCGCGGGCAAAGCACGGCCTTAAGCGCTGCTTCGTGATCGATTTCGATGTGCACCATGGCAACGGCACGCAGCACACGTTCGAACACATCGACGGCTTGTTCTACGCATCCTCACACCAATGGCCAGCTTATCCCGGCACCGGGGCAGCGAGTGAGACTGGCGATTTCGCGAACATCTGCAACGTGCCCTTGGCGCCCGGCACCGGATCGGATGGTTTTCGTGTGGCCTATACCGAGACCGTTTTACCGGCGATCCGCACCTTCGCACCGGAACTGCTGATTATCTCTGCTGGCTTCGATGCTCACAAGAAGGACCCGTTGGCGCAATTGGAACTGGAAACCCAGGATTACCGCTGGGTTACGGACCAACTCTTGGACCTTGCCGACGATGTCTGCGACGGTCGCGCGATCTCGTTGCTGGAAGGCGGCTACGATCTGGATGCACTCCGCGACAGCACGGTCGAACATGTGAAGTCGCTGATGGAGCATTAGCTATAAAATCCCGGAAAGGCCGCAGGCCTTACCCTTGACCTTACAGCGACTTACATCCCCGTCGCCCTTGCTCGGCGCCCCCGGCTTGCCTAGACTGCGGCCCTTGATAAATCCCGGCGAATGAAGGCCATCGATGGCAAAAGATAAAGACGTTATTCCAGAAGATATTCAGGCGATGACCTTCGAGGCGGCGTTGGAAGAACTCGAAGATATCGTCCGCGAACTTGAGACCGGTGAAGGTGATTTGGACGCGTCAATCAACGGGTATACCCGGGGCGTGCACCTGAAAAAACATTGCGAGATGAAGCTTAAAGAAGCCGAGGCTCGGATCGATAAAATCGTCGTTGGTAAAGACGGCGAAGCCATCGGCACGACGCCGCTGGACGACGCGTAAGGAAACCCGACATGAGTGCTTTGGAAGCGGCAATGAAAAGCTGCGCGTCGCGCATGGAAACGGTGTTGGATGGCTTGATGCCGGCCTCGACGACCCCGGAAGCGCGGGTCATAGATGCCATGCGCTACGGCGTGCTGGACGGCGGCAAACGCATTCGGCCGTTTTTGTTGACGCAGTCGGCTTCATTGTTTGGGGTCTCAGAAGCCCGTGCGTACCGCGCCGCAGCGGCGATTGAAATGGTGCACTGCTATTCTCTGGTGCACGACGATTTGCCGGCGATGGATGATGACAACCTGCGTCGTGGTCGTCCGACGGTACACAAAAAATTTGATGTGGCGACGGCGATCTTGGCCGGCGATGCGCTGTTGACCAAGGCTTTCGAAGTGCTGGCGCATAGCGACACCCATGACAACGCGTCGGTGCGCGCCGATCTGTGTTTGGCGCTGGCAAAAGCGGCCGGCGACCACGGCATGGTCGGCGGTCAGATGTTGGACTTGGTCGCTGAACATTCTGAATTGGATATTCCCGAGATCACCCGGTTGCAACGGATGAAGACCGGTGCGTTGATCGCAGCGTCCTGCGAAATGGGCGGGCTTATGGGCAAGGCCTCGGAGCATGCGCGTCAAGCGTTGCATCATTATGCCCATGATGTGGGTCTCGCGTTCCAGATCGCCGACGATCTTTTGGACGTCGAAGGGGACAGCGATGAGGTCGGCAAGCGGACCGGCAAGGATGCCGATGCCGGCAAAGCGACGTTTGTGTCGCTGATGGGGGTTGAGCGGGCGCGTGAACAAGCGCATCTGTTGGCAGCTCAAGCCGCTGAACATCTCGAGATTTTCGCTGAAAAAGGCGAGCATTTGAAACAGCTTGCAGAATTTATCGTGACGCGACGAAATTAGAATTGGCTATTCATATGTGTCAATTTAATGTTACACTTTTCGTGAAAATCGTTAAAATCGGCGGATAACGTCGAGTCACAGGAACACCACGGCCCCATTTTATATCGTTTTTAAGGCTAGAACAGGAAACGCTAACGTGACAGATCAACCGAACACGCCGTTGCTGGACAAAATCGAACTGCCGTCCGACATGCGTGACCTGAGCAACGACGAACTTCGCCAACTCGCTGACGAGTTACGCGACGATACCGTGCGCTCGGTCTCCATCACCGGTGGCCATTTGGGGGCATCGCTGGGTGTGGTTGAATTGACGGTCGCGTTGCATCACGTTTTTGACACCCCGTCGGATCGTATTCTTTGGGACGTCGGGCACCAGTGTTATCCACACAAAATTCTTACCGGACGGCGTGATCGTATGAATACGCTCCGTCAAGGCGGCGGTCTGTCGGGCTTCACCAAGCGGGCCGAAAGTGAATACGACCCGTTCGGCGCCGCGCATTCATCGACGTCGATCTCGGCTGGCCTCGGCATGGCTGTGGCCCGCGATCTTTCAGGCGGCAAAAACCATGTGATCTCGGTAATCGGCGACGGCGCAATGACCGCCGGCATGGCTTATGAAGCGATGAACAACGCGGGCTCCATGGATGCGCGCTTGATCGTAATCTTGAACGACAACGACATGTCGATTGCACCGCCTGTCGGTGCACTGTCGGCGTATCTGTCGAAGTTGATCTCGTCGAAGACCTATCGCTCTGCACGGCACTTTGCTAAGAACGTGTCGAAAAAGTTTCCCCGCGGCTTGGAAACCGTCGCCCAGCGTGCCGAGGAGTATGCGCGCGGCATGGTCACCGGCGGCACGCTGTTTGAAGAACTTGGATTCTATTACGTTGGCCCGATCGACGGCCACAACATGGATCACTTGATTCCGGTGTTGAAGAACCTGCGCGAGGACAAAGACGAAGGTCCGGTGCTGTTGCACATCGTCACCGAAAAAGGCCACGGCTATAAGCCGGCTGAAGAGTCCGCTGACAAATACCATGGTGTTTCTAAGTTTGATGTCGTCACCGGCAAGCAGCACAAAGCGAAATCCAATGCGCCCAGCTATACCAATGTATTCGCCAAGGCGCTGATCGAAGAAGCCAAGCACGATGACAAAGTGGTGGCGATCACGGCGGCGATGCCGTCCGGCACCGGTGTTGATAAATTTGGTGACGTATATCCGTCGCGCAGCTTTGATGTCGGTATTGCCGAGCAGCACGGCGTGACGTTTGCCGCCGGCATGGCGACCGAGGGCTATAAGCCGTTCGTCGCGATCTATTCGACGTTTTTACAGCGCGCCTATGATCAGATCGTGCATGATGTGGCGATTCAATCGCTGCCGGTGCGCTTTGCCATCGACCGTGCCGGTTATGTCGGTGCCGACGGTCAAACCCATTGCGGCGCTTTTGATATCGCGTACCTCGCGACGTTGCCGAACATGGTGATCATGGCGGCATCGGATGAAGCCGAGTTGATGCATATGACGCGGACGGCGGCCAGCATCGACGATATGCCGTCTGCCATCCGTTATCCTCGCGGCGAAGGTGTCGGCGTCGAGCTGCCGGAGCGGGGCGAAATTCTTGAAATTGGCAAAGGGCGCATTGTCCGCGAAGGTAAGACCGCCGCGATCTTAAGCTTGGGCGGGCGCTTGCAGGAAAGCATGAAAGCCGCCGAAGAATTGGCGGCGCGTGGCCTGTCGACGACGGTTGCCGATGCCCGTTTCGTTAAGCCGCTGGATTTTGACATGATCCGCGAGTTGGCGCGCAATCACGAAGTCTTGGTGACCATCGAAGAAGGCGCCGTCGGCGGCTTTGGCTCTCATGTGCTGTCGTTCATGGCCAATGACGGGTTGCTGGAAAATGGTCTCAAGGTGCGCTCGATGACCATGCCTGATGTTTTCTTGGATCAGGACAAGCCGGAAATTCAATACGAACAAGCGAAATTGGATGCCCGCAGCATTGTCGAAACCGTGATGACGGCACTGGGCCGCGAAGGTGAATTGAGCGAACCTGCGCGGGCTTAAAGCCCCGCGACGGAGCCTCATGAACAAACCCAAAAAACAGCGGCTCGACCAACTGCTGGTTGATCGCGGTCTTGTCGATAGCCGCACCCGCGCGCAGGCGTTGATCATGGCCGGCGTGGTGTTTTCTGACGAAAAGAAACTCGAAAAAGCCGGCCAGCAAGTGCGCGTCGACATCAACCTTGATGTGCGCGGCCAGGATCATCCTTGGGTCAGCCGGGGCGGGTTGAAGCTTGCCCATGGCCTTGAGCACTTCGGGATCGATCCTGCGGGCATGATCGCCATCGACGTCGGCGCATCAACAGGCGGCTTTACGGATGTGCTGCTGCAATCGGGTGCGACCAAGGTTTATGCTGTCGACGTTGGGCATGGACAGTTGGCGTGGAAACTCCGTTCCGATGAGCGGGTCATCGTGCTGGAAAAAACCAACGCGCGGTATGTGACGGATGAGCAGATTCCTGAGACCGCCGATATCGTCGTGTGTGATGCCAGTTTTATTTCGCTAAAGACGGTGTTGCCGGCGGCGTTGGCGTTGGCGAAACCCGGCGCGTACTTGGTTGCGTTGATCAAGCCGCAGTTCGAGGCCGGGCGCGCGCTTGTCGGGAGCGGCGGTGTGGTCCGCGACCCTGCCGTTCATACGGCGGTTTGCGAAGATATTCGTGCGTGGTTGGACGGGCTGGATGGGTGGTCGGTGCTCGGAATCACCGAAAGCCCAATCAAAGGGCCTGAGGGGAATATTGAGTTTTTAATTGGCGCGTCGTTTCTGGGTTCCGGATAGCGCTACGAGCTTCCAGGGTAGTTGAACACCCCAGCTACTCCACAGGCAATCCGGCACCGGCCCAGTCGGCGATGCCGCCGGCCATGGAATAGGCCACGTCGACTTTACCTTCGCGCAACAAGTAATCTGCGACCTGATACGAGCGCATCCCGTGCGCGCAGAACACCACCAACTTTTTACCGTCGCCGCCAGGGACGTTTTCGAAATCAAAACTCGACATCGGATTGTGCACGGCGCCGGCAATGGCAGCGTCTGCCAACTCCGGGGCTTCGCGGACGTCCAGCAGCACGGCGTCACCCGCCGCAGCCCAATCGTGAGCGGTTTGGACGTCGATTTCCTGGACTTCAGCCATGCGGTCAATTCCTATCGCGTTGATAAAGGTTGTTCCTTGGCACTATTGCCTGGTGCCCTTACAGTCGGACGCTAAACGGAGGAAGCCGATGCATCAAGACCGTCGTGGCCTGGACATCACCGCCGCATCCGCGGATGCGGTTGCTGCATTCGATAAGACGATAGATTCGTACCTGGGAATCATGCCGTCCGCCGGCCCGCATTTGAAGGCAACGTTCGAAGCCGACCCCGACATGCCGATGGCGCATGTGCTTAAAAGCTATTTCTTTATGCTGATGGGCACGGCAGCGCTGCAGGATCGCTCGCAAAAAGCTGCTGCGCAGGCACGCGGGCTGGCACAGACCGCCTTGCCGCGTGAAGTTCTGCACATCAGTGCCGCTGAGCATTGGTCGCATGGGCGTAAACATGCCGCGATTGCGACGTGGGAAGCGATCTTGGTGGAAAACCCGTTGGATGTGTTGGCGCTTCGCCTTGCGCATCATGGGCATTTTTACGAAGGCGACGGCCAGAACCTGCGCGATACCGTGAACCGGCGTATGCATGCCTGGACACCGGACACCCCGGGCTACGGCTTCGTCAAAGGCATGCAGGCGTTCGGTTACGAAGAAACGCATGCTTATGATGCTGCGCTGCGCGCCGGCCAAGAAGCCGTCGACGCGATCCCGGAAAACCCTTGGGCGATTCACGCCGTCGCCCACGTGCATGAAATGCGCGACGAGCCCGATGCCGGTATCGCCTGGATCAAAGCCAACGAGCCCGGCTGGACCATCGCCAACAACTTTCGCTATCACGTGTTGTGGCACCGGATGCTGATGCACTTGGACCGGGGCGAGTATAAACTCGTGATGAACCTTTACGATACCGAACTTTGGGACGCCGAGTCGGACGAATACTTGGATTTGCTGAACGATGCGTCGCTGTTGTTGCGGTTGGAATTGCATGGCCAAGACGTCGGGGCGCAGCGGTGGCAGGCCCTGGCTGACAAGTGCCGCGCACACACCACCGATCAGGTGTTGGCGTTCATTGATGTGCATCACGCAATTTCACTCGAGGCGGCTGAAAAAGACGGTGCCAAAGCATTGTTGGCGGCGATGCAGAACTATGCCGAGACCAATGGCGAAGACAATGCGACGGTGACGGGCTACGTCGGCTTGCCGTTGGCCCATGCAGTTGTCGCGCACCGTAACGGTGACTATGACAAGGTGGTCGAAACGTTGTTGCCTATTCGTTATGAGATATATCGCATCGGCGGATCGCACGCGCAGCGTGATTTGTTTGCCATGCTGTTGATTGATGCCTGCCTGAAATGTGGCCGCACGAATGTTGCACGCATGTTGATCTCTGAGCGGTTGGGCCGCCTGCCGGCAAACGACTGGACCAAAGCGCAAGCCCGCGCTGCCGGCCTTTCAGGTTAAGATCGAATCAATGGCGCTGGGTGGCAAAAAAGATAAAGATTTGTACCGCGTGCTCGGCGTCGCCCAAGACGCGAGCCCGGAAGAAATCAAAAAATCTTACCGCCGTAAGGCCCGTGAAATGCACCCGGACTTGGACCCGGGTAACCCCTGGGCCGAGGATGAGTTCAAAGAGTTGTCGTCGGCGTATCAGTTGCTGTCCGACCCGGTGCAGCGCGCGCAATATGACCGGGGCGAATTGGACAGCGACGGGCGCAAGAAACGCGGTGCCCGCCAAGCCGGCGCCCAGGCATCGGCCCATGCCGAAAGTGCTAAAAGCGGTGCCCGGCGTGGCTTCGAAGGCTTCTTTCGTGACCGCAGTCGCAGCGGGCCCAATATCGACGGGGTCGATGTGAATTATGTCCTCAATGTTGGCTTCTTGGACTCGGCGCGGGGTGTCAGTCGGGAAATTAAAACCACGCACGGCGCGACCCTCAAAGTTACGGTCCCGCCCGGCACGCTCAATGGTCAGGTGCTTCGGCTCAAAGGCCAAGGGATGCGTGGCTTCGGCACGGGTAAAGATGGGGATGCGTTGGTCGAGGTCGAGGTCGCGCCGCATGCGATCTTTGAAAATAAAGGGCGCGATATCTATACGCAAGTGCCGGTGTCCCTCGAAGATGCGGTGCTCGGTGGCAAAATTCAGGTTGAGACCATCGACGGCATCGTCAATGTATCGGTGCCTGCGAATTCAAACACCGGCACGCGTCTGCGGCTGAAAGGCCGTGGGCTCGCCGCAGGTGGTCGCAAGGGCGCGGAGCGGGGGGATCACTACGTTTCGCTGGTGATTACGTTACCGAAAGACCCGGACCCCGACTTGGCGGCGTTTATGCGCACACGTCGGGATGATTGCTAGAGACGATCCGGGTTCTTGATGTTCACGTGGTCGGCGTATCATCCAAGATTTCGCGCAGCGGCGTCGACAGTGTCTCTTGATTTACTGTTTTTAAGTTATCTATTCGATCCGAAAGCCGTCGACGCCAAGGCTCGTCGCCGTGCGGAATCTCGCGTTCACCGAAACCAAGCCCAAGAACTTGGTACAGATCATAAAGGGTAAGGGTGTCGGGATCGCGTGCCAAAATCCACCGGTTGGCAGCGGTGCGTTCAACATAGCGCGCATTTCGAAGCGTATTTAAAATCCTGTCGACCACTTCGCCGCCGCCGCCGGTGGCGCGCAGAATGCGACTTCGATGGACCGCGCCGCCGTCGCTGGTCGATGTATCGTGGAGAACGGCAAGAATTTGCACCGCGACCACCAGCCGCATGCCGGCGGCGACCTTCAGCGACATCGGTTTGCCGCCGGCGGATTGCCATTCGCTGATGCTGGCAGTGATGATCGCGCCGACGAGCACGATCAGCCATGATAGATACATCCACACTAGGAATATAGGGATCACAGACATCGCGCCATAGATGTTTTGGTAGGTCGGAAAGCTGATGACGTACCAGCCGAACAGCTTCCGCAGCACGGTAAAAGCGATCCCGGCGATCAGGCCGCCGATCAAGCCGGCGCTGAAACTGACCGGTCGGTTTGGGATGATGATGTAAAACACCGCCAGCAACAGAACGATCATCAATGTCGGCAAAATGGTGCCGAGCAGCGCGAACAAGCCACCGGACGAATCCAGGCCCATCCAGCGCGTTGCGGCAAAGATATAGGTGGTGAGCGAGAAACTCGCGCCCAACAAAAGCGGGCCTAACGTCAGCAGCGCCCAAAAGACCAGCAGACGTGGCGCAAGTGGCCTTGGGCGGCTGACCCGAAAGATTGCATTCATGTCGGCTTCGATGGTGCCCAGCAGCAACACGGCGGTCGCCGCCAAAGCGACGATGCCGACAGCGCTGAGCGTCGTCGTATTTTGCACGAATTTGTTAAAATATTCCCGAGAAGCATCGGCGGTTTGTGGCAGAAGATTCGAGAACAACATGTCCTGAAACGTCTCGCGAACCCCTGAAAACACCGGGAAAGCCGCCAACATCGAAAATGCGATGGCGGTCAAAGGCACGATCGCGAGCAGGGATGTATAGCTTAGACCGGCAGACATGCGCAGGCAGCGGTCTTCGCCGAAGCGGTTCGCGATGTAGGCCAAAAATGGTCCGACTTGCTCCAAAATAACGCTGTATCCGGCCCGATATTCAGCTTCTTCGCTGTTCGGCACAGGCGCATCCGCTTCGTCATCGAAGGCGTCTGTCACCGTGATATCGGGGTCGTTATTGGGCATAGACCCGGGCATACGCTTTCCTCTGCAGATTGACGCCTTCGCGCTGGTATTATATGGCAAAGCAACTTTGGTTAAACATATTCAGGTGCGCCATGGCCCCCCGGGGCGAATGTGTGTAGCATCAACGTAATAGGTCGACTGCGTGAGCATCACCATCACATAAAATGTCCGCAGCCTTTGAGCGGACGAGACAAGACGAGGAATCAAGAACATGGGGCAACCAGCACCACTAATGCAAGGCAAGCGCGGTCTTGTGATGGGCGTCGCGAATGATCGGTCGATCGCTTGGGGCATTGCCAAGGCGGCGGCGGATCAAGGTGCAGAGCTTGCATTCACCTATCAAGGCGATGCGCTGAAAAAACGAGTCGAGCCATTGGCGGCCGGTATCGGATCCGACATCGTGCTGCCGTGCGACGTCACCGACTTTGCCAGCATCGACGCGGTGTTTGAAGTTTTAAAGGAAAAGTGGGGCGGGATCGATTTCATCGTGCACGCCGTCGCCTATTCCAACAAAGACGAGCTTAAGGGCGGCTACATTGATACCACCCCTGAGAACTTCAACATGACCATGAATATCAGCTGTTATTCGTTCACCGCCGTGTGCCAACGTGCGCGCGCGTTGCTGAACGAAGGTGCCAGCCTGCTGACGCTGACGTACTTCGGTGCCGAACGAGTGATGCCGCACTATAACGTCATGGGCGTCGCGAAAGCGGCCCTCGAAGCCAGCGTGCGCTATTTGGCCGAAGACTTAGGTAAATCCGGTGTGCGTGTGAACGCCATGTCGGCGGGCCCGATGAAGACGTTAGCGGCGAGCGGTATCGGCGATTTTCGCTATATCTTGAAATGGAACGAGTATAACTCGCCATTGCGCCGTAACGTGAACATGGACGACATCGGCGGTGCCGGTGTGTATCTGCTGTCGTCGCTTTCAAGCGGTGTCACCGGCGAGACGCATCACGTCGATTGCGGCTACAACGTGGTCGGCATGAAGGCGGTTGATGCGCCTGATATCTCTGTCGTCTAGGCAACAGTCGAGATGTCTCACAACACGTTCGGCCATTTGTTCCGGGTCACCACGTTCGGTGAAAGCCACGGTCCTGCGCTTGGCGGGGTCGTTGACGGCTGTCCGCCGGGCCTGACGTTGAGCGAAGCCGACATTCAGCCGTTCTTGGATAAACGCCGTCCTGGCCAGTCAAAATACACGACGCAGCGCCAAGAAGCGGATCAGGTAAAAATTCTGTCCGGCGTGTTTGAAGGCAAGACCACCGGCACGCCGATTGGATTGTTGATCGAAAACACCGACCAGCGTTCCAAGGATTATGGTGACATTGCGCAGAAGTACCGGCCCGGCCACGCCGACTTCACGTATGACGCCAAGTACGGTTTTCGCGATTACCGGGGCGGCGGGCGCTCGTCGGCACGGGAAACTGCAATGCGGGTCGCTGCCGGTGCTGTGGCGCGAAAAATTATCGGCGACGGTATCAGTATCAAAGCGGGTCTCATACAGATGGGCGACAAGTATGTGCCCGACGACGTGCGTGATTGGTCTGCGGTCGACGACAACCCGTTTTTTGCACCTGATCCGGCCAGCGCAGATGTGTTCGCTGATTATTTAGACGGCATCCGCAAGCAAGGCTCGTCGGTCGGTGCGATGATCGAAGTGATCGCCTCCGGTGTGCCCGCCGGCTGGGGTGCGCCGGTGTATGGCAAGCTCGATGCCGATCTGGCTGCGGCAATGATGAGCATCAACGCGGTGAAAGGCGTCGAAATCGGCGCCGGTATGGATGCAGCCCGGCTGACCGGAGAGGAAAATGCCGATCAAATGCGTATGCGGGACGGCAAGCCGGTGTTCGGTTCCAACAATAACGGCGGTGTTTTGGGCGGCATTTCCACCGGACAGGATTTGGTGGTGCGGTTCTCGGTCAAGCCGACCAGCTCGATCCTGACACCGCGCCAGACCATCGACAGCGAGGGCAAGGAAACCGAAGTGTCAACCAAAGGTCGCCACGACCCCTGCGTCGGCATCCGCGCCGTTCCCATCGGCGAAGCGATGATGGCCTGTGTCCTCGCCGATCACCTCATGCGTCACCGCGCCCAATGCGGCTAGGGGGCTAGAGCGCTACCTTATCGGTGATCCGCGCCGACGGCCTCTTTTACAGAGGTAAACCCATCTCGTTTCAGCAGCTTGGCTAAGTCGCGGCAAATACGGCCGGGCAGCGCAGGGCCTTCGTAGACCATCGCCGAATACAATTGCACCAGTGAGGCGCCGGCGCGGATTTTAGCATAGGCATCCGCCCCGGATGCGATGCCGCCGACGCCGATCAGCGGCACGGTACCGCCACTGGCCGAATACAGGTCGCTGAGAATTTTTGTCGATGGTGCCATCAACGGTTGGCCCGACAGGCCGCCGGTTTCGGCTTTAAAAATGCTTTTTAGGTTGTCCGGGCGGTCAATCGTTGTGTTGGTGGCGATCAGGCCGTCGACCATCGGGCCTTTGGCGATGTCGGCGATGTCTTTGATGTCGTCGTCGGTCAGGTCCGGGGCGACTTTGACCAGCAGCGGCGGCGTCGTGGCGGGCACGGCGGCGTCCAAGGCTTCACGGACTTTGGCGATCAGGTCTTCGAGCTGTGCTTTTGATTGCAACGCGCGCAGCCCAGGCGTGTTCGGTGACGACACGTTGACGACCATGTAATCGGCATACTTTGCCAGCGTGTTGATACCCGCGACATAGTCCGACGCGGCGTCTTCAGTTTCTTGTTCTTCCCCAGATTGACGCCGATCACGCCCGGGTGCGGGCGGGGTAGGCGGGCTAGGGCGGCGGCGGCATGCGCCATGCCTTTGGAATTAAAGCCCATGCGGTTGATAACGCCCTGGTCGTCTTCAAGACGAAACAAGCGCGGCTTCGGATTGCCGGGCTGCGACTTTGGCGTGACCGAGCCGATCTCGACAAAGCCAAAGCCCAGCGCCAGGGTTTGTATTGGCGCCGTGGCGTCTTTGTCGAACCCGGCCGCTAAGCCGACCGGGTTCGGAAATGCCAGGCCCCACAGCGTGCTGCTCAGCACTGGGTCCAAGTAGGGCGCGCCGGACACCAATCCGCGCTCCAGCGCCCATAGCGCCAGATTGTGCGCGCGCTCCGGTGACAACGGTTGCAGCAGCGGTTTGATCAGACCGTAAAGGTCGGGCATGGGCGCCTACTCGGTGCCGGGCGGCGGGAAGCCGTCCGGAAAAATGTGCACACCGTCTTCACCCATCGGCAGCGGCGTGACCTCGACCACCGCATCGATGGGCAGCGATGCGTAAAGATGCGGAAATAACGCGCCGCCCCGTGACGCTTCCCATTTCAAGGCATCGCCCAGCATTGCGGCGTTGACCGCCAGCAACACGATACCGGGCTGACCGAAGCGGTGCTTGGCCGCCGACGTCCAGACCTGCGCCTTGGTCGAAAAATGAATGAAGCCGTCCGCCTGATCTTGGCTGGAGCCCGGATAGCTGCCGTTGAGCAACGCCTCGGCCCATTCGTCGGCTTTGCACATGTGGTAGATGACTTTATCGCTCATGGACGGCAAACTAGCGCATGGGGTGGCCTAGGTTCAATGCGCATTGGCGCTTAAAGCGGAGATTACCATGAGTACACGCACTATTGAGGTGACGGACAAACTATACAGTTACATGCTCGACGTATCGTTGCGTGAGCCCGACGTGATGGCTGAGCTGCGCAAACTCACTGCGCGGCATCCGATGTCGATGATGCAGATTTCGCCGGAGCAGGCGCAGTTCATGCAGATGCTGGTCCGCATGCTGGGTGCGAAGCGCTGCATCGAAGTCGGGACCTTTACCGGGTACTCCGCGCTCGCCGTCGCCCTTGCGTTGCCGAAAAAGGGCAAGCTGGTGGCGTTGGATATTTCCGATGAATACACGCAAATCGGCGTGCCGTTTTGGGAAAAAGCGGGCGTCGCAAAAAAGATTGATCTGCGCATCGGCCCAGCGAAGAAGACACTCAACAAAATGATCAAGAAAGGCGAGCAGGGGCGCTATGACTTCGCGTTCATCGACGCCGACAAACCAGGTTATCCGGATTATTTTGACCGCTGTTTAAAATTGCTCCGCACAGGTGGGGTGATCGCGGTGGACAATATTTTCATGAATGGCGATGTTGCTGACGGCCGCAAAAAGGGCGAAAACCCAGTCGCGATGCGGGCGTTCAACGAGATGCTGAAAAATGACAAGCGCGTCGACCTGTCGCTGGTGCCCATCGGCGATGGGCTGACGCTGGCTATGAAGAAATAATACTGAAGAAATAATACTGCGGAAAACGAAGAGAGTTCCCGGAAGCGCCAAAGGCACTATCCGGGATCTTTACGCGGTGACTTACTTATTCTGCCAAGCCGCCTTACGCTTTTCGGCAAATGCGGCCATGCCCTCTTTTTGGTCTTCCGTGGCAAACGCAGCGTGGAACATGCGGCGTTCGAATAAGATACCCTCGGCCAGCGTGGTTTCGTACGAGCGGTTGACGGATTCTTTGACCATCATCGTCGTCGTCTTCGACATACCGGCGATGACGGTTGCGGTCTTCAGCGCGTCATCAAGCAGCTCAGCTGCCGGCACCACGCGGGAGGCCAGGCCCGAACGCTCAGCTTCGTCGGCGTCCATCATGCGTCCGGTCAGGCACATTTCCATGGCTTTGGATTTGCCGACAAAACGCGTCAGGCGCTGTGAGCCACCGGCGCCCGGCAGGATACCGAGTTTGACTTCGGGCTGTCCGAACTTGGCGCCGTCACCGGCAAGGATGAAGTCGCACATCATCGCCAATTCGCAGCCACCGCCCAGCGCAAAACCATTTACAGCGGCGATCACGGGCTTGCGGCACTTTGCGACCCGCTCCCACGTCGAGATGAAGTTGGATTTGAAGGCATCCATATAGGATTTGGCCTGCATTTCCTTGATGTCGGCACCGGCTGCGAACGCTTTTTCGGAGCCCGTGATAACGATGCAGCCGATGCTATCGTCGGCTTCAAAGGTATCGATGGCTTGGCCGAGCTCGTTGATCAGCGCGTCATTCAGCGCGTTCAGGGCGTCGGGGCGATTCAGCGTGATAAGGGCGACGCCGCCGTCTTTGACGTCTACAATGATGTTTTCGAAATCCATGGGTCTCTCCTCGGGGTAGGACATAAGCGTGGGCAAGGTTGTTGCACAGCAGCCCCCAAGTTAAAAGTCATTGTTCGCAGGTGCGAAGGCTGAAAGCCGCTATGAGCCGCCGGATTCTACATGCTTTACGCAGTCGCGATAAAAGTTTGACGCGTGATTGCGGAACATTTCCTCTTGCTCCCAAGCACGATCAATCTGCTGCGATAATGACGCGGCGGCGTCATCATTGGAGGTCAAGCGGAGTGCGGATTCCAACTCGGCGACGGAGCGCGCGCGATTGTCTTCGGCGGTTTTCGCCATCGCCTCATAATCCGTCTTGCAGATCTCGAGTGTCACTTCGGTGGCACTGGCGGTGACGGGCAGGGCGATGGCGAGAACGCCGATCAACCACGCTATTTTTTTCATGTCATTTATCATCGGGCGAGGGAAACCGACTCAACGGCGAACGTCAATTCAAATATCATTAAAAATGGTCTATAATGTTCACATGCGTATCTGGGGCCTTCGATCAAAAATGCTTTTTTGTGCGGTTTTGCTGTGTATCAGCAGCGCATCTTTGCCAATACGTGCGGATACCACAGCGGACAGCGGACGCTTTTATTTGAAGTACAACGAGCAGACGGGCCGCATGGAATGCGTCGGCAAGGGGCGCAGCAGAGGTACTGCTGCGAACGCGCTGCAAAGCTTGGCCCGCCAACTTGATCGGCAAGTGCGTCAATTGCAGCAAGCCCTCGATGGGGCCGAAGCGATCTTGGCCGGTCGTGAATTACGCCAAGACGCTGAGCAGCGTGTTCGCCAACTGTTGAACGAGGCCGAAAACCGTACCCGCGAAATCCGCCAGACCAGCCGAGAAATTGCTCAGGCGCAACGTTCACGCACGAATGAGCTTGCTGCGGAACAGCGGCAAGTGGTGCAAGCACAGTCGCAGTTGGCGCGTGAACTGGATCAAAAACAGCGTGCGCTGACCCAGCAGTTGCTCGCCGAGCAGCGGGCACGTGCGCAAACCTTGTTGCGCGGCAACTAGGGTCAGCCGAACAAGTCTTGTTGCGCCGGTGGCGGCGGCGTCTCTTCATCGAACATCAGCACGCCGGTGAAGGGGGCCAAAACGGGTGCAACATCCCTAGAGGGTGCGTTGCTGAGCCACGCTTGAATGCCGTTTTGGTCAAGCAGGACCGGCATCCGGTTATGAATATGCTGAATCGCGGGTGCCGGAGGGCAGGTGACGATGGTGACCCGCTCAGCATCATAAAGACCTGCCATCACCAATAGATCATCGCCATAAATGCGGTTTTTGCGTTTTTCAGCCGTTTCCGTTTTGCGCCATTCGAAATATGCGCTGGCCGGCAATACACAACGGTTTTCCAACAGCGGACGGAAAGTCGGTTTTTCGTTGAGGGTTTCTGCGCGCGCGTTAATCATCGGCTGCGTCGACCAATCGACGCGCAATCCCCATGGGCGAAGTTCGCTGCGCCGCTCGCCCGCGTCATCCAGGATCATCAGTGCCGCGTCCGTCGGTCGAACCTCGGGTTTATTGGGCAACGGCGGCGGTGCTTTCAGGCTCAACGCCTGCATAATCTCGCGCGCACTGGAGGATATTTCGAAGCGGGAGCACATGCGCGTATGATAATGGCATTTCGCGCGGGCTCAACGGTCTCCCTCTCCCCCTCCGTGTGACATCTAAAAATCTCCGATTTCCACACCGGTCTGTTTCAAGTACCGTCACCCCATGCAGGAAACACCCGAACACGATCTAGAAGATACCGAAGAGCGCAAGACAGTGATCATCACCGGCGCCAGTCGCGGTATTGGCCATTACACGGCGCGTTTGTTTTTGGAGCGGGGCTGGAACATCATCACGTGTTCGCGCGATGAAGCGCCCGAAGCGTGTAAGCGCGAGCCGAAATGGACCTGCCACATCCCGACCGATTTGGGCGATACCGCCAGCGTTGAAAATTTCATCAAAGAAGCGAAAGAGGCTTTGGACGGCGGTCCGCTGCATGCCTTGATCAACAACGCCGGGATGTCGCCGAAGACGCCCTATAAGGAACGTCTCGGCATTTTGAATGGCGACCTGGATGCCTGGCACGATGTGTTCGAGCTGAACTTTTTCGCACCGCTGCGCCTGTCGCGCGGGTTTGCGTCGTCGTTGCGCAAAGGCAAGGGCGCCATCGTCAATATTACCTCGATTGCCGGCCATTTTATCCATCCGTTCGCAGGATCGGCGTATTCTATCTCAAAAACCGCACTGTCGGGTCTGACCCGCGAGATGGCCAACGAGTTCGCTGAATTGGACGTGCGCGTCAACGCTGTCGCCCCCGGTGAAATTGAGACAGAGATGGTTGGCCCGGAATACGACTTGTTGATTCCGCGCATTCCGCTCCAGCGCATGGGCACGCCCGGCGACGTGGCGGGGACAGTATTCTATTTGTGCTCTGACGATAGCCGATACGTGACCGGGACCGAGATTTGGGTCACCGGCGGTCAGCACCTGTTCTGATTCAGCCAAGCGGGCAAGTGCGGCATGGCGGATTCCTCAACACCGGTCAAGAAAAGCGATAAAGATAACGTGCAGGAAGATACGCCCGGGGCCGAAAATGCGGTGCATTTTTACAGGCGCGATGTTGATGCCAAGCCGCGCCCGGCGGGCTCGTTTCTAGGCGCGTTCATCCATCATTCCAATGTGCCGGGGTTCTTTTGCCAATCCTATGACGCCGCCGACTACGATGACTTCGTCAGCCGTGTTGCCAAGGGGGATGCGAAAGGTCGACCTTGTCGATATGTGGCGCCGGGTGACGCCAAAGGTTTCCAAGACGCCCCCGTGCTGCGGTTGTCAGAAGGCGACATGGCGCCGCTGATGTGGCGCCGCCGCACGCTTGGGCAACGCCGTTATTCAATCGTCGGCGAGATCGCTGACCTGGGCAGCGGTGATGCGCAGGTCGCGCTGACCGGGTTGTTGAATGCGCCTGCGCAGCCGTGGGATGCGGTGGTCTATCCATCGAAAACCATCAAAACTGCCGCCGAGCGTTTGATCGCGATCCAGGCTGAATATCTGACCTTCCGTATGGGCGCGCAGGCGCACATGGATGCGATGTCGTTTGTGATCCCGCCGGGCATCAATGCGGGGGCCTATCAGGCCACCGACGAGACCGCCAAAATGCGTGAAGGGGTGCGCCGACGGCTGGGCATCCGCGATGACGACTTTTGTGTGCTGGCGACAGGCAATTTTCAATTTTATGGCCGCGCCCATCCGACCCCGCTGTATCTGGCGCTGGAGTCTGCGGCGCGGCGGACTGGCGTGCGGATTCATCTGTTGCAGGCGGGCTGGTTCGATAATGAGCGGATCGAGCGTGCGTATCGTGATGCCGTGCGCGATTTCGCGCCTGCGGTGAACGCGATCTTTTTGGATGGGCGCGAGCGCGATATCCGTGATCGGGTGTGGTTTGCTGCCGACGCCTATGCGGCCTTCCACGATGCGGTGACGCACGGCGCAGATACGGAAATTTTCGAAGCCATGGCGGCAGGTCTGCCGGTCGTGGCCGCTGATTGGGGCGGCAATCGGGATACGCTGAAAAATGGCGAACACGGCTATTTGGTGCCGACATGGTTGCCGTTGGCCGAAAGCGGCGGTGATTTGACGTTGGCGCCGGAAAACCCCCTGGGCGGCACCGATCCCGGACGCGCCGACGCACTGCTGGCGGGCACCGTGGGGCAGACCACCAGCCTTGATCTGCGGGCCGCCGCTGAGGCGTTTGAAGCGCTTGCAGGCGACGTTGCACATCGTCGGCAGTTGGGCGAGGCGGCACGCACACGAGCGCTGTCGCACTACGACTGGCCGGTTGTCATTCGCCGGCACCAAGCATTGTGGGGCGAGCTTCGGCGGGTGCGTGCGGAAGCGCCTGAAGTGGCGCCGCCAATTCCGGGCCGTCCGGCGATTCCGCACATGGACGATCCGTATTCCGTTTTCCGTGCCTTTGCGACCCACGCCATTGACGAGCATGCCAAGGTGCGCCTGGCCGGCGGGATCAAAAGCGGTGAGGGCTTGCAGGCCAGGCTCGTGCGGTTGCGTGCCAATGCGATCAACGACATTGCACAGACGCAGATGTTGGAGCCGAAAGAGCAAGAGCACGTTTTGGCGCACCTTTCGGAGTCCGATGCCGCCGAGGTGATTCAGATCGCCGAGTTGCTGCCCGAGCGGCGTCGCTATTTGCTGCCGCGTACCCTGGGCTGGTTGGCAAAAATGGGGATGGTGCGCTTGGCGCCGTCCGACGTTCAAGGGACGCCGGCACGCGCGTCTGATATCACCCATGCAGGCGAGGACGGGGGTCGTGTGTCGTTGGCCGAACTCGGTGCTGCGGCGCGGCGTCACGGGGCGGATGATTCCGCTGTTGAATATCTTGAAACCGCACTTCGTGAAAATCCGAAGGATGCGGCGGCGCATGTGCAGTTGGGCGAGATATTGGCCGACGCCAACGACTTGGACGGTGCGGTGAAGCATTTTACACAGGCGGTCGACGGCAATCCGACGGCGGTCGATGCCCGACTCGATCTCGGCAAGGCAAAAGTGCTGCAAGGTGACCATCAAGGTGGCATCGCGGCGCTGCAAGAAGCGGTCGAACTGGCCCCGGAAAATGCCGAAGCGCATTATTTGTTGGGGGCCGCGTACCGGCGCGCCGGGGCGACGTCAGAGGCCTTGCAGTCCTTAGAGAAAATCGCGCGTCTGAGTCCGCGCCGGGTCGAGACCTTGGTGCATTTGGAGCTCGCCCGTAAAAGTGCCGGGCGTCGGGCCGAAGCGTTGCAGGCGTTCCGGGATGCCTTGAAGCTTGCGCCGCATAACTTGTTTGCACGGGCCGGCGAGATGAGTTTGGGGGCCGAGCGCGATGGCAAGAAATTGACCGAACAGGAACCTTCGACCAGTCGCGTCGCTTTGCATTTTAACGCCGCCCCGCATTTTCAGCCGTTGATGGATTTGTTTCAGCGGTTGCAGGGTGTGCATTGGCCGCTGCTGACCGCCGATGGCCAGGATTTGGCTGAATTTCAGCCCGATGTGGTTATTGTCTCGGGTTTGCAGGCGAAGGACGTACGCACCCTTGTGCCGAATGCGGTGATCATTTCAGCGCCTGCGTTCTTGTCCTCGCAAAATCGTTTCCGTCAGGCCTTTGAAGGGGCCGATGTCGCATGTGCGCCCGGTGATACCATGGCCGAGGCGTGGGCGACATTGGGCTTGATGGACGCGGATCGCATTCGTGCCATCGGACATATGCCTTTGGATCCGTTATTCCGAGGCGATCAGATCGCGGTGCCGAAAGCGCTGCAGAACGCCGGGCCGACGGTGCTGTACGCGCCGGGCCATCGACCGAAGTTGTCATCTGCGATGATGTTGGGGGATGATCCGGTGCGCACGCTGCGGGGCGCGCGTGATGATGTCACCCTCGTGATAAAGCCGCACCCGGAGACGTTTCGGCGACAGCCGCAATGGATCGAAAAGTGGGCCCGGGCTGCGGCCAGCCATGATCGGGTCGTGTTGGTGGATGATCCGGATGCCGATGCATTGCCGTATTTGCGCGCTGCTGATGTGTTGGTCAGTGATGTCTC
>Ga0129324_10000968_pt1 | contig 19448 bp, 24 predicted proteins | sample CPBDNA_7_FD_96879 | JGI IMG/M metagenome (GOLD analysis project Ga0129324, IMG submission 96879) | Freshwater to marine salinity gradient microbial communities from Chesapeake Bay, USA - CPBay_Spr_15_0.2_DNA | ecosystem: Environmental > Aquatic > Marine > Coastal | place: USA: Chesapeake Bay... | reverse complement strand
TGCTTGGTGGCCGCGTAGGCGTCCACGCCGCTATCGGGCCGACCATGGACAGCCGCCACCTCGATCCGGTTGGTGGTGCCCAGCGAGGTGTTCCCGCCCTTCTGGCCGGTGTTGCTCTCGGTGACACCCGACGAGAGATCGAGCGTGGTGGGACCTCCAGCGGCGGCAGCAGCCCCTGGGAACACAGCCCTCATCGGACCGAGCCGTCCACGCCGTCGAGAACGAGCTCGCACGCGCCATTGGCCTGACCCCAGATGGCCACCTGGGTGATCTGCTGTCCACCAGCGTCCATGGCCGCCGGCACCACGAACTCGTAGTTGCCGCCAGCCTTGATCAGCTTTCGACGAGCGCCGTCGGCCTCGGCAGGAGCTGCGCCGTCGTCCTCGAGGGTATCGAGGAACGAGCAGTACCCGTCCGCCTCGTTCGCGGAGGCGGGGGGCGTGGCCGAGTAGATCGGGCCGATGGTCACCCGGTAGGCACTCAGGCCCGTGGGCAGCGTCACCACGCGCACGTCGGTAGCGGAGTCCTGCAGGTTGACGCTCGCCTCGTAGGGGAGTTCGACAACAGCGGAGAGATCGAGAGCGGCCATGGATACCTCAAGCGGGAGGGGTGCAGACAGCCGCAGATTAACTCAAGTCCGGCCGAATGTGGCCGATACCTTATGCTTACCCCCTTGACAGGAGCCACCTCATGCTGTTTGCACTTCTCGCCTGCGTCGAGCCTACTGCCACCGTCGGCCACGATGTCTCGACGCCTGTCTACACCGAGCAGACGACCACCTGCGATGCGCAGATCTGGAGTGGCGCCCCCATCGCGTCGGCTGTCGAGTGCTCGGACATCGGAACGCACTACCGATGCGAGAGCCTGCGGTACGTCCTGTCTACGGACTACGCGACGGACAGCCTCACGCTCGAGCCACAGTGCGCCGACATGAACAGCGACGTGCTGCTGACGCTACTCTAAGAGCGGGCCTGCGGGACCTGCTCGAAGGTCTGCAGCACGACGAGCCCTGGAAGCGCGACCGGCCTCTCTACAATCTCGGCCTTGGTGGTCGTGATGTTGAAGCCACCCTGAGCGGCTGCCGGGCTTTCGATGGTCACCACATCACCCGGCTCTAGCCAGTAGAACTCACGGCCGAGGTAGCCCTGAAGGCGTCGGCGCGGCATGGCCTGATTGGCCAGCGCCATCCGCCCGAGCGTGACGGCCATGCCCGGGGTGCCTACCAGCGTGGTCTCGATAGCTCGGTCCATCGGACGCAGTTTGAACGTGGACTGCGACCACGCGGCAAGGGCGTAGTTGTCGGCGCCCACCACCACCGACCGGAGGAACCTGCGGGCTCCGTAGCTATACCCGTAGTTGACCGTGACCTGGTTGCGCACGTCCATCATGTGCTCGATCTCGCCCACAAGGTCGATCTGCTGGCCGTCAACAAGGTGAGCCACGGGCGGCAACCGATAGCCCTGGTGGTAGGACCACCACTTTCCCTCCCCGGACTGCTGCTCGCGAATGGGGAGCACGCCGTTGGGCTGTGCGATGCGGTCTCGGATGATCTCGAGAATGTTGGTCTGGCTGTCGATGTACACGCCGATGTCAATGCCGCGCAGCATCGCCAGCGTCTTGTTCATGCGCGGCCAGTCGATGGCCATGCCCGATTCGCGCAGCAGGTACTCGAGCACCATGTGCGCGCCGATAATGGTCTCACCTTCGCTATTGGCCGCGCCACCGTGGACAAGGTGCGTGTGATACCAGTTGTCCTGCGGCGGGAAAGGCTCGGTGCTCGTCCCAGACCCGTCACCGTCGATGAACGTGTATTGCCGCTTCTCGCCGGGGCGGTACGCGCTGTCGCTCTGGTAGGTGTGCGTGGAGACTTGCGGCGTCTCGTCGTAGATGCCCGAGGCCGTCATCTGGTCGGTGGCGTCCGTCTGGTAGACGCCGATGTCCTTCGACGTGCCCGAGGCCGTCGGGATGGCGTGCCCCACGAGGTAGAGGTTGCCCTTGTAGAGGTTGGGCGTCTGGTCTCGGAAGTCTTGCCAGCCCGGGACGTAGTAGCAGCGACCCAGCGCGATGGGCCACATGCGGCCTGTCTGGTCTCGGCGCGTGAACTCGTTGTCCTTGTCGGCGCTGGGCACGTCGCCACCGAAGTCCGGGCCGTAGAAAAACATCAGGTCCCGGTCGTCGCCGATGTCCTTGCTCACCGCCTCGTCATCACGGGCAGCCGACATGGCGACTGCTGAGCGTCCACGCCCATAGACGTACTGAGTCACCTGCGCATCCTTCAGCAGGATCTTGCGCTCGCTGTAGTCCTGGTCGGGCCAGATGGTGAAGACCTCCACCACGGCCGCCGAGGGCACAAAGTCATCGTCCTGCAGCACGGCGAGATCTACGTCATCCGCGCTGAATCCGAACCTGAACGACGTGAGGTCCTCGCTGCCCACCGCCTGGGTCGGCTTGCGCAGGTTGACCAGGCCGCCGTAGGCCTGCCAGGTCGTCCCAGCAGCCCATACGATGTCGATCTGACGCTCAGCCACCATGAGCTGACGGCCTGATGGGAAGTCCAGGCGAACCACCACCAGCGGGGACTCCTGGGCCTCCGCTGCGGCGTCGCCGGCTGTCGTCCTCACCGCTCCTCCTCGAGGCGCAGGGCGTCGACCTTGACCGTGGCGTTGGTGCCCTCGTCGAAGATGTTCGACCGGACGAGCTCGCGACCCACGATACGGTAGAGCCCGCCGTTTTCGGCCAGCGCCGTGTCGGCCGTGTCGCGGACGAAGCCAACCACCCCGGCCTGACCACCAAGACGACGGTACAGGGCGTCGATGCTCAGGTCGATGGGCACGTCCGAGCGGTATGCAGGGTGCCACTGGACCAGAAGCGAGCGGCGGTCCTCTCCGAGACGCTGAGCGTAGCGAGCTCCACCGTCCGCCATCATCAGGTCAACCGGGATCGAGGTTACGTCCCTGAAGCCCTTGTCGTACTCGGTTCCATCCGAGGTCATGGCCAGGCGGAAGCCGGCCTGCAGCCGGCCGCACGTGAAGTAGCCGTCGCTGGTGTCCTGCACCGCGAAGCCTAGCCGCATGTACCGATAGCCAACCACTTGGCTCGTGGTGTCGTACATGCCGTCGCCGTAGATCTGGGCTCCTCCGGTCTCGCTGCTCATGTCGAGTCCGTCGAAGTAGAACTTGTCGGCGCTGTTGTCGGTGATCTCGTAGAGGTTGCCGCTGGTGGTGAACTTCAGGAACCGACGCCGCCCCGGGCGGGAGGCGTAGCGGTGGTTCTCCATCGTCGTGAGGGTGCTGCTCTTGACGTAGCCCTTGCCACGCGCGTTGATGCCCACGCTGTCCACCATCAGGGCGCTCAGGCTGAGAGAGACCGACGGTGCGCCCCAACTGTCCGATGCGTTGAACTCGAGGGTGGCGGCGGGCATGTTGGTGCCCATCAGCATCCACAGGTCACCCATCCAGAGGCCGTTCGCGCCCGCGTCAAAAACGATGTAGTTGGCGGTGCCGTCATCGTCCGACCGCCAGTGCTTCTGCGGGCTGTCCGTGTCCACGATGTAGGTGGAGGGGTACTTGGCCGAGGTGTCGAGATCCCACGTGTCCCCGGACACACCTCCCGTGCCGAAGGCATGCACCCGCACGTCGGTCTCTTTCAGGTAGAGCCCCTCGACGCCGAGGGGGCGCCCCACAAGGTCGTCGGGAACGTCGAACTCAGCGACGCCCGCGTGGTCGTTGGCCATCTCGAGCAGGATGAGGTCCCAATCCACGGCCCCGTTGGTGTCGCCGCCAAACTTGATGATGTTCGCGGCTCCGGCGGTCTCGGCCACGTCCACAGCGTCGACCACCTTGATCCACGTCGTCTGCCCGGCCACCCGATGACAGACCGTGACCTTGCCGAGGTTGGATGCCGAGCCGCCCTCGTGCTCGAAGGCCACCCACACCTCGGTCCACGAGGTGAAGTCCGCCAGGGGCGTCGAGGTTCCAAGCGTGTTGCCGGCCCCGTCCACCACGGTCATCGTCGTGGTGGAAAACCTAATCTCCACCTTCTGGATGTTGGTCGTGTCGGTGATGCCCGCCTCGATGACACAGCGTCGGCCACTCGACCCGCCACTGTTGATGCGGACGAAGAAGCGCTGACGGAAGCCGGCGTTATCGTCGACCAGCGAGATCCAGGAGGCCGGGGGCGAGTAGAGCGAGTTGCCCGAGGCGTCCGCTACGATGTTGAGGTAGCCCGCCGTCTCGGTGATGGTGGCGCCCGTGCCGCTGTCCGCCTTGGACCAGCCCAGACCAGTCGGCTCCTCGATGGCCAGATACGACATGTTGTAGGGGCCGCCGAAGTCTTCATAGACGGGGCGCTCGACTCCTACCATGGGCGACCAGCCGCCGAACCAGAGGGCGTACTGCGGGCTGTTGGAGCCGCCAGCCGGGTTGCCGACGCCGAGCACAATGAGGTTGCCGAACCACATGCCGGCCGTGATGCCGTCCACGTAGTCGTTGCCGCCCGACCCGTAGAAGCGGAGCACGAAGTAGTTGGTGAAGTTCTGGGTCCAGCTGTACCCGCCGTCGATGCTGTAGATCAGGGACAGCGGCCCCTCGCTTTGCTGCGTCGTGATGAACGCCCATACCGTTCCACGGTCATCGGTCACGAGGGCGTTGTTGCCGAAGGTGCTGGCACCGTCCAGCACGGTCTGAGCGGTCCAGAACTCGGAGTTGTCCAGTCGACCGCCGAAGCCCATCACGGCCACGAAGGCGGCCCCCGCGTTGTCGTCGACGAGAACCACCACCTGACCGGCGCTGTTCTTCGTGGTCACCGGGCGGTAGTAGGTGGTGAAGGTGGCGCCGCGCTGGGCGAAGCCAACACCACCGCTGACCGAGTGGTAGACCGCCACACCTGCGGCAGCCTTGGCGCCCGTGACAAGCACGACCTCGCCCTCTTCCGTTTCCGCGTTCAGAAGGGTGTGCGTCGCGCCGACCACCGCCGAGATCTTGCGGAAGAGCGTCCAGGTGGCCCCGTGGTCATCGCTGTAGTAGCTCGTGACCGCGTTTCCAGTGCCGGAGTAGGCCGTCAGGAAGTAGGCGATGATCCGCCCGTCAGGAAGCACCACGAAGCCGGGGCGGTGGTCTTGCTGGGCGATAGTCAGCCCGTCGTCCCCATCCGTGAAGATCGTGACGTTGGTCCAGGTCCCGGTGCGTGTGGACTTGTGCAGGAAGCGGATCGAGTCAGCGACGCCCTGCTTGTAGGTCACATACCCCACGCTGCCGTTGTTCAGCGTTCGGGGCGGGGACTGCCAGCCGTAGAGGGCCTTGCTGGCGGGAGGGCATTCAGCCCACGTCAGGTAGTCGCGAGCGTTCCAGGCCCGAGAGAGGGTGTCCGCCTCGCCGGTCTCGCGCCAGACCAACTCCGCACCCGCGCCCGCGCCCGCCTGCGCCTGGTCAAAGCCCGTAGGGTTGCCGCCCGCCTGGAGCTCAAGATCCAGCGTCACCGACGCCGTAGGCGCACCGGCAGCCCCGAGCTTCAGGTCACCGTCGACGGCGCTCTCTACAGGCTGGCCGATGGTCGGGCCAGCCTCCGAGGTCGTCGACGTGATGGCCGACCCCTTGAGCAGGTGATGCTGAGCGAGCAGGTAGCGGGCCATGGTTCAGGCTCCTCGGAATCCAGCGCGCCCGGTGCGGCTGGTGGCGTTGCGGACGAAGCGCCGAAGAGGCCCATCACCGCGCACGTCGTCTCGGATGGAGAACGTACCACCACCGCCACCGCCAGACACCCGCGAGAGGTCCCCAGCAGCCCGCTCCAGGCTTTCTGCGGCGCTCTCCAGGGCATCTGCCGCGCGAGACAGGTCGGCGGCTACAGCGTCGTCCTGGGCGACTGACGTACCTCGTCCTGGGCTCGTGCTGGACGAGGTGTCAGCCACCGTCGACCCCTCACCGGCAGCGATGCTGTTGGCCTCGGCGTCCAAGGCGCCAGCCGCACCCGCCGCGATGGTTCCGCCGGCAATCTGGGCAGCACCAAGCGCGTAGTTCTGGGCCGCGATGTTCGCTGCGCCCTTGGCGTACAGGTAGGCGCTCAGTTGGAAGAGCAACTCGGAGAAGGTCTTGAGGCTCATCGCGAGCACCTTCTCGCTGGTCGACACCTCGGAGTCGAGCCAGATCTGCTGACCCTCAGCCACAAGGGACTGAAGGGAGGATGTGGCGGTCCGCGCGATAGCCTCGCGCTCACGCGCCTCCTGCTTGGCGATGGCGAGTCGCTCGGCCGCAGCCTGCTTCTCGCGCTCGGCTCGGGCCTTAGCGGCCTGCTCCTGAATCTTGGCGAGCTCGTCCTCGGTGTCCTTGGCCTCAGCGACCAGCGGCGACTCCTCAGCGGCCGGCGTGGTGGTCCCGAACGAGGTGCCCGTGCCCTGCGACCCTCCACCGTCCAGCAGGGCACTGTTGAGGCGCTCAGCGAACGCAGCACCCTCCCCGAGCGACTGCTTGAGTTCGTCGACCTCCTCGCGGATCGTGCGCATCTTGGCGGCAGACGCGTCGGCGTTGGCCTGAGCCATCAGGCCGAACGAGGCCAGGCTCTCCTGGCTCTCCTCGATGAGGTTGGCGAGACCAAACTGACCCGTCAGTCGGGCCATCAGCGCCAGCTCATCAGCGATCTCAGACAGGCCGACCAGTGTGTCGCCAACGAACTCCTGCCACAGGGCGTCCAGCCCGACCACGATGCCCTCGGAGGACTTGACCGCGATCTGGAACTGCGTCCACCCGTCGTAGAGAGCCCCTGCGCCCTGGATGACCGTGGCGATTCCAGCCATGAGGCCGGTGCCGATCTCGTTGGCCAGCGCGTTGACCTTCTCGCTGTTCTCGTCCCAGATCGTCAGCAGTTCGCGCCCTGCTCGCTGGAGACCGTCGAACAGCCCCGTCTGGCCGATCTTGTGCTGGAGCTGGACCCACTGGTCCTGCATGTTGGAGACCATGCCGGCCCACGTGCCAGCCAGGCGGTCAGCACCACCAGCGATCTGGCCCGTCTCGTCCGTCATGAGGCCGACGAGGGCAGCCTGAAGCTCCTCGACGCTCATGTCCGTGGCCTTAATGCCCTCGCGAAGCTCCACCATGCGGAGGATGCCCCGCTCTCGGAGTACGTCAGCAGCACCGGCACCGCCAGCGAACGCCCGCCCGAGGGACTGAGCCGCCTCGTTCAGGTCCACGTTCATGAAGGCAGCGAGGTCCTGCACGGGCCCCAGCAACTCGCTGGACTGCCCCGTGAAGGCTTCCAGCGTGGCTGTCGCCTCGGCAAGCTGCGTCACGTCGAAGGGCGAGGTAGCGCCGATCTGGATGAGCTCGTTCAGGCGCTCCTTGCCAGCCGTGGCAGACCCCAGCAGCGAGGACAGGCGAGCCTCGAGCGTCTCCATCTGCGCGGAGGTCTCCACCACGCTCTTGGTGACCAGTCCTGCCGTGCCGAACACACCAGCAGCGATAGTGCCCACCGCCTTGAAGGCGTTGCCGAGCGTCTGGGCCGACTTGCCCGCGATGTCGTCGACCTTCCGCATCCCCGACTCGAAGTCGGAGAGGTCAGCGCCGATCTTGAACCGGAGGGCATCGAACAGCGCCATGGTGGTCTCCTATCGCTTGGGCGGGGGCTCGTAGCGCCCGGTGAGCTTGTTCCAGGTGTGGCCGAGCCACTCGGTCTGCTCGTCAGGCGGCAAGGCGAGGAAGGTAGCGCGGGTCATGCACAGCGCCTCACACGCGAACATGACCAGCGCCCGGCGTGTCACCCGGCCTCGCTCCGGGCAGAGGAGTTTCCCCGCTCGGAGGGGGCCTCCGTGCCCGCCTTCACCACGCCGAGCAGGAGTTCCATCATCTCGGCCTGCGTCAGGTTCGCCGCGCGCATCTCCTCGAATACTGCGAGCGCCTCACGCTTCCACTGAGCAGCGGAGCGCGTCTGCGTCCAGTCGATCTTGTGCTCGAGGTGGTCGAAGGGCTCGAGCCCCTTGGCCAGCAGCAGCACGCCGAAGAGGTCATCCCACTCCGAGAATTTGTCCTGGTCCTTGACCCACTGGCCGCCGCTGCGGTCCTTGACGTACTTCGTCGGAGCAGGGAACTGCGCCGTAAGCCACGAACGGAAGCCAGCAGGCACAGCCTGGACCTCGAAGTGGATCTCCTCGAACACGTCCTCGACAGCGGTGGGTCGCTTGAGGGTGACCACCGAAGTGGCCGGCTTATTGAACCCGCGCATTGTTGCCTCCTGCGTCTGGGTGTGGGGAAATCGGCGCCGGGCGCCAGGCAATCAGGCGAGGAAGGGAGCCACCCGCCCGAGACGCCCGGCGCCGACGAAATCAAGCGATGGTCGGGCGGTTGCCGTGGTGGACACCGGACCAGTTGAGGATCTCGATGCCGCCATCACCCTCGGCCTCGGTCAGGCTCAGGGTCTCGACGAAGCCGTAGGTCCGCGTCTGGGCGCCGCCACCGTCCTCGGTGCTGTTGTCGGTCACGACCATGGACACGAGGCGCTTGGAGCCGTTGCCCGTGCTGGAGGTGCCAGCGGAGAGGCCCGTACCCGTCAGCATCTCGTAGAGGCTGGTGGCCGACGTGCCCGACCGGCTGATGACCATGAAGGTGCAGCTCATCTGGATGTTGCCGTCATCCGTCTCGATGACGGTCGGGGTGGCGGTGTACCGGCCGCGGGGCTTGATGGGCGTACCCACCCGGCCCGTCTCGGTCGTGGTCATGATGGTGTTCACGAGGGAAGCGGTGATGCTGTTCGCGTCGCCGTCGGTGACCGTGATGGACTGGATCTGTCGCTTGAACGGGACACCAACGGATTCGTCAATCGTCGCCATGGGGTACTCCTATGCCGCCAAGCGGCTGTGCCACGTGATGGGAGCCTGGATCTGGCGCCGCACGTAGCCGTCGGGGGGGGGAAGAACTCGAACTGTAGGGGCTTCCAGGTTCCGCAGTCGGGCCGCGGTCGTGGTCGCTCCAGTGTCGTCGGTGGCGTAGTCGGTCACCGCGATGGACATGAGCGTCATCTGGTAGGCGAGGTCATCCGCCGCCGCGTCGATGGTGTAAAGGTTGCTCGATGCCTGGTCCGCAGGGGTTCGGCTGAACACGTCCACCACCATCAGGATCTGCTGCTTCACGGCAACCAGCGAGGACGAGAACCGCCCCTCGAATGCGCCCGGGAGTGACTCGATGGTCATCCGCATAAAGAGGTCGGGGCTGTCCTGCCCATCACGCAACTGGTCCTGCACCACAAGGCTCGGAGAGCCGGTCACGGTAAGCCCAGACAGCCACGTGTAGAGCGAGGCGCGGACGTTGCGCATCTTGGCGGTGGCGTGGGTAGCCATCACTGCCCCCCGAACGCGCCGGCAAGGTTCTTGCGGAGCTCAGCCGTCATCGCCACCACATCGGCCCGTGCTGCGGCGAGGGCGCGCTTGACGTGGTTGCCAGGGCGCATGCGCGCCGTGCCATCCTCGACCAGCAGCGCGTACTCCACGTGGTTGATGACCTCGGCGGTGTACTCGAGCCCCTCGCCCGTGAAGCGCATGGAGCCATCACCAGCCCTGGACGTAGACGCCGAGGGCAGGGCCGCCGAACCAGGCAAGCCACCATGCTGAGCTGCGACGTGGTAGCCAGCCCGATACCGGCCCGTGTCCACGCGCGTGGGCGCATCGACGGTGATGCCACGCACAATATCGAACAGCACGTCGAAGGTGATCTTCTTCACCGCAGGCCGCACCACGCCCTCCGGGAGCAGGCGCAGGAAGTCGCGCAGCTCTCGACGGAATGTGCTGGTGCTGACCTGGACGGTGAACTTGCTCATGGCTCAGGCGTTGTCCCCGGAAACGAGGATCTTGTAGGTGCTGGTGTCCACGGCCTCGACCTTCAGAAGGTCGCCCGTGCCGGCGGTGATGGCAGCGCCGTCCACCGGGTTGACGTAGAGGAACAGGCCGCCCGGGCCGATGTCCATCTTGTCGGTGGCGTCCACGAACATGTTGACGAAGGCGTTGGACGCCGCGCCACCGATGGTGATCTTGTCCCCGGTGTCCTCGTCCAGGTTCTCGATCATCATGACCTTCACGTTGGTGAAGCCCGTGGCGACGCCCTGGAAGTCCGACACGCCGTCCAGGTTCAGCTCCTCGGACGTAGCGGCCAGGCTGCGGCTGTCGTCGTTCCAGACGTTGCCGACCTGGTTGGACGACGTGCCATCGGAGAAGGTCTTGTCGTAGACGTGCGTCTTCTGGAGCTTGGCGCCATCATCGCCAACGACGACAGTGGACACCTTGACCTCCACGCGGAGGAATCGGACGGTCTCGGCCATGAGTGGCTCCTATGCCCGGCGTCGGCTGATGAGCTGGGCGTGAATGTTCAAGGGGTCGATCTTGACGGACAAGACCTCATAGGGCTTGGAAGCGATGGTCAGGCGGGCCTGCTTGCTGAGTTCGACGCCCTCGAGGTCCCCGACCACCAGCAGGACGGACACGTCCCCGGTCTGGTACTCGGGGCTCTCCTGCATCTGCTTCCATGTCAGCGGGGCCACCCATGCAGTCAGGTTGGCCGTGGCTTCGGTGGTGGTGCTGGCGCCGGTCGCGTAGTTGACGGACGTGCTCGAGGCGATGGAGACAGCCACGTTCTGGCCCGTGTCCGTGTCCTGGAGCAGCGACTTCACGTCTGCCGTCAGGGCCGCAAGGCCCACAGAATCCAGCAGGCCCGGCCCGGTGGTCCTCATGGGCTGTCCTCGTCGTAGCCGACATCCATCGGCAGAAGCGCCGGCATGGAGATCGTGACCTGCGGAAGGTCACCGCCGAGCACCTTGAGCATGTCCTTCAGGCCCTGGACTTGGGCTGTGTCGTCGATGGTCAGGCCCATGACGGTGGCCCGCTTCACGCGGCGAGCCTTGTCCATCATGAGCACCTTCACCCCCTCGATCACGGCTGCCTTCACCGACCCGCCGAGGGTCAGGAAGTAGTCGATCTCGGCGTCCTCGAAAACGTAGGCGTTCGCATTCGCGTCCGAGAGTCGGAGGCGAGTAGCGCCGCGGTCAGTCGTGAGGTCGTAGGTGAAGGCCATCAGTCAGGCTCAGGCCGCCCAGGTGGCGTCGTCGGAGTTGGAGCCGATGACCACGCAGCCGTCGGTCGGGTCACTCACGCCCGAGGCGGTCTCGCACCAGACGTAGACGGTCTCGTCGGCGCTGTCGCTGATGGTGCAGGCGAAGGCGCCGGCAGTGTCCGTCTCGATGAGCGCCCAGCCGTTGCCGCTGTCGACCAGCGTTCCGGTGGTGGCAGTCGAGAAGGTGACGGTGCTGACCGGGGTCTGGCCGGGAGCGTACTGAGCAGCGCCGACCCGAACCAAGCACTGACGGGCCGAACCCACCGCGGTGGACTCGTCGGACTGCTTGAGGGTGACGGTCAGGGTGCCGGCCGTGGCACCACCAGCGCCGCCCGTAGCAGCGACCGTGGCGACCACGATCTGGTCGGTCAGAAGGCCCTGAGCGGCAACAGTGCTGGTGAAGGTCGCAGCGCCAGTGACGGCGATGGTGCCAGCGGCGTCCACGTTGCCCGAGGAGTCGATCGCGAAGACCTCGGTGTCGGAGACCTTGAGGCTGAAGATGTCGGCCATGAGGCCCTCCTATGCGTGTGCAGGATGTCTGAGGCTCCCCCTGAGCCGAGGCCCAGGGAGAACAGCTGACAGCCTACGCGGCGGCCTTGTTGGCGTTGTACCAGTAGCGCCAGTTGGTCACCACGGCCCCGAACAGGAACTCGAAGGTCACGAAGTGACACTTCTTGAGCGGGTCGTAGCTGGTCTCGATGACGGGGGCGCCGCTGTCGTAGACGCGCAGGCCGCGACCGGCCTCGCACAGCCACCACGCCGAGGCGCTGGCCGCGTCGTCGAGGAAGTCCCAGACGATCAGGTCCAGCGTGGCGCGGTGGACGTTGATGTTGTTCTGGGCGCTGTCGATCTCGAGGTCCGAGCCGAGCAGCTGCTTCGCGGTGCGCTCCAGACCGGGGGGCACGACGAGGGTGTTCGGGCGGATGAGGACCCGCTCGTTCTTGTCGTCGAAGGCGTTGGTGGAACGCATCCGGGTCTTGGCGGTCTGCAGGTTCGCGTCCGTCAGCGCGTTGGACGCGTCGTGGTTGCTGAACGTGTTGCCACCGATGGTCTGGGTGTGCGCCGTGTCGAAGAAGGGCAGGCCGTCGTAGATGAACAGCGGGTTCGGGTCGGCGTTGTTCGGGAACGAGCCGTCGAAGTAGGTCCGGTTGCCGGCGGTCAGGGTGCCCTGCTGCAGCATGTCCGCGATGTACTCGTCCTTCTGGAGAGCAGCCACGCGACCGAACTCGGCAGCGGCCTCACCGACCAGGTTCTGGATGCGGCCCACGGCGTCCGAAGCCTCGAGCATGCGCTTGGGCAGGTCGATGCGACGGCTGAAGGGCTTGATCTTGCAGTACCAGGTGGGTCCGCTGCGGAACTCGCTGGCCTCGATCTCCTGACCGTCCTCTCGCTCGAGGAGACGGCCACCGCCGACGATGACGGAACCCTTGGTGCCGTAGGACTCGTCGGGGCTGACAGGGCGAACGTCGCAGATGCGGCTGTAGACGAGAGGCTGGCTCTCGTACTGCTCCATCATCAGCGGGTAGCCGCTCTTGTCGACGAGCTCGGGAAGCTGGGAAATGTCCATGAGGTACTCCTATGCAGTCGCTTACGCGACGCCGGTGCCGTTGTCGCGCAGCTGCACGAAGCACGTGTTGTTGGTGGTGTCCACGTCGACGATGCGCAGGCTGTCGTCCGAGGAGCCGTTGATATCGACGGACTGACCGTCGGCGCCGATGTCGCAGGTCTTGCCGACCAGCGAGTAGTCCACGGTCCCAGCGTCGGGCGGGAACTCGTAGATGGAGTCGGTGCTGATGTCGACCTTGACGTAGGCGCCGCCGTCGGCGCTGGGGCTGTCGACCTTCGAGACCGAGAAGCCGATCACGCGCTCACCGGCAGCATCGACCTCCTTGAAGTACTGCGAGGTCGCGCCGCTGTCGGTGATGGCCGTGGAGGTCGCGCCGATGTTGGCGGACGTGCTGTCGAGAGGCAGCATGACGAACTGCTGGATACCCTTCCGGTATCCGTAGGGAAGTGCCATTAGGGGCTCCTATCTGGGTGGGGAGCCCCGTAGGGCTCAGGACTTCTGACGAGAGAGGCGTTCGATACGGGGCTTCCAGACCGTCTCGTACCAGAACTCGGGGGGCTTGCCGTGCTGCTTCGCCTCAGCGATGCACTCGGCAGGGATGGTCTCCTTGGGAACCTTGCCGCTGGAGCCGACTCGGCCGCCCTTGGGGAGGTCCTCGCCAGCGATGCGGGCCAACTTCGCGAGCTGCTCGGCCTTGGCGTCCGGGCTCAGCCCCTCGGGGACCAGTCCTCGGAGGTGCTCGGGAAGGTCGGCCAGCGCCTTTTCGTTGCTGGCTTCCAGCTTCTCGATGCGGGCCGCCTCGGCAGCGCGGTACTTGTTGACCTCCTCTTCCAGGCTCGAAGCCTTCGCGGTGGTCTCCTCGTAGAGGCGCTTGAACTCGCCCTGCTCCTCGGCAGCCTTGCGCTCCCGCTCCTGCTGGGCAGTCTCGATCTCGGCAAGCCGGGCCTCGAGGGCCTGACGCTTGGCGCGCTCGGCCTGCATGCCCTTGAAGTATCCGGCCTCCTTGGGGTCCTCGGGGGGCTGCTCGGTGGAGTCGTCCGGGGTCTCATCCCCTTCCTCTTCCTCGAACGCGCCATCCTCGGCCCAGAAAGGCTCGATGCCGTCGTAGTGGTACTCGGTCTGGTTGCCAAAGAGCTTGGTTGCCACTTGTTTCTCCCTTCGCCCGAATGCGCGGCGTCCGCAGTCGCCCTGAGTTTAACGTCTGCGGCGTCCAGACAAGGGTCGATATGGCTCTTGTCGGGATACTATGACCCTCAAGACGCGCTACGCAACCCCCACGGGAGAGAAAATGTCAAGCCGCCTGCCCGAACTCGTCGACATCAACGGACAGTGGCACATCGTCCACAAGGGCAAGACGATTCAGCACCACGCCGAGAAGGTGCGCGCCGACGCTGCGCTCAAGGTCTTCCGGGCCAAGTTCAAGAAGGCCAAGCCGGTCAAGGCCCCCAAGCCCGAGCAGGGCAAGCCGGCTGCCGAGCCGACGTTCGACCTTCCTGCTGACGCTGTGGACAAGAGCGGGCCTGACCTCAGCATCCTGAGCGGCAGCGTGTCCAAGCTGATCCACGCCATCGCTGGCGGCGACCACGACGAGCACATCGACGAGTTGCTGGCGGTCGAGCGGGCCGGCAAGAACCGGAAGAGCGCTATCCGGGTGCTGGAGTCGCGGCAGGGGTGACCCCGTAACGGGCCTCCAACTGGTCCAGCGTCAGCACGCGGTTGTCCGAGGCGAACTGCGCGAACTTCAGCCGGTCTTGCTTCCACAGCGTCCACCGAGTGGCGCCCAGCACATCCCGTTGAGCGTTCTCGGGCTGACGGCGCAGCCACTGCTCAAAGCTCATCTCCTTGGGCGGCTGGCCGTTGAAGCGGTTGCGGTCGCTCACTGGCAGGCCCAACTCGGACCAGGACTTGGTGAGCGGGGCGACGAAGCAGCGGCAGCGAGGGTGCAGCGGGGGGCGTCCAGCCTCGTCGAGCTCGTTCAGGGTGTACGTCTCCATGTGCCGAGGCGCACACACCAGACACGTCCTGCTGTCCAGGGTAGCCAGCCAGACCACGCCCTTGATCACGTCGCTGTTCCGCTTGTAGCTGTCGAGCGCTGCGGTGTTGGCCACCCGCTGGATCTCGGTGCGGGCGATGCTGACCATGCGCCCCTTGTAGGTCTCGATGAGCGCGGTACTGGCCCGTAGCGCCCGAGCAGCGTCGTCCATGCTCGACCCGAGCGCCAGGGACTCGGCAAGGCTGCGTTGGATGGCGTCGTGCTCCTCGAGCAGGTCCACCGCGAGCCGGTCCGTCCAGATCTTGCCGCCGATCGGCTGCGTCACCATCGCTTCAAGCTGTGGCTGGTTGAGCGTGAGCACCGTGGCCCGGTCGGGGCTGTTGGCCTCCAGAAGGCGGCGGATGACCTCGGACTCGACCCGAGCCGCGCCTTCCAGGTCCTGCTGAAGCGTGGCCTCCAGCACGGGGTAGAGGTCTTGCAGCGCTCCGGTGACCTCCTCACGCAGCGCCAGCAGCCGAGCACGCTCCCGCTCGCTGAACCCGCCACCCTCAGCAGCCTTCGCCAGGCGCACCAGGTCCCGGTTGATGGACCTCAGCGCGTCCTCGTAGGCTTGCACGACCCGAGCGACGGCACCCGCCTCGTAGCGGAGCAGCGCCAGCCGGTGATCGGTCAGGTCGTCGGCAAGGATCTGGTTAGCGCTGGGCAAGGTGCCTCAACTCCTGAGCGGCTCGACGGTACAGCCGGATCTTGGCCTGCCTCACCGTGTAGACCACCACGATCCATCCGGTGGCCAGCAGGAAGAGCGGCATCACTCGTCCTCGGCGTCTACCAGGTCGGCACGGATCAGATCGACGACCTCGGCCTGAGTTACGGCGAGATGCCCGGCCAGCATCGTCCTGAGTTGGGCGTCGTCAGCCCCGGCCCACGCGTAGTGGCCACGACGGTCGGCCGGGCCATGCTGGACCACGCCAGCAAGCGCCACCGCTCGCAGTTGCCCGGCCTCAGCCATCTGCAACGCCTGACGCAGCACGGCGACCACCCGCTCTTCGGGTGCCTCGTCCATCGGACGAAGGGTGACGAGCTCAGCCATCCTCGCCCGCCTTGCCGCCACCGAAGAACATCGACGCCCGGTCCGCGCTCATGTCGAACTGCTCAGCGGCGTAGGCCTCGGGGTCCACGTCCTGTCGCACGTAGCCGAGGGACTGCAGGCGGCGTACCTTGTCGGCAGCGCTCAGGCCGTTGCGCCCAGCGATGTCCAGCGCCTCGAGTTCGGCCTTGGTGTTGACGGGGACCACCGGGCCACCTCGCACGCTCAGGTCGGCCGTCTCGGGGTTCCACGAGCGCTTCTGGTCCAGGGCCACGGCGTACTCGGTCACGCGGGACAGGCTGTCGTACCAGCGCCCCCGGATCTCCTCCATCTTCAGCGCGAACTGACCCGTCCGCATCGCGAGGGCCTCTCCGCTGCTGTTGGCTCCCGAGCCGGCAAAGATGAACTCGGGCATGGTGTCCTGAGCCATCTGCCGAACCTGCACCGCCGCCTCCAACAGCATCTTGGCGCCCTTCATGTCCGCCTCGGCGTAGCCCAGCGAAGCACCCTCGGGCAGCCCGCTCACCACTCGCCCGAGCTTGAAGATGTCCGAGTCGGTGCCCAGCGTGGCACCACTCAGGGCCAGGATGGGGTTTCCGAAGCGGTTGCCACCGGCCTTGATCTGCTCCAGCGCCGAGTCGACGTAGCTGAATGCGAGTTCCAGCCCATGAGGGGCACACAGCCCGTGCTCCACGTCCGCGATGTCAGAAAGCCAGGCGTTGTGGACGATGGGCACAGCGCCGAGGATGTTCCGCCCGCTCATGGCGTCCTGCGGCACGCCGTCCAGGTAGGTCTCCACCTCCGTCTCGGTGTACTTGCGGTGGTAGACGTGCATCACCGGGGGAGCCTCAGCACCTCCCGTGCTGCTGGTCTCCTGCGGCGAGAAGTAGGGGATGGTGATCTCGGCTCGGACGATGCGGGTGCGGGTCTCCTCGTCGTAGAAAACCCGGACGTGCCGAGGGTCGTGGCCGACGATGACCGCACCGCCCTCCGTCATGGTGGCTTCCCACATGAGGTCACCCAGCGCCGCGTTGGTACGGGCCCACCGCCCAGCCTGCCGGTTGACTTGCGAGCGCCGCCAGACAGTCAGCCCAGCGTCGACCATCGCCTTGTCTTCCCGCTGGCCCTCGTCGAGATGCAGCCGGTGCCCCACCACCGCGTTGGCGTCCGTCTCGATGACGAAGCGCCAGTCCTGTAGGAGGCGCTTGGTGATGCTGAGCTCGTCGCCGTTCTCGTCCACGGCGCGGAAGAGGCCCAGGGCCGTGATGTCACCCGTGCTGTAGGGCTCGCCGTAGAACGCGGCGTCCAGCCAGTTGTAGCGCTCTTCCCACCCGGCCCGGTCCTCGGGGCGTCGGAGTTCTGCGGTCCCGTCCTCGACGCGGTTGCGACCAGTGACGGAGCGGATGGGAGCGAGGCTGTCGACGATGTGCATGGGATGGGCCCTCAGATGGGCACTATAGCCCGCCCGTGCGGACTACCAACCACCGTGCTTGACAGCCGGCATGCGCCCGTGCTCGCTGACCAGCCAGTCAGCCCGCTCGATAGCGTCCGGTCCGTCGTCGTGTGTGCCTGACCCGAGGTCGCGGAACTGCGCCAGCACCAGCGGGCTCAGGTCCTCCGCGAACTGGAGATGGCCATTCGCGATGTCGGGCTGCAGCCGCAAGATGCGGTCGTGCTTGTTGGTCGTGGACGCGTAGCCCTTGACCGTCAGGTTGTACGCGGTGCCGGCCATGCGCCGCCGCTCCCGCTCCCGCTCCCAGCCCTCGTCGTTGAGCGCTGCAAAGCCGTTGTCCTCGTAGGCCCACTTGGCTCCGCGCAGATGGGAGAAGACCTCCCACAGCGCCCAGACCCGTGCTCGAGCAGCCGCAGGCGAGTCCCGCACCAGGTCGCAGCGCAGGACGTAGCGATACCCGGCCGTGTCCCGAGCCACCATGGCCAGCGCGCTGTAGTCGTTGCGCTTGATCTCCGAGCTCGCCCGAGGGTCCAGCCAGAAGCCCACGCGGCACGTGTTGAGGCTGACCTTGCGCCCGTTCGCGTTGACGATGTGTACGCCGTCGAAGGTGCAGCGCCGGAAGGTCTCCACGTCGAAGGCTTGGCGGTCGGGGTCGCTCGGCTCGTTCTGCTTCTCGCTGTTGAACGCTGCCTGCCCATCGGACCACAGCAGCACCATCAGGTCCCACAGGCTCTCACCCTCGGGCCACAGCACCGAAGCGCCCTCGTCCATGGTGACCTGGTTGGCCTCGTAGTAGGCGCGGGCCGTCTCCAGCCTGTCCGGGTCGTCGAGTTCTTCCCACAGCGCCTTGCAGGTCTGCCACATGCCCATCGCCGTGGGCCACTTCTGCACCGCTCGCCACTTGGTCGAGGTCCAACCAGGGGAGGCCAGCACGCGAGCCAGCACCGCATCCCCGTGCAGCACCGTCCCGATCATCCGGTACACGGTGAAGCGGTCCCCGGCCTTGAGGATGTCCTTCTGCAGGAAGTCGGCGGTCTTGTTGCGCTGGTCCGGGGAGCGCACGCGGTCGGGGTGCTCGCTGTCGTCCATCACCACCTTGGACGGGCGCACACCCACGTGCTTGGTGCCTCGGATGGTGCTGCCGAAGCTGAACGCCTTGAAGCGGGTGCCGCGCATGTCGCAGCCAGGGACGCGCACCACGAAGTCGGTCTTGGTGCCGGTGACCATGAACGGCCCGAAGACGCGGTGCAGGTCCTCGTTGGCCTCCTCGTCCAGGAAGGCGCGGTGCAGGTCCTCTACCAGGTCCTCGGACAGGTCGAAGGTCGTGGAGAGGATGCACACGTAGTGCTCGAAGCCGTACACCGCGTCGTGGATCAGGCTGGCGAAGCTCTCGATCGTGGACTTGGCACCACCACGCGGGGCAGCGTCAGCCACCTTGCTCGGCCGCTGGCGCTCCTGCCATCGCGTCTTGTCCCGACTGAGGAAGGCGCGGTGCATCTGGTTGAACGGCAGCGAGAAGCGGTCAGGGAAGAACGCGGCGCAGAAGAGCGCCAAGTCTTGCTCGCACCGCACCCACATCGCGTCATCTTGGTCGGCAGGGGCCCACTCCTCGATCTCGTCGAGGAAGTCGGCAGCGGTGGAGGTGAGGAGGCTCATGGATCTACCTTGGCCTTTCCGGCCGCCTTCTTGTACCTGCCCACCCGGTCGTCTCGGGCAACACCGCCCGTGCCCTTGTCCATGCTGGCGAGTGACTGAGCGATGAACTGGACGGCCTTGGCGTTGCGGTCTGGCGTGTTGCTCTCCCACGCCTCCTGGTTGTCGACGATCCACTGCAGCCGGTCCTTCAACTTGCGCCGCATCGAGTCGAACCACTGAGCCGAGCCGAGCTCCATCGCCCTCTCAGCAGCGAGACCTGCCGCCTGCATGAATGCGTAGTCCTGCGTAATGTCGCGTGATTTCCACCACAGCCTAAGCGTTCCCTCAGACACCTTCGTGACCTTGGCGGTCGCCCGGTAGTTGGGCTTCCACACCCCATCGACCTCTCGGGCCGAGCCCCACAGCGCACCCATGGCCTTGAGGCGTTCTTCGGCGCTGTAGCGTGGTGCTCCCATGCCCTACCTTAGCCCGTCTTCTTCCGATGTTCGGCCCAAGCCCTCGCGACGGCAGCGGGACGGTCGGTGATGACAGGACGGCTTCGCAGTCGAGCGATGACCGCCGCGCGGGCTCCCGGCCTCGTGCATTCGCTTCGTGGCTCGCCGGGAAAGTGT
>Ga0129324_10000966_pt1 | contig 19463 bp, 17 predicted proteins | sample CPBDNA_7_FD_96879 | JGI IMG/M metagenome (GOLD analysis project Ga0129324, IMG submission 96879) | Freshwater to marine salinity gradient microbial communities from Chesapeake Bay, USA - CPBay_Spr_15_0.2_DNA | ecosystem: Environmental > Aquatic > Marine > Coastal | place: USA: Chesapeake Bay... | reverse complement strand
ATGGTAATCTCGCCAAAATGGATTATCGTGATCGCCTGATTGCATACAGTAAAAAAAAATATACAGTCCCGCTAAAGAATCGTGTAGTTAATTGGTTTTTGCATCCATTGCAGGAAGCTCGAGATGATCGTTGGCGTGAATTTGCAAAACATTTAAAAGAGGAAGGAATACAGCCAAAGAAACCCACGGCAACTTTGCTGAGTATGTATGCAATTATAGATCACGCTGCTAAACCAAATTCTGATCATTCCCCTGAAGATGAAGAACCTACAGGAAAAAGAAGAAAGCAAGATACAACAGAAGCATATAACAATTTAATGTTAAAAATATTTGTATTTATGGAGATGGTCGTCCTAAATTCGCCTTCGACTGAAATTTACTCGGATGCTGTTTTTGAAATTGTGGGAAATCTGCTATATAATAATCCGCTATATAATAATTTGGATCTGTCCCAAACAAACCAACAATACCAAAAAGTCAATAATTTAATGGATTCGTGCAAAACTGAGGAGTTTTCCAATTTGGTTGTTTGGTTTGATATCTTTAAAAAGCAAAAAATCAATGAAAATTTTACAGCGACTTTTTCAATGAAGGATAACGTCTTTGAAAAACTTTTTATGATTACACAAATATCAACAGAAACTCTCAAGCAAAAAAATGCTTATGACCTTTTATTTCGGATGCCGCAATTTGAGTATAGTTTAATGTTGACGTCGACGAGTCATCTTAAACTTTATATGAAATCGGTATTTAAAGAAAAACAAAAAGAAGATGATGTATTATTTTTAAGAAGCGACGATAGTTCTGTGTTGACCCCGGAAAATCATTTTAAACTTTATATGAAATCTGTACTCGAATTCCAACAAAAAACAGAAGAAGAAAAGGATAAAAATCCCATGACCGTGGACCCAATTTTTGAGTACGATCCATCAATTTGGGATCCTTTGTTTAGTCTCATGCCATCTGAATTCGATGAAAAATTAATGATAGAAAAAAAATATATTATAGAATCAGACTATCTAAATGTAACCCAAAAAAATTATGTCGAAAAGGAAATAATTAATTTCGACTTAGTAAAATGTATTAATGTAAACTTTATAATGATTGCCCTCTTTTTAAAGTTGGCAGAAGAAACGGTTTTAAAAATTATTGATTTAACACAGAAACTATCAGAGCATGTGAAAAATCACGTTGTCATTTTGTATAAAGGCTTGATAAAAAGTTCGATTTGTCGTTATTTAAAAATTTTAATAGAAGATAAAAACTTGCTATCTACAACAATGCCATGGAAAAATGTTATGACTATAATTAATTATATGAAACAGGTACTTTATGATGATGAGAACTTTGAACGATTGGCACAAATATATAATCCAAAGGTGAAACTAACAAAACACGAAACTATAACAGAGCGATTTACACGGTTTTCAATTAATTGGTTGACGACTTCTTATAAAAATTTAAGTGAGATTGAATTTTTAACATATTTACAAGAGGCGACAAAAAATGAAGGAGACAATTCTAAAAATAAAAAATCGGTAAAAAAATTTGAATGTGATATGCAATCTTTCTCAGAAGATCTTGGTTATTTGGATTCTTCACTGCGGCGAGAAGAAAAATTATGGTTTTATGACAAAGGTGCAGGAAAGATAATGACTTATTTTGCTAAAGAATAAAAAAAAAAATATCTTTTTATTCTTATTTTTATTTTTCGAAAAATATTTTTTTAAAAAAAAACGTTTAATTTTTTTTTAAAAAAGGCGTCTCGAGAGATTTGGAAAATTGGTCATTTTTGAAGACAGACAAAACGCAATGGCAGCCCCGACGCAATATCGATCGTACGCAGAAGCAGTCAAGAAGGGGGAAGTACATTCTTCAGAGAAGATTTCTTCTCAAACAGGGGTTGTTACTTGTAAATTTTGAAAAGAAATAAATGATTATTTGTGTTTGATGGTTTGTGTCATTTTACAAGATGTCGTCTAAAAGTAAGAGTCGGCAAATTCAAGCTGGAAATTCAGCGATAGAAGATTTGCAAGGGCGGGTGATTGCATTAGAAGCGGTTATTAAAAAATTGAAAGTGGTGATACCAAGCGATGAGGAAGTTCAAACTTGTGTAGATATAAAAGAGTTTGTAGAAGAATGGAAAACCTGTATACTATTAAAAGCGTTATACCCTCCACAAGAAGATGGTCAGTCAGTGTACGAGCTTCGAAAATTTGCCATGAATCGAACATGTAGCGGGTATTGGCCAACAAAAAGAAATGATAGTTATCAACGCTCGAATTGGAATGGGATTTATTTAGGAGGATGTGAGCAAATGAATGAAATGCGTCGAGCTGTAACAATACCATTTTGTGTAAAACAGTCATTTGATTTTTATAATCCACAAGGACTTACATATTCAGAAGAAGATTGTAAAAGTCGAAAAGAAGCGCTAGATACTTGTGGTAGTGCAATAATTGACATGACTGGAGATGAACTTTGTTTGAATTATAGTTTAGCGATGGATTTTATTTATTTGGTAGCGCATGGATTTTTGAACATTCATGTTATTCAGCTTCCTGAAAATATTCCGATGGCAGCTTTAAAATTTGACGCAGAGGATAAATTACTCAATGTGGTTGGACCTTTTGACAATTTTACTATGCGAGAACGTCGAGTCGAATATTATGAAACGATCAATTTTCTTGTTGAAGAATTTCAATACATTAGCCAATATCCCGGGATGGGAAATAATGGAGGATTGGGAAGTACAATGATTTCAAAACGAGAAACCTTTCGTGCAACACATACGGAAAATATTTTGATTAAATTAAATGATCGAATTCAAATTTATCGGAATTTGTGTATGCGTAGCATGAATTGTGATATTTCAATTTTATTACGAATTTCGTTTGGAATGTTTCTTTTGTGCGAATTACGATCACGTCAAGCCATGGATGATTTTTTTTCTGAATGGAGAACGCTGCTGGGCGAATACCGAATGGTTTGTTTAAAAATGGAAGCAGATGCCCAATTACTTCTTGAAACGCCAAGTGATCAAGTGGATGATAATTATTATCATATGCAAGCGTGTATTGATTTTTTTTGTTTTGTAAAATGTGTGGTTGGTAATTGCCGCCATTTAGATATTTAAATCTGAAAACATTTTTGAAATCAATTGCATTTCATGCCGAATTTGTTCTAAATAGGTCAATCTTTTTTTTTCTGTGCACCAAATTTCCGCATTTTTTGTGTCTAATAATAACTGACCGCACTTTTCTTGTAAATTATAATAAAAACGAAACCAAGTTATGTCTTCTAAATTATCACTGAATTTTAAAAGAGCAGCAGCAATAGAATTAAAAGAGTGCCCATTATAATAAAAAAATACACTCTTATCGTGAATGGAGAATAAACTGTATTTTTTTCCTAAAATTATTTTTGTCTTTTTTTGTGACATTTTGTAATATGCCAGAAAAAATTAAGTCAAAGCATGTGTAGTCTTTGAAGCTAATAAATAAAGATTAGATAATTTCGCCAAGTCCGCTAAAATTTTACAAAACATGGACTGGATTTCATCTTTGGTATTAGGCGTAGAAGACTTTTCGCAAACAGCATGAAGCGGAATAAAAACATCAGAATTTGCGTCAGTAAAAACTTTCAAGGCACTTTGAAAAGCATTTGTCATTTTTGTATGAATACCACTTTGAAACTGTATAACATGCGAAGCTGGAATTTGGCGATTAAAATCAAAATCAAAAGGACATTCACCATTCAACATTGACAAATTAATAACTGTTTGGGTTAAAAGGGTCGGAAGCAAATCTACACCAAATGCACTATACTCAAAAATATCACAGGCGTCAAAATTTGGGTTGTAAGTTGCAATTTTCTGGCGATTAAATGCGTTAATTTCAGTCGAATAAAGGGAATCTTTCAACATAAGTTCAGGCGACAGTAAATAAAAGACTACATCATCATTTGTGATTAAAATCCAAACGGGATAAAATCCTAAAAATAATCCAATATAGGTGTTGCGATCAAGTCGAGGATTATAATAATAAGGTTGATAAAATTTGGATACAAAAATTGGAACATGAACAAAATGTGTATCTTTTACGCCACCATTAAAAAGTAAAATTAATCCAAAAGGATCCTTCTTCGATAATGGACTTCGGGACAACATATATTTTCCAACATTTAATGCTTCATCAAATATGGTTTGTTTTGTAGATATTTCCTGCATAGATTCTTGCATTATTTTTATACGCTTGGTCATTCGAACTATTGGTATTTTTACTTCAACAGGTTCAGTCGAAATGTCATCTACCAATTCTGATGCTCGTTTTGTTGACCTTGTAACTCTACGGACTTTAGTTTCAAAGTCTGGATCATCGTCATTTTTGCGTTTTTTGCCTCCAAAATTGACCAATTTCCAGCTACAACTTTCACCAATAGAATGAAGAAGTAAAGGAAAATTTTTCAAGTCTTCAATTTTTTCTTTGTCAAAAGATCCATCGTTTTTTGTGATTTTCAGTACAGTTTTTAAAATCTCACACGTAGAAACTTTTTTGGGATTTTGTACAAAAGTCATGACATCATTGTAATTTTGCTTCAAACATTGACGATCATTTAATGACGTTTTAAAATCATCATTCAATCCAGGTACAATAAATTGATTTGGCACTTTGTAAAATTCTTTCTTATAACAAGCAAGTTGCATTACACAATTATACCAAAATTTTAATTTTAAACCATCAAGCCGAAAATACGAATTTAATAAAATTGCAAGATAGGAACCATGTGCAGCAATCTCATCTTCTTTCCAATTTAAATGTTGACAAAGTTTTTCTATACCAAGATTAATTTCATTCGCAGCCAACATAAAATTTTCTTCATCTAAATGAAGTTTTAAAAGATCGTTGGCAATAGTACTCAACATCGTAATTTTAGGTAATGCCACTCGAAGCGTATCAAGTATTTTTGAAACATCAAATCTATTTAAAACTTCAAACAATCTTTCCTTTCTTTTCTTTGTAAACATTGGTGTTTTCAGGCTTGGTAAAAAACCATTTACCCCTAAAACATTCGAGTAACATGCAACAATTGCAAATAATTCTTCATTGGATATTTCTACACTAGAATCTAAACTTTCAAATACACTTTTTTGTTGTCGAGCTAAATTCGCAACCTTTAGAAACCCCGAAAACAATTTAGGTGCTGCCATGCTAATAACAAGAGTAAGAAAATGACCGATTTGAATACCCACCAAATCGCAAAAAATATAAGAGATTTTTATTTTGTAAAAAAAATTGAAAAAAATCATTTTTTTTTCAAGATTTTTTTTCAATTTTTTTAGGAATTTATTTTCTTAACAAAAAAAATATTTAAAACATACTTCGACCCTTTGCCTTGCTCCTGCTGGAGAAGTGTCCGGAAGCTTGTTTTACCACATCCCCCATAAATTGTAGAAACGTCATATCTTTTGTTTTCATACCAAAAACAATCATCTCAATAACTTGTCCTGCGGCAACGGCAATTAAAAGGATGTAAAATTTCTGTGCATCCATTAAAGATTTTTGTTCGTATGAAGTATTACCCTTTTGATAATTAAATTCTTTATAGGAAACAATAAATAGACTGAAAGATGTGATTGTAAAACCAAGTGCTGGAATTGCGAAGTGCAAAGGTTCATTTTTATAGAACTCATTATCTGGTTCGTCTGTATCGTACATTCTTTTAAATACACGAAGAATTCTAGAAATTAAGGAATATCCTTGAAAAAAAATAGCAAGAATTAAGCTTAATTTTATTGCATCAAGACTTCGGTTACAATAATTGTTTGGAATGGCGCGATTTCCATCAACTTGAATTGGACAATATGCATCGATGATTCGAAATGATTCAGTGGTTGTATCATTTTCTGCATCAATGCTAAAAATAACGCCGGCACATATAAGGGCAGCAATAAAACCTAAAGGAATAAGATGTACGATTGTTGTCTTTAACAAGGATAACCATTTGAGCGCTTTTCTTTTTGTTTTTTGTACAACTGTATTTTCTGTGATTGCATTTTCGTTCTGCATTTTATGGCAAAGCTGTTTTTTTTTCCATAATACAGAAGTTTTGGCTTATACTAAAAATTTTTAAAAAGCAACTATCTACAGTTTGTAGACTATTTACCATTTGTGGGTAATTTAGGGAATAAAAAGTTTGGAGAGAATGAAATTTTCAAATCGAAAAGATGTATGGCACCATAGTGTTATAAAATGGGCCTTAATATTTTTGGCGATTGGACTTTCTATAAATATAATAATATCATTATGGGAAGGAAGCGACATTGGATTTTTTAGTGCTAATACAGTTTTTACTTGTATGAGTACATTAGTATTTTGTACTGGTCTTGTTGCAAATTTATCAAAAGATTTTAATTTTTTTATGCTTTTTGGATTACTGGCGTGTTTTAACTTTTTATATTGTATACAGCCCATTGTCATGTGGACAGATGAAGGAAATTTATGTAATGGACTTTCAGAGGCAGAACAACAAATTGGACGTGATTGTTATACTGCAGCCGTTGGTGCAGTTTCTGATGATACATCTACAAGTTTTGATAATTTAATAAGTTTAGTTACATCATGTTACTCTAACAATAATATTTTAACAAGTGCAAGTGGTGTTTGCTATAATATTCGTTGGGGACAAAGTAACGGAAATGCCTTGCGTGCATTTATGTTAATCAGTTGGCTTTGCCTTTTTTTTGCTACAATTATGAGTATTGTGTGCGCTATTATAGAAATTGTAAGTTTTGGACAATTACACTGTAAAAATCATGAACTTATTTATCGAATGGAAGAATCTTTAGCTCATTTATTAAAAGAATCTTCTTCAGCCTCAGGATTAGCGTTAGCGGGTAAGCTAAATAAAGTATGCAAAGAAATTAACCAAATAGAGCAAGGGCAATAAAGTTAAGGGACATATGCTTTTCGGGCAAAAATTGCAAATAAAAAATAAATAAATGCTGTGTAATTATTTTTTTCCCTTTCTAATTTTTCTTTTATCGGATCTAAATGGATCTGGTAAATAAGATCCTTTTCAATGCAATCAGTCATAAATTTTGTGCAGGGAAATTGAAAAATTTCAGGAAGATTGGGTAGTTGGTCAAAATTGTCATTAAAAGGTCCCTCCAATTCTGCTAAAAAAACAAAGGATTGACAAAAACTGTCAACAACATCGTCTTTGTGAGCGTCTTTAATTGATTGCGTGTAATCATCAATTGTAAACACTCCATTATTGTCTTCACTGAAAACAGCAACGGATGCAGATCGACTAAGCGCCATGTCCAAAAATGCTGTGAAATGGTAAATTTTATTTATCACAATCTTTCCTCTTTTTAGTTTTTGACCGCGTTCGTTTTTGTGAAATTTTTTTGAAAATATTTTTTGGTACATCTTTTCTCTTCATCTTATGAAATAACATTCTGGACAAATCCTTTGAAATTTCTGGTTATTAAATTTTTTTTGACCAAAAAAAAACGGTCAAAAATTCCCAAAATTTTCATTTTTTATTTTTTTGACTCGACCGCGTTCGTTTTTGTGAAATTTTTTTGAAAATATTTTTTGGTACATCTTTTCTGTTCATCCTAAGGAATAACATTCTGGACTTATCCTTTGAAATTTTATAAGACACGTTCAACAAATTCTGAAAAAAAATTCTGGGAAATTCTGAAAAAAAAATTGAAAAATTCTAAAAAAAATTCTGAAAAATTCTGAAAAATAATTCTGAAAAATTCTGAAAAATAATTCTGAAAAATTCTGAAAAAATAATTCTGAAAAATTCTGAAAAATTTCTGGTTCAAACATACCAAAAAAACCTTCATAATTCCATCGCCCTGTTCATAACCAGACCTTTTCTGGTTCATATCCCCTCCCTTCTTGAGATGTTTGTTTGTAGCAAGCGTACGACATTTATCACGGATACAGGAATGACGTCACTGGACTTCAAGAATATTGCGAAAAAAGCAGGACTCCTTCTCCCGCCCACCTTTCCCTACAATTATATGGACTAATTCTTAAAAAAATTGTTTGAACAAAGCAGATGGAAGACATTGTATTTTTTTGTATCTGGATCGCTGTTAATTTATAGCAACCTAAAAGAGGCAGAACACAAAAAATACGAATCCAACTAAAACAACGCCACCAGAAACTAATCCAATTATAACGTTTACATTAATGCTGTTAGCCGAACGGTCTTCCTCAATTGAAGTGTATGTAGTGGTCAATGTAGAAGACGATGTAGAGGTCAATGTGGAAGACGAGGTAGAGGTCAATGTTGTTGTAATTGCTTCTTCACAGTAAGGTCCCATATGATCCTGATCACAAATGCAAGTATAATTCTCTGTATCAGTGGTATTTCGAACTCCATTATTATAGCATTTGTAAGTACATCCCGCTCCATTCCAAAGTGGTTGGAATGCATCAATCATAGGTGAATGCGTAGAAAAATTACTTGTGGAATAAAAAGTGACGGAAATACCAAACCCTTTGTAATTCAAAACGGTATATGTGCCATTTAAAAATGAACCATTCACACACCAGTTTGTCAAACTTTGATTAAAGGAGGTTGCATTGTAAAACATAAAGTCCAGTCTATTCACACTTGACATGTCCCAAGTTGAAATGTCCTGATTAAAGGAGGTTGCACCAGAAAACATCCCATACATGTCCGTAACACTTGACATGTCCCAAGTTGAAATGTCCTGATTAAAGGATGTTGCACCATTAAACATCCCATACATATCCGTAACACTTGACGTTGTCCAATTTGAAATGTCCTGATTAAAGGATGTTGCACGAGAAAACATTCGTCTCATATTTTTCACATTTGACGTTGTCCAAGTTGAAATGTCCTGATTAAAGGATGTTGCACCCCAAAACATATAATTCATATTGGTCACATTTGACGTTGTCCACTTTGAAATGTCCTGATTAAAGGATGTTGCACCCCAAAACATGGAATACATATCATCCACACTTGACGTTGTCCAATTTGAAATGTCCTGATTAAAGGATGTTGCATCTCGAAACATTCTCTTCATACTGATCACACTTGATGTGTCCCATGTAGAGATAGATGAGTTGAATGTGCCTAAATCCCGAAACATATGGAGCATTACAGTCACATTGGTTGTACACGATGTAGTAAATTTGTCATAATTACTAGGATTTTCCTTGTAAGTATTCAACATATCACGATCCACTTTTGTGAAGGTTGTATTATTTAATTCTGTCACATTAAATTCCGAGTATAAATTTTCATCCGGACATTTCACTATTCCAGTAACTTTGTCATACGAATAACCCCTCACAAACAAGGGGCACCAAATTACAAAAACTAGAAATAAAAGATGCATGGTGACCAAAAAATCATAGTACAACATTTGCGTATATAGTAAGAAATTTTTTATTAGACCATTAAGAATACAAATACTATTGTACAATCTTTCCTCGTTTTACTTTTTGACCGCGTTCGTTTTTGTGAAATATATATTTGAAATATTTTTTGGTACATCTTTTCTGTTCATCTTAAGGAATAACATCCTGGACTCATCCTTTGAAATTTTATAAGACACGTTCAACAAATTCTGAAAAAAATTCTGAAAAATTTCTAAAAAAAAATTCTGAAAAAATTTCTGAAAAATTTCTGAAAAATTTCTAAAAAAAAATTCCGAAAAAAATTCTGGAAAAATTTCTGAAAAAAATTTCTAAAAAAAAAAATCTGAAAATTTCTGAAAAATTCTGAAGAATTTCTTGTTCAAACATACCAAAAAATCCTTCATAATTCCATCTTCCCTGTTCATTACCAGACCTTTGCTGGTTGATATTCCCTTTCTTCTTGAGATGTCTGTTTGTAGCAAGACGTACGACGTTTATCACGGATTCAGGAATGATATCACTAGACTTCAAGAATATTGCCAAAAAAAGCAGCACACCTTTTCCCTACCACCTTTCCCTACAAGGTATACGATCCATCCATTTTTTTCTTTCGCTCTTTCTTTTCTACGTGTTTACCCTTTTCTCGCCATCACTAGAATCTCTCCTATTTCTCCTTTTATCTTTTTTGCTATGGGTTCTATCTTTTTCTGTCTTCCCTTATTTTATTTATTTATCTTTTTTACTGGTGAACAAAAGGAGCTGCCCCGCGAAATTGAACCAATTAACGTTTTTTTTCCACCGCTTGTCTTGCCTGACGAACCTGAAGCTCCTAGTGGGGCTCCCCTGACGCTGAGCGTATCGGGGAGCGTCACCGTTGTCTTCAATGGTGATGCGGGTGATGACGTCAATGCAACGTTGCAGCGGAAGCGGAAGTTGGCGACGGAAGCGGAGACGCCGTCCCACAAAACATCGCCCGACTTGCTCGTTGAACCGTTAGCTACTGGTGGGACTTCCAGGGGGACTGTCACCAATGAATCAAACGGTGATACGGGCTACGACGGCTGTGATGCGGGTGATGACGTCAATGCAACGTTGCAACGGAAGCGGAAGTTGGAATTGGAGACAAAAAAGCTATCACGCAACGGTGGTGCTATATTTGCACCGTCGCGTACCGACGAGGGATTCAAAATCTCGGCCGGAAAGGGTGTGAAGGAGACCTGCATGATCGACGCTATTGAAAATGGCATGAAGTTGGACGAGTTTCCAACGGATCAAATTCCATCGGCGCGGATGCGCAAGATTGCCATTCCAGAATTGGGCAACATACTCCAGGCGAGCTGGAAGTCTTGCATGTCTGCATTAGCTATGCTCGATCTTCCATACAAGTTGAAAGAGGCTACGGCACGATTCAAGAGCGGTCCGCCTATGCTTAATCTTCTCCGCACAGTGTCGGGCGTCTTCATCGTGGGCCTTTTGGTCGAGGTAGAAGGCAAGAGGAACGATCATTGCGTTGTTTTTTCGGCAAGCAAGGGTATCCTCATGGACAACGGCTCCAAGACGCGTCCTGTGTATATCGAGGAGAAAGACAAGCGCGGCAAGAAGGCTGCAAAAAGTGCCTTCAGGCTCCTCGTTGGACAGAAGGTGCTTAGTGGAAAGGCATTTTCAGTTGACATCATCAGTATCTACGAGCTATGTCGTCTTTAAGGATCAGTCTGGCCGGCACGGATCATATTTGATCTGGGGCGCAATGGCCGAGAACTACCTCTCAAATTTCTTTTATTATTTATTTTCAAAATAAAAAAAAAGAAGGGGGGGGGGCGAGAAAAACAAAAGGGTAAAAGAGCGCTAAAAAGCAAAATGGGAGCCGAGATAAGTCATTTTAATCTTACATCGCTGTTAATGTATACCCATTTGTCGATTTTAAAAAAAAACATTTGTAGACTACGAAAAATGCCAATCCTGCTAAAACAACGCCACCAGAAACTAATCCAATTATAAGATTTACATTTATACTGTCTTCCGTTGTTGAAACAGGTTTGGATGATAAGATAGTACCAGTCATAGCTGGATGATAGATACACTTGTACGTGTAGTTGGCTGCAACAGGATCGGTCGTCAGAAGTACTCCCGTGCTGAGGTTGGTCCCCACCTGGGTTCCGTCATTGTTGAGGAGTTGAAAAGGGTGGCTGGTCATTGTTGCGCCCAGCTCAAAATAGTAAGTCGTGCTGGTCGCGAGGCTCAGCGTGGGATTATCAACAGTACTTAAATCGAAATGGTAAGCTGTGGAATCTTTATTGCTAACGGCAATAATAACGTCGGACGTGAGAGCACAGGTGGGTCCGAAATGACCCGAATTGCAAATGCAGGAATAATCACTTGTGTTGCGAATTCCATTATAGCATTTATTAGTACATCCCTCTCCATTCCAAAGTGGAAGAAATGTGGGATTACTGTCAAGCGGTGAACGTAAAGAAAAATTAGTTGGCACAGAAATATTGACACACCAGTTCGTTAAACTCTGATTGAAACTAAATGCATTTATAAACATGTAGTTCATGTTCTTAACACTTGATGTGTCCCAATTTGATATGTCAGAATTGAATTTTTTTGCCCAAGCAAACATTCCTTGCATATTTTGAACATTTGACATATTCCAATTAGAAATATCAGAGTTAAAATCAAATGCATAGGCAAACATTGCTATCATATTCTCTACACTTGATGTGTCCCATGTAGAAATAGATATGCTGGAAAAATTAACACCCTCACACACATTTTTCATATCAGTCACACCAGATGTACACGAAGTAGTAAAGTTCTCATAGTATTTATTTTTTCTGTAATTTATCAACATTGTACGATTCACTTTTGTGAAGTTTTTATCTAATTCTGTCACATCAAATTCTGAGCCAAAACTTTCATCTGGGCATTTCACTATGCCATTTTCATACGAATAACCCCTTACAAACAAGGGGCTCCCAACAACAAAAACTAGAAATAAAAGATGCATGGTAACCAAAAAATCATAGTACTTTATTTGCGTATATAGTAAGAAATTTTTTTCTAGATTATTAAGAATAAAAATACTATTGTGGGACACGATCAATAAATTTTAAAAAATTTTGTAAAAAAAAATCGGTATGTTGAAATTTTGGGGGAGCAGAGTGAAGACTTTCTTGATTGATTTTTTTTGTGGGTAAGGTTAATGTTGGTTTTGTTGTTGTTGGATCAAAAATAACAAAAGATTCATCATCTGAATCATCGTCGACGGGAGGAGGTATATAATCTTGAATAAATTCTATGCAAGTATGAATGGGTTGGTTTCCTCTTTGCCAATGATGAAAATGGGTATCACCCTTTTTTACATGAGCAATAGGTTGTGGAGTATCACCTTGAATATATTCTTTGAAATAAGCAAGTAAAGAAATTTCATTAATTTCTTCCGGTAGCATAGTGACATAGATTGAACGATCCCAGGAAATTCTTTGCCGTTCCATCCATTCAATGTATTCACCTTTTCCAATAGATGCGCGAACAATATTTTCTCTTTCATTTCCGGAATAAGTTTTACAAAGTTGATTTGTAAATGCTTTGGCCGTTGACATTTTTACTTCCATGTGTGATGGCAGTGGTTTTCCTTCTGTAGATTCTACAATAAGTTTACGTATTTGGTAAATAGCGCATTTTTGTTGACCACGATCAGAAACGGCAACCCATGCTAATGGATTTATTTGATTACAATTTTTCAGAGATGCATATTGCGGTAAGGAATGATTTCTTTGAACGACCCTGACGCGTTTCATTTTTGTAGACATTGTGGTAAACCCAAATTATGACCGAAAAAAATCATTTTACAAGAATTTTAAAAAATGAATTTAAAAAAAATTTTAGAAAATTTATTTTTGGCAGAAATTGTGAAAAAAAATTTAGATATTTATATAAATAAAACTGGAAATTATAATCTTTTGGATCATTTTGACGAGCATGAATTTGTACCGACATTTAATCGGGCTACAACATCGATATCAGTTTTTTCACTTTTAAATATAAAATTAGTTGATCTTATTGAAGATAATTTGTTAAGTGATGTATTGGAAGAATTGGAGAAAGAACAAATTGGACACAATAATACCATTTGTATCCGATTTGCGGATGAAAAAATATTAGTGTATTACCAAGAAGCTTTAAAATTATTTCCCAAAGATTATATTTTTACGCTAATGAGTTGGAAAAGAACGGCAGAATATGCGCAAATGAAAATGTTGCCTGGTAGAAAAAATATTTGGAATAATTTATGGAAAAATAGTTTACAGTATGATTATTCGTACCATCCGTCTATATTTTTAGGGATGACGAGATATAAAGGACCATTAGTTTCATTTTTACAACGCGTGCAAAATTATTTAATGAAATATTTACCGAATGGAAGTATTGAGGTTCTTTACAAGGAATGTATTTGTCAACCGTGGTCTTTAAAATTTTCATGTTTTTCATTATTTATTTCTCTTTGGCATCAAGTTATGCAAGAATCAGCAATTGCTTATTTACCAATGCCAACAACAAATGTGAATGAGTATTCGATAATAGATTTTAACAAAAAAATTAAAGTATTTATTTGCAATAGCGATAAATTTCTTTGTCTGCTTTTAATTTTATTTTGCAAAAAATATCGGGAAAAAATTGATCAAATTTTATTGCACGAACCTGTTGCGCCAATTTTAGCAGAAGTATTTACAAGGTTTCCGCAGCTACAATGAATATCGATCCAATCATTTTAAGTTTGGGTAGCATTATAACGATATTTTTATTGATCATATTATTTACAAAACTTGAAACCCCCCCCAGGTGTAGTGGTCATTACTCAAGATATAAATACTGATGAAGTAGTACTTGTCATGTAAACATTCTGATCTGCAAGAATATTAAAGTGCCGATTATCTGTGGACAAAACTGTTTTTGTAGATAAATCGATAAAAAATAATCGACAAACTAGATTTATGTCTTGAGAATAACCAGGTTGTCGTTTTAAATTTCGCCATGCGACTTGACCTGGAAAAAAATCATGTAAATTATATGCATTCCCATAAATAAACAATCCAATTTCTTGATCAATGTCTTTTTTTTCGATACAAAATGTATCTTTATTAACTTTGAGTAAAATAAAATAGGACGGTACAATTTCGTCTGAAAAAAAGGTACTTTGTTTTACATAAATATTATTTAAATTTTGGTCCCAAATGGCAGGCGCGTAATTATTGCTGTATTGTAAATCAATCCCCAAAAAAAATTTGCCTAAAAAAATTGTGTAAGCCTGATTTGAAATTGCACCAATGCGTAAAAGAGGCCAATCAGAAATTGCAATTTGATGATAGGCGCGTTGTAGACAGGCACGTAAAAAGAATTCACATGCTTTAGAAAACGGGTTATGCGTATTAATAATATCCATGTAACGTCGTTGATAACCAGTATTAAAAACAGTTCCAGTATCTTGAAAATTTTCAATTCTATAATAAAATCTATTCCATTTATCACAATTAATACTTAAATTAGATTCTAAAAAATTTGAGTTTAAGGAAAGTGGGTTACAACAGATAGTTTTTTGAGCCTGAAAATCGGCCAAGAAATTATGACAATCAAAAGTTGATTTACATTGAAAACTGCTTATGATTAATACATCAGGAGAAGCTTCAATATATCCACCACCACAAACTGCAAATTTATCTTGTATATTAATAAATTCAGTTCCCCAATTTGTACGATCAGGACACTTATTACTATCAATGATGGGTGATGCACATTCATAACAATGCGGTCCAACTTGTCCTGGCTTGTTACAAACACATTGATTATTTACACATATGCCGTGACAAGTTCCTAGCGTTTCGCAAGTGTCTATTGAAACACTTTGTTTATTTGCACACATGGATTCAGAGGTGTAAGGAGCAATACATTCACATGTTTTTGTTGAAACAGAAAAATTTCCGCGGCTAAAACAATCATGTAAGTTGCATAAATTTCCCCACCAAGGATAATCGCAACGACACATTTGATTAGAGTAATTATAAATTCCATGCACACAATCAAGATGAAGTTGTCGAAAAATGGTACAACTATTTTGGTATACACCAATAGGTTGTTGCCATAAAACACAACCATCTACAATTAAATTCCCTCTTAAATATTTACTGCCATCAATAATAGTTGATTCTTGTAAAGGTGTTTGCGGCGGAAAAGTTTCAGGCAAAGCAAGTTTTTGTTGGGACTGATTTAAACTTAAATTTTGAATTTCAAATTGTAAATCCAGGTGCGCTTTGATTAGTAATATAATTGAAATCCATAAAATTGACAATTGTGAATATTCATAGACGCGTTTTAATTCTTGGTCATGATTGGTCATTTTACAGCTCGTGAAAAGGAAAATGGTACGCAAGACTAGCACAATTTCTCGCCAGGCAGAAAAAGACCCTCGTAAACTGGACAAAGAAAAGATAGGTTTGAAAACTGAGCCAACAAAGCGAAACTCCTATTTACGCTCCCAGAATTGTATTCCACAAAAGCTGCAACTTTCTGGTCCAACTCGAATGAAAAATTTTCTTCGAAGTTGTCTTTTATCTTTAAATCAAGGAGATAGCTTTTATAGTGCGGAAACAAAAAGTTCAGAAAAACTTTATTTACCTGTTGCGAAAGGAATTACAAAAATTTCATTAGCAGCAAATTTTGAATTTCAAAATTTGTTAGAACGAACGGCAAAAACATATATTGGTCAAGCAAGTGCACTGACCAAAGCCAGTAGTCACAAAAAAAATATTACCGCGTCACATTTGCAACTTGTTGATAAATTTTTTGTAAATGCTTAATTGGATCTAAATCCATGGATGAATTATGTCAAGATGAAAATTCAATACTGGTTGTTTTTGGGTTCTTAATTTTAATTGTTCTTTTACAACTTATGGCGGCACAAATATACTTATCAAATAATTGTCCTACAAGTAATAAAAAATAATGGAATATTTGCAATACAGTTTACTACTTTTACAGCCCATAGTTGGAATTTTTATCATACAAACTATCCTCTTTGATTTAAACACTACTATAAAAAAGGAAATTTTAAATTATATTTTATCTTTTTGTGTTTTATTTTCTAGTCTTTGTATTTATTTTTATTTACTTGACGAGGAAAAAAAAAGAAATTCGCGATGGGCAATTTTAAATGCGTACATGACAATTTTTTGTTGGATCTTATTAGAAGTTGCAAATTTTGAAATTATTTCTTATCGAACAACTTGGGCTACAATTTACATTTTAAATATTTTATTGCAAACTGTAATTTTTTTCTATAAATAAAAAATAATTGAAGAAAATTCAGAATTTATTTCTATTTTGTGAAAATTTCCTGGTAGAGGTGTAGTATAATAACTTTGTAATTCTTGCAGAATTGGAATAGCCGCATTTCCATATTCAGGAAAAGAAAGTGCCATGGTCTTTCCGTCCATGGAAATATTATTTTTTAAGCCATGTAATATTTTTCCTTGAATATCATCTTTCATATTAATGTTTTTTCTTGCTTCAAGTTGTGCGCGAACGCCAGTTTTTATTTCTTTTAAATAACCATTAAGAAGACCTTTTATTTCATCTGCGTTCATAAGTTCTGGTGTATAATAAACCATTTTTTTTTCAAATTCGTAACATCGTACGTGCAAATTTAAAAAATTTGACAAGTAGGCACATTGCGCTTCATTTATTGGACGAGCTTTTATTTGTCCAGAATCAGTATCAAAACACTTTAAGGAAAATGATAAAAAATCTTCTTCATTTATCCACTGATAAAAAATTGCATGAGGTTCTGTAATTGCATTTTTATCGACCAGCATATAGTAACCTTCACTCATTTTTTATTGTAAAATGACAATTAGTCTTTTTCTTTGGCCGGATCATCTTGCCTAAAATCCTTTTTTTTTAATCCGGTTTGTTTTGCCATTAAGTCTGCAAATGCACTTGCTGTTAAAAAAGGTTGAAGCGAAATAAGTGTTTCAAAGGACATGGATGATTCAAAGGAAATGCGGGTAATATTTAAAAATTCTCTGTTTCGTGTTTTTTTAAACTGCACCAAATTTTTTTTTAAAATAGTTTCTTCGACAATAAATGCTAATCCATTATTTAAATAAAATCGGTATGGAACAAGAATTGTTTCCCATAACCTCATAACATGATTTGAACTTTCACTTGCACCATGTCCACTTTTTTGAATTCCTAATAACATGGTAGGAATACCTAATGCATTACACATTCGTTGATCAAACAATTCTATTAAATGTACTAAATCTGTACGTGTTTTTGTTTGTCCCATTTCAGTTATTTCCATATTTGGCATGACTTCTACCATGATACTTGGATCATTGGCTGAATCAAAAATTGTTTTTCGACTGATACAAGTATCGGCAAATGTACGCGTTGAAGATCCATCTGCAGAATTCATACGTTTAGTTGCATTTTTGGCTTCAATATATTTTTCTGCATTTTCACGATTTTTTTTTATTCGTCGTTGTGAAATATCATCGAGTGCTTCATTAGGTTCCAAAAAATGATATACGCCAGGATTTTTGGTAACTTCTTTTGAACTGACCCATGCTTTTGGACGAAGATTTATAGAATCGCTTAAAATTGCTAATCGAATAAATTCTATAATTGCATCATGCATGTCCACAACCGACATAAGAGGACAAGTAAGAATTCCACACTCTGTCGGTGGATACTGTAAAAATAAAGTTGGACAATTGTCGCGATAAGTGTCACAATCCGCTTGTCGTAAAAAAACTATATTATGATCCAAATCAGATTTTTTACCTGAATTTGAAAATGCAAAAAATGTTGGTGGAACAACAATATATAATTCTGGATCAATAATTTTTGGTTTGTTGTTTTTATCTATAACGACTGCAAAATATCCAACAGTAATTAAACTATTTATTATATCTCGAATGATAGGCATAAAAATTTCCAAAACATCATTTTTATCCACACTTCCAATAATAGTCAAACCTTGTTGTTGTAATTGTGAAAATATTGCGCGAATAGTACTTTGCACAATATGGTTAGATCGACTCAAAGTTACTGCAATTTTTACTTGATTTGTGCGTTCTTTAAAATCACTCACAGTATTTAAAAAACCACTTGTGCTCATTTTTGCCGAAACAAAGTATTTACCAAATTTTAAAAGTAGGTTGTATTGTGCATAAATATACAATGACTTCCGTCTACGTTTTTCCCACCTTTGTGTCAACTTTAAAATGGGAAAATTTTACACCACAAAAGAAACTCGTTCAAAATAGTGAAGATTTTAAAAACTGTCAAAAGCATTTAGAAATAACATATTTGTCAAAAGATAATTATCAAGAAAAAACATTTTTGTTTCAATGGCAACCGACCGATAAAGGAATTTTTCAATCTTATGAAAATTGTATTGCTTCTAATAATGTGAAATTAGAATTAGTCATGTGGAACTTAAAAGACACAACCGTGAAATTAAATAAATTACAATCTATAGACGACACTAGCACAAACGGTAACAAAGAAAAAGGTCACTCTTTACAATCTATTTTTTGTGCCATTCAAGACATTAATAAATCAGTCTGGTGGGAAGATGATGTTCATGCTCCAGTCAAAGAAAATGTCACGCTTTCATGGGCAGCTATTCAAAAAAATCCAGACTTGAAATTAAAAGCAAAAATTCCTTGGCTAATTTGCCCAGTAGTTAATCAATTTTTACTATGTTGGTTACACGCCAAACTTTTAAGATCTTATTTAAAGGCAAATCCTCCTGAAAAACCAACTTATGAAACCAACTTAGAAAATGAAATATCTATATTTTTAATCTTAGACAAAGTTAAAACATTAGAAAATTTTTCCGATGCTATTCCAGAAAATTTTAAACATGCTTTAAATAATGAAATACTTCATCATCTCTGTACTGTATATATATGGTATGCAGCATTTATTAAAAAACAACCAGGAAATAATGCTGCACACGCGGTTCCATTTTTTTCAAGT
>Ga0129324_10000965_pt1 | contig 19507 bp, 15 predicted proteins | sample CPBDNA_7_FD_96879 | JGI IMG/M metagenome (GOLD analysis project Ga0129324, IMG submission 96879) | Freshwater to marine salinity gradient microbial communities from Chesapeake Bay, USA - CPBay_Spr_15_0.2_DNA | ecosystem: Environmental > Aquatic > Marine > Coastal | place: USA: Chesapeake Bay... | reverse complement strand
GATAGTGATATATCATCTTTATCTACAATTAAATTACCTAGTTTATCTAATAATAGCGGATTACTATCCTCACAACCTCAACTAGAATCTCCCTCACCACCTCAACTAGAATCTCCCTCACAACCTCAACTAGAATCTCCCTCACAACCTCAACTAGAATCTCCCTCACAACCTCAACCAGAATCTCCCTCACAACCTCAACAAGAATCTCTCTCACCACCTCAACTAGAATCATTATCACCAACTCAACTAGAATCACTATCACCACCTCAACTAGAATCTCCCTCACCACCTCAACTAGAATCTCCCTCACCACCTCAAATAATAGAATCATCAAAAAAAAAGACGAAAAAAAACCTAGTTATTAAAGTAAAGAAAACAACTAAAAAAACAACTAAGAAAAAAAAACTCAATATTAATGATAATGATAATGAAAAAAAATTAATTAATGAAATAAAAACATCAGAAGAGATTGTGTTAAAAGAGAATGAATATAATTATTTGTATCCAGATTTAAATGACCCAAACTTTAATATTAAAATAGCAAGACACAAAGAATTTTATGATACAAAATATGATGGAAAAGTTAAACCAGTAGAAAAAGAATCTGAAATTTTGTGTAATGCTGATTTTGAATTAGCACCACATCAACAATTTGTGCGTAATTTTATGTCTTTTCAAACACCTTATAATAGTTTGTTGTTGTATCATGGTTTAGGAACAGGTAAAACATGTTCGGCTATAACAATAGCAGAAGAGATGCGTAATTATTTAAAACAAATAGGTGAATTACAAAGAATATTAGTAGTAGCATCACCTAATGTTCAAGAGAATTTTAAATTACAATTATTTGATGAACGTAAATTAAAATTAATAGATGGTCAATGGAATATAAAAGCATGTACAGGAAATAAATATTTGAAGGAGATAAATCCAATAAATATGAAAGGACTAACAAAACAAGAAGTAATAAGTAGTATTAAACAAATAATAAATAATTCTTATTTATTTTTAGGATATATAGAATTTGCAAATTATATATTTAAAAAATCAAAGATAGCTGAAGGAGATAAATCAAAAAGTTCAATAATAAAAAAGAAATTAGAAAAAAATTTTAATAATCGTTTAATAATAATAGATGAAATTCATAATATTCGTATGGATGATAATAACAAAAATAAACGAGTAGCAGTAGAATTATTAAAACTAGTAAAAAATGTAAGTAATTTGCGTTTATTATTGTTATCAGCAACACCAATGTATAATAGTTATAAGGAAATAATATGGTTAATAAATTTAATGAATATAAACGATAATAGAGCTACAATAGAAATAAATGATGTATTTGATAAGAATGGAAATTTTTTGATTTCTGAAACAGGAGAAGAGATAGGAAAAGAATTATTAGAACGTAAATGTAGAGGTTATGTGTCATTTATTCGTGGAGAGAATCCATACACATTTCCTTATCGTGTATGGCCAAAAGAATTTTCACCAAAGAACACATTTGAATATAATAAATATCCTCGTTATCAATTAAATGGTAGAGAGATACTAGAAGGATTAGATGTTTTATCAGTATATTTGAACAAATTAGGTGAAATTCAAAATAAAGGTTATAATTATTTAATAGAAGAATTAAAAAATAAAAAAAAAGATGAGAAAAGAAAGAATGTTTTACCGGATTTCGATGAAATTGAATCCTTTGGATATACATTATTACAAAAACCGATTGAAGCGTTAAATATAGTATATCCTTATGATGATGATAAAGAAATAGAAGGTTCAAATATAGTAGGAAAAGGAGGATTGAATCGTATGATGAAATATGTAGAAACAATAACACCACCAAAAAAAAATAATTTTGAATATCGTGATGAAAAAAAATATGGACGTATTTTTTCATATAACGAGATAGGTAAATATAGTAGTAAAATTAAAAGTATATGTGATAATATATTAAATTCAGAAGGAATAATACTAATATATTCACAATACATAGACGGTGGTCTAGTACCAGTAGCTTTAGCATTAGAAGAATTAGGTCTTACACGTGAAGGAATAGGAAAATCATTATTTAAAGATAAACCAAAAGGAATAGATAATATAAAAGGAAAATATGTAATGATAACAGGTGATAAAAGTTTATCACCTGATAATTTAACTGAAATTAAAAAAGCAACAGACGAAAATAATGTAAATGGTGATAAAATAAAAGTTATATTAATCTCTCAGGCAGGTTCAGAAGGAATAGATTTGAAATATGTAAGACAAGTTCACATATTAGAACCTTGGTATAATATGAGTCGTATAGAACAGATAATAGGTCGTGCAGTAAGAACATGTAGTCATAAAGATTTACCTTTTGTAAAACGAAATGTAGAGATATTTTTACATGGTAGTTTGATGGAAGAAGAAGATATAGAAGCTGCAGATTTGTACGTATATAGATTAGCAGAATCTAAAGCCATTTCAATTGGTCACGTCACTAGATTACTTAAAGAAGTATCCGTAGATTGTTTGTTAAATATAGGACAAAATAATTTCACGAGAGAGACAATGAATCAAAAAGTTAAACAAGAGTTATCTAATAAAAATTTAATAGATTATGAAGTGGGAGATAAACCATATACCGCAATATGTGACTATATGTCAAAATGTAGTTATACGTGTAATCCAAATAAAGAAATAAAAGATGAAGATGTCATATTAGATACATTTAATGAGAGTTTTATATTGATGAATACAGATAAGATAATTTATAAAATAAAAAAATTGATGAAAGATAGATTTTTTTATACAAAAAATGAAATAATAAATTTGTTAAATATGAATAAATCATATCCTTTAGTACAAATAAATGCAGCATTAACACAATTAGTAAGTGATGAAAGTGAATATATTAGTGATAAATTTGGAAGATTAGGTAAATTAATAAATATAGATGATTTATATGTCTATCAACCTATAGAATTGAATAATAAAAATACATCAATATATGATAAATCTACACCAATTGAATATAAAAGAATAAAGGTGAATTTCAAATTACCTGAAAAAATAGTTGAAAATATATATGAACCTCCGAAAATAACAGTGAATGTAGAGATAAATGAAGAGGTGAAAAAATTAATAAATGAAATAACAAAAAAATACAATACAGCATTACAAGAAAATACTTTACAAAAAAAAGAAGAAAACTGGTATGTATATTGTAGTTTTGTAATTAAAAGATTAGCAAATCAGGGTGTTAGTATGATTGTATTAAAAAATATGCTAATTAATCATATATTAGATGAAATAATGTTTGATAAAATGATAATATTATTAAATTATTTATATAATAATACCAATAATGAATTTGAAGAAAATCTTAAAAATGTTATAGAATCAAAAATATTAACAAATAAAAAAACATCAGGAATAATTTTACAAAACAAAGATAAACCAGTATTAGTAATACGTAACAAAACAGACGATAAGTACGTTTGGAAAATAGCTGAGCCAGAAAATTATATTGATTTAGGAGAGAATCTAAAGAAAATAGTAAATGAATTTTTACCAGCGAATAAAATAAATGAATATGTTGGTTTTATTACAAATTTTAAAAATGAGTATATGATATTTAAAGTTAAAAATATGAAAAAGAAACGTCATAAAGGCGCACGTTGTGATCAATCAGGTAGAAAAGAAGCAGTTAAAGTATTAAATGATATAGCAAATATTGATATGTCTGATACAGATATAACACAAAAAGAACTGTGTGTATTACAAGAACTAATATTAAGATTGTATGATTTAAATAAAAAAAATGATAAAAAATGGTTTTTAAGTCCAGCAGAAGTTAGTTTAATAAATTTAGAAAATATAAATTATTAGATTTTAAAATTGATTTAAAAATTTAAGAATAATCTTATTGTAAATATAATATGAATACTAGTAAAGAAATATATAGTAATATACTTATAAATCGTGAATTAATTTTACCTATTATAAATATTGGTAAAAATACAAAAGTAGCAATAGAAAAATTACTGTCTGTACAAATAGAGGGGAGATGTGTGGTTGAAGGATATATTAAGCCTAGAAGTACAAAATTAATTTCATATTCAAGTGGTATAGTAATTGGTTCTGATATCAGTTTTCAAGTTGTAGCAGAATGTCAAACTTGTAATCCAGTAGAAGGTATGATAATAAATTGTAAAGCAAAAAATATTACAAAAGCTGGTATAAAAGCTGAAATAGATGATGAATATAACCCATTAATAATTTTTATAGCAAGAGACCATCATTATAATTTACCATATTTCTCTGAAGTTAAAGAAAATGATATTATTATGATTAAGATAATTGGGCAAAGATATGAATTATATGATAAAAATATATCTGTAATTGCAGAATTAATTGAACCTGAAAAAATGAAAAAAGGAATGGATAAAAAGAAAAAGAAACCAAAACTTATTATAAAAGATGTTTAAAGTAATTTAAATATTATTTAATATTTAATATTAACCATAATGTGTAATATTAACGAATTGAAAGAAAAAATAGAAGCAATGACAAAACATCATCAAATTGAGATATTAAGAATTTGTAAAAGTCATAAAGATAGTAGTGTAAATGAAAATAACAACGGTAGTTTTATTAATTTAAGTGAACAAAGTGAAAATTTAATAAACCAAATTAAAAATTATGTTAATTATGTGAGCATGCAACAAGAACATTTGGATGAAATTGAAAATGAAAAAAACCGTATTCAAACTACTTTTTTTAAATGTATTAAAGATTAAAATATATTGAATATAATAAAGTTAATATGTCTGAGATAGATAATATTCTAACACAATTAGAAGAATATATGCTAACAAATGATAATATTGATATAATAAAAAGAAACATTAATAATAATATTTATAATATTAATAATATTAATAATAATATTAATTTTAGTAATTTTAGTAATAAAATTAATATAAAAAATAATTTAAAAAATGAAATATTTTTTCCAAATGAAAAAGATAAATTATTTTGGTCATTTTACATAATATTAAATGGAATGTCATATTATGAATTAATAAATAATAATCATTTTAAAGTAGAAAAAGATTTTAAAATTAATTCAATAGAAAAATTAAGAGAGATAAAAGACATAATAAAAAAAGAGAAAATAGTACGAAATAAAGCAGAAGATGATTTATTAAATAAAGAATGTATATCATTATTAGGATTACATGTATTATGTATATTATATGAAGTATCAATAATATTAGTAAATGAAAAAAAATATTACGAATTTAATTATGGTAAAGAAAAAAAAGGTGTAATAGTATTAAATAATAAAAAATATGGTATTTCTGAAAATATGAATGATGAAAATTTAAAAAAAATAAAAGAAGAATATTACAAAATAGATAATTATAATAAACCATTAAAATCAATAAGTTCTTATACTATTAGTGAAATTCACGAGATTTGCAATAAATTGAAAATAGATATTTATAATAAAGATATTAAAAGTAAAAAAAGTACTAAAAATAAAAAAGATTTATATCAAGAGGTTTTAATGTTATTTTAAATAAAATTGATGAATATATAAATATTATCGTGTTAAGATATATAGAAAGAATGTCAAACATTTCTAATTCATCTAATGAACGTAGTGTTATTGACATTATCAAAATATATTTAGATAATATTAGTAGAACATCTGAAAATGAAGAATTAGAATTAGAATTTAAATTTGGCACAAAAGGAAATAATATTACCCGTATAGAACAACAAAATGTAATAAAAAAGTTACTATCATCAGGATTTATAATGGGCACACAAACGAGTTTATTAAGAATATTTAATGAAGAACAGGACGAAACAACTGGTAAAATAATAAATTCAAAAATAAGAACAGAAATAAATGGTATGTCGAATATATCTGAATACTGTAATAAAGATACTATAAAAAATGATGATGGTGTAATAAAAAGTACATTTATAGACAAATCAGCATTAAAAGTGAATAATAATACAATAGATACAATAAATTTCACAGATTATAATTTCCGTGCATCGTTATCGAAAGAAACAACGTTAAATGTTGATAACAAAGAAGTACTAAATTTATTAAACGATTGGAATAATAGAAAAAAATCATTTCGTTATTTAACGAGATATACATTAGTAAATAAAGATTTACCAATTAAAGTGGATGTTAGTATAGTTAAAAGTTCAAAACGTATAGGACAAAGACTAAAATCATCTTACAAATTTAAAGATTCAGGTGTATTATCTTCAAATGAACAATATGAAATAGAAATAGAAGTTAACAATAAAGAAGTAGGTATAGGAAGTAATTTCAATACAGCAACAACATTACATAAAGCAGTAAATAATACAATAAAATTAATATTAGGAGGATTACAAAATACAAATTATCCAACAACATATACTGAACAAAATAGTGTTTTAGAAAATTATATGGAAATGTTATGGGGTAAAGAATATCGTAAAAAAAGACGTATTTACCCAAATAATTTTATAGGACCATCATCTTACACATTACAAATGATAAATATAATACCAATAAATGATGATATAATAACACCGAATATTCGTAGAAATTACACAGTAACAGATAAAGCTGATGGCGACCGTAAATTATTATATGTATCTTCAAAAGGAAAATTATTCTTAATAGACACAAATATGAAGGTTCAATTCACAGGTTCAATAACAAACAATAAAGAATTATTCAATACTTTAATAGATGGAGAACATATATTGAATAATAAGAAAAATGATTATATAAATTTGTATGCTGCATTTGACATATATTACTTGAATAAGAAAGATATAAGAAGTTTAAGCTTTACAAAATTAGAAGATGAAGACGGTAGATTGTCAATATTAGTTAATACAATAAGTAATTTAAAACCAATAGGTATAGTTAAGAATGCAATATCACCGTTAAGAATAGAAAACAAAACATTTTACGCAGAAAGTGAAAGTCAAAGCATATTTAATGGGTGTCAAACAATATTAAATAAAATAGAGTCAGGTTTATTTGAATACAACACAGACGGTTTAATATTTACACCGATGCATCTTGGTGTAGGTTCAGATAAAATAGGTAAAACAACTAAACCACAAAAGATGACATGGGAATATTCTTTTAAATGGAAACCACCAGAATTTAACACAATAGATTTCTTAATGACTTTAAAAAAAACACCAGATGGAAATGATTTTATTGGTAACATATTTCAAGATGGAATAAATAATAATGAAACGAATCAAATAGACCAATATAAAACAGCTATACTTCGTGTAGGATTTGATGAAGAAAAACATGGTTATTTGAATCCATGTAAAAATATATTAGAAGATGATTTACCTAGTGTAAAATATAAAGATGATAATGACAATTATAAACCATTACAATTCTTCCCATCAAATCCTAGTGATATTGAAGCAGGTGTGTGTAATATATTATTAAATAAAAATCCAGCAGGAGAACAAATAATGATAACAGAAGAAAATGAAATAATAGAAGATAATATGATAGTTGAATTTAGATATGATTTAGAACGTGAAAAAAATTGGAGATGGGTTCCATTAAGAGTTAGATATGACAAAACAGCTGATTATAGGTCTGGTGGTAAAAATTATGGAAATGCTTATCATGTAGCAAATAGTAATTGGCACATGATTCACAATCCAATATCAAAAGATATGATTTCAACAGGTTTAAACATACCGAATGAATTAGGGGATGATGATGTATATTACAACAAAATTAGTGGTTCAACAAATACAAGAGCATTACGTGATTTTCATAATTTATTTGTAAAAAATAAATTGATTAGTAGTGTATCAAATAAAGATGATATATTAATAGATTTGGCATGTGGTAAAGCAGGAGATTTACCTAAATGGATAAATGCAAATTTAAAATTTGTATTTGGAATAGATGTATCAAGAGATAATATTCATAATAGATTAGATGGTGCTTGTGCAAGATATTTAAATTATAGAAAAAAATTTCATAAATTGCCTAATGTATTATTTGTAAATGGTAATAGCGGTGTTAATATTAGAAATACAGAAGCTTTAATAACAGAAAAAGATAAACAAATTACAAAAGCAGTATTTGGTCAAGGAGAGAAAAGTATTAAAGAATTAGGTAAAGGAGTTTATAAATCATATGGAGTTGGTGAAAATGGATTTAATATTTGTTCTATTCAGTTTGCAATACATTATATGTTTCAAACAAACACTACATTACAAAACTTTATAAGAAATGTTAGTGAAACAACAAAAGTAGGTGGATATTTTATAGGAACCAGTTATGATGGCGATTTAATATTTAATATGTTACAACAAAAAAAAATGGGTGAAAGCGTTTTTGTAATTGAAAATGATAAAAAAATATGGGAAATAACTAAACAATATGATCACGATAGTTTTGACCCAGATATTAGTTCATTGGGATATGCTATTGATGTATATCAAGAATCTATTAACAAAACTTTTAGAGAATACTTGGTAAATTACAGTTATTTAACTAGATTATTAGAAAATTATGGATTTAAACTTTTAACGAATAAAGAAAGCGAAGAATTAAATTTACCTACAAGTACTGGTTTATTCAGTGAATTATTTGATGTTATGAAGGATGAAACAAATAGAAATAAAAACTATATTAATAATTATGGTAGTGCTATTAAAATGACTGCTGGTGAGCGTAAAATTTCATTTTTAAACAGATATTTTGTTTTCAAAAAAATTCGTAATGTTGATACAACATCTGTATTTTTACAGAATACTGATAAGTCTTTAGAAGAAGAACAATTATTAAATAAAGTAAGTAACGAATTACAAAATAATATTGAATCAGAATATAAAAAAAAACCTTCTAGAAAACTCAAAAGAAAACTTAAATTAGTAATGGCTTAATTATTACAAGATTTATTTTTAAATACACATAAATAAGTCACATCATATATATTTAATCATGTGTAATTTTTTACTACCAAACATTTGTATGCAAAACAACATACACATACATTTGTCTATTACTTATAATAATACTGTTCATCCTTATATTAATAAATCACTAAGTACGTATTTAAATAATATTAAATCTGAGATTGAAATTTATTCAAATTCATGGGATAGATATAAAAAATATACTAATCCATATGAATATATACATACTTCTATTGATGGAATTAAACTACCTGTATGTAAACTTAAACCATTATCTAGGTCTTATTTTAAAATGATAGAATTATATCCTATTTGTAACATAAACGATTCTGGTGAAATTAAAACTTTTCATTTTGCAGAAGGACCAGGTGGATTTATTGAAGCATTATGTCATATAAGAAAAAATCACAAAGATATTTATTATGGTATGACTTTACAAGATGATAATGATAAGAATGTACCAGGATGGATTAAAACAAATAATTTTATAAAAAATCATCCGAATGTTATAATTGAATCTGGTAAAGATTATAAAGGTGATATAACTAACGCTGAAAATCTTTTATATTGTTTCAACAAATATAATAATTCAATTGATTTAGTAACAGGTGATGGTGGAGTAGATTTTTCTACTGATTTTAATAATCAAGAAATAGTTGGTCTTAAATTAATTCTATGTCAAATAGCATTTACTATTGCTGTTCAAAAACATAAAGGTTGTTGTATTATTAAATTTTTTGATATATTTACTCGTGCTTCTGTTGAACTATTATACTTATTATCGAATCTTTATCAAGAGGTCATTATAGTTAAACCCAATACAAGTCGTTGCGCTAATTCTGAAAAATATATTATATGCAAGAAGTTTCGTTTATCAAATACTAAATATTTAGTAGAAAAATTTTACACTATTATTAAAAACTTTGATAATGAAAAACATATTGTATCTATTTTAAATATAGATATACCTTATCTATTTATAAGTAAAATCCAAGAATGTAATGCTATTACTGGACAACAACAAATAGAAAACATATCTAATACTATTAATCTTATTGAAAATCAAAATAATAATGATAAAATTAATAATATTAAATATGTAAACATTAATAAATGTACTGTTTGGTGTCAAAAACACAAATTACCTTATAATGTTATATCTGAATTTTAAGTATTATTAATATTAATATTATTATTAATAATATTAATAATATTAATGGAATCTTTAGTTAAAATTGCATCTTTAGTAGCTACAAAAAAATATAATAAAGAAAGATTTGAGACAATTTTAGAACCATTACAAGCTATGATTCAATTAGCACTATTATCTTATTGTCCTATTTATTCTAAATTATCTATTTCAAATAATATTTTAATTCTTCAAATACCTTCATGGAGTCAATCTTTAGTTAGAAAATATAATAATGATTGTCGTGATGATTTATACTTTTTATTTACTATAATAAAAAGATTTCATAAATTTTATCTACAAAATACTAGTACAAATCCATTATACGATATTTTAATTACACATAGTATAAAAGGTATTGATAAACTTATAGAGACTTATCAATCTACAAATGATAATCACAATGCTACGTTAGTCCATACTTTACGAATGTACAAAAATCTTCTAGCAAATCCAAATTTATTATATAATGATTCTGATAATCTAGATATTAAATTAGAAAATGATTCTAATGATTCTAATGATAATATTTTTATAAAAATAGTAGACCTATATAATGATACTCATAAGGACGTATTTAAAAATATATTTCATTTACTTGAAAAATATCCTGAAAATTATGAAATATATATAAAAGCTATTCATACACTTATGAAACCTACTAATAACATGATTAGAAAGTGGATTAATGATAATATTATATTCTAACTTAATTTGTTACTTGTCCAATATTACCTGTTGGTGTTAAAAAACAATTTGTATGATTTCCTGGTAATCTATGTGGTTTACAAACATTTATCTTACTTTTAATAAAATATGGTTGGTTAGGTGTGCCGTTATATTTTCCTGCACTAGCCGCTTCTCTACCAAATGCTGTACTAAATGTGCTACCATTTTTGTTTATTGTATTTAGCTTAAGTCTTAGAAGACGGGAACTACTGGATACAGCTCCTTGTGTTGCGAATTGTCTATTATTAGGTTTGTAAATAGTAGTACCACATGGTAAACAATTATTTAAAGGACTTCTTATTTGTGAACCAGTCGTATTGTTATTACTTGCCCATGCAATCTCTCCATTTTCTGTAAAATATTCTACGCCATGTTGTTTATTACCCGTGAGATTTTGTTGATAAGTTTTTGCACGACTTCTCAAATAAGCACGACTATCTGTATAATAGTTTTTGTTTAATATTGTTGTTGAAGGTTTTATAATATTTGCCTCTGGATTACATGCTACACATACTGTTCCTGTACCTTCACTATTCAAAAATTTAAAATTTGAATTAGAAGGTTCTATTTTTTGATACTGATTTTGTATATTTTCTTTTAAACCTTTAGAATTACTACCATCTATTCCGGTACATATTGCACAATTTTTTCCACCTACATATACGGAACCTCCTGGTATATCGTTGGGAATACCTACTCCTGATTTACCTCTACCACTATAATCTACTGGATTTAATTGTTTTCTCCAATGTTTTATAGGTCTTGCTTTAAAGCTAGTTCCACTTGATACACTACTATATTTATCAATTGGTCGTGACCATGTTGGAACTATACTGTTTGAAGATTCATCTTTCCATGATACATAAGGCTGTATTTGCCAATTATATGTATGTACGGATTTCATTATATATATTAATTATTAAAAAAATAATACGTTATTTTATTATAATGAACAAGATTAATATTGTTTTTATTTTTCTTTTATTTTTATTATTTATACATTTATTAGATTCGTATAGCAATAATATTATTGAAGGTGCTACTAACAGGTTTGAAGTTGTTTTATCAAAAGACCCATTACAAGCTGTACAACAAAAAACTGCTGCAAATTATAATAATATAGAATTTTTAAAAACACAATATGACAAACAAATTGAGGATTTAACTAATGCGGTTCAAGCCAATGCAGATGCTATAAGTGCTATTAACCAACAAGCAAAACAATCTGTGGAATCTGATACTGGAAGAGACCCCACTTCAGATGAACCTATGCCACAAGCTACTGGATTGGATTAAATTAAACATTTTATAATATTTTGTTAAATAATACTTTATTAAATAATACTTTATTAAATAATACTTTATTAAATAATACTTTATTAAATAATATTTTGTTAAATAATACTTTATTAAATAATACTTTATTAAATAATACTTTATTAAATAATACTTTATTAAATAATATTATTAATTTTTATATGAGTAGTTTTTTTGATGAAATTGAGAAAGACTTTAATGGTATGGAAGATAAAATATTAGGACCAACATATCCATATTATAAAAATATAAAATCACCTTCAGAACTTAACATGAGTTCACATGGTTCATTAGGTACTTTAACAAAAGATATAGCCGGTCTTGTTTCTTATGTTAAAGTACTTGTAACAGGTGATTCAGCCGCTAGCAAGACAGGTCGTCCTTTAGGAAATAAATTTTTTTTTACTACTCCCGCCAAATGTGAAGATAGTTCAGGTGAAGAACACGTACGGTCCCTATATGTCAATAATGTTCCAGATGGTAGCATACCATTTATATCAGATTTTATGGGTGAAAATATGAAAGATTTTAAAGGATTAGTTCCAGGTGTTATGAGTGATGTAGGTAAAATAAATCCTTTAAAAATGTTTAAAAGTTTTACTGATGGTCCAAAACCTTTATGTAGAGCTATTACATTGGAAACAATTGATGTAAATAATAATAAAGGTACTGAAACTGCATACGTATCTGATAGTGACATCTCGTCAATGAATGCTTGTTCTTTTATGGATAAAAAAAATCCTATTACATTACAAACTTGTAAAGAAGGTTTCGATACTATGGACCACAGTAGTATAAAACATTACGATGAAATCAATCAGTTATATATAATATCTATTAGTATGTTAGCATTTTACATAATGTTTAAACTACTAAAAAAAAATTAAAAATAAATTTATAATTAAATAATATTTATATCAAATTAATATCATTTAATTGTCTAATGAGAACGTTTTTTTTTACCTTTATTTTTTTTTGTATTACGATGAACTTTTCGGCTTTTTTTTACTACCGAATGTTTGCGTTTTTTTTTGGTTAAGTGTTTTCGTCCTTTTCCACCATGTTTATTACCACCATTAAAACCTAAACTACTTTCAGCGTCACTTAAACCACTTGATAGTTGTCCAGTAATATTACCAGTTACACCACGTATATCGCTTGATACAGTCTCACCTACTTCTCCTACCTTTCTTTTAGCTGTACCAAAAAATGAACCTATAGAATCAAATATTCCACCTCCTTTCATTTTACGTGTTTTTTTTTTCATATGTTTAAATAACATTTATATAATTTATTGTTAGATTTTTTTTTTATTAATTAGAAAGATATTTTTTAATATTTGAAAATTTAAAAATTAATAACGCACTAAAGGCGCCTAATATATGAACGAATATATCAGGTAATATTTTATATATACTTTCATTATTTGCTATAGTTTTAATTATTGATATCATTGGATTAATCGTAATTAATCTATCTTTTTCTGTTAAGTGAATAACCAGTATAATTATAGACAATGATAAAATAATATTTACTACATTTGATGTATATAGAGATATATAAACAAATATTAAAGTTGCTAGATATTCTTTAAATAAATCTTTTTCTTTACTGTTTAACATAGTTTACATAATATTAATAAAAAATTTTGATTTAACCTTTAAAAGTATTTTCAATTGCACCTTTTTTTTTTGGTGCTACTGAACCACCGGATCTTACTCTAGCTAATTTTGAATTTTTATAATTTTTATCAACACCACTGTAAGATAAGTTAGAATTTGTAATCGTAGAACTTTTACCAATAGCATTTATTTTTTTTAAATATATATAATCAGAACCACTATAGTTATTTCTTTGTCCTCCACCGGAATCCTTTATATATACTGCTCTTGCATTTGATAACATACTTCCCTGTGACATTGTAGATGGTTTAAAAGGATTACCTCTTTCAGCATTAGTTATACTATTGTTTAGTATAGTTCTATTAGAAAAAATACTAGACGGTCCGTTAGTTCTATATGTATATTCCATATACATATATATTTATAAAATTATCAATGACGTACGCGATTTAATGCAATAAAAGAGCTATTATCGGCACCACCGTAACTTGAATCATTATAATTTCTATTAATAGCTTGAAGTTTTTTGAATCTCATGTAATCTGAACCATCATAAACATATTTTGGATTGCCTGAATAAGCAGCACCACCATTATTTCTTGTTCCACCGCCGTTAGCATGTAATCGTGATGGACCAATACTATTTACTTGATTTGTTGCTGTAAAATCAGAACTTATTGTTTCGTTTGTGGTTCCATTAGTGTCACCAGCATTATAAGCTGAACGAAAAGGAGTTATAATCGCATTAGTTATAGTTATAGGACTATTTTTTCCTGCAAACGTATGATTACCAAATGCTAGACGTAAAGTATTTCTGTTCATTGCACGATTGTTTCCACCTTCCATACCAGAACCACCATATTGTCCTGCACCTCCGCCTAATAATTTCGGTTGAACACCAGGAATACCTCCACCTAACTTACTTGGAAAAACATCAAGAGTAAAACCAGACATATATATATATTTTAATAATATAAAAAATATATATATATCTCTCCTAAACTTGTTTTTTAAACATTTTTTACCTTTTTAACACTTTTACTTACCATATATAGAGTGAGGATTATTATGTAATATATTATGTAATTATTCTAGGTGCGATATTCATTGTTATTAATTCTTGAAACATTAATTTACATGCATAAGGAATTTCAACATAATCAAAGTCTTTTCTATTATCACACGTTTTACATATATGAATATTCATTTTATTATTAAATGCTGCTATCATACCACAACGTTTACAGACATGTACACTATAAGCATCTGATGCATGATATAATCTTCCTTGATTAAAAGCTGCCGCACCATGAGAACACATACAATCTCTTTCCATCTCTCCATATCTTAGACCACCATCACGAGAACGTCCTTCAGCTGGTTGTCTTGTAAGATTTACCATAGGACCTATACTTCTACTATGTTGTTTATCTACAACCATATGTTTTAATCGTTGATAAAACACTGGTCCTATAAATATTGATGATTCATGTTGTTCACCGGTTAAGCCGTTATATAACAATTCATTTCCTTTAGATTCATAACCTAAGTTATTTAATTTATCGCAAATATCTTCTACTCTTAGATTTCCAAAACTTGTTCCATCACCAAACAATCCCAACTCAAGTAAAACTTTTCCTAATAATGTTTCTTTTAATTGTGCAATTGTCATTCTTGATGGAATTGCATGAGGATTTATAATAATATCTGGACGTACGCCATCTTCCGTAAAAGGCATATCTTCTTCTGGTATTATATTACCTATTGTACCTTTTTGTCCATGACGACTTGACATTTTATCCCCAATTACTGGTTTTCTTACACTTCTTACTCTAACTTTACAAAAGTTATAACCATCACCATTTCTATCAATATAATTTTTATCAATATAACATTCTTCGTTTGTTCTATAAATTCTACTTTGGTCTTCATACTTGGTAACTTTTGTATGGTCATTACGTGCTTCTTTAATTGGTTGAACTTTTGCAATTATAATGTCTCTATTTTCTAATAATGTATTTTCAGGTATAACACCATTACTATTTACTTTACCGTAATTCCCATATTTCATACCTTTTGTTTTTGATGGGTCTGGATTACATCTAATCTCTTCATCTCCATGAATTTTTTTGTCTTCGTCTTTTTCTGTGTGATAAATTGTTGCTTGAAACAATCCACGGTCTATTGACCCTTTATTCATTAAAACAGAGTCTTCTTGATTATAACCCGTATGAGTCATAATTGCTACTATTACTTGAGTTCCAGAAGGTATTTCGTTTAATTGAATCATATTCATAATACGTGTATCTACTAACGGTCTTGTCGGATACGTTAAAACATATGCGGTTTTATCCATACGATTATCAAAGTTTGTTACATACACTCCTATTGCTTGCTTACCCATTGCGCATTGATAAGTATTTCTTGGAGATTGATTGTGTTCAGGAAATGGAATACATGACGCCAATATTCCAAATATGGTACTTGGATGTATCTCGCAATGTGTATATTTATAAATAATTTGTTCTTTTAAATTTAATTTTTCATAATTTACTGCTATCATACTTGTATTTTGTTCTGCTGGGTCTACATATTCAATAAATGATGATTCTTCATGTAAGTGTAATACCATGTCTTCCCATTTTAACGTTTTGTTTTTTAATCTTCTCACATGCTCTTCTGTAATTAGTAATTTATTATTATTCACACGCAATACTGGTCTTATTAATCTTCCAGCATCATTACATATTTTTATTTCTTTATCTTTTACATTAAATACTATTGATGTGTAAATATTTATAATTCCTTTATATTTTTTTTCTTTCACATCTTTAAATAATTCTTCCGCATCTTTTGCTACACCTAACCACACGCCATTTATAAATACTTTTACACCTTTGAATAGTTCTTCGTTTGTTGCATCTTCTAGTTTTATCACATATGGTTCCACATATTCATATAAAGCTGAGCTATTACTAGGTATTGTTATATGTGTCATATAACTTATATTTTTTACCACACCTACTGAACTTCCTTCTGGTGTTTCTGCGCAACACAAAAATCCCCAAGAAGTATTATGCAATTTACGTGGAGGAATTAATTTTCCGCTTTTATCTATTGGAGTATTAATTCTACGTAAATGACTTAATGTTGATATATAAGTTAATCTGTTTAATACTTGAGCTACACCAACCTTATTACTATTTGTATGTTTTATTCCAAAATCACCTGTTGCTAATGCTCTTTTTAAACCATTCTCTATTGTTGTTGATTTTACTATTTTATATATATTTGTCAGATTTATTATGGAATAATAATCTTCTGTTGACCTCCAAGAACCTGAATTTATTTCACGAACTATCTGTTTTTGCATATCTTTAACTACTTTATTGAAATAATTTCTGAATAAATTGTTTAATAATATTCCTGTTAAGTCTATACGTTTATTGTCGTATGCATCTCTGTCATCTATTTTATTTATTCCAAAATAGCATCTTATCAATTTGTTCACCATATATCCAAGAAAATACAATTTTTGAGTATTTGTTTTACAATGTGGAAACAAATCTGTTTCTAATACTTCCATTGTAAATTCTTTTTTTTTCTTTATTCCAGTATCTCTATCCATATTCATTGGTGTGTACATTACATTATTTGTTATATAATTTATTGCATCTTCTTGAGTTAAGATTTTATTTGCTTCTACTATTGAACCTCTCAGAAATAATAAGAAATCTTCGTTTATTTTTTCATTTATGTCTAATATTATGTATGAGCAAATTTCTTTGTCTGATAAAACTCCCATAGCACGAAATAACACAAATAAAGGTATTGTCACTTTCACTCTCGGTATTTGTATTGACATTCCATTACCAAAACCATTATTTTTTGACGATATATATAAAGATATTTGTTTTGGTGATATACATTTAAAATCTGGTACTGATTTTAATTCTGCTACCCATGACCATTTCGTATTTCCTTTTGATATATTGAAACATTGTACCTGATTCTCTGCCGCTCTTTCTTGTCCCAAACACGTTTTTTCTGACCCGTTTATAATAAAGTAACCTCCTGCATCCAGTTTACATTCTCCTGATATTGAGTTATGAATATGTTTATACTGTTCTAAAATGCAAATACATGATTTCAACATTATTGGTAATTTTCCTAGATGAATATTTGGTAGTTTTTTATAAAATGTTTCTTCTAATTCAAGTGATGCACCATTTCTTACTATATATTTTACATTCAGGTCCACTGTCATATTTGATGCATATGTAAAATTACGCAGACGTGCTTCTTGTGGAAACATTATTTTTGTTGCTCCATTATTTTCATGAATCTGAGGACGATGAATACTAAAGTTATCAAAATTTATATACATTTCCAAACGATACTTATCTACTTTTGCTATATAATCTTGTTCAGAACGTACCTGAACTGGATTAAACATACTTATTGTTTTTTGTATTTGATAAGTTACAAAATCATTATAAGATTCTAATTGATGTCTTACCAGTTGTTTTAAATGTTTTCCATCAAAATATGAACCTATTATATTCCATGATACATCATCATTATAAATATTTTTATCGTTGTTTGACATTGATTCCATATTTGATATAATATCGTTTTTCATTTATTTCTTCGTTATTTTCTATTTCAATTTATCTTTAAATGTTTATTAAAACATTTTTAATTTTACATTTACACACATTATTATTATTTTAATTTTACATCTACATAGATAATAATTATTTTTATACAATCTTATGTTGTAAAATATTTACACATTTGTTTACCATTTGTTTCAAAACCTAATTTATTATAAAAGCTACATAAATTATCCTTACAATCTAGTATTACTTTATAACAATCTCGTTTTTTACTATTATTAATTAGTTTTTTTATTATATCGTTAGCTATTCCTTGCTTTCTATAAGATTCGTGAACGACTATATCCTCTATATGTCCTGAATATTTGCAATTTCTTATTAATTTTGGTTCATAAATTATTGTTCCAGAACCTATTAAATAAATTTTATCTTCATCTTTAAAATAACACACTAATATCACTCCTATTTTTAATATTTCTTCTATTTTATTAATAAAATCTTTGTCTGATATATCTTCTATTTTAGTTAGATATGACAATAATTCTATATATTGTTCTTTAATATTTGTTATATCATTATTTATCATAACATTTTTTAATAGGTCATATTCATAATGTACCATTACTATAAATATGTATATTATTTTTAATATCTTATAATTTTCATATATATATAAATATAAATATAAATATAAATATATTTATATTTATATTTATATATATATGAAAATTGTTGATTGTTTTACTTTTTATAATGAATTAGATTTATTAACATATAGATTAAATTTGTTAGATAATATTGTTGATTATTTTATTATTGTAGAATCTACACATACACACGTTGGTAAAGAAAAAACTTTATTTTTTAACGAGAATAAACATTTATTTCAAAAATTTACTAATAAAATTATACATATTATTGTAGATGATTTCCCACATAAATATAATAATGTAAATATTGCTCCGGATAAAGTATGGGAAAATGAACATTTTCAAAGAAATGCTATTTCACGTGGTATAAAATCTGTTAAAGATTTAGCAGATACTGAT
>Ga0129324_10000962_pt1 | contig 19556 bp, 19 predicted proteins | sample CPBDNA_7_FD_96879 | JGI IMG/M metagenome (GOLD analysis project Ga0129324, IMG submission 96879) | Freshwater to marine salinity gradient microbial communities from Chesapeake Bay, USA - CPBay_Spr_15_0.2_DNA | ecosystem: Environmental > Aquatic > Marine > Coastal | place: USA: Chesapeake Bay... | reverse complement strand
GGTCATTGCGGATCGCGGGGCTTGGCTAGTGTGACATTTTTGTCACACGTTTTAATTTAAAAAGTGGCAAAAATGACACAGCAAATCGAGTACGTTAAGGTCGAAAAACTCATCCCATATGCGCGCAATTCTCGCACGCATTCCGATGAACAGGTTGCCCAAATATGCGGTTCAATCAAAGAGTTCGGGTTTACTAACCCGGTTTTGATTGATGGCGAAGGCGTCATAATAGCAGGCCACGGAAGAACGATTGCAGCGCAGCGCCTCAATATGAAAGAGGTTCCCTGCCTGCGGCTTGACTATTTAACTGAGGCTCAGAAAAAAGCGTATGTTATTGCGGACAATAAGTTAGCGCTCAACGCTGGTTGGGATGATGAGATGCTTGCCCTAGAATTAGGTGATCTGAAAGACCTAGATTTTGACCTATCGCTAACCGGCTTTGATGATGATGAGCTTAATAAGCTGCTTGTTGAGGCTGTAAATGAAGGTCTTGTCGATGAGGACGAAGCGCCGCCGCCGCCGGATGAGCCTATCAGCAAGCTAGGGGACATCTGGCAGTTAGGCTCACACCGCGTTATGTGCGGCGACAGCACCAGCATCGATGCTGTAGACAAACTGATGGAGGGGCAAAAGGCTGATATGGTCTTTACCGATCCACCCTATGGTATGAGCTATGGCGGTGGTCGAGCTAGAGGTGATCACGCATTAAACAAAAATGGTGGCGTTTTAATCAAAGCCCACGGCATGATTAAGGGTGATGATCTAGAAGGCGAGAGCCTGATAAACCTAGTGCGTGATGCTATCGGTACTTGTATCGCGTCATCCAAGCAAGGCGCAGCCTATTATATATGCTTCACCTGGCGCACCTATTCAGAGTTTGAGGAAGCGATTGAGCTTGGCGGCGCGTCTGTGGCTAACTGCATCGTCTGGGATAAGAAAAGCATCGGCCTCGGCAACGCCAATTACAGACCGCAGCATGAGTTTATTTTTTATGTTAAGGGCGGCGCGTGGTACGGTGACAGGAGCCAAAGCGATGTCTGGTATATGAGCCGGGGCGCGACTGGCGAATATGTTCATCCGACACAAAAGCCTGTTGAGCTTGTTGAGAGGGCTATTTCTAACAGCAGCAAGCCCGGCGATCTTGTTTTAGACGTTTTTGGTGGCTCTGGATCAACGCTAATAGCCTGCGAAAAGACGAGTCGTCATTGTAGATTAGTTGATCTTGACCCCAAATATGTCGATGTAATGGTAAAACGTTGGCAGGATTACACCGGAAAGCAGGCTATCCACGTTGAATCTGGCAAAGCTTTTTTGGAGATGAGCGATGTCTGATCAGACTTTCCCGCTTGATACCATAGCAAAACTGCTTGATTTAACGCCTCAGCGGGTGACACAATTGGTAAATGAGGGCGTAATCCCACGCAAAGAGCGCGGCAGATACGAGCTTGTGCCGGTTGTTCGCGGTTATATCAAGTACCTCCGGGAGCGCGGCCTGCGTGCAGATGTTAGCGGCGATGACTATAACGCGCACCGCACCAGGCTAACCAAGGTCAAGGCCGACCTGGCTGAAATGGAAAAAGCGCAGATCGAGGAGCAGCTTATACCGGCTGCCGATGTTGAGTCGGCCTGGATGGAAGTTGCTCAAAATATGCGTCAAAAACTGTTAGCTTTTCCACAGCGTGTCGCGCCTGAAGTTTATGCCGCTGAGAAACTGGTTGAGGTCAAGAGCCTTTTAAAAGATCATATTTACGATGCACTGCAAGAGATATCTGATGTCAAAGTCAAAGTTAATAACCCTATCAGGTCATCCGACAGCGGCGAGGATCAGCCAGGAAATCCTGGTAGCGATGCGCCCGCCGCCAAACCTGTCGATTGACGAATGGGCTGATCTTTATCGCCGACTTTCCCCGGAGGCATCTGCTGAGCCGGGTATTTGGTCTACTGATCGCGCCCCATATCAGCGCGGGATGATGCAGGCGATATCTGATCCAACTATTGAGCGAGTGGTTTTCATGACCGGCGCGCAAGTTGGCAAGACTGAGATCATCAATAACGCGGTCGGATATTTTATAGATCAATCACCGTCTCCTATGCTCATTGTCCAACCCACTCTCGAAATGGCAAAGATGTGGTCTAATGATCGCCTCGCGCCTATGCTGCGAGATACCCCTGCGCTAAAAAACAAGGTCAAAGATGCCAGGTCGCGTGATAGCGGAAACACGCTTTATCAGAAATCGTTCCCCGGCGGCTATCTAGCAATCGTTGGCGCTAATAGCGCGGCTGGCTTAGCATCGCGCCCGGTGCGCTGTGTTCTGTTTGATGAGGTTGATCGTTACCCAGCCAGCGCCGGATCAGAGGGTGATCCTGTTAATCTTGGTGTCGCTAGAACCAAAACCTTTACCCATAATCGCAAAATTGTGATGGTTAGCACCCCGACAAACAAAGGCGCATCCAGGATTGAGGCCGCTTTTGAGCAGAGCGATCAGCGATATTACTATGTGCCTTGCCCGGATTGTGGTCACACGCAGACGCTTGAATGGTCAAATGTGCATTGGGAAAAGGATAAACCAGAGACAGCCGAGTATATTTGCGGAGAGTGCGGCTGCGCGTGGGATGACGCTAAGCGTTATCGGGCGGTCAAAAACGGCGAATGGCGTTCATCTGAAAAGTTTAGCGGCACAGCAGGGTTTCACTTGTCCGGCCTTTACTCACCCTGGACGCCTCTGGGGGATATAGCCAAGGACTTTATGAACGCCAAGCAGATGCCTGACACGCTTAGGGTTTTTGTAAATACAACGCTTGCACAGTCCTGGGAGGATGAAGGTGAGCGCGTTGATGACTACGCTGTTGCAGAGCGCGCTGAGTCGTTTGGCGATAAGCTAGACAACCGCATCCTGGTTTTGACGGCTGGTTGTGATACCCAGGACGATCGGATCGAGGTCGAGGTAATGGGAACCGGGCGCGCCGAGGAAAGCTGGAGTGTGGCGTATCATACTCTCTATGGCGATCCCTCAACCCCGCAACTGTGGCAGGATTTGGATAATATCTTATCCAGTAAATATGAAACAGAGGATGGCCGGATTTTGCAAATACGCTCTGCCTGCATTGACTCCGGCGGTCACTATACAAAAGCTGTTTATGACTTTGTGAGGCCGCGTGATGGTCGTCGCATTTTTGCCATAAAAGGTATGGCTGGAGAGGATCGACCTATCGTTAGCAGGCCGACTAGGAATAACATTGGCAAGATTAGATTATTTACTCTGGGTGTTGACAATATTAAATCTTTAATATTTTCTCGGCTTAGGTTACAATCTGAAGGTGCTGGATATTGCCACTTTCCAGATGATCGTCCAGATGAGTATTTTAAGCAACTGGCATCATCTGAGAAAATTGTGACAAAATATCATAAGGGGTTCCCGCGCAGGGAGTTCGTTAAGACCAGGACGCGGAATGAGGCACTTGATTGCCGGGTTTATGCGATAGGGGCGCTTGCCATTTTGAATTTGAACCTAGATAGCCTGGCAGATCGTGCTGCACGACAAGTTAAAGAGGCCAGAGGTGAAGCGCCTCAGAACAAACAGCCCCGCCGCCAAATGGCAGCGCGAAACAACTTTATTGATGGGTGGCGCTAATGGCTAATCTATTTGATACCGCAAACGCGCCAACACTTGAGCCTGATCAAATCGTTGTTGGCGATCGCGTCACCTGGCGCAAAAAGAATCTAGGCCAAGACTATCCATCATCAACATACACCGTACTTTACATGAGCCGCGTCTCTCAGGCTGGCGGCACGCATGAGTTTAGCGTTAGCGGGGTGCCTGATGGTGATGATTATCTTTTTACAATTACGAGTGTAGATAGCGCCGCCTTTGACTTAGGCCATCATCACTGGCAGCTTGAAATTACGCGCACCAGCGATAGCGAGCGCATCGTTATTCAGACTGGCTCTTGGGACATTATTACTGACCTAGATAACAACGTTGATCCGCGCACGCACGCCGAGATTATGGTTGATAAAATTGAGACGGTTCTGCAAGGTCGGGCTGATGCTGATGTTCTGTCTTACTCAATAAATGGTCGGTCGCTCTCTAAGATGCAGCCGTCTGAGCTAGTCGAGTGGCGTGATTACTACCGGCGCGAGGTGGTCTTGCAGCACAAAAAAGATCACGTTAAAAATGGTCGTTCGCACGGCGGCACTATTAAAGTGAGGTTTTAACGATGGGGCTTTTTGACTTTTTAAAGAGGGATCAAAAGCCCACTAAAATGGGCAAACGATCATATGCGGCGGCTAGATCGGGACGTTTATTTGGTGATTTTGTACAATCAAGCAACTCTGCTGACAGTGAGTTGCGCTTTACGCTAGAGGTTATGCGTAATCGCAGTCGTGAGCTTGTGCGAGATAATGAATATGCCCGGCGATATATTAACCTTTTAAAGACGAATGTTGTGGGTGACACTGGTTTCCAGCTTCAAGTAAAAGCCAGGAACGATGATGGAAAGCTAGACTCCGCAGGAAATACGATCATCGAGAATGCTTGGAAAACCTGGGGACGGCTTGGTCATCCTACAGCAGATGGCAGGATGTCTTGGTTCGACTGCCAGCGCCTAGTGATCGAAGCGTTAGCGCGTGATGGCGAGGTTTTTATTAAAAAACTAAAAGGATCAAAATACAGAGATGGTTTCGCGCTTCAGTTTATTGAGGCCGATCTTATTGATGATAAGAAAAACGAAACCTTGAGTAATGGCAACCAAATTAGAATGGGCATTGAGATGGATAAAGCTCATCGCCCGATTGCTTATTACGTCTTGACCTCGCATCCCGGCGATAGATACTACAACATCGCTCAAAGCCGGAAGCATATCCGAGTCCCGGCGGAAGAAATTATCCATATTTATATGCCAAGCAGAACTCATCAGACACGCGGTGAGCCATTTATGGTTTCAGCTATGTCTGCTCTCAAGCACCTTGGCGCTTATCGTGAGGCTGAGGTTATCGCAGCGCGTATCGGCGCGTCTAAAATGGGCATCATTACAACCCCAGGCGGCGATGATTTCGTCGGCGATGGGTATGAAAATGACTTCCAGCCAACGATTACAGCATCGCCAGGCGAGTTCTTCCAGCTTAGCCCTGGGATGGATTTAAAGACATTTGATCCTAACAACCCCAACACAGGATATGCAGAGTTTGAATCAGCTATGTTGCGCGGTGTTGCGTCCGGCTTGAATGTTAGTTATGCAAGCCTGTCAAACGACTTATCATCCGTAAACTATAGCAGCATCCGCCAGGGCGCACTTGATGAGCGTGATGGGTATCGGTCACTGCATATGTTTATGATCCAGCACTTTATTGAGCCGGTCTTTAGGGAGTGGCTGAGTTCTGCTATGGATTTCGGCGGCATCCCTATCCCATCCTCTAAATATGGAAAGTTTATCGATAACGCTAACTTTAGAGGTCGCGGCTGGAACTGGGTTGATCCGATGAGAGAAATCCAAGCCTCTGTTGTTGGGTTACAAAACGGAATTTTGTCAATGCAAGATGTGGCCTCAAATTATGGCCGCGATGTTGAAGAGACATTCAATCAGATTGCGCGTGACAAGGAGATGGCTGAGCAGCTTGGCCTCAAGCTGGCATTTGAGCCGTTTGGCGGTGGTCTGACATCGTTTGGCCCAGCTAAGATGGCTGCGCCAGTTCCGGGATCAGAGGACGATGACGATGGCGACGTATAAAGGCCAAGAGATAGATCTAAAGCCAACTGAGACTATGGCTAAGGAAGCGCAGCGCGGCCTTGATTGGCGCGCAGAGTATGGCAGAGGCGGCACTGAGGTAGGTGTTGCCAGGGCGCGGCAACTAGTCAATCGTCAAGAATTATCGCCAGAAACTGTGCGCCGTATGGTTAGCTACTTTGCCCGGCATGAGGTAGATAAGCAAGGCGAAGGATTCACCCCGGATGAGGATGGTTATCCATCCGCAGGCCGGATCGCCTGGGCGTTATGGGGAGGAGATTCAGCCAAAGCCTGGGCAGAGGAAAAAGATCGGATAATGGATAGGCTTGATGATGAAGATCGCGCCGCCCCGGACGCGCTTAGCGTTGGTGATTTTGTAAGCTGGAACAACCCTGGCGGTCGAGCCAGAGGCGAAATAGAGCGAATTGAGCGCGATGGTTCAATAAACGTGCCAAATAGTGATTTCACGATAACAGGAACAGAGGATGATCCGGCTGCTCTGATTAGGTTATACAGAATGGGCGAGGATGATTATGAGGCAACCGATACGCTGGTTGCCCATAAGTTTAGCACATTAACAAAAATCAACGATCTCCGGGGCTGGCATGAGGCACGCCCTTACCCTAATGAACACGCAGCGCGCATAAATGATCCTGCAAAATATGATGAATTTAGACGCGAGGCTGATGCGGGGGGCGCTGGAATTGATTTTATCTATGGGATCGTGGATAATACATCAGAAATTCAATCTATTCGTTTCGATGCCGACCGGCACACCGAAGCGGAGGCACGCGAATGGTTAGCGGAGCATGATTTTGAGCCGGTCAAGTTTGAGCCTGCTATTAGCGAGAGAGGTGATGAAATGGAAGAGCGTCATATTATAGATGTTCAAGAAACTGATGAGGCTTATGTCATCACTTTTGCAAAGCCGCATCAGGAGATGGAAGAAAGCGCCGGTCATGAGGATATGGAAGAACGTCCATATCATGACAAAGAAGAGGAGCGCATTGAGCGCGCCGATCTTTTGCAGCGCGCTATCGGTATGGGTGACCGTGCTATTGATGAAGAATCCCGCACCGTTATGGTTGGTGTCTCCTCTGAGGAGCCAGTCAAACGTTCATTCGGGATGGAGGTTATTGACCATAGCCGTGAGAGCATGAATCTGGATTTTTTAAATTCAGGTCGCGCACCGCTTTTATTGGATCATGATATGGAGCGCCAAGTGGGCGTTATAGAATCTGTTGAATTGGATGAGGAGGCTCGCCGTCTGCGAGCCAAAGTTCGCTTTGGAAAAGGCCAACTCGCCTCAGAAGTATTCAGCGATGTGGTGGATGGTATCCGCCAAAACATAAGCGTGGGCTATAGAGTAGATGGCCGCGTGAAGCGTGAGAGCGATGATGAAGAGATTTATCGCGTTAGCACAACACCTATGGAAATAAGCATCGTTTCTATCCCGGCAGACCAGTCAAGTCTTGTCGGCGTTGGTCGGTCTAGTTCCGAAACTTTATACGCAACCCCTAAGATCGAGGAAAGGAAAGACGCTATGTCTGAAATTGATCTTGATGCGGTAAGGCAGGAAGCCGCCAAAGCCGCACAAAAAAATGCCAAGGAGATTATGACCTTGGCGCGCAAGCATAACAAAGCTGATATGGGCGAAGAGGCCATCGGCAAAGGAATTTCGATTGATGAGTTCCGTGGTAGCCTTTTGGATGCCATCGAAAATCAACCTCTTGAGACTCCTGCTCATATTGTTGATATGCCTGCCAAAGAGAAGCGTGACTATTCGCTTGGAAAAATGATTCGCGCACAGCTAACTCATGACTGGTCAGATGCCGGTTTTGAGCGTGAAATGCACGATGAAATCACTAGCCGCACCGGCAAGCAAACAGAGGGCTTTTATGTTCCTGATTTTGCGTTTCGTGCTGGGCCAATGTCAACAGCAGCCACAGGTGCTGTAGGTAATGAGAATGTCGTTGATAACTTTATCCCGACAATTCATCGCGGCGATATGTTCATTGAGGCACTCCGGGCAAAGCAAGTAATGGCTGCCCTCGGCGTTACCTTTATCGGCGGTCTAACAAATCGCATCAAGATGCCAAAGTTCTCAACTGGCGCATCTGCTGGATTTGTTGAGGAGCTAGGTGCTGTTGCAGACCAGTCACAGACTGATGCAGGAGTTACTCTCCAGCCCCGCACAATGGGCGCATATGTGGACATCGGTCGATTGGCATTAAAAGAGTCAATTCCAGCATTGGATCAAGTTGTCCAAGATGACTTGCTGCGCGCTCTTGCCGATAAACTTGAGTCTGTAGCAATCAGCGGAACAGGCGCATCTGGACAGCCAACAGGCATCCTGAATGACGGAAATGTTGGAAACGTAGACATCTCCGCCGGTACAGATGTGGCTGCTTTGACCTGGGCTGACTTGACCGATCTGGTTAAGACAGTTGAGGATGCTAATGGCATCATCAATCAGAACGCTCTTGGCTGGCTGTCAAATCCAAAGGTGAAGGCAAAGATGGCCAACACTGTTAAGGTTGCATCAACAGACAGCATCATGCTTTTGAACGATCCTTGGAACAGCATCTATGGATACCGCGCTGAATTTACCAGCAACGTACCATCAACACTTGATCCAGGCGATGGTGGAGCAGACGCATCTGCACTCATCTTCGGCGACTTTAGCCAGTTGATGGTTGGCCTATTCGGTGCGCCATCAATTTTGGTTGATGAGACAACCGGCGGTCTGGCTGGAACAGTGAGAATCATTGTTCACCAGGACGTTGATGTAGCGCTACGCAACGCTGCATCTTTCGCAATCACCGATGAGGTATCAACTGCCTAATCTTAATGGGGCGGCTTTCGGGTCGCCCCATCCATCCACTTGTGAGGATTTAAAATGAGAATCAAAGTTATTGAAAAATGTTACACCGGCACTCAAGGGAATATGTTTGCGGGTGAGGAGCATGATCTTGATGATCGGATTGCTGAAAAGCTAATCCAGCGTGGCTATGTCGAGGCTGTTACTGCTAAAAAAGCGCCAAAGGCAAAAAAGAAATTATTTGATCGCGCAGTCGATGCTGATGATATCGTAACGCCAGAGGATGATTAATGGCTGTTGAGACCGCAGATGATCGGGCTGTTTTCGTCAATGTCGATGATTTTGGCGTTGCAGCGACCTATACGCCATCCGGCGGTGCGGCCTCAACAATTAATGGAATCTTTGATAATGATTTTATCGAGGCTGATGCGGGTGGTGGTGTGACCTTTGCTTTGCAGCAGCCTAGGTTCCACTGTCGGACAGCAGACGTTTCTGCTGCGGCTGAGGGCGATGCTCTGGTTGTGAGTGGCGTTAATTACACAATCAGGGTTGTCCAGGACGATGGCACAGGGATGACTATGCTAGTGCTAGAAAGAAACTAAATGGCACACGTCAGAAAACAAATAAGGGATGCTGTAATTACTGCGGTCACAGGATTAACGACCACAGGATCGAATGTATTTCGCAGTCGTATTTATCCGCTTGAGCAGAGTAAGTTGCCAGGGCTTTGTGTTTTTACAAGGTCAGAGAATGTGGAGTTTGATACACTGACCATCTCGCGCTCAGTGAGCCGAGTTCTGGATGTAATTATTGAGGGGTATGTGTCAGCGACTAGCAACTATGACGACACCCTGGATCAGATTGCTGTAGAGGTCGAGGAGGCCTTAGCAGCAGACGTGACGCTTGGAGGCCTGGCTAAAGATACTCAGGTCACAGCGTTTGAAGCGGATTTCAGCGGCGATGGTGAACAGCCTGTCGCTGTTGGCCGTTTTACCGTGACTGTGCAATATCGCACAGCCGAAAATGATGTTGAAACAGCCGTTTAAGAGGAGATCAAAATGGCGACATTCAAAGGCAATGATGGCACGGTAAAATCCGGCTCAAATGCCATCGCAGAAATAATCTCTTTCACTGTCGATCAGACCGCCGACACGATTGAGGACACTACTATGGGCGATGCCTCCAAAACCTACCAGGCTAGCTTTACAGACGCGACAGCTACTGTTGAGACCTATTTCGATGATACAGATACCACAGGCCAAGGTACATTCACCCCTGGCTCTAGCGTGACCTGTAATTTCCAAATGGAAGGCGACACAACTGGTGATCATCTGCTCAGCGGAACAGGCATCATCACCGGACGATCAATCGGATCATCTGCTGATGGTATGGTCACAGCAACTTACAGCATCCAGATCTCTGGCGGCTTGACTGAGGGTACGGTTCCCTAATGTCACTCGGTAAGCAAATTGCTGAGCGCAGAAGCAAACAGCGTCGCGTCATCGAAACTCCCACTCATTGGGGTGAGGATGATGCGCCGTTGTTTATTTACTGCACCCCAATTACCGCTGGGGAAATCAATAAGATTCAGCGCAAACATAAGAATTTTCTGAATGAGATGACGGTTGATGGAATGGTTGACCTGATTATCATGAAGGCTCAGGATGAAGGTGGTAACAGGCTTTTTACGCTAGAGGATAAAGTTTATCTAATGGCTGAGGATGCACCAGTGATAGCTGATATTGCTGGCAAGATGTTTGGCGAACATGATAGCATCGAGGAAGCTGAAAAAAACTAAGGGGCGATCCGCTGCGGTTTAACGTTATGGCCTTGGCGGATCGGTTACACAAAACTCAGGCAGAGATCGAAGATTTAACCCTGGACGAAATCAACGAGTGGTTCGCTTACTTTAAGGTGTTAGAAGATGGCCGTGGCTCCAATTAAAATCCCTATTACCGCCGTTGATAAAACCAAGGCTGCATTTAGTTCCGTTGCCAGCCGACTTAATATGGTGCGGAAATCTCTGCTAAACTTCAAGACTGGCCTCATCAGCGTAGCTGGTGCGGCTGGCTTTGGGTTCTTAATCAAATCATCTATGCAGAGCATCGACACGCTAGGTAAAACAGCGCAAAAGCTGGGCGTCACAACTCAAGCTCTCCAGAAACTACGATATGCGTCTGAACTGGCTGGTGTTGAGACCAGGACTGTTGATATGGCTGTGCAGCGTTTCACGCGCCGCTTGGCTGAGGCAGCAAAAGATACAGGGGAAGCAAAAGACGCTCTCAAGGAATTAGGCATCAACGCTAAAGAGTTTCAGCGTCTACCATTAGACAAGCAGATGATTGGCCTCGCTGATGCCTTTGCTAAGGTTGCAGATGAAGGCCAGCAAGTCCGCCTATCTTTCAAACTGTTTGATAGTGAAGGCGTGGCGTTACTTAACACCCTAAAAGGCGGCGGCGCCGCATTGAGAGGGATGTTTGTTGAGGCTGAAAAACTTGGTTTCATACTATCGACAAGCGCAGTGAGAGGTGTCGAGGACGCTAATGATCAATTTACAAGGCTGATGAGTGTATTCAAAGGTGTCACGGATACCATCATTTCAGCTATGGCTCCGGCTCTTGGAGAGCTTGCCAAGATTGTGACAGAGACGGTTGTTGGCAAACTGAAACAGGCTAATGACAGCACTGAGCAGTTTGGTAGAAATATGGCTACTGCGATAATCCTGTCTGCTAAATCAGCGACTAATGCGTTTATCACATTTGTTAATAACGTCATCGAACAGATAAACAAGCTGCGCCAAATAGCTTTTGACCTGGAGAATGCCTTTAGCTTTAAAGCTACAAGAAAAGCATTCTCAGAAACCTTTGATGCGTTCCAAAGAAAAATAGAGCGTTTTGATAAAGCCGCTAAAGAGTTAAGTGGTAATTATTCAAGAGGCATGAATGATATCAAAAAGGCTCTTGATCCATTAAAGGATTCTCAAAACCAAACATCAGAGGCTTTTAAGAAAGCGAGAGAAGAATTAGCTAAGATTGCGGCAGCTAATATATCCACGAGGGCGGCTGTTGATCAACTTGATCGATCACTCGAAAAACTAGAAGGCCAAGCATCAAATTTGGGCAAAGAGTTTGTGCCTTTTAAAAAGGTTCTTGGCGACTTTAATCCAATATTTGATCGTCTTTTGGGTTCGCTAAAGAATACAAATGAAGAGTTTGAAAAGGGGCCACCAAAGGTTGCTATTTATAATGAGCAGCTAGGCAAGCTCGCCGAGGAGGCGGCTAACATCCAGAAGAACCTGGAAAGCGCAGCAGTCAAGGGCGTTAAATCTCTTGAGGATGCTCTTGTGGATTTGGCTATGGGAACGACCTCAGCAAAAGACGCTTTCAAGTCTATGGCTCGGTCGATCATCTCTGATCTTATACGGATCAACATCCAGCGCAGCATTACTGCGCCACTGGCTAAAAAGCTAAGCGGGATTGACCTTTTGGGTGCGATCGGGCTTGGATCCAGTGGCGGCTCTCCAGGGCTAACTCCTGCAAGTATGGTTAATGCTGTGCCGCCAGGAATGGCAAGTGGTGGGCCTGTGAAAGCTGGACGTCCTTATATAATTGGAGAAAAAGGCCCAGAGCTTATGGTTCCTGGATCTAATGGGACAATAATACCAAATAACAAACTTGGCGGCGGTGGCAGTGTAGTGGTCAATCAGACCATCAACCTATCGGCTGGCGTATCGCAAACAGTACGCGCAGAGGTGATGGGTATGCTGCCGCAAATCCAGGAAGCATCAAAGGCCGCTGTCCTAGACGCAAGGCGGCGTGGCGGTTCATTCGCTGGCGCATTTGGGGCGTAGTTATGGCTGAAACTTATCCACTAGCATTTCCAACGCAAACAGGGGTGGCGCGGGTTGAGATTACCGCAACTGATGTTGTTTCGATTAGTGAAAGCCCGTTCACACTGGCGCAGCAAGTTGTGCGGCACGCTGGCGCACGTTGGTCAGCAACAATTAGCATCCCGCCCGTAAAGCGTTCTGACAGCGAATATTGGAACAGTTTTTTGCTGCGATTGCGCGGTCAGTTTGGCACGTTCTTGCTGGGCGATCCTAATGCAGCAACGCCACGCGGATCAGCGGCATCTGCGGCTGGCACGCCGGTTGTTAATGGCGCAAGTCAAACTGGTAACGAATTAAACATCGATGGTTTACCGGCATCTGCGGTTGGATATTTGCTTGCTGGTGATTATGTCCAGCTTGGCAGCGCAGCATCGGCGCGTCTTTATAAAGTGCTTGAAGATGTAAACAGCAATAGCAGCGGTGAAGCCACGTTAAACTTGTGGCCTGATCTGCGTTCATCACCGGCAGACGGTGCAACGGTTACTGTGACCGGCGCAAAAGGTTTGTTTAGGTTGGCAAGCAATGACACAACTTGGACAATCAACACTGCCGGTTTTTATTCAATTAGTTTTGCAGCGGTTGAAGCACTATGACCCGCGGCGGTGTTCCATCCGAATTTTCAACCGGTAGTTTTACCGGTTTTTTGGCGGCTGAATTGCTTTTTGACAGCGGTGCGCTGCGCCTTTGGAACGGTTACGGCGATTTAATAATTGGCAGTGACACTTATACCGGTGGCGGTGCGTTAATCAATGTTTCGGCTATTGAGGAAACCGCTGAAATCGGCGCGAAAGGCGCATCAATGATGCTGACTGGCGTATCTTCAAGCATTTTATCAACCGCATTATCTGAAAATTACCAGTATCGGGTCGCCAACATATATGTCGGGGCAATCACAAGCGGCACAGTTAGCAGCTATAAAGTTTTTTCTGGTCGAATGGATGTGATGACAGTGACCGAAGATGGCGGTTCTTGTACCGTTGCAATGACAGCCGAAAGCCGATTGATTGATTTGGAACGGCCACGATTGCGTCGCTGGACAAGTGAAGATCAAAAAGGGCTAGATGCAAATGATAAGGGGTTTGAGTTTATCAATTCATTGCAAGAGGCATCTATCAAATGGGGCGGCTAGTTGATTGGCCGTCACGCTTGAACGATCATATCGAAGAATGGCGGCATAAAAAGTTTGAATGGGGCAAAGCAGATTGCGCCTTGTTTTGTTTATATGCTGAAAAAGCTATATGTGGATCGTCACGCTTTGATGATTTTATCGGCAAATATCGCTCCGCAGCGGGTTCAGCTAAAGCATTGCTAAAGATAGGCGCGGGTGATCTTGCAGCCAGTGTCGGGGCTAGGTTGGCCGAAATAGAGCCATATAAAGCGCAGCGGGGCGATGTTGCACTGATAGACACGCCACTAGGCGATGCGCTATCATTGGTTGTCGGTGATAAGGTCGCTGCGATGGGCAAAGATGGTTTAGTTTTTCTGCCGTTGAGTGCGGCAAAGCAAGCGTGGAAGGTGTGATATGCCACAGGCCATAATTCCAGCAATAGTTGCGACAGCGGCAACAAGTGCGGGTGCTTATATTGCTGGCACAGCTATCACTGCAACCTATCTTGCCGGAACATTTGCAGTCAATCTTGCGCTGACCGCTGCGTCACAAGCCCTTGCGCCAAAGCCTAAACAGCCAAACATCGGCGGTGGCGGCAATGGTGGCATCGACCAATCTAAAACAATCACATCCAGATCATCAAACGCAACTCGCAAATTAATTTATGGGCAAACCCGCGTTGGCGGCACGTTTGCTTTTATTGAAGCAAGTGACAACGATCAATATTTGCATTTGGTTATTGTGGTCGCGGCGCACGAACTAGAGCAATTCACAACAGTATATTTCAATGATGAAGCGTTGACGCTTACCGGCAACAGCGTAACAAGCCCATCTAAATATAATGGGCTGGCTGATATTTATCCTGTGACCATCGGAAACGCTGGAAACATTCCGGCACCACTGCTTGCTTTATCTAACTGGACAAGCAATCACAAGCTAACAGATCAAGGTTATATTTATGCGCGTCTTGAGTTTGATCCAGATGCGTTTGAACAAGGCTTGCCAAACATCAGCGCAATCGTCAAAGGCCGGAAGATATACGACCCGCGCACCACAACAACGGTTTGGAGTGACAACCCAGCTTTGGTCATTCGCGATTATTTGACAGATACAGTTTATGGCCTTGGCGCATCCGCATCGGAAATAAATGACACCAGCTTTATTGCAGCGGCAAATGTTTGCGAAGAAAGCGTGACGTTATCTGGCGGCGGTTCACAAGACCGGTATACGTTTAATGGCGTTGTTGACACGCAAAACACGCCGCGCAGCAATCTTGAGCAAATGCTAACTGCTTTAAACGGTTCGCTCTATTACAGCAACGGTCAGTGGTCATTGCGTGCTGGCGCATATGTAACGCCAACAGTGACACTTGATGAAGATGATCTTGCGTCTGGGTTGAGCGTCACAACGGCAAATTCGGCGCGTGACAGCTTCAACGCTATCAAGGGGCAGTTTATTAGCCCAGCCAGCGACTATCAAGCCACAGACTATCCTGCGATCACTAGCAGCACGTTTGAAACCGAAGATAACAACGAGCGCAGATATCTAAACCTTGATCTGCCGTTTACCGATAACGCCGCACGCGCACAGCGAATTGCAAAGCAAATCCTGTTCAAGAACCGGCAAGAAATTAGCTTGCGTGCAAAATTCAAAATGAGTGCGTTCCAATTTGAAGTTGGCGACACTGTGATGATTACAAATGCACGACTTGGTTTTTCGCAAAAAGTGTTTGAAATTGTAAGCTGGAAACTAAATTTTGATGCAGACGAAGTAAATGTTGAATGTATTTTAAATGAAACAAACAGTGCGGTTTATGATTGGAGTGCCGAAGAAACAGCTTTTGCACAAGATAATACAAATTTGCCTGATCCATTTACTGTGCCAGCGCCAAGTGTAACACCATCTGACGTTTTAGAATTGTTCAATCAACAGGCTATTTCGGTGCTAATTGTTGACGTTTCTAGCAACAGCGTTTATGCGCGGCAATTTGAGGTGCAAGCAAAACTGTCGACCGATACCGTTTATAAATCGTTAGGCATTGCGTCCGGCAGTCGTTTCACTTTGGTCAATGTGCAAGCTGGCGGCACTTACAACGTGCGGGCAAGGTCTATAAATTCATTCGGGGTCAAATCAGCATTTACAACTGTGAATCACACCATCCTAGGTCAAGCATCTGCCGCGCAAGACGTTACAAATTTTAGTGTTAATATCATTGGCGGCAACGCAGATTTAAGCTGGACAGCTTCCACTGATGAAGATTTGTCACATTATGTGGTTCGGCACTCACCATTGACGGTTGGCGCAACATTTAACAACGCGCAAAGTTTTGTTAAAAAAGTGCCACGGCCGACAAACACAGTCGTCACACCAGCCAAAACCGGCACATATTTTGTTACAGCCGTTAATAAATTTGGCATTCAAAGTGCAAACGCTGCAAGCAGCATTGCTTTGATTGATGAAGTTGGTGACTTGAATTTATCTAACAGTGTTTCAGAACACACAGCTTTCGCTGGCAGCAAGACTGATTGCGTTCTGGTTGAAGGCACATTGCGACTAGATACGTCTGTTCTTTTTGATAGTGTGGCTGGATTTTTTGATAGTGCCACAGGCTTGTTTGGTGGTGGGTCGGGTTTTCTTGCATCGACCGGCACATATGATTTTGCAAATTATGTTGATATGGGCAAAGTTAATACGGCTCAAGTCAGCACAACAATAAAATTCACACAGTTTTCGCAGCACGCCGGAACGCCAGCGGCGGGTGCAACTGACGTTGATATGTTTGTAAGCACCACCCAAGATGATCCGGCTGGCAGTCCAACTTGGACAGATTATAGGCAGTTTGTGGTTGGTGTTTACAGCGCAAGGGCGTTTAGATTTAGGGCTGTTTTAACAACAACAGACAGCCAAGAAACCCCTGCAATAACTGAGTTGACCGCAGAAGTTAAACTGCCAACCAGAACACAAAGCGCAAATGATATTCAAAGCGGCGCGGGATCAAAAGCGGTGACATTTGCTTCTGCATTCCAAAATCTTGGCGCGGTGTCAATTTCTGTCGGGGATATGCAATCCGGTGACTATTATGCTATAACTAACAAATCGGCAACCGGCTTTACCATTACGTTTTACAATAGCAGCAACGCAGCGGTTGATCGGTTATTCGATTACGTTGCAACGGGGTTCTAAATGGCACAGCACGATTTTAATATTGCAAACCAAACTTTTCCAGCAACGCGCATTGATTTGAATAATGCGTTGGCAGCGATTGTCAGCAATTCAAGCGGTGCGACAGCCCCTTCAACCACTTATGCCTATCAGTTTTGGTATGACACAAACACAGATACTCTAAAGATTAGAAACACTGACAACGATGCTTGGATTTCGCTTTTTGTTTTAAATCAAACCACTGACACAATTACCAGTGTCGATGGCCGCGATATTGCCGTTGATGGCAGCAAATTGGATGGGATTGAGGCCGGTGCCACTGCCGATCAAACTGCCGCAGAAATCCGCGCATTGGTTGAGGCCGCAACAGACAGCAACGTGTTCACTGATGCTGATCACACCAAATTGAATGGCATAGAAACCGCAGCAACCGCAGACCAAACAGCCAGCGAAATACTAACTGCCATCAAAACTGTCGATGGTGCTGCGTCTGGTCTTGATGCTGACTTGCTGGATGGTCAGCAAGGCTCTTATTACACAAATTACGCAGACACAGCGGTTGCAAACCTTGTTGATAGCGCGCCAGCGGCACTTGACACTTTAAACGAATTGGCCGCTGCGCTCGGTGATGATGCTAATTTTAGCACTACTGTTAACAATTCGATCGCCACTAAACTGCCGCTCGCTGGTGGCACAATGACTGGTAATATTAGTTTTGCAGCCGGTCAAACTTTTGATGGCAGGGATGTGTCAGCGGACGGTAGCAAGCTAGATGGCATAGAGGCTGGAGCTACGGCAGATCAGACTGGCGCAGAAATTAAAGCAGCTTATGAAGCTGAAGCAAATGCTTTTACAGATGCACAGTTTACCAAACTGGCCGGAATTGAAACGTCTGCGACTGCAGATCAGACCGATGCTGAGATTAGGGCGGCTGTTGAGGCAGCCACAGACAGCAACGTGTTTACAGATGCAGACCATACAAAGCTAGACGGCATAGCCACAGGCGCAAATAACTATGTACATCCAAATCATACCGGCGAAGTCACATCAACCGCCGATGGCGCAACGGTTATTGCTGATAATGTTGTTGATGAAGCTAATCTAAAAGTCTCTAATGCACCAACCAACGGTTACTTTTTATCAGCGCAATCCGGCAATACTGGTGGATTAACTTGGGCTGCGGCTAGTAGTGAAATCCAACAAACAGAAATTGTTGGAACTATATCCAGCGGCACGTTAGACCTTTCCACCGGCAACGTATTTTCTGACGCACCATCTGCTAACGCCACTTATGTCTTTAACAACCCACCATCAAGCGGCACTGCCTATGGCTTTACGCTTAAGGTAACGCCATCCGGTACATATACTGTGACTTGGCCTGCGTCTGTGGATTGGGCTGGTGGCACTGCGCCGACTGCACCAGCAAGCGGTGAAACAGATGTGTTTACGTTTTACACTCAGGACGGTGGTACAACCTATTACGGCTTCCAAGCCGGGGATGCAATGGCGTGAGTATATCAAGGCTAATACAAATGGGTACGGCTGGCGTGTCTGCTGGTGGCGGTGGGGTCGTGTGGAATGACCCTGACCTTGCCAATGCGAGCTATGATAGTGTTAGTTTTAGTCCAGCTGGTAACATATCGGATATTTATTTTAAGCCTGACGGTTTAAATCTTTTCACCAATAACAATTTTGGAAATGATATAAATAATTACAGTCTTTCAACCGCTTGGGATTTATCGACTGCTTCTTTTAGCAGTTCTCTAACAGTCACCGACCCTATCAGTCTAACTTTTAAGCCAGATGGAACCAAACTATATTATATAAATAATACCAACGATAGTATTTACCAAATTAGTCTTTCAACCGCTTGGGATTTGTCTAGCGCAGGAACTGCGGTGCTTGGTGAGCCAGTCGTGGGAACTATAGTTAGGGGTGTTCTTTTTAGCTCAGATGGTACAAAAATGTATGCCTCTGATTTCGCTGGCAAGCAAATTGAACAGTTTAACTTGTCAACTGCTTGGGATATTTCCAGCCCTTCTGCAAGTAGCACTCCTACGTCAACTTTTAGCACTTCAAGCGAAGCAACAAACCCTTTTCTTTATGGTTTTAATCCAGATGGTACAAAAATGTGGGTTACTGACAATTTCACTGATGCCATTTATGAATACAGTCTGTCTACCGCTTGGAGTATTTCGAGTGCTTCTTATTCAAACATTAGTTTTGATTTATCTTCTCAAGATAGTGTTCCATTGGGAGGTACATTTAAAAATGATGGTTCAAAAATGTATGTTGTCGGTGGCACAAATGACGATATTTTTCAATACTCAACATAAGGAGCAATTATGCTTTTAGTTAAAACAGCAAGCGGAGGGGTAGAGCAATTTCCTTACACGCTCGGAGACCTACGCCGTGATAATCCGCAGACCAGCTTTCCTAAACAAATTGGCGATGCAATCTTAGCCAGCTATGGCATATATCACGTTATGCCGAACGCAGAGCCGGACTATGACCCGCTGGTGCAGACGCTGGTTCGTGATGCCCAGCCACAAAAAGAAACACGCATACGTCAAGCAGAGGATGAAGAACCTGCCGATGTCGGTGTTGGAGCTTGGTATGAAACAGGACGTTGGGTTATTGGCTACACTGTATCAAACAAGCCACAAGCTGATGCTGAAGCAGCGGTGCGTAACCAGCGTGACAGATTGCTAGCTGAAACAGACTGGATGGCTTTGAGTGATGTTACTATGTCTGATACAATGACCGCATACCGCCAAGCCCTGCGTGACATACCAGCGCAAGCTGGCTTTCCTTCAAGCGTGACTTGGCCGACAAAGCCGGAGTAGGGTGAT
>Ga0129324_10000961_pt1 | contig 19557 bp, 21 predicted proteins | sample CPBDNA_7_FD_96879 | JGI IMG/M metagenome (GOLD analysis project Ga0129324, IMG submission 96879) | Freshwater to marine salinity gradient microbial communities from Chesapeake Bay, USA - CPBay_Spr_15_0.2_DNA | ecosystem: Environmental > Aquatic > Marine > Coastal | place: USA: Chesapeake Bay... | reverse complement strand
TTAATAATGTATGAGTTGTAGGTAGAGCGTCACCTACTTTTATATCAGATCCGAGAGTATCAGCGAATTTATTCCCATTCCAAACAAGGAAAGATTTAGACTGAGTTGCCATTACAGAACGTCCACTTTCAGTAATAACTTTAACTAATTTACCTACAGGAAGATGTTTGGTAATAGCCTCAATTCTATACCAAGAGCACCTTCCATTTTCATCAGAAGATGGAATATAGTATCCATCTTGAAGAGGAAGATATTGTGTTCTGTTTTCTTCAATAAAAGTAATATTATTTGTATCTTCATTCAAAGATCTGTCAATCAATTTACCGATTGGTTCAATAATTGTTTTCCCGTTTTTTGTATATAATAGTTGCTCAGACCAATCAACAGAGTTCAGAGTCATCTGTGTGTTCTTTTCTCCTATACTTTGCGCACATAGAATACCGACGCTTTCACCAGGTTGAATTTGGGTTCTTATGTAAGCAGTTTCCATTTCTTTCTTGAGAAGGGGGATAATTTCAGGATATACTTCTTGGTTTCTGAGTTGTTTCCTGAATCTTTCCTTGGCGGCTTCGACGATAAAGTTCGCTGTTTCTTCCGGAATACCTGGGAGAGGAACAATGAAGTCTAACATATTCTGTATTTCTAGAGATGTAAGATGACGGGTCATTTTTTTTTTGGAATGAAACTTATTTGAAAAAATCAATTTAAATTAAATCGTTTTAAAAACCTGATTAAAGTTAATAAATGGCTAATTACTCAAAATTCAAAGACCTGGGAGATAAAAACGAACTTACTGTTGATGTTCGGGGATCTCATCTACAACAAGGAGCTGGAGACTATAGTCTTGTTTCAATAGAATCTCTTGACAACAAGAATTGGATTATTCAAAATAACAAGGTTGTTGTGGTAGATATTTATGGTGATTGGTGTGGACCGTGTAAGGCAATTGAGCCTAGATATAATCAAATCGCGCAACAATTTTCTCGTCAAGGAGAATGCGCTGTTGTTAAGGAAGACGTTAATAAAAACATTACAGGGGGTATTCGAGGTGTACCTACATTTCAGTTTTTCTTCAAGGGGAAACCAGCTGGTATTGTAACAGGAGGAGATATTGAAACTGTTGAAAGGAAACTTGTTCAGTTGCTTCAACAACAGTAAGATATTAGTAGATTTTAATATAATATTTACATTAAAATTCTCGACTATAAATAGAAGGAGCAGACAATTTAAATAAATAATTTAATACCCAAATTGTTTTTTCATTCTCTTATCGTATTCAGTGCGTTGTTCAACACATTGTTTCATATAGACTTTTTTGGGTTGAAGATTTTCTTCAAATTTATATAATCCCATAATTCTCTTATCATAATTGGTTCTTATTGTTTTACCATACTTATCTGTAAAGGGTGGTAAAATACATGAGGTAGAAAACGAAGATGACATTTTATTTATAATAAAATATTAAATTTTATTCGCAATATTATAAACGTCTAAATTCCTTCCTGACGGTTCTCCATTACACTCAACCCATTTAGGCATCCAATATTCATAAAAAGGTTGATACGTAGGAAAGATTTCATCGTATATTTTTTTATAATAGTAAGCCTCTTTACTCGGAAATAAAATAGTCGAGTTATAAAACTCTTCATCTGTAATGATATGCTCAACAAATTCTTGAATTTGTTCATACCATTTCTTTCCAGAGCCTGATACACCATCGCTATAGCCATCTTTGCGTCTCCATAGAATTTCATCTGGAAGATAACCTTCTTCAAAAGACTTTCTTAAAGTGTATTTTTCTACACCATTAACAGGCATTTTAATATCTGAAGGCATTGTTTTACATAGATTAACGAATTCTTTATCCAAGAAAGGAACACGTACTTCTAATCCATGTGAAGAGACTGAGCGATCCGCCCTAAGAACATCATATTTATACAATTGTTCTACTAATCTTTTACTTTCTTTATCGGCTTCTTCAATAGATGGAGCGTAATGAAAATACAAATAACCCATTAGTAATTCGTCTGAGCCTTCTCCAGAAAAAACCACTATGTCATCTGTGTTTTCTATAATATATTTAGAAAGTAGCCACATTCCAACGCTTGCTCTAATAGTTGTGATATCATAAGATTCTAAGTCTCTAATCACATGTGGGATGGCTGCGAATCCTTCTTCTGGAGTAAATACAACCTCTGTATGGGTTGTTCCTAAATAATTTGCTGCTATTTGTGCATATTTAAGGTCTATAGAGCCTTCCATTCCTATAGAATAAGTACGAACTTTATCAGGTCCTATCAATTTACAAAGAATACTTGTTACTAATGAGCTATCTAGACCTCCTGATAGCATACAGCACATATTACGGTATGTCATAAGTCTTTTTTGAACGGCTCTTGTTAAGATGTTTTTTATTGTTTCGTATATTCCTCCTCCTCCTACTACTCTGTAAGATGGGTATTTATAATATTTTGTTGATATTCTTTTTGATGTTTTGCTGTACCGATATATACCTGGTTTAATGTTCGTTACATTTGTACAATAATCAGATATTACTCCCGCAACAGAAGCCAAAGCAATATTCCCAGAAGGAGTTCGACCTTGGAATAGAGGTCGAACTCCTATTCTGTCTCTTGCGAAATACATATTATTTCCATCTATAATAACAATAGCGAATACACCATCTAAAAGTTCTACAGTCCTGCTAAATCCAATCTTCTTATATAGTTCAAGAATACATTCACAGTCGCTATTTGAGTTACACTCTAATTCAAACTGATCTTCAAGTTTTTTATGGTTGTAAATTTCTCCGTTACAAAACATAATAATATTATTTGAAATGAAGGGTTGGTTTCCAGTCTCTCTTGGATCAACGATACATAATCTTGTAAATCCGTAAATAGAAGTCGGTGTTATTTCAAAAACATCATTATCAGGTCCCCTTTTTTTAAGAACTTCAAAACCCTCTCTTATTTTTTCTATAGTGGCATCGCTTTCTCTATCACTTGTTAAGATTGTAAGAATTCCACACATTAAGGTTTTATTAAGTATATATATGCTTTTAAGCATATATATACTTAATAAAACCTTAATTTAACTTTATAATTTATTCAGACTATAATAAAGTTTATTATAGTATGTTATTTCTTAAAAAGAGATTATGAATGTTTTAACATAAAAGGGACATTTTTATTTTTTACCTTTTTTTGAGTTCTTGAAATAAGTATTCTTCCAGAGCGCTCTTGTTTTTCCCAGATTTCAATCGCATCTGGATACCATTCGTGGATATATAAAACACCCTTATTCCTTTCGAATAGAACAGTTTTCTGTTCTCGGTCTGGAGGAAGTTTTCCAAAGCAGTATACACCCCTCCAAATATATCCTTTGTTGCAAGGCATTTTTTCTAATTTTTTCAACATATAATCAGGGACAGTTCCGCATAGTTTAAAAAAATATTTTTCACCCCTATCAACTTCTCTTTTGTACGCCTTTTCTGCTCTGAACTCTGCGGTAGTTATTTTCCGACGGATTTCTGACATTTCTTTATCTGCTTTTTTGTTTTCTTTCAAAATTTGCTTCTTTTTCATTGCTTCATTATCTTTTTTCTTTACTTCTCTCTGAGTTTCAAGATATTCTTCTTCTAACTCTTCATCTAATATACCAAGTTCTAAATCTTCACTTCTTCCATTTAGTTCTTCTAGTAGTTCTTGTCTATTTTGGTTCTTAACAGTGAGTTTTTCAATCTGATTCTTATTGAATTCTATATTCGTTTGAACAAATCTCAACCTTTTAATGGTATTTGTATCAGTCTCAATATATTTTGTGATTTCGCGAATCTTATTGCGAATCCTATTCCTTTCAGTTCGACGTCTGGTTTCCATTTTAGTTTTATTTTTTATCTTTAAAATCAATTTAATTTCATTTTTATTTGAAAGATAAATACTTGCTATCAGAAAATACAGCATATTTAAATTCGCTGTTTTTATGTAGTAACGTCTGTATCGGGAATGATTATTATCTTAGTTATCACAAAGAATATATACGTTAAAGACATTAAAACTTAAAATTTTTGTATTGGGTGCTGTATTGTTAGACATCCCGTTCGGAATAGTTTTCCTTGTTCTATTAGGAATTGATACACAACTTAACTATGAATTAGGTCTTATAAAAAAGATGAAAGATAATCTAATAAAAAAATTTACGCATTGACTTATAATGAAGACCTTCAGCAATATACAATATATTATATATCATATCATTTCCGTCAATGATTTCTGAATGTATTATTTCTCCGTTTTCATTCCAAACAAGAATATTACGGTTTAGAACCTTCGAGAGGACAGCAATACATACATAATCTCCATATGTATATTTTCTTGACATCTCCTCAATATATTCAGAAAGTTCTCTATCTACAGCAATACTAAGAATATAGATTTCTTCTGGATTATCCATTATACGTACGTTACTAACAACTTGGTTACGTAATATATCTGCTGCTTCTGATAAGTTATATTGCTCTCCAGTTTCCTGCATAATCTGATCTGCAATCGAAGAAAACAGACAATCTCCATCCCCCGGAACATCATATATTTCAAAAAAATCGCTAGTCGACATTACACTTTTAAATTTAAATTTTAAAAATAAACTCAATTTTAAAATTTAAACAAGAAATCACATTCCCATATTATACCCTTATTTCAGAGAGTAACAAAATGTGTTTTAAAATGTATCGTCATAGCAGTTCACAGGCGGGTTTTCTGTTGAATAGATGAATAGTCCTGTTCCACCAAATGAAGTTTTACATTTCCATCCAAGGTCCTGAAGTTCTTCTATTATTTTAGATGACATAGTTTTCATAGATGTCTCGTCTTTAATTTTATGATTATGATAAAACTTATCTAATTCAAAATAAGAATTTTCAGTTTCCCTTATGATATGTTCAAAAATATCTCTTCTCATATAACACAGAGTTCTTTCATAATGGTATTCTAGAAAGTTATCTTTGTTGGAAACGTTTAATCGTGTGGTAAACTCTTTCATTTTTGTACTTCAATTTATTTCTTTAGGTTTTTATTTAGATATTATCTACGATATCGTGTTTCCATTTCCTTCATTCTTCTCTCCATTTCGCTAACTTTAGACATAAGAGTACCGTAATCTTTATCTCTACTATTTGTTCTGTTTTTTACAGGAGTTCTTGGGCTTGGAAAACTATCTGATGAAGTGTCGTCTGAGCGTGAATCGTTAGAAGAAGAATATAATTCTTCTTTTTCGACTGGTGGTTGTTGTCTTTCTCTAAAACTTTTGGGTTTTTGGTTGAAAGATTTATAATAGTCGATAGGGTCAGTTGATTGTCTTGATTGTTTAGACGAATGCAATGGTTCTTCGTCTCGGTGATTTTTTGTTGAACTTCTAGAGTATTCCCTGTATCTATTAGATTCTTCAACTTCAGTATTTTTTTGTTCTTGTAATAATCTTTGTATAATCGGAGGGATATCTCCTTCTTCACTTTCACTTTCACTATATTCTTCTCCACTTTCGTTTTCGCTATTTTCGTTTTCGCTATTTTCACGGTGATACTTACACTGTTCTTTTCTGGCTTTAGTATTAGAAGAAAAATCTTCAAGCTCTCTCATCTTTTTAAATGATTTAATTAATTTTTGAAGTTCCCCTTCCTTTTCCTTTGGAAGAATCCATCCAGGTCCGTCTTCCATACGTTCCCATTTTGCTCCGATTCCATTCATAGCATTTTCATACTTATTTCTATTACCTCTTATAGCAACCGACCGATTATTAAAATTTCTATAAACAAGATCTGACATTTTTATTGTCTCGTACGATACTTTAAATTAATAAGTAAAATAAATTTGAATTATCCTTTAAAACATTAAGAATAATATAAAATGAAAATCACACTGAAAAACTTTAGATGCTACGACGATAAAACTTTTGACTTTGGAGAAGAAGGTATTACTTTATTGTCAGGAGACTCTGGTCGTGGTAAATCTTCTGTCATGATCGGTATTCAGTTTGCTCTCTTCGGAACTGGACAAAAAGTATCAAAACACGGAAAACTATCATGCTCCGTTGAACTTGAATTCGATGGAATGAAAATATACAGAACAAAACGCCCCAACAGAGTTGTTGTGAATGATTTATATGAAGATGCTGCAGCACAAGATATCATCAATAAAAAATTCGGAGACACCTTCAACACTACTGGATACATATCCCAAAATGCTCTTAATTCTTTTATATTAATGTCCCCTCTTGATAAACTTGCATTCTTTGAAAGGTTTGCTTTCAAAGACGCTGAGCTGGGAAAACTCAAAGGTAGATGTAAAGCATATATCACAGACAAACATAATATTCTAACTGGAACTATATCACAGTTAGAACTCGCAACCAATTTCTTCTCGGAGTTAGAAGTTCCCGAAGAAATATCATTTCCTATTAAATGTCGTCCTGAAAACAGGGAGAAGGCTTCAAAAAATGAAGAAATTAAGTTCAAAAACTGTAAAATACTAATCAAACGTTCGGAAAAGATTATTAACAAGACCAAAGAAGAATTAAATGATCTACGGGTTCTGAAAGCTTCAACAAACGCAAAAGAAGAAAATCTGTCTTTACTAATTGAAAAACTATCAATTCTATTGCAAGAAGAAATGGAAAATGCATACGAAGGAGATGATGTTTTAGAAGACCATAAAGAAAGACTTATATTTCTTCTTTCTTTGAGGGAGTTGACAAGTCTCAAAAAATCTGTTTCTGAAGATATAGAAAAGTTAAAAGAAATGAAAGAGCGAGAAATTGAATACCATAATGAAAAATTAAAAGAAATAGAAGGTTCATTATGGGAAGAATATAAAAAGGAAGATTTAGATTCTACAATCTCTGAAACCAAGAGGTATATATCAGATATGGAAAAGGTTTGTTCTTGGGAAAAGGACTTAAAAAAATACTGTAGTGTGAACGCTGAAGAACTTGAGCAAAAGAAGATAGAGTTAGAGAATTGTAGGACTGATATTGAAAACAAGAGAAGTATATTAAAATGTTTGAATGCACAAACGGAAATTTTCTCTTGCCCTTCCTGTTTTAAGAAACTCCGTTTTAGAGACGAGAGTATACATCTTGCCGAAGATATCTCTGAGATTGACACTAAACTCGACATATATACTTTAGAAAAGGAGATTAAAAACATACAAGAACAAATAAGAATTCTAGAAAGAACGATACCAAGAGAGGAAAACAAAATTGAGAGACGTGAAAGTCTTGAAAAAGGTATTCAGGATATTCTAAATAGATACGAAGAAAGACTTGATTTAGATGAGTTACAAGGAGATTTAGACTATTTGAAGGAATATAAAACATCTCAATTATCTTTAGAGAACAAAAAAACAGTGCACGAATGTGCTATACAAAATGAAAAATTCTCTCATTCGTACACGTCTTTTAAAAGTGCTATAGTGAAGAAACAAGAGAAACTCGAAGAATTAGAACATAGGACTGTGAGAGTTAAAGAACAACTTACAGAAGAGGAGCTTAGAGCATTTATTACAAAGCAGCAGAAGGAGAAAGATCGTAATATTGAACTGAAGAATAGAAAGAGGGTGCTGGAAGAAGAGAAAACGACTTGTGAAATGAGATTGAAAACTTTAAAGGAGTCTCATCTTGAGAAGTACGAACAGATCACAGAAGAAGAATATCTTTCTTCTGTGATTCGACAAAATGAAGAAAAAATAATTGAATTGAAAGACAAGATAGAAAAGTGTGTTGGAGTTTTAGAAAAGATCAAAGCTTATGAAAGATACAAGGAAGAAAATAATAACTATCTATCGTGGAAAAATAAAGTAGAAGACCTTATTATAAAGGAGCGAGAAGACAGAGATAAATATGCTTCTGCAACAATGCTCCGTGATAAGATTTTGGAAGCAGAAAGTATTTCGATGCACAATATTATTCTGTCAGTCAATACACACGCACAACTGTACCTGGACAGTTTCTTCCCCGATAATCCTATTCTAATAAGACTTCTACCTTTCAAGGAGACAAAAAAGAGTACAAAACCTCAAATTAACATTGAAATTGAGTACAAGGGAATGGAGTGTGATTTGAATATGTTAAGCGGGGGTGAATTATCTCGTGTTATTTTAGCATATACTCTGGCTCTAGGAGAGATGTTCAATACTCCTTTGCTTCTTCTGGATGAATGTACGTCATCTTTAGATCAAAACTTAACTACTGTTGTATTTAATGCTATAAGAGAGTTGTATAATGGTAAGTTAGTGATTCTTATCGCTCATCAAGTTGTGACTGGAATATTTGACAAAACTATTAGTTTAGGGAATGAAGAAGAATGTTGTCGTTAACTATATTTAATAAGACAACATAGTTGTAATAAAATGGGAGGTCCGCTAACATATGAAGAAATTAAAGAAGCAACCAATGGAAGGAAACACTCAAATATTAGGAACTTTGTAGAAACTGGAACATACAAAGGAGATACTACTATGTTGGCAGCCGCTCATTATGAGAATGTATATACAACGGAGATTTGTTATGAAAGATATGAAGAGAGTAAGAAGAGAGCAGAAGATGCTGGTGTAACTAATATCGATTTTTTGTTTGGAGATAGTATAGAACTTTTAGAAATTATTGCTCCAAAAGTAACCGATGGAGCAGTATTTTTTATTGACGCGCATATTAGCGGACAAGACAGTAGTTGGAATGGAAGTGAGAGAGTTCCACTTATGAATGAATTAGAAGTTATTCTAAAGTATAATGTAGGTCCGAGTGTTTTTATTATCGACGACCTTCGTTTTTGGAGGGGTAAAGAACAAGAAGCCTGGGACTGGAGTGAAATTAGTACTGAAAAAGTTGTTAAGTTGTTTGTAGATAATGGATACGATATTGCTTCTTTTTACGAAAGCAATGATAGATTCTATGTTTTGACAAACTAAATAATTTTAAACTCAAAAGAGTTTAAAATTGTTTTATTATTCACCCACCCTTAACAATCCTATAGACTATACCGTCTTTTCTTGTTATCTTAATGATATCTCCCCTGTTATATCCATAGAAACGGCACACGGGATCACTTCTGAGAAGTGATGGAAATTTTTTACCAAAACGAACTTTGAAAGCAAGCGCTTCTTCTGATGAGAGTCTTTCGTGTTTAGGGACGAGGCGATGCTTTGTAATATTATATTGAAGCTCTTCTTCTGTAAAGAGTTCGATTAATATGTCTTGAGAATTATCTACTACCTTCTTTGCCATTGGTGTTGCGTTGTCTTTATAGACAATTATTCCATGTTTGGTTTCTAATTGATTCATAAAGGAAATATATTCTTGAACTCTATTGACATTAAATTTTTGTATGTCTGCCATAAAGGCACAAATTTGTCTTCCATCTTCCTTAACAGCATTTATTCTATCTTCATCGTGGTCGATTATAGTATATCCTCTTTGTTGGAACATTTCCAAACAAGTTTGCAGAGCCTTTTCCATTGTTAATTTATTCTTAAAACATTTTTAGAAACTTCAATTTTAATTATCTTGAGATTTTTTATTTAATTCGGTTTTCAATCTTTCTATTTCAAGAATAAAATTATTATTCTTGGTATTTACTTTATTTAACAGTTCGGTCAAAGTTTCTATCTCTTTGGTCTTAGAAATAATATTTTTATCCTTTTCTCCTATTTCTAACCTCAAACTTTCCAACTCTTTTGTAAAAGTAGAATACTGCATATTTAGTTTAGAAGTTGAATTCTTTATTAAATCATCTTTTTCAATTTTTAATGTATAAATTTGAGACTTGTAATTTTCGTTATCTTTAGACCTTTCTTCAAGTTCCTGTTTTAGATACTTCTCCATCTCATAAATCCGTGCAGCCTTAACCTTATTATCACTCTCAATATCTTCCATTTTCATCTTAGCCTTTAGCAATTTTTCAGAGCATTGTTCGTGGACACTCTTCAGGTTATTCTCAAGTTCTGATATATGCGAGTCACGCTCCTTTAAAGCTGTATCATTCAGTTCTGTCTGTCTATTAAGATTTTCTAAGAATTTATTTTTAATACCAGTTGTATCATCTCGCATCCTATTCATAGCTTCTCTGTAATATTTTGTCTGTGTTGTAAGATTTTCATTAATTTTCTCTAAATCTGCGAACTTTTTCTCAGTCTCTGTTTTCTCAGTCTGAATGTCATTCAATTTATTCTCAAAAAACACCTTGAGTTTATTTTCCTTTTCAATCGATTCTTCAACTATCTTCTTTTCAGAATTATCATACATAGACTTCTCTTTTTCCGCTGCCTCCTTCAAAACATTAATATTCTTATTGTTTTCAATACGCTGCGTTTCCAATAGTGTCTCATAATGTAGTTTTAAATCTTTAATTTCATCTTCCATAACACTCATATATTTCTCCTTTTCTTCGTTAAACTCTCTTAAGGCGTTATCAACTTTTCCAGATAACATATTCTTCTGATGTTCTAATTGTTGTGCATGATGGTTCTTTAGACGAACAAGTTGTTCGTTTTGCTCCATCATAGCTTCTTTATGTTCTTTTTCAATATACATGACCTTATCTTCTAAATCTCTTTTAACTTGTTCGAAAGCCTTTCCAGCCATTCTATTGTCAATTATAATTTTCTCTATCTCACGATCCTTATCTCCGATACAATTACGCTTAAAAACTTCCTTTTCGTTGTTGTATCTTAAGATCATCTTTCTCATCTCAACCCTCTCGTCTTCTACAGACTGTTTAGATTTTATCAACTGTTCTGACAGCTCATCAATCTGCTTTCTGTACATATCTTCATTCTCTGCTAGTTGGAACTCAAAATCATTCTTCAACATCTCATTCTCTTCTACCTTTTCATTAAGATTGGATTGAAGACTTTCAATAGCACTGTTTAGACGAGAGTATTGCTTTGAATTCCTATCTGCATATCTTGTCTCTAGACGCTTCTTTTCAGTTGCGAACTTTTTAGAAAATTCGGTTCTGAGACGCTCCTTATCTCTGAAAAGACTTTCTTTGGACTTCAAAAGTTGGTCTGAAAAATTATCTCTCTCTTCCGTAATAGAATATATCTGTTCTTGAAAATATTCCTGATTTCTCTCAAGCTCATCCTGGTGTTCTGAAGTCATATTTCTAAGTTCAGTAGAGTATTTTTTTACTTCTGACTTTAGTTTAGCCTTATCTCTCATAAGTTTTTCTAAAGTGTCTCTGAGACGAGAAGTCCCCTTTTCGCTTCCTACACGAGAGGAACTCGAGATAACACTTTCTACATCACTTACATCTAATTCAACAGATCTATTAGACCGAATCGACCTAATAGATCTCGTGTCGTCCTGACATTGTTCAATATGAGTTTGGTATCTCTTTTGAGATACATACTCTTTGGAGCAAGTTTCACAAGTATACATTTTTTTGTAATATACAACAATTCTTTATAATACAAAAAATGTATACTTAATTAACACACAACTTTCTTGTATTTTGATTTCTTCACACGAACTTCCCTTTAGTTCATTATGTTCTCGTCCAAGAGCATGTAACCAATATAAATACGGCAAGAATTTGTTCGTCGGTATATACAAATAAGGTATCATCATAAGAAAACAGCAATAATAATATTTATCGGTCTATTCAAACCAATCTATAACAAAGTCTATAGAAGTCAATAGAGCACCAGCTCCTTTACCTTTTACTCTGACAATTGTATATAATAATTTTTTTATTTTTATATATAAATGAAAAACAAAATTTATACTCTTTCAGAACCACAAAGAATTGAATATAGACGAATAAAAGGACTGAATTTAGAAACAGCTCTTTCATCTAATATAACCATGTATAGTAAAGTAGGGTGTCCTTACTGTAATAAGGCTAAATCTTTTCTAGAAAGTAAAGGAATACCTCATTCAATTGTTGAAGTTTCAACAAAAGGAGACAAAAATAATGTTATGCAAGAAATTAGACGAAAAACAGGAGTAATGCCTCCTGGAACATTTCCAATGGTAGTTAAAGGACGTCAATTTATTGGAGGTTATAATGAACTCAAGTCCGCTTTTGGAGAAAACAGTACATGTATAATATCGTAATACTATTTTAAAAAGATATCGATATACATAAAAATGTCTGAAATAACAGTAAACGAAGAAGCAAAACAAGACACTCTTTGGGATAACCCTATGACTAGATCTGCTATGAAAGCAATGTCTCCTGAAGAATTACAAAGGTATAAAGAGATTGGACAATCTATGTACGGGGATGTAGATTTCGAAGCATCTAAAGTGCTTAACAATATTCCTCCTCCTATGGCAGAAGCAGTCGCCTATGTAGAAGAAAGTCTTAAGTCTGGATTACATCCTTCTATGCTTGAAGAGAAAGAGGTTGCTCTTTTGGTAGAAGTTAGAGGACATAAATGGTACGAACGTTGGGGATACACACAAGATAATTTGAATGATATTTAGTAAAATTGAATTTATAATTAAAAAAATATTTACAAATTCAAAAAATGAAAATAGCTTGTAGTGGAAAAATGGGTACAGGGAAGGACGAGGCTTCTAAATATCTATCAAACAAATATGGAGGTGTTGTTATATCATTTGCTGAGCCTCTATACGACATTTTAAAATATGCTCAGACAGTTGCTGGATTTCCTATAGAAAAAGATAGAAAGTTTTTACAATTCGTAGGAACAGATTGGGCACGAACGATAGATGAAAATGTGTGGATTAACAAAGCAATAGAAAAGGCTCCAGAAAACGGAAACGCTTTCATCAGCGACTTGCGATTTATAAACGAGTTTGAAGCATTGAAAGAGAATGGTTGGATATGTATTAAATTGCTTAGGAATGTAGAAAGCCAGGCAAGGGCTGGAACAGGAAGCACATCTCACATAAGCGAGAACAGCCTTGATAATGTTCCAAATCACAACTGGGATCATATTATAGAGAATAATGGAACTTTAGAAGAGTTTTATACAAAACTTGATAGTATTATATCTTCGTAATAAATATATGAAACAAGATCAAACACCCCTTATAAGTACGAAGATTGCGCTTGTAGGTTTATTTCTGGAGAACATCTTAATTTACATAATCTAGAAAAAAACGATAAAGTAATTGAAAATAATAAAATATGAGTATATTATAAATGTGTAAAATTAATGAAAAAACAAATCTCGGAATTTATATCGGTGTTATACTATTCTTAGCATATCTTGTTTCGAAAATCCTTTTATTGACACCAGTGCTTGAATACGTGTATATGTTATTCACACTTGTAATTCTTTCGGTACTTGCTGTTTATATTTATTATTGGTTGGCTCCCGAGAAAAAGAAAAAGAAAAAGAAAAATGAAGACGAAGTAGAAAAGGCTTCTCGTGGTATGGTTAACAGACGTAGAGATGATCCTGACTACGATATTATTGGAGGTATTGCAGGTTTCTCATAATTTTATACAAATTTGTATAAAATTAATAGTGGATAATTATTGTATTTGGAGTATATCCGATATCTTTAGGTTTTCTGAACATTAAAATATTTCTTATCTTATTTATAAGCATAACAGTCTTAGGAGGGTTAGTATCAATATCTAAAACAATATCACCCCCCTCATAATCTATTTCTTTCTTTTCTTCTTTTCCTTCAGAGCTACTTGATGCGTATTCTTCATCGTCTTCATCGTCTTCTTCGTCTTCATCGTCTTCTTCATCATCTGTAAATTTTCCAGAATTTGCCATAAAATCTATTTCAAAATAGTCCATATACCCTTCTTCAATAATAAGCATAGGAACTGTCACACTTTCCTTATGCTCCTCATTATCTCCCTGACTAACGACCCTGATATTTGTAAGTTCGATGCTACCTTTGTTGTCATCAGAGAATTCATCACTTAAGTTTCTCCTCCTTTTTATCTCCTTTTCACGAACAAAATCCTTATTATTCTTCAAAAAGAACAGAATAATTTTACCAATGTATATATGCGCCTTTCCGCAAAGAGAAACATAACCTCCGAAGATACCGACATTCTTTACCCAGTAATCTCTTTCGTCTGTTGTAAAATGTAGGAATATCCAGTAGAAAAGAATCCCACACATAAAGGAGTCAATAATTATGAGAGCATGCTTGAATAGTCTTGTAAATTTTTTAGTAAGATACGTATCTACTTCGCGGATAAGTTTAATTTCAGGTTTATCTTCTTCTAACATACTATTAGAAATACTGTTTTCTATATGAGTTTTAAATACGGTTGCCTTCTCAAAGTAAGTCGGCTTTTGGTGCATTATAAAAACTAGTTTGTCGAACCTATAAAGAAACACGCAAGATGAAAACATACCTGAAAAAGCGGTATAATAAGCATTATAAAGGTAATGCGGGAATATTAAATATCCAACCATGAATAGAAGTGGAATAATTAAAAAATTATTCCGTAAAATTTTATCAAGTGTAAAACTCATTTATTAATGGTTTTAAAATTATAAGCAACTTATAATTTTAAATTTAAATCTCTCTTTATATAGAATTGCTATACAGGACAACCGGATAGATAAATTGACATTCAATCATATCAAGTGTTAAACATAACTCTGTTATCAATACTAAAAAGTATTGATATCCACCTTAATTTTATCTAAATAACATCAAGATACTCATGTAGAAAATCTTGTGCATCAGTAATCTTCTTAATTTCTACCATCAACTCTTCAATCTCATTCCCTTCCTTATCGTGAAATGGAAGAGTTATATTCTGAACCAATCTCTCAATAAAAGACAAAATAAATAATACAACAAACAAAATAAAAGAGAACTTTTCAGAACTAAACATTCCGAATTCCCAACATAGAGAAAATACAGAAAACAAAATAGCTTGTAGATACCGTAGGTGCTCTTTTGCTTTATTCTGAAAAGTAACTATATGTATCTTATTTAATTTGTTTATATTGCGTTCTTTCAAAACTACGTCTTTCCTCATCTTGTCAATCTCAGCGAAATTCCTAATAAGACCGATAGTGTATCTTTTAGATACCTCAGACCTATCACTGTCAGTCTCAAACTCCTCATTCTTAATTTCCAAGTCCTTTACAAAATTCTTCAACTCCCTATTCTCGGTCTGCAAAGTCTCGTTCATCAAAATAATATATCGCTCCTGGGGAGATGCCCCTTCAAGAACATTTTCCTTATTTCTACCAGATAGGTAGATATTGACAATTTCTTTTTGCTCTTCCATTTTGTTTATAATATATGTGAAATATTCTTAAATCAATTTTATTTAAACATTAACACAGTATTAGTTAAATATACTATTTAATTCGAACAATATTATATTCGATTCACATTCTACTGATCTAATACTTCTATAATCTCACATAATTTTTTAGTAGGAACTTGGTCAAAATTACCACTATTTATATACGAATGTCTAAACCAACGTCTAAGAGCTGTCAAATTTTCTCTCCTTACATTGGACTGTTGAAATATATTTGTAATACGATTACCGTTACAGTCTAAACCATTAGTATCTCTTAACACGGTTGCTGTTGTTTCTATTGTATTACAACCTCTCCCAGTGCAAAGACTATCAATCCTATTTATGACATCAAGTAACCTAGAATATTTTATAAGGTACTTATCCAATTTATTATTAGCGATACTTATATTATATAAACTCTGATATATCATCCTCATTGTATCTGTAAGTAAGTCTCCGGGGGCAATATACTCCATTCCAGAAGTCATATCTTTTATTATATAGTTAAAAATATTTTTGTATAAAACCTCTTGTCCTACTAAATCATTTTGCAAATGATCAATTAAAGGTCGGCCTCTTAAATTTACCATGCTCATCTTTTGGTAATCGTATTTATCATCAAAGTATGCGTTATTAGGTACAAAATATTTTATACCCGATGATAATTCTGTCCAAAATACACGTTCTTGAACATTTCCAAATATGTATAAATCCATCACAGCATTATCTCTTATTATTCTTGCATTGTAATCATTATATTTATACATAATATTTGACAATCTAGAATAGACTCCTTCAGTATATGTAAATTTTAAATTTTTAAATTCGTTAGCAAAAATATTGTTTTGAAAATGTTCTGTTAATTCTTTAGCAATTTGCCGGCATAAAGGACTCATAATTTCTCTTTGTAAGGCATCAAAAGTAAATTGATCAAGATTATTTTCTACAGGTATACTTATCAAACCTATATCAAAGTCATGAGTTGGAATATATGTCTTCTCAGGATAGTAATAATTTAGAGCATCCCCACCTCTACTAATTAAACGCCAATTACTAAACTGCATAGAATTACTAAGTCGTTGATTATATTCTCCCAATATCCTAATTATTTCTGGTTCGGTTAAAGATTTGATCTTCTGTTCAAAAAGTAGAAAATTCATAGTAGTACTTTTTATTTGCTGTGTTGTCATTTATGTAAAAGTAATAAAATAAAATTGATAAAATAAAGTCCATTTATATAAATACAGAAATGGACTTTTCTTCAATTCACAAAAATATAAGAGTTGTATCTGATGTTCATTTAGAGCATTATAAGACACCTCCAAGTTTTAGGGATATTATAACCCCAAGTATATCCGATATATTATGTCTCTTAGGTGACATTGGCGACCCTCGTCAAGAATTATACGATAATTTTATTACGTGGTGCAAACAAAACTTTTTAATAGTACTTGTGATAGCCGGAAACCACGAATATTATAATTCAACCGTAGATACTACTAACAATTTGATACAAAAAATATGTAACAAAAATGGTGCTATCTTCCTCAATAACTCTGTTTTTATCGATAGAAACTTAGCGTTTATTGGGACAACTTTATGGGCACATGTTCCGGAAATGGCTAAAAAAGAAGTAGAGCATTATCTTACAGATTATAGGTTGATTCAGGGTCTTACGGTTGAAACTAATAATAATATGCACAGAGAATGTGTGGAGTTCTTAGATAGTAGTGTGAAAGAACTGAAAGATAAGTACAAATTAATTGTGTTGTCTCATCACAGTCCATCCTTATCAGGAACTTCCCACCCGCCTTACGAACAGAGGTTGACTAACTTTGGTTTCTCTTCAGATCAGTCAGAATTGATCAAACAGGTGGATTTATGGATGTATGGTCATACACATTATAATCATCCTGGAAATGTCTTTTACAAATATGATACACCATTAGTTTGTAATCAAAGGGGGTATGTTGGTAGATTTTCCAGGAATTATGACAAAGATTTTCTCATAGAAGTTAACTATGATTAGTTATATTAAATTTTTAAACTCATGTTTGAATCAATTGTTTTTGTAAGATTTAATTTGATAATTCACCCCTAAACATTATACATTACAAGACTTCATTTTCTAATTTTTACCTAAAATACTTTATCTTCATTTAAATACTTCAAATCTTATTTATTATAAATAAGATTAAAATGAGTAAGACAGCTTTTATAACTGGAATAAACGGGATGGACGGTAGTTATCTAACAGAGTTTTTGTTAGATAAGGGATATATTGTACACGGAATGATAAGAAGAACTTCCTTGATAAATACACAAAGACTAAACGAAGTTTACCAGGATTCTCACGAAGATAACATTAAACTATTCTTACACTACGGAGATATGAGCGAATCCTCTTGTATCGAAAGACTTATTCAAACTATTCAACCCGATGAAGTATATAACTTAGCAGCTATGTCACACGTAAAAGTATCATTTGAAATACCTGAATACACAGGGGATATTTGTGGATTAGGAACTTTAAGAATTCTTGAGGCTGTTAGAAAACTTGATAAACCTGTGAAGTTCTATCAAGCTGGAACTTCCGAATTATACGGAGGAGTCTATACTTTTGCTCAGAACGAAGAAACTCCTTTCTGTCCTCGCTCTCCATACGCTGTTGCTAAAATGTATGCATATTGGATTACAAAAAATTACAGGGAGTCTTATAATTTATTTGCAGTAAATGGTATATTGTTCAATCATACAAGTCCAAGAAGAGGTGAAACGTTTGTAGAACAAAAGATAGTCAAAGCAGCCGTTGCTATATATAGAGGAAAACAAGATTGTCTGTATCTTGGGAACATATATTCATGTAGGGATTTCGGACATTCAAAGGACTTTGTCGAGGCTATGTGGATGATGTTACAGAGAGATACTCCAAAAGATTATGTTATAGCATCTGGAACATCGTATCGTATCAAAGATATTGTTGATTATGTTTTCTCTATTGTAAGTATTCCTCTAATTTGGAAAGGATATGGAGAGAAAGAGTATGCTATGGATGAAAATAGAAACATTGTTGTGAGGATTGACAGGAAGTATTTTCGACCTTCTGAAGTAGAATCTTTAGAAGGAGATGCAACACTAGCTGAACAAGAATTAGGATGGAAACCGAAATACACTTTTCAAAGTATTTTGAAGGAGATGGTAGAAGAAGAACTAAAAAATGTTATTTACACAAACAACCTTTAAATCATACTGTCTCATAACCACAATTAAATAACTATTCTAATACGCTTGTAACATATTTATCTTTCCTTTAGTTCCTCTTAGTAAGAACTAAACAATCTTTCTTTAAAGACATTTAACCCTCTTAATATCTGTAGCATCAAATAACATATTATTTTCAATAACTTTATCATGGGCTTTTTATGAATATTACCTATAGTATCATTATATCTATGATATTTTTATCTTTAACTATAAGATCAACTTTAAAGTTTGATGTGTTGTCATTTAAAGTATTCTTTATATTATCAATATCTGTAGTTTTCATCTGTTGATTATCGCTATACTTAACTGATATTATAATAATAGTATTTTCAGAATCTTCAAGAATAATATCGGCTATGTTATTTCCTGAATGAATAGTAGTATCAATAATACTTTCAAAATTTTTAAACTTAATTAGAGATGAAATATACCCGCTCTTAACATTATTGTAATCAATTTCCGAAATACATTTAGAAATTATAAGAAGTTTACAGAGCTCTTCATAGTTAAAACCTTTTTTAGAAGGGTTATCTTCACTATTTTCCTCTACCATCTTACAAAACATATTATCTGTTGAAAGATTTAAGCTATTCATCAACTTGGAAAGAAAATCTCTTAAAGTTGTAATATTCTCTTGATATTCATTCTGAGGCTCTGTATATCCAAATTTGGATTCTTCAAATCCTATATCTTAATACACGTTTACTAACTCATTTTTACCAGTATTTTTGTCAATAGCTTTACATTCAGATAATAGATATAGATAAGAAAATACAAAAATGAAGAATATAAAATTAATTAATTAAATATATTTTATAATATAAAATGGATACTCAAATTTTAGAAAATGAAAAGACATCTGGTAAAGAAAGCATGTGGAAAACTGTAGGCATTAGCGTTTTCATTCTTGTTGCTGTTGTTATTGTTCTTGTATTAGTATTTTCTCCATCTGATGATGATGATGAAGAAGATAATAAAAAAACTAAAACCACTATTATAGAAGATGACGAAACTGATGATGATGATGA
>Ga0129324_10000960_pt1 | contig 19563 bp, 21 predicted proteins | sample CPBDNA_7_FD_96879 | JGI IMG/M metagenome (GOLD analysis project Ga0129324, IMG submission 96879) | Freshwater to marine salinity gradient microbial communities from Chesapeake Bay, USA - CPBay_Spr_15_0.2_DNA | ecosystem: Environmental > Aquatic > Marine > Coastal | place: USA: Chesapeake Bay... | reverse complement strand
TTATATATTTTTTCATTAGAGCTTTTATAGCCTGGCAATGTCCTACTCTTCCGTGTCTTAAGACAAAGTACCATTGGCGCTGAAGGGCTTGACTTCCGAGTTCGGAATGGGATCGGGTATTACTCCTTCGCAATAATTACCAGGCATTTATGTTATACTTTTTTTAGTAAATAAGTCAAAGGTTTAATATACTACCTATCCAATACTAACGTGGGAATCTAGAAATGAACTAAATGCTGAAAATTTGACTTAATATATATGTTATATCAAGATAAGCTTATAATTTTACACGATGGAATAGTCTGATATCTCCTTTACGTATTAACTGTGGGTGTTAATTTAAAAAACTTAGCTTCACAATAAAATGTTAAAAAAAATTTAAACTAATTTTTAAAACTTTTAATATTTTCTAAGATATAGTCTAAGTGTTCATTTTGTAGCCCTGGATAGACACCAACCCAAAAACTATTTTTCATTACTGTCTCTGTGTTTTTTAATTCACTGCCTATTTTAAAAATTTTGTCTTTCATGTAAGGTTGTTTTATTAAATTGCCTGAAAATAAAAGCCTAGTTCCTATTTTTTTTTCATTCAAAAATTGAGTGATTTTATTTCTATCAATTTGATTATCTCTTATAGTTAATAAAAAACCAAACCAAGAAGGGGTTGAATTTTCAGTGGCCTCAGGCAGTATAAATTTATCTTTAGAGTCTAATAGATTTTTTTTTAAATAATCGAAATTTGAATTTCTTTTATTTATAAAACTTTCTAATTTATCTATTTGAGCCACTCCACATGCAGCTTGCATATCGGTTATTTTTAGATTGTAACCACAATGAGAATAAATATATTTATGGTCATATCCATGAGGTAAATCACCTAATTTCCAATCAAATCTTTTTTTACATGTATTGTCTTTACCAGGCTCACAGTAGCAATCTCTTCCCCAGTCTCTAAAGGACTCTGCAATTCTTTTGAGAATCATGCTATTTGTATAAACAACACCACCCTCACCCATTGTAATATGATGAGCAGGATAAAAGCTCAAGGTTCCAATATCACCATAAAAACCAACTTTATTATTATCAAATTTCGAACCTAAAGCATCACAGGTATCTTGAACTAACCAAAGATTATTCTTATCGCAAATTTCCCTAATTTTTTTTAAATTAAAAGGATTGCCCAATGAGTGAGCTATCATTATCGCTTTTGTTTTTTTTGTTATTGCGTTTTCTACTTGCTCTATATTAATATTATACGTCGGAATATCTATATCTACAAAAACTGGTACTGCACCAAATTGAATACTTGGATTTACTGTTGTTGGAAAACCAGCAGCAACTGTAATAACTTCATCACCAGGTTTGATAGCTCTTTCTCCAAGTTTTGGAGAGGTTAATGTCATAAATGCAACTAGATTGGCAGATGAACCAGAATTTACAGTAATTGCAATTTTAGCTCCAACTGCATCAGCAATTTTTTTTTCAAATAATTTATTAAATCGTCCTGTTGTTAACCACCCATCTAATGATGCTTCAATCATATTTTTAATTTCTTCTTTACCAATTACTTTTCCAGAAACAGGTACAGGTGTTACTCCTGGTACGAATTTTTCATCTCCAATATCTTGAAATTTTAAGTCTAATAATTCGTCTATTTTCTTATCTATGCTCATTTTTTAATCTTTCATAAAATTTAATTTGATTTAAAGTATAATTATATAATTCATCACTATTAAATTTAAAGCTATTTTCATACCATTCAGCTGTTAACCTGGCAGCTAAATCAATATTTATTTTTGGTTTCCAATTTAAATGCTTCATTGATTTATCAATATTTAAATTCAAAATATTAGTTTCTTTAAAACTTTTACTTTTTTTTACGATTTTAATTTTTATTTTTGATTTAAAATTTTCTGATAATTTTTGAATAAATTTTTTAACACTTATATCTCCTTTTTGAGGACCAAAATTCCAAGCTCCTGAAAACTTTTTTGATTTTGTAGCTAATATCATATATCCAAACAAAGGATCTAATACATGTTGCCAAGGTCTTACAAAACTAGGGTTTCTTACTAAAAAAAAATTTCTATTTTCTATTGATTTTATCATATCAGACACGAGTCTTTTATCTGACCAATCACCTCCACCAACTACATTTCCTGCCCTTACTGTTGAAACTTGGACGTTAGTATTATTAAAATATGAGTTTCTCATACTATCTGTAATTAATTCAGCGCATGCTTTGCTAGAACTATATGGATCATAACCCCCAAGAACATCTTCCTCTGTATATCCCTTTTTTTTGGAGTCTTTATAACATTTATCTGTGGTTATGATTATTAGGCTTTTTAGAAATTTAAGATCTCTTGAAATATTAATTGTATTAGCAGTACCTAGTATATTTGTTTCAAATGTATAAAGTGGATCATCATACCCTGACTTCACAATAGGCTGGGCTGCCATATGAAATATAATTTCTGGGTTAATTTTTAAAATTTTTTCTCTATATTTTTTGTAATTTCTAATATCCTGATACTGATCGTTATTTTTAAATAGTTTTTTAATCCCACATCTCTTAAACAAGGATGCTTTATTTTCTGGTAAAGAGATACCATACACTTTCGAGCCAAGTTTATTTAGCCATATTGATAACCAAGCCCCCTTGAATCCAGTGTGGCCTGTAATTAATATTTTTTTATTTCTATAAAGTTTTTCTAGTGATTTCAATTTAATACTATTATTATAAATTTTACTCTTTATTACTAAAGTAAAGGTTTATTACAACAAATTAAATAATATGTATATAGTTACAGGATATGATGGTTTTATTGGAAAAAATTTTTTAAAGAGAACTTCAATAAAAAAAAATAAAATTTTAAAAATTAAAAGAAAACTAAATATATTAAAAAAAATCAGAAATAAAAATCTGGTTATAATAAATTTTGCAGCTCTTTATCAAAAACAAACATATTCAAATGATATTTTTAATATAACTAATTCAAATTTAATTTATCCTGTCAAAATAATTCAGACTTTACTCGAGCAAAATAACAAAATTGTTTTTTTCAACATAGCATCATATTTTCAGTTAAAAGAAAATTTTAAGATTAAATCTAATATTTATTCTGCTATTAAAAATTCTTTCATTCAAATGTTAGAATTTTTTAAAAAAAAACACGATTTGAAATACTTTAATATCTATCTTTATGATGTTTTTGGTCATGGAGATAAAAGAGATAAAATTTTTAATGCTATAATAAATTGTCACAAAAAAAATAAAGTTTTGAAAATTCAGAGTCCTAAAAATTTAATTGCTCCAATATTTATCAAAGATGTATGCAACGTGATTAATAAGTACATTTTAAATAAAAAAAGAGCAAAAGAAATTCATATAAACAGTGGAAAGATAATATCTTTACAGAAGCTTAGTGTAATTGCTAAATCTGTTTTGATAAATCTGCAAATCAAATTATTAAAAAATGAAAAAAAAGATTATCTTAAAATTTATAAATTAAAAAAATATAAGATAAGTAAAAATTTAGAAAGTACATTAAAAGATTTTTTTAAGGAATATGTATAAAAAAATTAAAATTTTTTCATCAAATGATAATAGAGGTTGTTTTGAAAAAATTATCGATAATAAAAAAAAAAAATTTAGCCAATTTTTCTTTTCTTATTCAAAAAAAAAAGTGTTTAGAGGATTTCATTTTTACCAAAAAAAAAATAAATCAAATAGAACAATATTCTTGTTAAAAGGGGAAATTATAGATTACATAGTCGATCTAAGAAAAAAAAATTTTGGTAAATTATACAAAATTAAAATAAAAGAAAATTCTAATTACGCTTATGAAATACCGTATTACTTTGCACATGCTTTTTTAGCACTCAAAGAAAGTAAGCTTTGTTATTTTTTTGAGAAACAACATAATAATAAATATGATTTAGGTATAAATTATAAATCTATATTGCCAAAACTTTCAAAAAAAAAAATTATAGTTTCCAAAAGAGATCTTAAGCATGCTAGCATTCAAGATATAAAAAAAAAATTAAAATTTTAATCTAAAATATGCAATATCTAATTTTATGTGGCGGTTTAGGAACAAGATTGAGTAAAAAATATATAAATACTCCAAAAGCTATAATTAAATTTGATAAAAAAGAAAATCTGGGACTTTTAGTAAAAAACTTAAAAAAATTCAATAGAAAAATTTGTATTTCCAACTTGTTACAATTCTGATCCTATAAAAACATATGTTGGAAAACTTAATGTGAAATACAATACTTAAGATGATAGCATTTTTACAATTTTAACTTTCTTTTGTTTGATAGATTGTATAATTACAACAGATGCTTAGTGCAGTAAATTTTGTTAAATTAAAATATTTGATAATTATCTACCCGATTCTTCTTCTTACTGGTCCTTTTTTCCCAGACTTATTTTTAATTTTAATATCGATTTTCTATATTTTATATATTACAAAAAATAAAGGCTGGACAGATTTCTTTAATAAGAAATATAACAAAATTTTCTTAATTTTATATATTATATTAATTCTGAGTTCTCTTTTTTCAGACTATTTACTTTACTCTCTAAAAACTAGTGTTTTATATATACGTTATATTTTCTTTTTTAATGCAATTATATTTATTTATGAAAAAGATAAAAATTTATTTCAAAGATTTTGTCAAATAAATTTTTTTACATTAATATTCGTATCTTTTGATACAATTTTTCAATTTCATTTTGGGTATAACATTATTGGTTTTGAATCACATAATATTTCTAGAATGGGTAGTTTTTTTGGAGATGAGCTGATTGTAGGTAGTTATTTATCTAAACTATTTCCTTATTTAATAATCTATTTGTTTTTTTTTAATAAAGGTAAAAACTATCAATTTTTAAAACTTATACCCCTTATTTTTGTTGGTATTGCAATTTTTTTATCTGGAGAAAGAACTGCTTTTTTATTTTTTCTGATATCTAGTTTGTCAATATTAATTATTTTTAAACATAAAAAATTATTACTAATATCTTCTTTAATTTTTTTAGTTATAGTAACCTATACTGCAACAAGAAATGTTAAACTACTTAACAGAATGGTTTATCAAACAATCAATCAAATTTATGATTTTGAAAATAAGAAAATATTCTTTTTCTCTAAAGAGCATGCAGTTTTAGCAAAAATATCTATAAAGATGTTCCAAGAAAATAAAATTTTAGGTGTTGGACCAAAAAATTTTAGGAAGGTCTGTTTTAATAATCCAAAAAAATATGAGTTTTTGAAAATTTACAAACCTGATCACTATTGCTCTACTCATCCACACAATATTTTTTTTCAATTCTTATCTGAAACTGGTTTAATAGGTATTATTTTTTATTTGATTTTCTTAATTAGTATTTTTAAAATTTTTAAAGATGAATGTTATAATAATGACAAAAATATCAAAACTATTTATCTATTAATTTCATTAATAATATCAGTCTTACCATTAGCTCCATCTGGGCAATTCTTTAATAACTGGCTAAGTGTTCATTTATTTTTAACCATAGGATTTTTAATCAGTGAACTAAAAACTAGTTCGCAACATGATCTAAAAAATATTGGTAAGTAATTTTTAAGCTTTCATCAAAACCTGACTTTGGTTTCCATCCATATTTTCTTGCAATTTTTGTGTCAAGGACTTTACGTTTGGTTCCGTCCAATTCTTTTTTCATATTATAAATAATTTCTATATCGTTTGCCTCAAGTAAATTTTGTACCTTTTGTACATAATTTGATATTTTCCTTTCAAATCCAGATCCAATATTTATTAGATTTTCTCTAGTTTTTGTATTAAGAAAATAAATACAAGCATCTGCTAAATCATCAACATACATAAGTTCACGTTTTGCCTGACCAGTACCTAATAAGACCAATTTCTTTTTATTTTTTTTTTTGGCTAGATAAATTTTATGAATTATTCCGGGTAGAAAATGTGAATTAGTAAGATCAAAACTATCATTAACACCAAATAAATTACAAGGCATAAGTGATTTATAATTTAAATTGTATTGTTTGGCGTAGTTTTCACATAGTTTAATTCCCGCAATTTTAGCTACTGCATATGGTTCATTAGTCGGTTCTAAATAATTTGATAGTAGATCGGTCTCTTTAATTGGGCGAGAAAATGTGTTTGGATATACACAACTTGAACCAAAAAATATTAAATCTTTTATACCATTTTTGAATGAGGCATTTATTATATTGGACTGTATCATCAAGTTTTCATATAAAAACTCTGATTTATATGTATTGTTAGCAATAATTCCACCAACCTTTGCAGCAGCCAGAATAACACAGTCAATTTTATGTTTAGCAAAAAAATTTAATACATTTCTTTGATTAGTTAAATCTAATTTTTTTTTGTTAATAGTTATGATATTTAAAAATTTTTTTTCTTTTAGTTTTCTTAATATCGCCGACCCTACCATGCCATTATGACCAGCTAAAAAAATATTTGATCTTTTATTAATCACTTAAATTAATCTTATTGTTTAGCATATCTTCTATTAAGGTATCTAGGTTATATTTTGGCTTCCATCCCAATTTTAATCTTGCTTTTTTACTATCTCCTCTCAAATAAACTACATCCAATGGTCTAAAGTATTTTTTGCTTATTTCTATAATTATTTTTTTAGTAATTTTACAAATACCTTTTTCATTTAATCCCTTTCCCTTCCAAATAATATGAAAATCTAATTTTTTACAAACTTTATTAACAAAGTCTTTAACAGAACAAATTTGCCCTGTAGCCAAGACCCAGTCATCAGATTTAGTATATTGTAAAATTTTCCACATTCCCTCAACATAATCTTTTGCATGCCCCCAATCCCTAATAGAATATAAATTTCCCAGATAAAGTTTATTTTTTTTACCACTTTTAATCTGCTTCAATCCTTTTACGATTTTTTGAGTTACAAATGTTTCACCTCTTCTTGGACTTTCATGATTAAACAGAATTCCATTTGAGGCAAAAATGCCGTAAGACTCTCTATAAATTTTTGTTATCCAATGCGAATATATTTTAGAGGCTGCATAGGGGCTTTGTGGCAAAAATAAAGATTTCTCATTTTGAAATTTATCTTTCGTGGACCCAAACATTTCTGAAGTTCCTGCCTGATAAAATTTCGTTTTGTTAATTAATTTTGCAGATTTGATTGATTCTAAAATTCTTAAACTACCTAACGCATCAACGTTTGCAGTATATTCAGGATTATCAAAAGAAACTTGGACATGGGATTGTGCGGCTAAATTATAAATTTCATCAGGTTTAATACTATTAATAAGTTTAAAAACTAACAAAGAGTCAGAGATATCACCATAATATAAAAATAAGCTTTTATTTTTTTTAAATGGATCTTGATAAATATGATCAATCCTTTTTGTATTAATTGTTGATGCTCTTCTAACAACACCATGAACTTCATATTTTTTTCTTATTAGTAATTCAGTCAAGTATGAACCATCTTGTCCAGTAACTCCAAAAATTAATGCTTTTTTTTTTTTCATAATTTAATTGAATAATCTTATTTTTATCATAAAAAAGATTATGCTAAATTTTATATTATTATCAGTTGTAATTTTTTTTACTCTTATTACAATGTTAATTTTTATTTCTTTTGCAAAAAAATTAAAATTAGTTGATTTACCTAATAATAGAAAAACTCATAAGATTAATGCAAAACTAATTGGTGGAATCATACTGATACTAAATTTCCTTTTACTGGTTTTTTTATTAGATTTGGATAGGAAATTGAATAGTTTATTAGGTTGTTCTGTTTTAGTTGGTTTAATAGGAATAATTGACGATAAGTATGATCTAAAAGTTACAAATAAATTGATACTACTTTTTTTCCCAATCATTTTAATTGTATTAGATGGATACGCTCTTACAAATCTTGGAGAATATAATCTTATTGGAAAGATAAATTTAGGATCATTTGCAGTTATTTTTACAATTATCTCTTCTTACTTATTAATAAATGCAACAAATTATATTGATGGCAGAGATGGTGTTTTAATAAGTATTTTTTTCTTTATTAATTTAGAACTTATATTCTTAATAGATAATTCAGAAGAAATATCAAAACAACTCTTAATCTATATTGATTTAATTTTGATAGTTTTATTTTTTTTTAATATTACAAATAATAAAAATTTAAAAATCTTTCTTGGTGACTCTGGTAGTTTAACTATAGGATTTTTTTTAAGCTTTATTTTAATTTATCTTGCTAATAACAAATTAGCACATCCAATATTATTAGCCTCCACAGTAACGGTAATAGTGTTTGATTTTCTTTGTATATCTATAGAAAGACTGTTGAAAAATAATGGCAGGATTTTTAAACCTGACAATAATCATATTCATTACTTAATTTATAACAAAACTGGTTCAAATTTAAAAGTGTTACTTATTATTAATTCAATTAACATTTTATTTTTTTTAATAAATTACTATTTATTTACGGTTTATAACCTTCTTGCTATAATTTCTTTTATTATTGAGTTTTTTTTATTTTTAAATTTAAGAAAAATTTTACTTAAATAATTTTTTAACTTCTTCAAAAGATAATCCTAATAAATCTTTTTTTGAAATTTTTAAATTCTTTTTTTTTTTAATTTTTCTAAACTTTTTGTCTTTAAAGGATAGAGTGCGTTCATATTGAGGGTAGTAAAAATCAGTACATTGATAAACTATTTTTACATTATCGGTTAACGTCAAAAATCCATGACCAAAACCAGGAGGTATCCATATCTGCTGATTTTTTTTTTCTGATAATATTACACAATCTATCTTTCCAAAAGTGCTGGATTTTTTACGTAAATCAATAACTATATCTTTAATTTTACCTGATATAATAGTTAATAGTTTTCCTTGTGGCTTTTTAATTTGAAAGTGAATCCCCCTAAAAACATTTTTTTTTGAAAAAGAATAATTAGTTTGAATAAGGTTTTTTTTGATTAACTTTTTATATTTATTTTGATGAAAAATTTCGCTGAAAAATCCTCTTTTATCTAAAAAAATTTTTATATTAAAATAATAACAACCATTTAGTTTCGTTCTGTTTGCTTCCATTATATTTTTTTTAGATAGTTTCTTAAATGCTTATCTTTTATACTTTCAATAATTTTAGATTTGTCTACCCATTTATTTCTAATTGATATTTCTTCTAGCAGACCAATCTGAATTATGTCTTGTGCTTGAGCATTTTTAATAATATTCCCACTTTCAATTAATGAGTCAAATGTCCCAGCATCTTTCCATATGGTAGATCTGCTTAGCTTTACAAAACTTAATTTTTTTTTTTTTATATATAAATTATTCAAATCAGTTATTTCTAGCTCTCCTCTTTTTGATGGCTTTAATTTTTTTGCTAGTTTGACAACATCATTGTTATAAAAATATAACCCTGTAACAGCTAATTCAGATTTTGGTTTTTTTGGTTTTTCAACTATTTTTTTTAATTTTTTATTTTTTTTATCAAAATACGCAACACCAAATCTTTTAGGATTAGATACATTTTTAAGAAAAATCATAGACCTATCTGACTTGTTTGCATTTATAAGTATTTTTTGTAAACCAGCTCCAAAAAAAATATTGTCTCCTAATATTAATGCAGCTGGGTCTCTATTCAAAAATTTTTCTCCAATTATAAAAGCTTCTGCTAGACCGTTTGGTTTTTCTTGTATTGCATAAGAAATATTTATCCCCAATCTTTTACCGTCCGATAAATAATCCTGAAAAGAATTTAAATCTCTTTTATTACAAATTATTAAAATATTTTTAATTTTAGCTAGCATTAAAATGGATAATGAATAGTTAATCATTGGTTTGTCGTAAACTGGTAACAAATGTTTTGTGATGTACTTTGTTGTTGGATTTAATCTTGATGCAGATCCACCAGCTAAAATTATTCCTTTTCTCATTTATCCTATCCTTCTAAGCTTAAATCTTTTTTTTTTTAAATTTTCAATCCAATTAGAATTATTTAAATACCACAATATTGTCTTATAGAGTCCATTATTGAAATCTGTATTTGGTTTCCAATTTAATTTTTTTTCTATAAAAGAAGTATCAACACTATATCTTAAATCATGACCTGGCCTATCACGTACAAAGTTTATATGTTTAATAAACTTAATTTTAGAACTTGATTTTTGAATTTGGAAATATATTTTTACTATCATTTTAACTAAATCTATATTTTTAATTTCATTTTTTCCTCCAACTAAATATGTTTCACCTGATTTTCCTTTATTTAATACTTTATCTATAGCATCACAATGATCCTCAACAAAAAGCCAATCCCTTACCTGATTTCCCTTACCATAAATTGGGATCTTTTTATTATTCATTAAACATATTATTGCGTGCGGAATAAGTTTTTCGGGGTATTGATTTGGACCATAATTATTTGAACAATTGATTATTACAGAATTAATACCATAAGTTTTTTGCCACGCACTGACTAGGTGATCAGCACTAGCTTTGGATGCTGAATAAGGAGAGCTTGGATTAAATTTGCTTTTTTTATTAAATTTTTTTTTAGTCTTACCTAAATCCCCATAAACTTCATCTGTAGATATATGAACAAATTTAATATTTTTATTATTTCTTACTGTCTCTAAAAGATTATAAGTACCAGTTATATTTGTTTGCAAGAAGTCCTGGGGATTTTCAATTGATCTATCAACATGTGATTCAGCTGCAAAATGTATAATAGCATCTGGATGAAATTTTAATATTTTTTTTTGTATATTTTTATTTGAAATATCTGCATTTAAGAAATTATAATTTTTGTTTTTTTTTACACTACTAAGATTATCTAAATTTCCAGCATATGTTATTTTATCAATATTTAATATTTTATAATTTTTTAATAACGATTTTTTTATAAAATTGCTTCCAATAAATCCTAAGCCTCCAGTTACAACTAATTTTTTCATTTATTAAACTCCTCTAAGATAGTTTTTTTTAAAGCTTCTTTTAGTGTATATTTAGGTCTGTAACCTAATAAATTAGCAGCATATGAAGAGTTAATAAGAAATTTTTGAACTCTTATTTTACTAATTCTAAACTTTCTATTAAGTATTATTGAAAAAAAATCAAAAATACTAGCCACTAAAAAAGCTACTATATGAGGAATAGAAATTAATTTAGTTTTAATGCCAAATTGTTCTCTAATAAATACTACTAATTCCTTCAATGTAATTTGAGGTTCATCTACATAATTATGAAGACTGTATTTTTTGTTACATGACAGAAGATATAATGTAAATCCTACCAAGTTTTCTACATAAGCGAGGGATTTGATGTTTTTTCCATCACCAACCATAAAAAAGGGACCTTTATATATTTGAGAAATTAAATTATACATATTTCCTCGATTGAATTTACCAAAAACAACAGTTGGTCTTATTATTGTTAATTGATTGTCTTTTAATATGTTCATCCAATTAATGTATATATCTTCGGCAGCTTTTTTGGACTTGCCATAATAATTGCATGGATTCGAACTAGTTAATTCATCAGCAAATAGTTTAGCTTTTCCATATACAGCAACTGAACTAAAAAAAATTATTTTTTTACTATTTTTAATTTTTGCAACATCACAAATGTTTTTGGCACCCTGTACGTTAACTAAATAATAGTCTTCAATTTTTTCATCATCTCTATGAGCTGCTGCTAAGTTGATTATTGTAGCATTCATGGGAATGTGTTCGATCAAAGTACTTTTATCTGTAATGTCAACTTTTTTTGTAAGATCTGCAAATTTTGGGTTGATCTTTATATCTAAAATTTTAAAGCTTATTTTTTGTTGCTGAAATTTTGTTGCTAAGTAACTTCCAATAAAACCAGAGCCGCCTATTAAAATAATCATATAATATATTTTTTAAATAATTTGAGATAATAATTTTTTTTGTTAATTTCGATATATTTATCTTTATAAAATTTTGACATATTATAATAATGAAAATCTTTATTATTATTAAATTTAAAAATTTTATTCTTAATAATTTTTTTCTTATCAAAAAAATTTAATACTTCACTAATTTGAATACTTTTTTTATTAAAAAGATTCAATTTATTGAATTCATTTTTTTTTAATTTTAATTTTTTTACAGATTTTACTAAATCATCTACATCTAAAAAGTTTCTATAAAAATTTTTATAAATAATTATTTTTTTATTTTTTTTTAAGTTTTGTTTTAAAAAATTAAATAATGTAAATTTATTTTTAGAATTACCAATTAATTGAGGTAATCTAATAATTAAAACATTTTTTTCTTTAATTAATAATTTTTCCAAATTAATTTTATGATTAATGTACGGTGTTTTTATCTTTCTAAAAATATCTAAACTGCTAAAATATATAAATCTTTTTGTCTTCTCATTTTTTAAAAGTTTTTTTAATAATTTTTTTTCCCTTTGAAATTCATTTAGATTGGCATTTTTTGAATTTGAAACACCCGATGCAAAAATTATTACATTTTTAAAATAATTTTTTTCTTTTTTAAATGCCTTTGCTATTAATCCATTTCCAATTATCATATTTTTTTTCGTAAAAAATTATTATAGAATAAAAATTTTATCTTACTAGGTAAAGCATGTATTATTATTCTTAATACGCAAACAAAGAAAGAAGTAAACACATTAGTTAAATTACAGGATAATAAAATTTTTTGTAATTTAATTTCAGAGATAATATATTTAACTCCTCCTCTTCTGGCATGCATTCCATCTGTTTTAGCAGTAACAACAATTTTGTTCATATTCGCAACTTTAGCACCGTGGTAAATAAACTTGCACCAAAGAGCATAGTCTTCTTTTAAATATAAATCTGGATATCCACCAATTTTTTTAACAAAATCAGTTTTATAAAAAACAGTCATATGATTAAATGGATTTCTATATTTAATTGACTCAATTATATTTTTATGACTACAAGGAACTTGTTTTAGAAGTGAATACTTTAGTCTACTATCTAATTCTCTTATTTGACCACCAAATAGGTCGTAATTAGAGTTCATAAATTTTTTTGAATTTTCAAATCTATCTAATTCACACAAATCATCACCATCCATTCTTGAAATCCAACAGGTATTAACCTTTTCAATACCCATGTTTAAAATATTAGCAAGACCAACTTTTTTACTTTTTAAAATTTTAAAATTGTATTTATTTTGCTCTAATTCAATTAAATTATGAAAATCAGATGTTAATTCTCCGTCCACAAGAATAATTAAATCATCAGGTACTACAGAATTATTATATATACTAAACAATACTTTAGGTAAATTTAGTTGCAAATCTTTTCTTTGATATAGCGGCAAAAGAACAGTGAATGTTTTATTTATATTTTTATCCACGATTTAAGAGTTAAATTATTATTAATATTATCAATATTTTTTACAAACCATTTTTTAGGACAGATAATAATTTTTTTTTTGTTAGAAGATAAATAAGATGCCCACCAGGAGAAAGTGCTATTGGATATTATAAAATTTTTACATTGAGACATTAAAAAAAAATCATGGCAATCAGTTGCATCATTAATAAATTGGAATTTTTCTTTTTTTAAAACTTTTTTTATAATTAAAGTTGAGTAGTTAATATCATTTGTAAAAATAAAAAAAAAAGGATTCTTAATTTTTTTTTTTATCAACAAAATAGCTTTTTTATAATATTTTTCATTTAAAACTAAATATTTTTTTTTCGATTTTCTAGATAAATAATCTCCACCTCTAATATGAATACTTACTGAATTTCTATTATTGATAATTATTTTATAATTTTTTATTTGATAAAATTTTTTTTTAAATACCAAAATTTTTTTTAATTTTTTTAATTTAATTTGAATAAATTTTAAATCTTGAAAATACCCATATTGTTGAATCTTTATATTTTTTTTTGATAAATCAAAAAAATTTTTTTCACAGATAATATTTTTTGAAAGATTGAATCTTCTTAGCAAATTTAAATAATAAATTTTTATTTTTAAAAAAAATTTATTTCTAATTGTAAATTCATTATTAAAAAAAATTGTATTTTTTTTAAAATTAAACAAGTCATAAATTTTTGATTTATGATAGCTTCTAAAGCCATAAATTAATCCGTAATCAAAAACTATTTTTTTTTTACTTAAATCTGCCAACTGTAATGCAGCAATATATTGAAAGAGTTGATTGCCAATACCTCCAAATAAATACGATTTTATCATTTAAAAAATTTTTTATAAGTAAAGCAAATTTTAATTTTGTTGTATATTCTTATTGATACCCAAATGAAAATATCAAATAAATTTAGAAAAAGAAATTTATTATTTAGATTAAACTTTTTTTTTATAAATTTAATTTCCAACCTGTTTAGCGAACTAATTCTTTCTTTTAAGCTAGATGTTAAGGAATGCTTATTTAATTGATCGGAATAAACAAAAATTTCATCCGTAAAAATCCATTTTTTAGAGGATAAATAAATTTTTATGTAATACTCAACATCCACAAGCCAATAAAAAAAAGTATTGAATAAAATTGGATTTAGTTTGAACTTTGTAATTATAGAAGACGTTGGACCAATAAAATTTCTTTTCAGGATATAATAAAAATTAAAATCAAAAAAAAATTTTCTTTGTTTTGCTGTTGTATGAATTTTATTGAGAATTTTTTTTTTCTTTATAAGAACGGTAGAGCAGCTAATTACATCTGGATAATTATTATTTTTTATTAATGATGTTAATTTTATAAAAAAATCTTTACAAAAATATTCATCTTGATGAAGAATGATCATATAATTAATATTTTTTTTTATAAATTTTGCTTTTTCTTTTAAGTGTTTTATTTGATCAGTTATTCCAAGATTCCAGTTGATAGCTGCAGCTTTAACAGGTCTATTTTTATAATATTTAATATTCAATAAAATATTCTTATTTTTATATGTCAAATATTTATTATAAATTCTATTATTCTGAGTATTATCATAAATATTAATTAAAATATTTTTTTTTAATTTTGGTAAACTTTTTAAAATATTTACAAACCCATTATCATAGTAAAAAGTTGGAATTATAATGTTAAAATAAATCATTTTAATAAATAAAGGTAGTTTTTTAAAAAAAGTAAATAATTAATAGATAAATTGTAAAAATTTAAAACAATTTTCTCTTTTAGAGATTTTTTATCAAAAAATAAGAATAACATAATAAAGCTAAAAACTCCATATACTCTTAAAGTTGTTTCACCTATATATAATCGGCCATTTGTCAAAGTAAAAAGTCCCACAATTAATAAAAAATAAAATAACATTTTTAAATATATTTCTGAGAAATTTTTTGATTTGTTGATTAAAAAATTATTATTTTTTTGATTAATGTACAAAATTAAAAACATTGGAATTACACAATATAAGGCAGCTCTATAATAACTCAAAGGCATATAAATAAATTCAGAGTTTCTAATAGAATTATAATTTAAATAATAAAAACTATATACAAGTAGTATGCTACTAATAACTAAAACTGGTAACTCAAAATATTTTTTCCTTTTAAGAAAAAATAAAAAATATGTAGCGTAAAAAAATACTATGGCAACTAAAAGATGTGTTAAGAGAGCTGAAATAATAAGAACAATTGATAATTTATATTTTTTTTCTAAAAAATAAACAAATGAAGCAAACATTAACAAAATACACATACCTGCCCTTAATCTTATTAATAAGTATTCGAATGAGAATAAAAAGATAAAAAAAGATAAAAAAATTAAAAACAATTTTAAAGAACTTAAATTAAAGTTACTATGATATTTCAGTAATTTAAAAGCTATGTAAGAAAAAAATAGATAATTTAATGTAAAAATTAATTTAATATGTAAAGTACTTGAAATACCCGTTTTATTTAATAAAAAATTTATAACATCAAAAAAATAAGTTTCTGAATTCATCAAGTACCACAATGAATTTTCTATTCTTTTAAGATACGACTCATAATCAGTAGAAAAAGAACTGTCTAAAAATATTAATAACAAAAATACAGTAAAAAAAATAAATACGAAAATTGCTTTTATTTTTTTAGAGTTCATTTGTTTATGATTAATCTTGATTTAATAAACATGATAATATTAGCTAAGAACAAAGATAAAATTGTTGCAATAATTGCTCCTTTTGCTTGATATTGCAAAATAAAAAAATAATTCAAAATAATATTTATTATAAAAGTAAATAAATAGATTTTAAAAATGAAATTAGAATTATTAGTCATCATTAAGGTAATTTCACTAAAATAGAATGGGCTCATTACCACAAAATATATAAGGAGATATATTGAAATACTCAAGCTCTCTTCATAAAAGGATGGAATAAAGCCACTGATTATTTTTTTAAAAAAAAAAATATAAAAAATAAAAAATAAAAGAGAAAATATTGCCATACTAGTTCTAGAAAATATTAAAATTTTTTTACTATTTGTAAATTTTTTAGCTTTGCTATCTCTGGAAATTATAGTTTGAATAAAAGGATTTAAACTAGAAATAATTAATAATGGTATATGTCCAACTATAAATGCTAAGTTATATATTGAGACTTGGGGTAAATCTACTAAGTACTCTAGCATTAATACATCTGCTCTAGAATATAATCCGTATATTATAGTTGTTATCCCCAAAATAAAAATTTGTTTAAAGCTATTTAGCTTTATTGAAAAATAAAAAAAATTTTTAAAAAAAGTTTTAAATTCTGGAAGGCTCAAGTAAAAAAGAATTACTATAGATGAGAATAAACCAATATTTAATGAAAATAATAAAAGTTTGATATTGAAATATTCGATACTTAAAAACAACAAAATCATAAACGGAAGTCGAATATATGTCTCTGTCAATTGACTTCTTACTTGCTTATCTACTGCAACATTAAATGAAACTAAAACATTTAAAATTATTGATTGAGTTAAATAAAATAAGAAATATATTTTAAATTCTTTAATAATATCTGGATTTATGATTACAAAAAAAATGAATAATAACAGTAACTCTAAAATTATTGGAAAAATAAATGAAATAATAATTAGTGAAGAGATACCATTATGACTAGATATTTTATCACGAGTGGCGGAGATATCCTTTGCTAAAAGAATTGGAATACCCATACAAGACAGTGTTAACAAAATAGAAATTAAAGATATAAAATAAATATATTGTCCGTAACTTAATTCAGATAATTTGTTTATTATTATTAAAGTTAAAGAGAAATTTAGTAATTTATAAAATAAATTGTTTAAAAAATAAAATATTTTATTTTTTTTAAATTCATTAAAAAAAATTTTAAAAGTTTTTTGCATATTTTTTTATTTCATTTTCAGTTGATGATACTTTAAATTTTTGTAGTTTTTTTGAAATTCCTAAATAAGAATATTGAGGTCTTTTGGCTATAAAATTTAAGTTTCTGTACTGGTTTTTTTTTATTTTTGATTTTGATTTTGAAAAAATTTTCTTAATTAAAGCTATAAATTGATAAGGTGAAAATTTTTTACCATCACTAAAGTGTAATATTTTATTTTTTATTTTTTTTTTTATAATATAAACTATAGCATTAGATAAGTTAAAAGCAGATGTTGGACCACTAAAACTATCTGTTAAACCATAAACATTAATATTTTTTTTTAATTTTATGATAATTTTATTTAAAAAAGAGGATTGATTAGCTGAATATACCCATGATGTTCTTAAAATTATGTAATTGTCTGAATTTTTAATTATATAATCTTCACAAAGCGACTTTGAAAAACCATAAAAATTTAAAGGTCTCTTTATGTCATGCTCTCCGTATTTGTTTTTTTTTTTTCCATCAAAAACATAATCGCTAGATATATAAAAATATAAAATTCTTTTTTTTTTAATAAAACTTACTAAATTTACAGTTGATAAATAATTAGTATTTAGGCAATTCCACATATTATTTTCAGATCCATCTACATCTGTAAATGCAGCTAAATTTAAAATAACTTTGGGTCTAATTCTTTTTATTATTTTTTTAATTTTCTTATAATCATTAACATTTATTTTTTTTTTATTGAGAAATATGTAATTTTTTCCAGTAATTTTCTTTAATTCAGTTCCAACTTGTCCACCTGATCCTAAAACTAGCACTTTACTCATTATAAAAATAAAAATTAAACATTATTAGTCATAAAATATGCTAATCTTTCTTTGTGTTTAGTTGTGAAAATTTAATAACTAGAAATTTCATGTTGGTTCAAAAAAAATTAACTTTACAGTTTTATTTAATATCTTTACTATAATTCAAATATTGAAATATAATTTAAATATTTTTTTTTAATATAATATGTTTATTGGGCATAATGTAACAATTAGTTATAATTAATTTATAAAAATTTGAATCACCTAATCTAATATAAATTTGTAAAGAAAAGTTTTTATTTTACAGGTTTTAATCCTATGGTTTAAAAAAATCTAATATTTTACCAAATTTTCCAGGGAGCCTCACCATTTAGCCATAGTTTCTCAAGGTGTTTTTTATCATTTAAGGTATCCATGCATTGCCAAAATCCATTATGCTTAAAGCTACAAATTTCTTTTTTTTTAACTAAAATTTGCATCGGCTCTTTCTCCAACGGGATATTATCGTCTTTAATTAAATTAATTACTTCTGGCCTCATTATAAAAAAACCACCATTTATCCATTCATTTTCTGGTTTTTCTTCAAATTTATTGACCAAATTATTACTGTCAATATCTAAAATTCCAAACCTATTTCGTGGCTTTACAGCCGTTACAGTACACATTTTATTTTTTTTTATAAAAAACTCTGTGAGCTCATTAATATTTACATCTGACAAACCATCACCATATGTTAAAAAAAAATATTTATCATTTTTTACTAAATCCTTAACACCTCGCAATCTTCCACCTGTTTGAGTTTGCAACCCAGTATCAACTAGAGTCACATTCCAATCTTCTAAAATTTTATCTTCAGTATGAATTAAATTACTTTTTAAATTTATACTTATCTTTTTATTAAATTTTTTATAATTTAAAAAAAAACTTTTGATTATGTCACCTTTATATCCTAGGCAAATTATAAAATCATTAATACCATATGATGAGTAATATTTCATAATATGCCAAATAATAGGCAAGCCTCCTATTTCAACCATCGGCTTTGGTATTTTTTGTGTCTCCTCACTTAACCTAGAGCCATAACCACCAGCAAAGATAACTAATTTCATATTTATGTTTAACCAAATTTTAACGGAAATAGATAGCTTAAAATTTTTTTGATATATCTTTTTAATATTACGGGCATATATTTTCTTATTCCTAAATGATCAAATTTGTTAAATTCAGACAATAAATTATAATTTGTTTTATAAAAATTTTCAGTTTTTTTGAGAGATCTAATGATTTGATTTTTTTTCATTATTAAGCCACGATCATCAATCCATTTCCAACCAGGATAATAATTTGAAACAGATGCCCATCGTCTTAGTTTGCTATTATGTCTTGCCCAATATCC
>Ga0129324_10000958_pt1 | contig 19590 bp, 36 predicted proteins | sample CPBDNA_7_FD_96879 | JGI IMG/M metagenome (GOLD analysis project Ga0129324, IMG submission 96879) | Freshwater to marine salinity gradient microbial communities from Chesapeake Bay, USA - CPBay_Spr_15_0.2_DNA | ecosystem: Environmental > Aquatic > Marine > Coastal | place: USA: Chesapeake Bay... | reverse complement strand
CACTAAAGTGTTCTTGAAATCCCTGAAATATTCTTACTAGACCATAAGCAGCTGCAGCAACAAGGGCGACAACAGCAACAACAGGTAACATTGGAGCAAGTATTGCACCAAGACCAATAAGCATTCCTTTAAAAGCCAATCCTAAACTAATCATCATAGCTTTACCTTGTACTAATAATCCCGCACCCATTAGTTTTAATCTAGGTATCATATTTTTCATTAAGACACCTTTAGGCCCAAACAAGAAAGCAAATGCAGCTTGTAAAGCAGTCAATGTTACTTTTGTAACTGTTGTTTGACCTACTATTGCAGCAATTTTAAGACCAATGAATGTAAAGAGTGCCAGCAATTTACCAAAATGGTCGGCCCAATATCCCCAATTTGGGTCTGAAAAGAAATTTAATGTATCTGTTATAAAATTTACGATACCACCGACTATTGCTTTAAATGAATCTGATGTTAAAAAAGCAAATAGTGCAATAACACCAATACCCTTTAGAAGCATTGAACCACCAGCTGATACTTTTTCACCTATATTATCTCCAATATCTGTTAATCCACTAACTATTCTTTTCTGCATATCAAAATTTATTTTTTGTCTTTTCTTTTCTTCTTTTTCTTTCATCTTATCAAGTATCTTTTGATTTGCCATAACTTTTGGTGAATCTTCTCCAGCGATTGCTGTATCTCGTTGTATTTCTTTTTGAAGTGCTAACATTTTAGCATCCATATCTGCTCTTCTTCCAGCTTCTTCTTCATCTAGTCCAGACGCTTTAGCAGCAATACGATTTCTTTCTGCTGTTAAATCTGCAATTTTGTCAGCATGAATTACTTGAAGTCCAGCATTCTGGTTTAGAGAAGCTAACTTCTCAACCAGGTTTTCAAATCTTTTATCTAAAGGGTCTTTCTTTTCAGCCATTATTTTTTACTCGTTCCTGTGTATAGTCCAAACCATGCAGCACCAGCACCTACAACGATGCTTATCAACCCAGACTGTTCCATAGTCGGAGCCAATAGATTCATATACCAAATAACACATTTATATAACAATATAATATATACTGTTAAAAATAGTCGTGGGAATATTCTCCATGCATCCACAGCTTTTGCCATGTCTATCCATGATTGATATTTGTTTTTACTAGAATCAACAACATTTGTGTCTACTTCTAATTCTATGTTTACTTTTTTAGTTTCAGTCATATCTTTTGGAGCCTCGTAATATGATAACTTAGGTTTATCCTCAGCCATTATTCATTTTCCTATTTTCTTTTTCTATTCTTTCGTTTTCTTCTTTTATGTGTTGTTGTAACATTGCCATGTATATTTCTCTTTCCCATGGCATCATATTCTCTAACTCTGTTAAAGAGTATTTATGATGTTGCATGAGTGCAAAATTACTCTTATAGTAATTTTTTAGGCTCTCATGTGAGAGCCCTATACTAAAAAACTTCTTAATCCCTCTAGAGGCACTTCACTTTTTACCTTAGTGTTAGGATTTTCAACTTCAATAACATATCTTAATTTAGGCATAGTATTAAAGAAGTTCATTACATTTTGAAATTGTTCAGTATTTAAGTTATCAATAAAATCTGTCAATTCTTTATCACTTATATCTGCTTTATTGTATATTGTATCATCCCAAGATATGGTTTCTAGACAATCCTTAACAATCGTAAATGCCATTTCTGTTGTTGATGCATTATTATATGTAGCATAAGATGCAAGTAAAGGATAATCAAAAGTCATTTTAATATCATCGGTTACATTTACTTCATTTGAATGGTCATCAAAAACAGACACTTTAATTTCACTTATAGGTATATCTTTTGATACTATAGTTTTTTCATCATCTGGGCAAGTAATATTTACAGATATAGTTTCACCAACTGATTTACTTCTTATTTGTAAAAACACATACTCTGCGTCAAACAAAGGACAGGTTGTTGGGTCTATTTTATTGAATGTACAGTCACGAATTAACTGTTTCATAGCATCAAGTAATTCTGTTTCATTTTCAGATTCTTGTGCCATTATCATTCTCTTTTGTTCTTTAACCAAGAACGGTCTATACTTTATTTCTTCATCTGTTGAAGGTAAAGTTAAAGTATAAACTGGTGTTTCAAGTTTAGGTAAAGCCATAATTTTTCACTCCTTAATTATAATCTTCTTAATACTTTTGGTATTCTGCTCAATAATTGTCTTTCGACCTGGTCACCAAGTACATTTTGTAGTCTATCCAATAGTGGTTTAGGTAATTCAGATTCATCAGTTAGATTTCTCCAATATCTATATTTAAAACCAACAGTTATTTCCATAGCTGATGTAGCAACTGCGCCAGAAAGAGTTTGTTCTCCAAGAGTTTCGGGGAAAGCCTCAACTAACTCAACACCATATCTTCTATTGTTTTGTTGGTCTAATGTGTAGATTTTTACATTACCCACATAATCATCATAATAACCCATTGCAAATGTTTGTGGATTAAATGCTATTCTTTGCCATGTTTCAAAAAATTTCTTTTCTCTCATGTCATTGTGACAATAAAGAGTTGCACTAACATCACCAAATGTATATCCTTGTACTAAGTTTCTAGCAGGGCCATATATTGTTTCATCAGCAACTGTTGTTAAAGCACGAGAAGGTAATGCTATAGTGTGACATTGATATGCAACATCTCTTGTAATACCACCACCTATATCTTCAAACAATATTTGTGAAAATAAATTTTGTGATGCACCTGGGCCACCTGTGCCTCTACTACCTGATGGTGCTCCAAATCTTACTTCATATCTTGAAGGTAATGCAATACCATCATCATCTCTTAGTGGTGCAAGTAATTCATTTAATACTGATGCGGAACCTGCCTCTATTAAACTACCAAAATCTAATGCCATTATATCATTCCTCTTGATTTTGCAAATACATGACTATCAGACTGTTTTTTAAATCTCTGTACAGGTAATAGTGTTGCAATCATAAATTCATCTGCTTCTACTTTTCTAAACTTAGACTTAATATTACTTGCTAGATATCTTTTTAGACAAGGTTTAACTAAATCTACTTTTTTTAATTTACTATAATCCACTCTTAATTTTGTAGATTCATCAAACTTGTTATTATTACTATAATCTACTAATCTATCTAATAATCTTAATCTCATAGGCATAGATAGATAATGTAAATTGATTCCTAAAAATCCATTGTTATATTCTTCAATGGGTAATACTAAAGGAAATGTATCATAATATGGTAACTTATCCTTTAACTTAGGGTCATATACAAACATATTTAGTATACCAAAGGTAGGCACTGATGTTCTTTTTCCGTCACGAATTAAATCTGCAGACTTTGGGGTACCAAACTCTTTGATTTTATCACGAAACCATTGGGTTGATTTAGGTCTACCACCTGCAGCGTCTAAAACACTTTGGATATATTTACTTCTTGCCATATGTTTATTTATAAGGATTGTATAGAATTATACAAGAAAAGTGCCCCTATAGAATAGAGGCACTCGATAGATTACTCAGCTAGTTTTTCAAAATATGCTAATGTATCATCTTCCTCAACTACAGGTGTTTCCACTTTTGTAGTTACAGGTTTTGTATCAACTTTAGGTGTTGCAACAGGTGCATCATCTAAATCATCAGCAACATTACCAACTTTTACAGTACCAGAAAGGACTGCATCTAGTCTAGATTTTAACTCATCATAAGATTTAAAGTTTGTTGGAGCAGTAAACTCTGCAAGAGAGTGTTGTGCTTTCCAAACTTTATCTGCATCAGCGTCATCTTCAAATAGTTTAGATGTATCTTCAAACTCTGATTTATCATAGTTCCAATAGCCATCTACTTTTCTGATTTTTAATTTGAAGTTAGCACCTTCCCAAAAATCAAATGGGTTGATTGCCTTTTCATCTTCAAACTCTGGTGACATAGCAGCAGTTAACTTATCAAAGATTTTCTTTCCGTAACGGAACAAGAATACTTTACCTTCATTCTCTGGGTGTTTCGTATCACTTACTACATAAATGTTTGAGAAGTATTGTAATTTTCTTTTCTGTTTACGAGCAATCTCTTTATCAGATTCTAAACCTGTATTCCATAATCTAGTGTTATGTTCAGAAACAGGGTCTTTCTGATTGAGTGTTGTAAGAGAGTTTTCAATGTACCATTGACCTGTTGGGCCTTGAAATGCATGATTCCAAACTTTTGCCCATGGTAAGTCTTCGCCTTGAACGGCAGGTAGAAAACGAATGACTGCGTATCCATTACCAGACTTATCTAGTTCTGGTTTCCACAACCTTTCATCTACATATGATTTTTTCTCTTGAGGTGCAGTTTCGCCCTTTGCAGCATCTAACAGCTTATTAAGGGACCCACTACTCTTTAGGTTATCTAATGACATATTTTTCTCCGTATGTTATTATATTTTATCGTATGTTTATATGTGTATCTTGCGATACATAACTATTTATAATAGTTAATCTTGCAACTATACTAGGTATTGCAAACTTTGTCAAGGGTTTCATATGAAATACTTTTGACATTATTACACTCTAGTGGTTGCTTTTCTGAATCAACAACCCAATAGAATTGTGTTTCAGAAAATTCTTTAAATACTGTGATTAATTGACTTACCCATTCATCAGTATTAAATCCTTTTGAATCAGATGGTAAATAGTTATCTGTTCCTTTGTAAATATTATTAAGAGGTTCATCATAATCACTTAGGTCAAATCCTAACATGTATACTTCATCAGCACCCTCTTGACATGTTAAGTGTAATGCAGTTGCTCCTGCACACCAGTTTCTAGGGAATTCTATATTGTTTACTTTATCCTCATCTTCTACCCATGTAATATAAAGACCTACATTTTTAAAACATTTTCTCTTAGCATCTTCTTTATCTAAATTTGGAAACTTGATTGTTAACTCTTGATAGTTTTTCTCTGCAGTTTCATATTCTTTTCCTTGAACTACACAATTTTTTCTATCATACCAACCATAACCACTATTGTCATTTCTCTTAGGTGTTTCAAATATGTTTAATGGTGAAAAACCTTCTTTTATAAACTCTGGGTCAAAACCCTCTAGTATTGCCCAATCTGCAAAATGACATTTGTTTTTAATTGGATAACCAGACTTGTATATTTCTTGTTGTATCTCATAATCAATAGCAACTAAATTATCAACTTTACAATCTCTGTAAATTGCATTACATCCCCATGTTGTGAATCCTTTATATTTTTTGGTTATATCCCAAACTTGTCTAGATTCACCATTTCCATAAATTAAACTTTTCATGATATTTTAATGTTTGTAACTTTAGAGTTATCAAATCTGTTTTTTATATCTTCCTTTGCTTCTTTTAAACTTAAATGTTTAGAAGCATACACAAAAGTATCTTTACCATCTAATTTTAATGTGTATTTTTTATATTGTGATTCTTCATTCATAACAACGCCTCCAAACGATATTCATAAATTCTTAACATCCAATCTGTAAAAAAATGATAGTGTATAATACCAGCAAATAGTATTAATGAACCTACTGTATTAACAACTATCAATGACCAGTCTTTCCATATCCAGCCCACTATTAACCAACCTGTAATACCTGTAAATTGAAAGTACATATTATATGGATACATATCCATAGCCGTAGTGGCAGCACCTATAATCAAGACTATACTTGCAAACCATTTTATATACCAATCTATTCCGTTTGGTCTATCCATTTTTCTAAATCTTCCATTGTTACAAATTCTAAATTACTTATACCTTGAAATTTATTCTTTTCTTCTTGTGGTGATACCCAATAAAAATTTACATTCTTAAATTTTCTCATGACAGTTTTCATTTGATTTTGCCATATTGTAGAATCAAATCCTTTATTATAATCAGGTAATAAATGCACATTACTTAATGGTTTACCTGTTGTTGCTAAATCAAATCCTAACAAGTAAATATTTTCTGCTCCTTGTTCACAAGCAAAATACATTGATGTGCTACCAGCACTATTTCCCTCAAACTCATCTATGTCTATTATATCCTCTTTTCCTGTTATCCATGAAATGTATAAACCTGTATTTCTCATACACTTGTGTTTGAGTGCCTCTATCTCACCCTCATCTTTTGGTTTATCCATGTTGTAAAACTTTTGTAGAGCAGTAAATGGATTCTTACCTCTTACCACACAACTTGTTTTTCCTACTTTGCTATTTTCAAAAATCTGGTCTTTGTCAAAACCTAGTTTTAATAACTCTAAATATCTACTACCCCAAGCAGGTTTATCAATAAATCGTTTTGGTAACTCATGCCAGTCTGAAAACCATAATGTAGAATCTGTATAATTGTCTTGAATTATTTCATGTTGTCTTATGTAATCTACTGCCACTAAATTATCTACCTCTATATTTTCACGATATATTCTATTACAACCCCATGTAACTATGCTCTCAAATTTTCTTGGTTTAAAATCTAATCTAGATTTACCATTTCCATAGATTAATACTTTACTCATAATTATTTTTTATATCTTCGTAAGTCATAATATCCTTACCCATTTTAGTTTGGTAATCATGTAATTTAAGTCTTGATTCTAATCTCATACAAATAAATCTTCTAGGATATTTTGATTCTTTTCTATCTGTTATATAATGCCAACTAAGTGGTGTATTAGGAAACAATACAATTTTGTTTTCACCATACTCAAATACTTTTTCTTGTTTTGTGGTAGGATTATGTAACACTAAATTACCACCATCATCTTTTTCATCTGGGTGTTTAAAATACCATAACCCTGTTACTAATTTATTACCACTATCAATATGTAATTTTCTCATAGGATATGCTTTATCAGGTGGATTCTGTGAAAACAAATGTGAACATACTCCTATTAGTTTGTCTTGGTCAAGTCTAGGATAAAATTCTTGAAACACATTTTTACTTTTACTCAATATACCTAAAATAATATCATTTAATATCATATTAATTTTATCATCTTCTATGATTGTATTTGACCTATTTTTAATTTTATTCCACTTCTTTTTAGTGTCATCATCATCCCACATACTTTTTACATGGTTATAAAAATCATCTGGTAAAGAACCAGTAAAATGTGGCCAGGGTGTATCGTGATAATTAAGCAAGTTTCATATCCTCAATAACTTTTGATGTATTATATTTTCTATTATCTATATTTGTCCATACCAAACTTTCTGGCACTTCCCATAATTGGTCACAGTTTTTACAATATGATATGTCATCAAACCTTTCTTCTTCGTGTGCCCTAATTAATTCTTGATATTCTTTACTATCTAAAATCTCTTGTATTGTATTTGTATCTAGATGACCAAGAGTTGCCTCTTTGTCATTTCCTAAAACCATACAACAAGGTACCACTGCACCTTGATGTTTATCTAAACCACCAGCTCTAACTTGTAACATAGATGCCGTAGGTCTACCACAACTTCTTCTTTTATCTTTTCTTCTTTCATATACAACTTCATATTCACCAGACCAATTATGCATCATCCAAATTTCTGACTTTGCACCTGTGTGGTCTACCCAATTTTTTATATACTGTTCTACCTCATAATCTTTTTTATTCATGTCTATAATTAAGTGTTGTATGTAAACTTCTGTATTTGTATTCTTACATGCATCAACTAATTTACGAACATTATCTCTAACTGTAAAAAATCTATCTGATTCATCTTTGTTGTTTACAGGCATCCATTTATTATATGTTTCACTATCATAACCTATTGCAGAAATACGAATTACATCTAATCCACTTTCTGCTATCTCTTGAATTAATTTATCATCTAATCTATAACCATTTGTAATCGTACTACAATGTATATTTTTATCTTTGATATATTTTACACATTCTATAAACTTTTTATTTAAAGTAGGTTCTCCACCACCATGTAAACTGATAGTTTCAACTTCATGTTCTATTGCATTATCTACAATCTTTACAAAATTATCCCATTTCAATAACTTTTTAAATTCTTTTTCACGACCAGAACTCTGTGGGCACATTTGACACGAATAATTACACCCACCTGCCAACTCCATATCTAACTGTCTAATCTTCTTCATGCCATCAATTCTCTTAATACAAATTTGAAGTTTGTCACATCAAATTTTAAAAAACTTTTATAATCATTTATAAGTTTATAAACATCTTTCCATACATAATCATCTTTTAATTTTGTATTCCATGTTTTACTGTAATTTAAAATACCATCCAATATAACCATACTTTCTAATGATACTCTTTTACCAAGATATTCTTTTAATAGTTTAGGATGTTTATTGGCAGATACTGCTATTAAATCTTTGTCTAATATTGATTCAATCTCTGATTTAAATGTATAACTTAAACTTTGTATCTTTCTTTGCCATTGTATATAATTATCTTCATCAAATTTACCCACCCAACCTTTTGGGTGTACTAAGAAGTTAGCTAGTAAGTAGTCTTGTATATCTTGTTTACTTTTATACTTACGAGTAAGTTTAACAAAAAAAACTCTATCATTTCTTTTATAGAATGAATCTCTTGATACTTTAGATTTACCATTGTATTTTACAAAGTCATAATCACTTTTATCAAAATGTGCTTTCATAGCACAATACATTAAATACGCATCTATTGGTTGCATTACATAGGTAGTTTTGCAGACTTAGGTAAATAGTTTAAGTCTATAGCATTTGCCTCTACTTTTTCTTTTAAACTTTTTGTTAACAATTTTGCTGTAGATACAGGTTCAATACCCATCTGTTCACAATAGATTGATATTGCTTCCAAATGTGTACATCTTTTATCAAAAGCAATCTTCTCTATTTCTAAAGAAAATGTCTTAGGGGTATGAATCGTGTTTTTATCTTCTGCCACTATACACAACCTGTAGGTTTCGGTAAGCCCCCATACTTAGCAATTTTCTTCATTGGTCCTGATTCAAAAACTTCATAAAGTTTACTTGCCTTTCTATCCATACCAAATTCTTTTGCAAAGATTCTAACTGCTGGTACAGTACCAGTTTCGTTAAACATTTCTCTTGCTTTGTTTATGTAGGTTTTGATTTCTTCGGTAACAACAAAATTATCTTCTTCTGCCATTTGTTGCATGACTTCCTCTGACCAATCACTTGTATTGATGAGAAACCCATCACCATCTCTATTTAATTCCATAATATACTCCAATTATTTTAAACCATTATACTAGGTATAACATTGTTTGTCAAGTATTATCTACATGTATTGCATCATCATCACTAAGAGAAAGAGAATTAATAGGACATCTAGTAATGATATTACTAATCGCATATTTAAAATGCCGCACTACTTCCGCAGCCGCATGTACTTTTTGCATTTGGATTATTGATTGTAAACATAGAACCTTGTAATGGGTCATTCACATAGTCTATTGTTGCACCATGAAAATATACACCACTCATTGGGTCGATTAAAAGTTTAGCACCATTTGTTTCAAATACATGGTCATCTTCTTTTTGTTCATCTAGTGTAAATCCATATTGGAAACCAGAACAACCGCCGCCTTGTATGAAACAACGAACATTTAATTTATCATCTCCTTCACCTGCCAAAATTACCTTTGCTTGATTAGCCGCACTTTCTGTCCAAGTTACATTCATGATTGATACCACTCCTCTAATGTTTCTTCTAGTAATGGTAAGTATTCTTGTTTATCTTTAATAAACTCTTGTACTGTACCATTCTCTGTTACAACTAAAATTACTATTTGATTGATAGGTTGACCTGTCAATTCCTCAAACATTTCAGCGTATGCCGCAGTTTGAATATAATAATTTTCGTTGTAAGAATCCTTTCTCTCGTTTGTAGATGTTTTAAAATCTACGATTGATAACTCATTCCTATAATTTGCTATCAAATCTGTTCTTCCTGCTACTCTATATTTATCAGAATACAAAGTTACCTCTTGTGCAATGACTTCATTTATATTGTCAAAAGTCTTATCTTTTAATTCGTTAAATAAACAATAAGGTAAAAAGTCTTTCTTATGTTTTTCCATATCTAATCCATTTAGATAATCCTCACACATCTTATGAACTTTAGAACCTCTAGTTGCTGCCTTGTTTGCAATATGTGTTGCAACCTTTTCACCAACTCTCTTTCTCCACTTCATCAAACCTTCTTTGTTTCTAGGTGATAGAACTGTAGTAATAGAGGGATATTCATTACCCTCTGGTGTTATATAAAATCTTTTTTTGTCAACTGTTTTAGTGTTTAAAACAGGAAAATCTAATAATGTCATAATTTATAATTGGTGCCATTCTTTACTTTGAAATAATAATGCCTCTGCATTGCGTCTTCTAATTAAACCATCCAATGTTTTACCACCTGCCTTATTCCACCTTCTCATTTCAAATGGAACAGAAGCATAATCAGCATCATTTAATTTTTTTAACATTGTTGATTCTCTTAGATTACCTGGGCCTAAATTAAATGTCCAAGCAACTAATGCATCAAACTGATGTTGTTTTAATTCAACGATTACATTGTCATTAACATATTCTTCAAACTTTGCAATATCTTTTTCTAACAATTCATCAGCTTCTGATTGTGTTATAGTATCATCTTCCTTTACTCCACCTGTATGACCATAACCTATTGTCAATACATTTGCAGAACATCTATAAGCTTTTAACCTACAACCTTCAAACTTTTTTATGAGAGCCAATCCCTCTTGACTAATATTCATTTTACAAATCTACTCCTATACCTAGTTTGGTCTTTTCTATGAGATAGTTTCTCACAAAGCCAGACCTTACGATATCTGGGATATCAAATTCTACACAATTAAATTCATCCATGTTCTCTAGAATCCTTAAAAAATCATGTAGGCCATTTCTTTCATTTGTTTTAGTTAAATCTGTTTGACTAAAGTCACCACAAAAAACTATTTTTGAATCTTGTCCTACTCTTGTGATAATAGTATCTAACTCATGGAAGTTTAAGTTTTGACATTCATCAACTATAATAATTGAATTGTCAAAAGTTAACCCTCTCAAAAATGAGGTTGATACAAAATGTAAACTTCCTTGTCTTTTAAGTGCATCATATAATCCTCTGAATGCATCTTCATTAGGTTGTTTAAACATAAACTGTACCATGTTTGAATATGGTACTTGATATAATGCAGCCTTGTCTTCTTCATCACCAGGTAGAAATCCTATTTCTCTTGTTGGTATCAATGAACGAACAATCACAACTCTATCATATGGTGTTCCATGTTTAAGAACATCTTGTAATGCAAGATACAATGATACAAATGTTTTACCTGTACCTGCACAACCAAAAAAGAAACCATTCTTCCCTGCTTTGTGACCTTCAAATACTAATTTTTGATTATCTGTAATTGGCTCAATTTTTACTAAATCACCTGAACTAATTTCTTTTTTTCTTGACATTAAACATTACTCCATGTTTCATTAAACATACACATTCTTGTACTTGTTTTATCAGCAGGTATTTTTTCTCTACCTTTCTCAACTATCTTATGAACTTCGTATATAAATTGAGTATCTAATAATTGAACAACTTTACCTGTTGCAACTCTTTCGAAAGTAGGTTCTGAATGTTCTATTATATCACCTACTTCTGGTTTCGCCATCTTTCATACCTTTGTGTTTTACATAACCCTTTTTGGATTCTTTCTTTTTATCTTTCTCAACTTTTGATTTACAAAATTTCTTTAAATATTTTTGTACAAAATTTCTTGTTTTCATAATACAAACCAATGTAAAAGTAGGGGCCAACTAATCCGTCAGTCAACCCCCTGTGTATAATCTATTAGTAACAATATATTGACTATATCACAGTCTTATTTATACTATGGTGTCTTTCAAATTGTACTTGTTAACGACTTTTTCTTTCTGTATATCCTTTGAAGACCTTCTAGAAAATCTGTCTGCAAGAGGTGTATTTGGATTCTTGTCTGCAATCTTTTGCAGAGTTTCTTTCATACCACCATCCATTCTTTTAACAATGTGGTCACCCACAAAATTAGGTGCAGTTATTACTGCTGATATATTTGGATTATCTTTTAGGTAAGGTTCTTTCTCAGCAATCTTCATCACTTTATCAAACACTTCACCTGTGTCTTTGTTTTTAAATGTATATGTTGGCATTATTTTCTCTTTGGAAATTCTGTTTCTTTTATATCAGGTTGCATATCATCAATAGCATCATTTACTGCTTCTATTTCATTACTGTTTGTATCACATGAATATTCTAGTGACACAATTTTCGTTTCTAAATCAAAAATTGTTTTTTCTAAATTTTTAACTGTCATTTTCAGATACTCAACATCTTCTGCTAAGTCTTTACTATTATATATTTCCATACCATTCTGGCCTCGTTCTATTTTTCCAATTAGCAAATCCTTTCTTTTCATTTATATAATAATTTTTATATGCCTGAATAGGATTTCCTGTCACCTTACAATACTCTGGCATTGCTTGAGGTAATTCTGTCAATCCAATGTCTTTAATATTGTTTGGTGTCCTAAGTAGACTAATAGATGGTTTCGATGCACCATGTATTTTTCCATATCTATGTGTATACTCTGCAAGACAAGCCATGTAAATCTGGTACATCAAACGATAATTTGATTTACTTTCACGCACCCACACATTACAAGGATGATTCACATGACTTGCTTTGTACAATATACTTTCCCTTTCATCAGGTAGTTTCCACCTTTTGATTCTGTGATTATTTTTTGTTCTATCTTCATACAATTCACCATCTAGGTATCTATGTGCCGTAGATAGTAATTGTGCATATTCTGTTGCCATCTTTACAACATGTTTATCAACATGCCACTTGATGTTTTGTATTGGGTCTTCATGTAGATAGAAGATATTCATTCATCAACTCCTTTACTTTTACTAGATTCTTGTATTGTAACACATTCTCACTCATACTGTCAATAGCCCCCTTAATTAGTCCAAAATCAGTCTTTAAGACATCTTTTAGAGGGTAGATATCAACATGTATTAGAAAGACTGCTGTGCTGCCCTGTGTGACTGTCGCAGTCCTTTCATGTTCTACTCTAAATGTCAAATCATCTAGTGAATCAAACTCTGGTTTATCATATTTTGGATGATTACTATATCCATTTAATGATGATATGCCCCAAGTGTATCTATGAAATGATTGTCCACTTGTCATGGCTCTCATGATGCCATCAGATGCACGAAGTAATGCTTCATTGTCTGCAATCGGTTCATGTAATTCTGCCAAAGTTTTACCTTCCTTTTCTCCTGCATTCCATGATGACGGAAATGCCACAAAACATGCCTCTAGTTTTCCTTTGTGCATGATAACTACATCATCTTCAATTGCCAAACCTAAATCTTTTATGTTATTACATTCTGTAAATAATTGATAATCATCAGGTTGATTGAACAATGATAATTTTGCTGCTGTTCTTTCAGCAAGTTTTTCTTCCTTTGCAACATCTGTTTCAAACCAAATGTCTGGGCCTAAATTATCTAATTCTATTTTCTTTTGTGATTGAATTTCTATGTCAGTTTCGTTTGCATTAAACTTTGGGTTTTCACATGGATTGAAAACTGGTTTCATGTCAAAGGGATTTCTAATTACATGTTCAAACATCACTATAATTCTTTTCTTCTTGCTCTCTCTTTTTTTCTATTTTTGATAAATCAATTAATGCTAATATCATTGATACAGTAGCAATCATGTATACAACAATTTCTGGGATGTAAAAACTCATGATACTTCTTTTACTTCTTGAACAACAGACTTTGGTATGATTGTAGAATTACCACATTCATCAATACTGCCGTCTTCCTTGAAATTAAAATCTGAAACGATTCTAACAATATCATCATCATCTTCACTAACTAAAAAACCTGTACTTAAACATCTAGGTAATTTACTTTCTTTTACATCTTCTATACTTTGCCATGATGAATCTGATGTGATATCAATCCAATATACATGAACAAATTTGTAGGGTATCTTTTTGATTGCTCTACTCATAATACATAACCTCTGGTGTTCATATCGACCTTATGATGAGGTCGAGAGAGAGTAGGTCGATATGAACGGGAACTATTTTGTAACCTCATTTTTACTAGCCATTATAACAGACTAAACAAGACTTGTCAAGTACTTTATACGCCAGATGCACTACCTGGTGCTTGTGGGTATTTTGGTGCTTCTTCAACCATGAAATTTTCATCCCATTTAAAAGCCTCTCTTACTACATCTTTCGATAAACCTTTATATACTTGATGTAATTTTTTATCTTTTGCATCACACAATAATTGTGCTTCACTTTCATGAAGACCTTCACACATTTGAATAAACATGTTTTCTTTTTGTGCCTGTGATGTGTCATTGTCTGCACCTTTTACAAAATGCCATAATTTTCTTGCTTCACTTTGAAGAACAGTATGTTCTGTTCCTATAGGTGCATCATTTTTTTTGTATGGTACTTCACCTGTTGGTATCACCCATTCTATTTTTGGGTCAAAAGATGCTTTCAATACCATTCTTAGTGAACTTGAATCGTTCACTATGAGTATTGCTACTTTCTCTGATTTTGTTTTCGCCTTATGTACTTTATCAAGTACCTCTGAAAACAATGGTGTAAAATTGCCTTGTCTTGCCATTTTAAAATTCTCCAATTTGTTCAGTTAGACTTTTCAGTCTTTTATCTATAAAATAATTTAATAGTTTACTTCTGTCACCACAAGTAGCACTCTTAAAATCATCTAAGATATCGCCTTCTAATTCCTCTGGTATATTATCCAAATTAATTAGTTTGTCATTCCTTTGATAATTTCTTTTCACTTCATCATTTAAATCATCAATGTCTTGAGCCAATATACTCTGCATCTTTTTAGATGTCAAGGGTCTTTGCCTTAAATCATCTGTAAAAGTATGGTCGGGTGATAATACATTTGGAATGCCATCTGATTTATCACCTTTTAGTATATGTTCTTTTATATAGACAACTGGATTAACCCCATTTACATGTTTTTTAGTAATCGGACTGTATTGTCTTACATTGTCATATTTTTGTAATTGTATAAAGTCTTTATCACCTGATACAATCATGATTTTTTCACTTTGATAATGTTTACATAGTGTTGCAATTACATCATCTGCTTCTGCCCCATAAGTTTCTACAACTTTGTAGGGTAGAAATTCTTTTATCTCATCTTTAATCTGATTCAGAACTCCAAAAATACTATCCCAATCTTTGCCATCTGCCTCTCTACTTTTCCTACGACTATGTTTATATTGTGGAAATATTTCTCTACGCCAATATGCCCTTGAATCGTAAGTGAGAACTACTTCACCATATTTTTCATTAAACATAGTACGATACATTCTTAAAGAATTTAATATCATATGTCTAACCATTTCTTCATCCAACTCACCTTTATTCATATGCAAGTGCATCATTAAAGATGCTAAAGAGATTTGATTCATATCTACTAATACCATATTAAATTCCTAGTTTAGAAAGGGTGACCCGAAAGTCACCCCACTAATTCTTAAATAATTAAGAAGCGTATCCTACGCCGTTACCATAAAGTGCTTTGATTCCAGCAGCCACGATAGTTTTATCTGCTCTGCCGTTCATCAATACTGCACCTACACCAGCATTAATAATTGCTTGTGTTGGTTCACCCATACGATATGATGTTCCATCAGCAGTTTTGTTGATGTATATCATATAACCTTGACTTCTTAGTTTATCCACCATTGCTTGTGGTGAAGTTAGGTCAAATGTGTTTCTTAATTGTGTCCAAGTAAGTGTCTTACCTGATTCGAACGCATTAATTACTCTTTGTGTTTTTGATAGTTTCTTTCTACCCATATTATAATCTCCTATGATTATTGTTGTTTGTAACTAAGTTAGAGCCTCGTATAGTCATATCGGCTATTACATTATTGTAATTCGTTTTAATCTTTGTCTTCATCTTCATCATCTTTTTTATCGTGAATTTTTTTACTTCTCATTTCGTGTAAAGAACCAGTATTTTTATCATCTTTCCATTCTGTAATTTTATCTGGGTCTGTTTCTAACTCTACATCTGATTCAAATGATATTTCAATATCTTCTTTTATTTCTTCAGCCATATCAACTAAGTCTGCTAGTAATGGTGCATCAAACTTTGAATAATGTAAATCTACACCATCTTCATTTCTAGTTTTATCTGGTGTCATTATATTATCAATAAGGCCTTGTACAATATGTGGTAATTTTTCCTGTCTTGCCATAGTACCTTTAATTACTTCTGATAAAAATCCAATGTCTAAAATAAACTTTTCATCTCCGATATCATAACCATTTTCTGATAAAGTATGAATTAATTGTACCATAATATTTTCAGTTATAATATCAATTCTAGCAAGTTTTTCTTGCATTTTAAGTGTAGTATTATTCTTTTCTAATGCCTTTGAGTATTTTTCCTTAATCCATTCACCATTATTTTCAACTGGTTCATTACCCCAAGGGCCAACTACTACATTTGTTTTATCATCTTTTTTATCTGTCATGATATAATCTTTTTCTCAACTGGTACAATTGCACCTACATAATTTAAATAATTATCTCTAATTTCTGACTTAGGTTCATTAACTGTGATTATATTTTCTTCTTTAATATCAAATTCTTCATTTTCTGCAAATGGAATAAATGGTGAGAAGTATAATTTACTTTCTTGACCTGAACTCTGATTTTGTTGCATCGGTATAAGCACAAAAGGTTTCTTTATTGTAGTAACTGATTTACCCCCATTGTCTGCATAATCTTGATTAGTTACTTCTGCTACAATGTCTTCGCCTGTAGTGAGGCGTAATAATTTTACATCTGTCATTTTTACCTTCCTGTTTTCTTTCTATAATTTTTATTGTAATTGTGTACCCCAGGTGTTTCTCTAAGTTTCCTTAACCATCTTTGTCTACCTGCAGACTTAGCCAATCTATTCTTTTCACTTTTCTTAGTGTAGAATTGTCTTTCGTTTGCTTCGTTTAGAACTCCAGCTTTAAGAACTTTCTTTTTAAAAATTCTTAATGCTTTAGATATATCATCACCGTGAACTTTAACACCTAACCCAGATACTTTTTCTTCTGGTTGTTTTTTCTTAAAGTTTCTTTTCTGTTCGTAATTATGAACAGAAAATTTTTGTCTAGGTTTACTTGAACTTCCTTTCAATTACATTTCTCCATTTATATCTTTATACAACTGGTCTGTCATTTCATATATGACTGCCAGTGCATCATACTTGTCTTCTAATCCTATAATACTTAATGTATCTTTATTAGTTTCTAGAATCTCTAGTGCATCATCTTCTGATATGTCACCACCTACTAGTTTGTTGGCTGTGACTGATAATATGTTATCAGCCTCATCCATTAAAAAATCTTTTACTCTTGCCATTATGCAGCCTCCAACATAACCAATGGTACTCTATATGTTCTACCATTATCCATATCAACTACGGCATTCTTTTGTAAAACTTTCCTTACTGTACCTGGTGTTTTCTTTGTTTTTTGTACCATGAAAACTTTCGTTCCTGGTTTAAATAACATCTTTCCATTCATGACCATTAGCTCACGAGCAAAAACTACGACATTATTCAACCCAGAATTGTCTAGTTTTTTCATTTCATTCATTAGTGTTTTATTCATATTTGACCTCTCATGTCATTTTTTATCATATATAGCAAGTATAACAGGTCCATACAGAACTTGTCAAGGGTTATTTTAATACTTTGAATTTGACTTATGTCCTTGTTGGTCTAGGGGTTTTTCCCAATATTCTTTATCAAATAAAGGGTGATTCCAATACTCTCTTATATGAGAATAATTCTCATCTAGATATATCATATTAATCCATACATTAGGAAATTGTCCTCTCTCATCCATACATTGTATGTGGTACTCAATTTCATCAAAAGTTTGTTCTAATTTAAATTGTCTGTTTTTACTCATATTTTCTCTCTTTTTTTAGTTACATGGCCATTATGACAGGTCATACAACTATTGTCAATGGTTAATTTAGAGTATATTAGAGTTTACTTATATGAGAATCATTCTCATTTAGAGGGTTTGTAGATAGTGATTAATTCTTCTTTTCCTTTGACTTTGATTTTATCAACTTCTACAGATTTGATGGTTTTGAGTTTTTCCATAGTATAGGAAGAATACAGAGTAGACACGATACCACCATCTTCAGTCTTGTAGTTTCTTGTGGTTGCCTCTAGTCTAGCTGCCAGATTGACGGCATCACCAATGACTGAATAATCGAATCTAGTATCACTACCCATATTACCAACTATACATGTTCCTGTGTTGACACCAGAACCTATGTTGATATCTGGTAGTCCTCTTTCTTTGAAATCTTCTTTCAGTCTTTCTGTTTCCTCTGCACATTCAATAGCAGTCTTGACTGCCATCTCGGCATGGTCTTCACAATCTAATGGTGCATTCCAAAATGCCATAATACAATCACCCATGTACTTATCAACTGTTCCACCATTCTCTAAAACAATCTTAGTCATACGATTCAGATAGTCATTGATAACTTCAACTAATCCCTCTGGGTCATCTTTGTTTTTATAGTATTCTGATATTGGTGTAAATCCTACAATGTCCATAAACAGAAAACTCATCTCTCTCCTTTCACCACCTAGTTTTAATTTACTTGGGTCTTTCTGTAACTCTGCAACTTGTCTTGGGTCTAGATAAGTTTCGAATTGTTTTCTTATTTGTTGTTTTAATCTAAACTCTAAAATGAATCTGTTAAAAATACTATGCATACCAACTATGGTGATTACAATAATTATCCAACTGACATCTGATAATATTAAATGTTGATTAAACAAATAATAAGAACCATAAACACTTATACCATAGAGTGATAGTAAACTTAAACCAATAAACCAATAAGGTGTGAATCTTGCAATCAGTATAACTAGAATACCTAATACAAAAGATAAAACTAATTCTAGAAATGAACTTACATCATAACGATTAATTTGTTTACCATCTATCATAGTTTGTAATGTAGATGCCGATAACATATAATCATATTGTTCACCAACTGGTGTTGCAATAATTCCACCTAGACCTTCAGCAGTCATTCCTATAATTACAGTTCGACCATTGAATTTAGAAAAGTCATTTTCTGAAGCTGATATGGTTTCAAAAGTTTTATTCCAATGCAACCAGATTCTAGCATTTGGGTCTGTATTAATAATAGGAAAACCTGGCACTCTTATCGCTTGTACTCCACCATCACCTGCCTTGACTTGATAACTTGGATTACCTGTTGCAACTCTAATGACTTCTACTGCCATTGTAGGATAAGTATCTTGTCCTATTCTCATTATCAATGGTATTCTTCTTACAACACCATCTATTTCTGGTGCAGTATTAATTACTCCAACTCCATTTGCATTCTGACCTAGTTTTGGTATTGGCCCTAACATACCATCCCACTCAAAAAGATATGGTAATGGATTTCCTATTTTTGCAACTCCTCT
>Ga0129324_10000956_pt1 | contig 19594 bp, 16 predicted proteins | sample CPBDNA_7_FD_96879 | JGI IMG/M metagenome (GOLD analysis project Ga0129324, IMG submission 96879) | Freshwater to marine salinity gradient microbial communities from Chesapeake Bay, USA - CPBay_Spr_15_0.2_DNA | ecosystem: Environmental > Aquatic > Marine > Coastal | place: USA: Chesapeake Bay... | reverse complement strand
GGTGGCGGCGGCGGGGGTGGCGGTGAGGGTGGCGGCGGCGGCGGTGGCGGCGGCGAGGGTGGCGGTGGCGACGGTGGCGGCGGCACCGGTGGTGGTGGCGACGGCGGCGGCAGCGAGGGTGGTGGCGGCGAGGGTGGTGGCGGCGACGGCGGTGGCGTTGAAGGTGCTGGCGGAGACGCGTCACGCTGAAAGAACTGTTGTCTAATCGCATCGCCAGAACGCTGCTCGCTAGTTATAATGTGGTCGACAAACCACGTTCCCAGAAGATCGTGCTGGTTCGTCATTTCTTGAACGACACGATCGCCAGACAAGTCCAGTGCGCACAATGAGTTTTGCAGACGCAGAAGTAGCCCGAGTCGGTTTGGGTTTTTGCATGACAACAATTCCACGTCAAAGCCTTCTGCACCGTAATTCGGTGCAGATATATCGAACGCATTGTATGAATTGCGGCTCACCTGAATTGATTCTTTCAAGTCCTCATTCATCGGGACAAGGTCGACAGAACATATGCTGCCAGTACCCAACGTAAGAGTCTTGAAATCGACGTGCACAATTTGTTGCGTCGTTGATGTAGCGATCCTGTTACACTCGGGTATTTCAAAGCAAACCTCGAAATGCATGTACGGGCGATAGTTGAGCCAGAACTTGTTTGTATCTGAAATCCTCCCTTGAGGGTTTTCAATCGTCGGAAACCAATCGCCTGGCTTTGCGATCCCTTTCTCTGGAATTCCTTCTGAGAGAGCCTTTAACCCCTGACCGAAGAACGCCTTTGCAGTTGATCCACACTCCGACACCGTAGATGCGCGTGTTCCGTCTGGCAACGTATAGTTTCCGAAGCAGGTGTCATCTCTCCAATCGCGCGCTGCTTGGGTCAAAGTTCTGGGGTCGGTGTGGAGCAGCTGCAATGTGAAACGCATATATTGATAACGTGGGCAGTAAAAGCAGAATGATTCGCCTGCTTTGGGGTTACTAACATTTAATACCTGTTCCAAAGGCATGAATAATGTATTATCAATATTCGGGAATGCTTTAGAACAGTCTTCGTAAGTGTAACAAACTTGTCTTCCTACGTCGTCGTTCAACGGACTATCCACAAATTCTGAGCATGCCCCCTCTATATACCTTATTATTGTCTCACTGTTAATTCCATCCATCCAATTGATGGTAAAGTTTTCCTTTATGTACGCATAATACGTAGTGTTGTCGTATGACGAATTATAAATATTAGCATATTGCGTCCACGGCAGCGCTGGGTTAGGGTAAAAGCCAAAACATGGCGACACGACGAGGAGCAAAACTCGACAAAACTGCGCCCGAAGCATCGACTGTTTACGATGCGAAACAAAAAAACGAAAGTATGACATGTTACATCGATGTGAGTATGACCGCTGACCAGCGCACCATTGCCACGTTCTGTGTCAGAAATTCCGTGAACACTCTGCGCTCGTCGTAATTCAATATATCGTCCTCGAATCGTCCTAGGAATTTGGAAATAACTTCAGTGGTCTGCGATACGTCACCAGACGCGAATTTCACAAACATTTCGCGTTCTATTGGGTCCGACGCACGAAACGAGCTGATCACGAAACAGATCACGGAGTTGCTTGGGAGGCGACCGACAAGCTGAATAAGTGTTGGATAGTGTGTAACCGCCAAAAACGTCAGCGCCTTGTCCGCCGGAGACATGGCCTCGTATGCTCGTTTCACAATCAGCGTCACCAGTTCATGCAAGTTCACAGTGAAAATACGTACCAGCGTATCTCGGTCGTCGGATGTTGCGTCGTAATATGCGTTGGCGAGTTCCTCGGCGAACGTGTGCGCCATCCGATCCGACGCACGTCGACGGCGCGTGGACGCCACTTGTTGGGAGAAAGAGTTCATGACGCTCCTGAAGTTGTCCATGTCGACAAAACGCAGCACCCAGTCAGATATCGGAAGAGTAGACGCCACACTATTGCTGAGCGCTGTTAGTTCGGGAGTTGATTGCGTTTTCAGTAACGACAGCATGGTCGGCGTGACAGGTGCGGTGTGCGAAGCGACCGGAGCAGATGATGCTGACAGATCGCTCATCCCTAGAAGCGAACGGCGTTTCACCGCACTGGAGGGGAGGAGGAGTGACGCTGTGGCACGCACCAATGTAAACAGACGAGGATGTTGTGGAAGCCGCGCCAGGACCTGTTCGTCGTACACTCCACACTCGGACGGAACGTTGGCCAACCAATCGCACTTTTGAGACTCACCGAGGACACACGCACGTGCGTTGTGCACGTGTTCAGTGTTTGTTTTGAAGTGGCTCCGCAAATTTCGGAGTATGTCGAAGATGCTCGACACAAGAGTGTTTGTAGAAAGGGAGTGCGTGTTCGCACCCGTCATCGAATAGGCACACTCCTCCGTGAGCGCACGCTCAAACGTGTTGATTACGACAGGATCGTCAGATGTCAGCAGAATGCGAACGGTCATCTGACGTTCGGCGGTGTCTCGTGGGCGTGGTATTGCGGACAGGTCGAGCGGATAGGACTGAACACCCAAAAGAAAACACGCAAGAGTCAGTGTCGTACGCATGTGAGTGCCGCTATATACTGATGCGTTCAAAAAAAAACATCATAATTATGTCACGTTAATGACCGCGTGTTCCAACGCCGCGATACCCGACTCCACACGACGGTCACACGCCTCGCACAAGGACACACGGACGAATTCGCACTGTGATGCTGCGTAGTCGATGGTAAACATCCCGCCTGGAACCACCGCAACCTGTTTCATCGAGCCTTCGAGCGCACGCGTATTGCGCCCCGGCGTCCGTAGCCACACGTACATTCCGGCATCGGGTACGACGGTTATGCTGTCTGGCAAAAACGTCCGTGCTGCTGCAAGCGTGACTCTGCAACGACGCCTGTACTCTTTGCGGACGCTATCCCAATGCTCGTGGAAGTCGTCGCGACTCCACTGAGTGAGAATCGTACCGAGGACAACCTGGGACAAACTGCTCACCAGGTTCACGTCAAGAGTTTTTGAGAGGTACGTGCGCGGGCCTGTGACCCAGCCTACTCGAAATCCAGGCCCCATGAACTTTGAAAATGTGTCAAATCGCACCACACGCTCGTCACGGTCTATCGACAGAAAGCTAGTGGGAAGCTGGTGCACCTCGGGCAGCGGCGCATCGTCGTTTACGTGTGGGGATCCGTAATACAGCAGACGATACGGGTCGTCTTCAATTAACACAATATCATGGCGACATGCGATTTCGTAGATGCGTCGCACTCGCTCGTCACTCAACGTCGTGCCAGTCGGATTTTGTCCGGTGGGGATCGTGAGTAGCACGCGTGGTGGCCTTCGACCGGGATGCGTGGTGTGCCAGGCATTGAGCAGTGTCTCCAGTGCATCGGGAACAATTCCACCATCGTCCATGCGCAGTGCCTCGACGTACCACTGCCCCGTGCCTACGAAAGGTGCCAACTGAGAGAAGCTGTGCATGAACGAATATTCTTCCATAAGTAGCGTGTCTCCGTGGTCCATGAAGTGTTGCAGGTACCTCAACGGAGCGTCCGAATTCCCGCAAGTAATGTGAACGCACCATGTGTCGTGCGGAGGGGCGTGGGACGTTCGTACGTGGCTTTCGATCCACTGCACGAGCGGCGCGTAGCCTGCACCGCCGTTGTCGAGCATGTATTGCTGTGCCCGCTGCGTTTGGTGACAGGTGAGCTCCATTGTCGTTTTCCCGATTTCAAAGGATACACCCTTAAGCGGGAACATAGAGGGATCGGGGAACCCGCCGGCGAGCCACACAACATCGTCGTTGCCGTAAAGATGCGCGAGCGAGCGGATGTGGTTGGTGCCACGTGCCACTGCCGTCTGAGACAGGCCGCGCGTGCGCCGGTGCATGGTCTCTGCGACGCTGTTCGTGGAACGCGGTCCGATGAGAGGTGCGTACGGTGGAGCTGCGTCATCGACCGTGCTTTCCGCTGCATCGCATTGCTGCTCGATGTCGCCCACGCCACGACTGTCACGGTCGTTCATGCCGGTCAACTTTTTCCACAGCGCCATCACGGCAGGAACCAGTACGGTGCGGAACACCATTATAACGTGTTTGTGCAGCTGTCGCACAAGAAATTTGATATCGCACGTTCGTTGTAGGAAGGCTCGTGGCTGAGTCGACAGCATCCACGGTCGAACCACTTCACTGCCGTGCCTAATTCGATTCGACCCGTCTGTGGGGGTGCGTCGAGCGGAGTCGTCAGATTATACCTCATCGGTCTCAAAGACGGTCTGGCAAATACGTCCTACGTACCTGCACAAACATGGTGTCACGGTCGGTAGAGGCGTTCATATGGGGGCCAGTTCTCTGGGACTTTTTGTTTGATGTCGCCGCAGAATGTGACGACGGAGCGAAATATGCAGCGACGTTGACCGTCGTATCCAACCTGCAGCACGTGATTCCATGCAAACAGTGCCGTTCACACGTAGAGTACTTTTTGCAACTGCGTCGCCCTCGAACATCGGGAGGAGCTGCGGAGATGGTCGAACTGCTGTGGCAGCTGAAAGACTCGGTCAACAGCCGCACACGTTGTGTTCGACGAAATTTGAACGAGGTCCGTCGCCAACGCGCAGCGTTTCAGCAGCGGCTTTCCGACGTCGCTCTGTGTGAGTTGCTCGTGTACTGCGCACTTTGCATGGACGCCGACCGCATGCCTGCTATGATAACTACGCTTTCCGCGCTAAAGTTACTCCGCCCGCAAGCAGTCCCTGAGATTGAAATAGTTTCGCCGAGCGGCGATGACACTTCCCACGAGCATCTTGTCGACTTGTTACTGCGCCATGTGTCGTTCATGACGTTTCAGCCAGCGTCTCGTGATAGGTACAGCAAACACGTGCATGTGAGCCGTGACAGGTCTCACAGCAGCCGGATTGCTACTCAGGGTCGTCTGACAAAATTCGCGTAATTTACATGTTCATGTGAGCGGCGCCCGAACCACGGTTTACCTGCACTCGTCGACGAAATGTACTTTCGTCAGACGGCACACCATGTGAGCCCTGTCCCAATGGACGACGAGCTCTTTGAGCCACCGGACCGGAATACCAGAATGACAATGACACCCAACTCGTGATCGTTCAACTGCAGTCGAGAAACCTCCGATGCAGCGTCAGCGTCATGGCCCGTATCGGGCACTCGTCGAGAAAAAGCCGCTGACTGCACACCGTTCATCGGTGCGAGGGGTGTCAACACTAATTCACATGAGTTGTTTCGAATGGCGAAACGTGACGTCTAGTCGCCACGCTGAATGGCGTCTCCAATTCTGCACACTTCCATGCGAGATGCGATCTCAGTGATACGTCGTTCCTCACGTTCGCGAAGCCATTCCGCATGTTCCTTGCATTTCTCAATGCTCTCTGCCTTTCTACCTATCCGCTGCTCGGTCACGGCACGCGAGCTCCGCATCGTGTGCTTCCTGTGCTTCTTGTGAGTCTTTGGACGCAGTAGCGGCGATGCAATTAGGACCCTGTCCTCATTACGACGAGTGCGCTCGGCGTCCGCACGTTCTTTGCGCCTCCGTAGTTTCGCTTCGTCCTCCTCTGACACGAACGATTGATCTCGGACGTTCGTCGTTGGAGTCGCTGATGATGTCGGAGTGGCTGTCGGCACGGCAAACGCGTGTTTCGCTGCAATCTCTTTTTTTCGATTCTTCCTCTCTTGCATGCGCCGCAAACGCTCGAGAGCCGCACTCTCCTCCCTCAATCGGCATGCTTCTTTAAACGCTCGAAACGAATCAATCTCCTTAGCGTACACCTCATTCGTTGACAAATCACGCAAATCGCAATTGAATCGCAACTGCCCACTCGGCGCCACGAAGAACTGCAAAAACTTGGAGAAGACGCAGCGTGAGAAGAACGGATGATTGCGCATCATTGTGTACTCGACCGCACTTTTCACCTCGACTCTGCCATACGCCGATTCCATTTCTTGAATCGTCGGCGTCACCAACGTGCGCGTGATACCTTGAGTTGAGAAAAAGCGAACTCTGTTTCCCTCAAAAGCGTTGCGGAGACATTGCCGCAGGGCTCGCTTTGCGGAATCGAGAAAGAGCGACGACTCGAGTGCATCTTTCACTGTGCCGAGAGAAACGAGTTCGTTAAAGACGTTACGATTGAGCTGTTCAATCGGAATACCATTGTCGTCCGCAAACATTTCCGCACACGAATCGATGCCGTACCTTTGAACGTCAAAGACAACCGGAAGATCTCCCCTGCGCAACGATTCTCGCACTTTGCGCATGTAAACGAGTTGTGAATGCATGATGAATGCATCGAGCTCTTCGTTCGGAATACCATTGTCGTCAGCAACGACGCTCGGCAACTCTCCTTTTTTTGACGATTCATCCGTATTGGTAGCAACGACAAGTGACGGCGGACACGACATTAGTGGAGCGACCGCGGTACTGGTGTCGGCGCCGTATTACACAAACGTGGCATTGCGCACGCTCCATGCGAACCACGACTACGACCGTTTTAGATGCAGGCTTTTACACCTTCATAATTGATAACGACGTTCTCCGGACGTACGTGTGTGGCAACAGGGAGGAGCACGGCGGCAACGCTCACGCTACGACAAAAAAATGCATGAAGCGAACACGTAGCACGATGGATGGTTTAAAGGGCAGTGACAGCAAACGTCTGCCTCCAAGTACGAGGTACGTGGCGTTTTGGTACCACTCGACGATGTCTCGCATGTGGAGCTTTTTTCGCCGTTTCGACGGCGAATGTGCTGAAGATTGTTAGGGCCCCACACAGAATCTGTCAGAATCGTCAGTGACGATTATTCGCCCTTTTCGCACTTGACAGATACTTTCCACCCTCGGTACCATTTATGTATGTATGTTCCTCTCAGGGCGCCTCCTCTACATTTGTCATTCAGGATGAATGTATTTGCTCAGAAATGAGGTACTCTACAATTCTGTCCCAGACGGTGAGCTGCGAGTTCGGAAGTGGGGCTTTCGGGCTCGACGCAAGTGGCGTGGGAACCTGTTGTCGTTCATCTGATTATTCGGGTCTCATATCCGTGCATCCGCCTGTCACGGTCCAGGGCCTGACACGCGAGGCCTTTCACTCCCGTCCCAAGGAACGGTGATCGTGGAACGACGAGCACATACCGACGCTCGCATACACACGCGTGTACACAACAGACGGAATCACCAAGACACAACAAGGTGCAGTGGAACGCTACGTGCAGTGGAACGCTACTGCACGTACGGCACACCGTCATCAGAGTGTTGCTACACCCACGCCGGACGTGGCGAGGAGCACGGCTTTGCATTAGGTGGAACGCCGTATTGGCCAGGCACCGGGACGAATCGCGACGGCGGCAGGTGGGGCCGAGGCTGAGCACGAAACAGAGGCGGTGCGCCACATGGCTTGCCTGCCGGCTTGTCCCACGGATAGCCTGCCGGCTTGTCCCACGGATAGCCTTTTGGCTCGGCAAGACGCTTGTCCCACGGATAGCCTGCCGGCTTGTCCCACGGATAGCCTTTTGGCTCGGCAAGACGCATCAGGCGATTCCGATTGCCCACATCTTTTGCGTTGCGAACAGCTGAGCGATCACGATACATTCCTGCCGCCACTGCATCATCAGCAGGCACTGCTCCGCCCCCGATGACGCGCTCCATGTGCATGTGGTCCATATGGCCGGGTGCGTCGGCGTCATGAGCCATGTTGGCACGGCTACGACGAAACAGACCCTGGATCGCCTTGACCGCAACCACGGCATCGTGATTTTCCACGTATGACGCCGGCATTGCGACGGGGTCGTGGCGATGAATCGGATGTGCGGCAGGTGGCCGACGAGGAACGATCTTGCGAGGGGGAGCGTTGCGAGCGACGCCAACGTTCGCAACGTCCGCCGCACCAACACCATACACCATGTCGATGTTGGTTGTCGGCGGCTTTGTGCGTTCGCTGATAATCACCGTAGCTTCGACTGCGTCCGCCTGGTCGCTCGGAATCGCACTATTCGGCGTTGGCGCTAGGACGGGAGCATCGACAGGAGGCAGCTCGGGTGCTCCCACTGCAGTCTTCCGGCTTCCACGAAACGCCTTTTGAATGGACGAAGCTGCGTTCTGCATCAGCTCAGGCGCAACGTTGGCAGGCGGAGCGTGCATCACGAACAGCGCGAGTACATCACTCGCTATTGGACGATTTTCTGCTTTCTTGCTCAGCATCCAGCACAGTGCACGGCAGAGATTCGTCGAGTAACGTTGCGATATCAGCGAGGTGTCGACCGGCTGCGTTTGTATGCGCCGAAAAAGTGCAGGAATGCTTGTCAGCGATACCGAAGGCGGAGCGAACGGCGTGTGGAAGATCATGATCTCGTGAAGGACGCAACCCAACATCCAAATGTCCGCCGAAAATGTGTATGTCTTACCAGAAAGCATCTCGGGAGGCATGTACAGCGGGGTACCAGCCTGTGTCGCACAACAGGCGTCAACGCCCAGCCGTTTCGAAATGCCAAAGTCGCCGAGTTTGAGGTGGCCCATATTGTCGATCAGGATGTTCGCTGGCTTGAGGTCGCGATGGATAACGCACATGTACGTGTGACAGTGGTGCAGTGCGGAGGCGAGCTGCTTCAGAAAGTGCGTGACCTCGTCCTCGAGGATGGGTGTGCCGGCAGACATGTTGGACCGAATGTAGCCCTCAAGCGTCCCGTTCGGTGCAAACTCCATCAGGATGCACAAGTCTGGCCCGCGAAACCAAGAGTCGTGATACTTGATGATGTTCTTGTGCGCCGTTAGCTTGTCCGAGTTGAGGCGCAGAATCTCCACCTCGCGTTTGGTTTCCGTGCGTGCACGTTCCGAGGCGCCCTTGCAGCAGATGCTCTTCAGCGCAAACGCAGTGCCAACAGGTATCGTAGGCGAGGCTGTAGTGGTTTCCACCTGGTAGACAGTGCCGAACTGACCACGCCCGAGGATGCGTGTGACACGAAAGCGGCTGCCAGAGGGGGACGAGAGTACCGTGGGCATGGATCTCGTGTGAGTACTTCTTTGTGGGTTGTTGTGTGTGCTGGTTTTTGGAATAGGGTCATGATGCGTCTCGTAGTCATATTACGCAGTGCATATTACGCACGCATAACACTCCGTGAATAAGGTGTCAACGTCTGCGTAATAGCGTGTTCTCGTAGCGCTCTGCGTCACATTTTGCACGTCGGTTGACTGGCATGTGCGAGAGGCTGCAGCGATGGAAAGCGTTGGACGAGACGACCGAACGCAAGCTTCTTTGCCACGCAGTGCTTGTGAATCTCAATCAATGTCATCACTACAAATGTCATGCGATCTGTCAGTATATGCTCAGACGCTTTCGCGACAACGGCGTGACGTTACCGAATGGCGACATCGAGCTCGATTTCGATCAGGCGCCTCTGAATGTGTTGCGCATTATGGCTCAGGATCTTTTAACGGAGCGTCAAGCTGCGTTACGTCGGAGAAGTTATCTGCAGATACTGCACGACGAGCATGTTCACGCAACGAGGCGGCTGGCTGCGATAGAACGCCAGTTGGAGGCAATGCAACGAGCGTCACTACAGACGAACAGGCAGGCGATGGCATGGGACGTCGAGACCGAGACCGAGTCCGATTCGGATTGAACGACTGCACACCGGCATCGTCCGTGCACATTGCCATATCGGATTTGCCGAACGACATTATGATATCGGTGGCACTGTGTCTACCAACTGTCGAAATCATCGACCTACGTCGAGTATCTCGAGCGTGGTGTACAGTTTTGAATGACGCAGTGTTTCGAAACGTGGCGTTACGTGATTACGGGCACAAGTTTTGGACAGATGCGTCGAAACTACGAATGCACGCGTCCCTTAGGTCGTACACCCATGAGATCATTCGCATCGAGCGCTTTCAACAGATGATGTTCCGCCTCAACGGGAAAAGGTGGAGTACGCAGGACTTCTATTCATTTTGGATGTATGAGTTGCAGGCTAAAAGAAACACATCTAAAATACCTTGAAGCGTTCATACTGTAAAATGTGACATGTGACTGCCACGACTGTCCCTGTTTTTGAGGTTGCATTGAGTTCACGTAACGATAATAAAAAAGGGGTGTGCGACAACTATTTAAGAGGGGCGAGGTCCTTTTTTGCTCCATATGTTTCCGTACAATCGCACACACTCACTGCGGAATGTCCGCTCCATCAAGGCCAAGCACTTGCATGCGCCCACGAGCAGCTTCGATGCGCCGTTGGCACTCCTTTAGATGAGCTAAACCGACCTCATATTGTGCAAGGGCTTTTTCCGGGTCGTTACATGACTGAAGCAGGTCTGTGGTGTCTCGTACTACCTGCATGCAGTCGGAGTAGCTCATTTTGTGAATCGTGTCCTCAGACGGTTGGATCGGTCCCGTCTCGAACGAATCGGTCATTTACGTCTTGTTCGCTTTACCGTAGCGTGTATTACACTTCCGTCTGCAAGTCGGACGTAAATTTGATCCCCGCTGGCCACATCTACCGAATTAGTTAGGCACGTACCCGTTTCGTCGCACACCACCGCAAACCCGCGTTTCAGAGTGTTGTGCGGGGACAGGTTGTGCATGCGTCCGGAGGTTATGTCGTACGCATGTGCAATTGCATTCATACATGCATGGCCCACGGCGACCATGCGGTGTTCTTGCACGGTCGCCACGTGCTGCGCCCGCTCCAGCACGGCGCCCGCTCTCGCGACCAACGTTTGTTTTATACCAGCGACGCACATCGACTCTCTGTCAATGATGCGATTGCCCGATGCGACATACGCCACACGAGAGTCGGCGATCGCAGTCGCACATCGACGGATGCATTCTGACACCGCTCGCAAAAGGCGTTCCGCATCGCAAGAATGCATATGGTACACAGCCCACATGCTGTGCCAACGCTTTGTGAGCGCAACTCGCTCGTTGCACACTGCATCCATGATTCTTTCCACCGCGCCAGCTCCGGCCACACGCAAACGCTGTCGAGCAGCATCCAGATCCTGCTCCAGTCCCGTGGGCACGACTGCGTCGATGGCCGCAGTGGGCGTTTTGCATCGAAGGTCCGCGACCACATCAGCAACGGTGTGATCGGTCTCGTGTCCGACGGCGCTGACGACTGCGACTGGACAGGCAACGATCGCCATCGCGACTGCCTCTGAGTTGAACACGTCCAGGTCGTTCGCAGAACCTCCTCCACGACTGCATATTATGACGTCCGGTCGTGGGTCTAGACGCTGTGCCATCTGTAGTGCGCGCGGTATGTCGTGCGATGCACGCTTTCCCTGTACGCACACATCAATGACAGTTGTGCGCATGCTTGGCCATCTCGCCCGCACGCCCTCAAGCATGTCGTGACACGCCGCCGAACCATATGACGTCAGGATGCAGACGTGGTTGGGAGGATATGGAATCGCACGTTTTCCGGCGTGATCCAAATGTCCGGCCTGACGCAGCTTTTCCACAAGTACCGCACGGTCAGTCGCCATGCATGTTTCGCTCACATTCAGCTGTGCGACTACTGCCTGACAACGACCGCTGGGCGCATAAAAGTCGACACGATTGATGTCTACCTCGACCTTGGCATCTTTTAAATCGTCAACCGCACACGACGACGACCACTGCACGCAGCTTATCCGTGCGTTTCCACGCTCGTTCGCCAAATCAAAAAAAAGGTGACCGTTGCGGGACATTCGTACGTCGTGAGCCCATCCAGACACTCGCAGTGTGCCGATACTGCGCAGCGACACCTTCACACTTTGTATAACCTCGTCTACTGTGAACGATTTGGATGCCATTTTGTAGAAACCGCTATGCAGACATTTCGCCGATGCACGCGCACACACTGTGCCGTACAATTTGATGTACGGGCGTCTCTTAAAGCGAGCCACTTAAAGCGAGCCACACATTTTATTTTCCCAGCGAGTCGTGTGAGGAGGTTTCAATGTATGGTGTCGTGCTGGCCTTGCGCATGCTGGAAACATAAAACGCAGTTTTTCACACGGCGACGACAGCGAGCGCTCGTAGCAGTGATAGCCCCGCATCTCAGATCGTCGTCCGAGACGCCCAAAGGACTTTGTGCCGTGAGTTTAAAACTTTCGGCTGTAGACTTAAAAGCCTTTGTATGCATAATCTGTACAGAACGTTGTCCCCGGAGGGGACAGAAAGCATTGAACTCATGTATTCTCTCGTATCTTTGCCATGAATGCGCAGCACAAGTTTGCGTGAGCGCTGCCTCATAACGTGTGACGTGCTGGCTAATGCAAACACATCGCAGTCTCGTATCAACATCATGACAACATGTTCAACGCAGTCGTCCGGTAGCAACTCCATAGGAGGCATCGTGCGGCGACCGTGCTGCAACAAACGTCGTCGAGGAGTCTGTTCATTCCCGCCCACGTTTTATTTTCGTGCCCTCCGCCGCGCCAAACCGCTGTTGTTTTCGCTCTGCTGGAAAGGCGTGCACTTGCACCTTTCTCCAGGAGGCCCTTTGCGAACTGTACACGGCCATGTGGTCGAGCATCGCGTGGAACGCCGACGCTCTGATCGACTTGGCGGGTGCGCGCGAGAGCGACACGGATACCACACAAAACGCTCGTTCGAGTAATCCGGTAGTGCGTTGCATGCATAATTTGCACGAGGTACCGATGCGTAATACACTGCTGTCGACAGGTTACACGGACACCTCTATCACGCAGTCGGCCTCATGTCCATCCTGGAATGCATCGTTGCAGACAAGGATATTGCATTTGTTCTAAAACCCAACATTTACATGGAAATACCAGTGCTCATGTGCGTAAGTAAAACGATGCGTTCCTCCGATATTACTTCGCTCGAAATGTTCCACGCACGCGCGGCAGAACTGAAAGGACGCACAGCAGAAAGAAATGAAATGGTACGGGCGCAGAACACACTTCGATGGCGTCTGAGTATTGGAATTTTGACTGGTGACCTTGCGATCGCGGATGCTGTGACAACGTGTGTTTCCATGACCATGGACATTAATTCTACAACGAAAGAAATCACGTTACTTCTGCGTCACTTTGCATGTGTGGCGTGCAACCTTGCAGCGTTCTGTGACACAACGTTACTGCAGACGCATACCACGCAGCTCGACGGCACCTATGAAAATGCAATCAGAAAGGGTGCGTGTACGCTTCTCGAGATGCATGAGACCATCGCCAATACCATCGACTATGCGGTCAGCGCAAATAATATTGCTTGAGCCCTGTGCCACGAGTGACTAACATTGTGCTATTATGTCTTCATTATAGCCCATTATCTCCTTATCCGTTTTCGCTTTCGCCTCGGTACCGAAGCGAATTGCCACGCGGCTTAGGAGATAGGACCAGTTGCTTCGTCGTGTGCGAGGTTGCGTGTCAGCCCTCGTGTGCGCTCAATATCGAGTGAAATGTCTAGCAATTCACGTTTGCGCTGCTGTAATTTGTTATTTTACTCTTTCCAAAACGCATGTGCAAGTCTTGGTAGTAAACGTCCATGAAATTCTTCAAATGCGTAGTGAGTCGTGCAGTGAGCTGATCGGCATTTTCCTCTAACCTCGAAACTAAGTCACCGTCGCACGTTCGCAGATCGTACGTCGCAAACACATTCCCATCACGAACATTGTATATGAAATCGACTGTGAACGGTTTATACCGAATGAAAAACGGGAACGTTTCTCCAAGGTCTTGCGACGTAACTCATCATGTCCGCCGTCGTCGCCGAGACGTCGTAGAGTAGGGGATCTGGGGCGTTTCAATGTGAAACCGTCTTCTCGCATTTACGGGTGCGAGGGTTTTGGCGATGCATGATTCAATTACTGCGACCTCTCATTGCTCTCGTAGAGCCGAAACGTAGGAGCTTGTATGATTGCGTAATATTCGTGGGTGCAACACGCACCAGCGTGGACGGCCCGTCAGTGAATTTCGCTGGCGGCACCTGGCGTGCTCGGACTCGCAGGCGTTGCGCACGGCACGGCATGAACCAAGTGATGAGCGGTACCGGTACAACAGACAGCTTTCGTAACACAGTACAGGTCGCAGTGGCCACGCACTGTTTGGTACATCTGGCATATCATCGAGCGCATGCGTTCGATGATACGGTCCATGACGTGGCAACTGCTGCGTCCCTGCTGTCGTTTCCATACGACATACTGGACGATTTGCGTCATTTGCACGTCGATGCGTCGACAGACGCAATCCTCGTGCAGATACGAGCTCAGGTGGATGCAGCCACGCTCGTCGGAATCAACACCGTTGTGGGATGGACGCAATATCGGCAGATTTGCGGCATGCTTGTCGATTCGATAGTTCAGGCTCTTGTAGATGACGACTAGCAACGTCGAACGAATCGTGTCACGCTCTGAGAGCTTTCGATGGCGGTTTGGATGTGGCTGTTGACCTCGCAGCTGATCTAGGCGACGGGGCGGGTGCAGGGGCAGGTGCAGGGGCGGGTGCAGGGGCGGGTGCAGGGTGAGGTCGTAGATGGATGTCTTTTCTCAGGGTGTAAAGAGCGTGCATCACGGTAATTACAAGTGCGCATATCGTCATGATGTCGTTAATCACACTGTTCATCAGCCGTTCGTCTTGGGGGTCGACGCCCAACAATTCAAGCGCTTCGTCCACCACACTCGTAACGTTGGGTATATCGCAAATCGTCGAATACGCGCACACGTCGTACGCAGTGCTGGCGTTATCGATGGTGGCCTGCACAAAGTTTGTGGACGCCATCGTAAGAATAATTGGTAATAAGTCACGTGCGTACATGATGTCGATTGTCTGTTCCCTGCTTGGCGCACATAAAAATATTTTTGTCCGTTGTGTATACACAGGTGAAAATGTCCATAGCACAGCAGTCGGTCCGTCGCAGCGTCATCACAGTGTTGCTGTCCTGGTCCGTCTGCGTGGTACTTTGGATGCGGTTTCGAGGACGTGTGTCGGAGCGGTCTCTCCGTCGACGGGCAGCTCATGCGTTTGCATGGGCAATGGTACTGAGCGCATGGCCGACGATTTGGTCGCACACCACTTGTCAGTGCTCGGCCACCGCAAAGGCTGCGGTACTTTGGCCGTATGTCATGTTCGCGTTCGAGCTCACAAACAAAGACATCTTCACAGACGCAAAGCCTGTTGTCATAGAAAATGCTGCCATGCTCGGCACACTTCTGAGCGTGTCCGCAGTTGCGATGTCGGACAGCAAGTTGCAACGATACCTCCTATTCCTCCCGGTTCTCGCATATGTACTCATAGTGATGCCCTCATCACCGTACGCTGACGACGATGGAGACACCATGGACATAGGGGTCGCCATCCGCACTGGACAACATGCAGTATTCGCATGCATTGTGTCCATGATTGCATGTGCGTTGCTCATGGGCGTCGCCAACCGGACCGATGTTGAGGAGCACGATGCATTAAAAACTTAATTCGTGATAAAGGGGCACTAATTCCGCACGAATATGACACTCAGGTACAGCTTTCCGAACGACGGAAAAACACATGATCGTAGCGAGAGCAGCACTCAGTACGACGACTCAAATGATGACGATTTCGACGATTCGCATGGCCATCAATCAGACCGTGTGAACGACCTGGTCATGCAGCTCATTATGCCACCACCGCTCGAGTGGCTCCTGTCGCTGCAGGGAGAATACGATAGACGTACCCACGCCAATAAGTTGAACGACCTGTTGATGCGCATTGAAAAAGATATTGTGAGCGATAGACATCTGTTCGCAGAAACAGACTTGACGAATAGATCCATATTAAAGTCGGCTGGACAATCACTGGCATCTGATCGGCTGGTGTCCGAGGTCACACGCGGAATGAACACGTACGCAGATGTAGTTCACGAGCTGGTGGACCACTCGTGCAAGTGCGTGAGTGAAATGGAGGCAGTGGTAGCAACGATAGATGAGAATCTCGACGAGGTGACGAGTGTAGCACGTCGTTATGCGAACGCCAATCGAGGTTGTGCTACTTCTCTCAACATTATTCAGGAGGAATACAACGACGCAGTGAAAAAATTGAAAACGTTGTACGATGCTGAAAAGGAAAAGATATGCAGTCGGAATGACGCACGTGACATGTTGGCATCTGCCAGGGAGCGTGTCACCGAGTGTAACAACCGTATTTACGGTGCAATAACAAGTCCAGAGGTGACGCAACATGCTGTGGACATCGCGAACTGCGTTTCTGTGGAACACACGTCTCGACTTGTACAGAATCTGCGTCATCGCCATCTGTAAAAAGTTGCATGTGATCGCCATGCGAGAAATCTTTTGTTGCACAGTAGAAATCAAGCCAGCATCATGGACGGATCAGCCCTTGATGAGCTCGAGTTCGGAGCAACGAAATCTTCAAACATCATGAAGTGGCGTCTCAGCCTTATCCAGGCCTGTCGTGAAGCCGGCGTACCATACTCTGTACCAAAGAGGGGTACGGCTTTGTACAAACGTGCTCGTGAAATCTTCGACGGACACACCGGGCACAAGTTCGTGATAAAGAGCGGTACGAAGAAGAGCGGCAAAAAGAAGAGCGGTACGAAGAAGAGCGGTACGAAGAAGAGCGGTACGAAGAAGAGCGGCAAGAAGAGGAGCGGCAAAAAGAGGAGCGGCAAAAAGACGAGCGGCAAAAAGACGAGCGGCAGGAAGAGCGGGGGTTCCGGCAAGAAGAGCGGCAAGAAGAAGAGCGGCAAGAAGAAGAGCGGCAAAAAGAGCGGCACGAAGAAGAGTGGCACGAAGAAGAGGAGCGGCGGAGGCGGTGTAGGAAAGACGACTGTCGCGTGGTCGGATTTGTAGATAATACGACCTTGGCTGTTTGCATTTGAGTTACCGTGCTTGCGAGTATCTCTGAAAAGGTATTTTTTTTGGCAGCTTTTTCTCACCCTTCATTTTTTGGTTTCTCACGAGCCCTCCCTTTCGTGCGTCTCTTTCGCCACAAACACAGGCAAACGAGAACATAAACAGCAAGTGAGAGTGCAAACGTGCGCACAAGTGAATATCTCCGCACGTCACAGGCGTACACTAACATTGCATACGTTGACTGCAAGCATGTACGAAATCGCCAACGCGACAGACGTGCACACATCTGTGAGTGTGAAGGTGAAAGACGTAGCGAAGCGCCAAACAGTCAGCATGAGCAGCAGCAGCTTGAGGCACTACACCAACCATACTGCTTTAGGCTTTTCGCATTCCGTGGTGATAGGGACAACTAAAGTAACCAGGACAAGAAGGAAAAACACGCGCGACGCTACGAGCGAGGCCGTGCTATACAGTTCAGGAACGAACGACGCCGCTACGCACGCACCACTGACTACCATTGTGTATGGTGAAATGTGGATGCTGAACTGCATGCTGGAACCACAGTGATCCGAATACATATATTACACAAGAAAAATGCACATGGTGGAGGAAGTACCTTCTCATCTCGTCAGTTGTCCGGTCATTGGAAAGGGGGCGTTCGGTACCATCGTGACGGTGTCGGGCACGTGTCACGTTAACGACATTGCCATAAAGTGCGTGTTTCGTCATACCGCCGAAGACAAAGATGTGTCGTGCACGGTTCTTCGTGAGTCGCTACTTCTGTCCACGCTGGCACGAGTGCCGCACACACACGTGTCCAACATGCTGTCACTGACTCGACACGACATGTGGGTTTGCATGTCCTTCAGTCGTGCCGACTGCGACATGCGTCACGCGCTAAACAACGGGTGGTCGTTCAACATACGGCATATCATGTTGGGCATCGCACGAGGCGTGGAGCATTGCCACAGGCTGCACATAATGCATCGTGACATAAAAGCAAGTAACATATTGCTGTTTGGAGACGTGCCGCGCATCACTGATTTCGGATGTGCCACACTGATTCGTCGCCACGGTCGGACGTATTCGTTGGACGTCGGATGTGTACCGTATCGTTCTCCTGAACTCCTATTGCTACGCACCGACTATGATGAGCGCGTCGATGTGTGGGCGATGGGTCTTCTTTTTGCTCAGTTGTGTGGCGCAACTGATAGTCGCATGCTGACGGGACATGACAACCAGGAGGCGATGGTAAACGTTGTGCGCCTGCTTGGGTACGAGCGCATGCGTCCTCTCGAAAAGTATGACTGGTCTTCGCATTCCTCGTGTGGCCCGACCGTAAAGACGTGGACCGGTGTGCCGATGCTTGTGCGCCCGATCTCCGTCGAGGCTGAGATTGCGTCACTGGCGCTGAATCCTGTTCTGGAGCGTCGGTGCTCTGCTGCACACGTTCGGAAGTACGTTGAACAATCGTTGTCGACGAACTTGCCATTACGTCGGACATGGTGCCCCCATGGCTGTCCTACAGACACTACAATACGCTGTCGCCGAGCTGCTGCCATGAATAGCATACAGCATGTCACAGAAAAGTACAACCACGAGACTGAAACGTGCGTATTGTGCGCTCATATTCTCGAAGCGTTTTTTTCACGTCATGCTGGTGAACCCACGTCATCTTACGAACTCACCGGAGTCGCCGCTCTCAACATGGCCACCAAATTGACGACGTCGTCGTCGCCTGACGTAAATTCGTATAGGAGCATTTGTGGTACGCTAACGTGCCAGGAGATCGTGGACGCAGAGCTGCGAGTGTTTGACGTAGTGCACGCACACGTGCGCCTCGAAGTCGTGCGTATTCACGACGGGGTCCTGCGTGCACTTCCCGACGACATGCACAGCATTGGAACATTGGCGCTACGTGCATGTGTACTTTGCGATTCGGTACAGATATCGTTTCCATCTACCGTTGCTACATGCGTCGCAGTGGTGAACGAGAAGACGTGTCATCCTGCTTACAATGATGTACGTGCCGCCATGGCGAGGATGCGTTCTGCTGCGTCGAACGCTCCGTTACGACTCGCGTGAACGATGCACATGCGTTCCGTTCACCACGTCCCCCGTTGTGCTCTACGAGGACGGCCGAACTTTTTCTGCAACAGAGATGGGAGGAGCTCATGGCATGTTCGTGTCTTCCGAGAATAGGCGGACAGATCGAAGTTCGTGCACCCTAAGAGGGACAAGTAATTCAAGGATGTGGCGTCGGCGAGGTTTGGTGGTCGTGTCAAGCTCGCGCAACCGTCGAGAACCAATTTGTACAGTTCGTTAGCGCCGTCAATATCTGGTGGTGTCATAAGGCTGCTGCATAATGGCATGAGCAACTCCCACAATGCGGTACCGTCGAGATCTGGTGATTCTGTCAGACTCGCGCACCCGTGCATATTCAAAAATCGTAAATTTGTACGGAGGGTCTTAGACCTGGGTATGTCGTCCTGAGCTTGTGAGCGAGCGAGGCGACGAATTGTGAATCCGTCGCAAGGTCGCGATAATGTCTACTGAGATGTTTGATGGTAGCAACTTGGGGAACATCAAGCGTGGTACCTGGGAGGATTACCGGACGTCCGTCCTCGTCCATGTCTTCCAAATTTAAGCGTGCGTCCAGCCACCTCGAGAGCAATCCCTCAGCGACAAGACCGACCGAGCGGTACCGACTTGGGCGTTGGTACGAATCGTCCAGACATCGCAGACAGTGTTCGGCCCGCCACATTCTTCGTTGTGTTGTTATTGTATGTTTTCTAT
>Ga0129324_10000954_pt1 | contig 19626 bp, 19 predicted proteins | sample CPBDNA_7_FD_96879 | JGI IMG/M metagenome (GOLD analysis project Ga0129324, IMG submission 96879) | Freshwater to marine salinity gradient microbial communities from Chesapeake Bay, USA - CPBay_Spr_15_0.2_DNA | ecosystem: Environmental > Aquatic > Marine > Coastal | place: USA: Chesapeake Bay... | reverse complement strand
CTACGGCAATGATAAGCTATACGTTTCGCACGCTCTCGGTTCCTTGTACGCATTAGACCATGCCACAGGCAGGACATTTTGGCGCCAAGGCGATTTGCTTCATAGAAATTTAACGACGCCATTATGGATGAAAAATTTTGTTGCAGTTGGAGATTTAGAGGGATACGTGCATTTTATTCATCTTGAAAATGGTCAGTTCGCTGCGCGCATCAAAGTAGATAGTCAGCCGATTATGTCTTTAATAGCAGGCAACACACCTTCTCAATTGATTGCGGCATCAAGGAATGGCGGATTGTATGCATTAACGATAGAAGAGTCGACTACAGCAGCAGTGGATACATCTAGCCCTGCTCAAAGTCAAGTTAAAGGTGAATTGGCCGACGGGGCTGAAGTGGATGCACAATCCTCCGAAACCATGAGTAATCAAAATGAGGAAGCTTCTCGCAGTATCATGTTCCAAAATCAAAAATCTATTTTATTGCCAGATAATCTAGAAGGCGGTAATGGGCCAGGTATTATCTTACCTAAGTCAGAATAATTATGTTACCAACCATTGTTTTAGTCGGTCGACCCAATGTCGGCAAATCCACTTTATTTAATCGTTTAACGAAAAGCCGTGATGCACTCGTAGCGGATTTACCAGGGCTGACGCGTGACCGTCATTATGGTCGTGGAATTGGCGCGAGTCAGCCTTACTTAGTTATTGATACAGGCGGCTTCGAACCCACTGCTGAAACTGGTATCTTAAAAGAAATGGCAAGACAAACATTGTTGGCCATCGATGAAGCAGATTTGGTGCTTTTTCTGGTTGATGCGAGAGCAGGTCTGACACCAGAAGAATATACGATTGCGGACAAACTTAGGAAATCACAAAGGCCAGTATTGTTGGTGGTGAATAAAACCGAAGGCATGCAAAAAGCGATTGTTAGTGCTGACTTTTATGCTTTAGGCCTAGGTGACCCACTTTCTATTTCCTCTGCACATGGAGAAGGTGTTAAGGATTTAATCGAGTTGGCATTAGAAAACTTCCCAGAACCACAAGTTGAAGAGGCACAAGAAAGAGATACGCCGAAAATTGCTATCGTTGGTCGTCCAAACGTAGGCAAATCTACGCTAGTCAATGCTTTGCTTGGTGAAGATCGCATGATTGCCTTTGATGAGGCTGGCACAACGCGCGATTCGATCTATGTGGAGCTAGCGCGTGAAGGTAAAAATTATACGATTATTGACACCGCTGGAGTTCGAAAGCGTGGACGAGTTTTTGAAGCGGTGGAAAAATTTTCGGTGGTAAAAACCATGCAGGCCATTGAAAATGCGAATGTTGCGATATTAGTGGTTGATGCACAAGAGGGAATCACGGAACAAGATGCGCATGTCGCTGCTTACATCTTAGATGCAGGGCGTGCATTAGTCGTGGCTGTTAATAAATGGGACGGATTAAAAGAAGACGAACGCGATTGGATTAAAAAAGAAATTGATCGAAAATTAGTGTTCCTCGATTTTGCCAAGTTTCATTATATTTCCGCCTTACGTAAAAAAGGTTTGCCAGAGTTATTTCAATCGGTTGATGGCGCTTTTAAAGCCGCTTTTGCTAAACTACCGACACCACAATTGACGCGCGTATTGTCTGATGCAGTCGCACAACATCAGCCGCCGATTAGTAAAGGAATTAGACCTAAACTGCGATATGCCCACCAAGGAGGTGTTAATCCACCGATTGTGGTTGTGCATGGGGCGCATATTGTTGGTGTGAAAGATAGTTATAAGCGCTTTTTAGAAGGCGTGTTTCGCAAAACATTTCAGTTAATTGGTACGCCACTAAGAGTGCAGTTTAAGCAGGGCGATAATCCCTATGTCAATGCCACTGAGAAACGGAAGTCTAGTGAAGGAGTGGTCACGATGCGCCGCCGTAAAACACAACGAAGAGCAGAGTTAAAGTCTAAAAAAGATGAAGAAAATAAAAGACGTTGATCATTGATGTAGCTGGGCTTATTTTGGGTGTATGTCAAAGTTGGTGAAGGCTTAAACACTGCCGATTATAGGCTGTCCCAAAATTTCCACCATATGCGCTCATCTTTTACCAGTTTGCCCGTTATTAATGGGTTTTCTGGGTAGTTAGTTTTGAGGATACGGAGAGTATCGTTCTTTAAATCTGTTAAATCCATCATGTCATATGCGCTGATCATTGTCATCAGTGCTTCTTCAACGGATTCAGATTTTGGATAATATTCCAACACATATTTTGCACGATTGAGCGCGGCTAAATAGGCTTTTCTGTTCATGTAATAACGTGCAACGTGCATCTCGTGCTGTGCTAGGGTGTTAACAATATAGATCATGCGTTGATTTGCATCTTCGTAGTAACGGCTTTTTGGATAGCGTTGCGTGAGTTCTTTGAAAGCCTCGAAAGAAAGTTTTAGTGCTTTTGGATCGCGGTCATTAATCTGTTGTCCAGTTAATTTTTCAAAAGCACCGCGTTCATTAAAGGTCGCTAAGCCCTTAAGGTAATAAGCATAATCGACATTAGGATGATTAGGGTGTAGTTTGATAAAACGGTCGGCAGCCACTAAAGTAGAAACGGGGTCATCTTTTTTATAGTTAGCGTAGATAATTTCTAATTTTGCTTGAATTGCGTATTTCCCATGTGGAAAACGGGCTTCTAGTTTTTTAAAGTAGCCAAGTGCTTTATCGTAGTCATTTTCCGCCATGGCGGTTGCACCCGTTTCATAAATACGCTGCGCTGACCAACCTTTAGTATCATCTAATTCGGTAGGTGCTCCAAAAATGGCACAACCATTTAATAATGTACTGACTAATATAGCTAAAAAAACAGATTGAAGAAGCGGTAAAATACGATTCACAAGCACACCTGGCAAATTAAGTTTGCACTATTATAACTGAAGCATATAACTGAAGCGATAACTGAATGGCCAACACAATTTAAGTATATCAATATGACACAAAATACAAATCACTCACTGAAAATTCCACAAGATCTTGGCGGCTTGCGTTTAGATCTGGCACTACAGCAGCTGTTGCCCGAGCACTCTAGAAGCCGATTGCAAGCTTGGATTAAAGAGGGTTTAATCACCATTGACGGCGCCACTGTTGTCGCTAAAACTAAAGTGTGGGGTGGCGAACAGGTTGAGGTTAACCAGCCGCCTAATCTGCAAGAAAATGCCTTTAATCCAGAAAATATTCCGCTCGATATTGTGTACGAAGATGATGCTTTATTGGTGATTAACAAGCCTGCTGGTTTAGTGGTGCATCCTGCAGCAGGTAATTGGGGAGGCACATTGCTGAATGCCTTATTGTTTCATTATCCGACCATAGCCGATGTGCCTCGATGTGGCATCGTTCATCGCTTGGATAAAGAAACCAGTGGTTTATTGGTGATTGCTAAAACACTTGAAGCACAAACTAGCTTGGTGCGTCAATTGCAGGCGCGCACGGTTAAGCGTGAATATCGTGCCATTGTTTGGGGGCAAGTGTGGCGCAATGGCATTGTCGATCAGCCGATTGGACGACATCCTTATGCTAGAACCAAAATGGCAGTTGTGCGAAGAGGTAAGCCTGCTATTACGCATTATGAGGTTTTAGAGCGGTTTGGTACCAACACCTATATGCGTTGCCGTTTAGAAACTGGCCGTACCCATCAAATTAGAGTCCATATGCAATTCATTAAAGCGCCAATGGTGGGTGATCCTCAATATGGCATTGGTAATATTATCCCACATAAACAAATGTCACCTGTCTTGCGGGAAACGATCGCTAGCTTCAATCGTCAAGCATTGCATGCCATTAAGCTAGGTTTAATTCATCCTATTAGCAATGAAGCAATGGAGTGGCAAATTGAGTTGGCAGATGATATGAGAGCGTTGTTGGAGGCGATGCGTCATGAAGATGAGCCTAATTGGGACGGGGAGTTGGATTTTGGTGTTGATGCGGACGGTTTATTCATCGGCGATGGAGATGCCGACTGGGATGAAGACTTGGACGAAGACTTGGACGAAGACTTGGATGAAGATGAATGACTAGATGGAGGATGAGATGATGGCTGATACATTAGCGCAGTCATTTATTTATCCTGATTGGCCAGCGCCACTACAGATACGCGCTTTGCAAACGACGCGCCATGGCGGAGTCAGTTTAGCACCTTATAATAGTCTAAATATCGGTACCCATGTGAATGACCATGCGCCACATGTGGCACATAATAGACAGTTGTTGGCGCCCTTTATGCCAGCTGAGCCAGTGTGGATGAATCAGGTACATGGTGTGCGCGTGCTCAATGCTGCAACCAGTTCTTGTTTTGAATCGGCTGATGCAGCTTACACGACTAGAAAAAATGTGGTTTGTGTCACCATGACAGCAGATTGTCTGCCCATCTTGCTTTGCAATCATAAAGGGACGATTGTTGCTGCTATTCATGCAGGTTGGCGCAGTTTGTGTGATGGTGTGATTGAGGCAACCGTTAAGGCGATGGCTGTTGAAGGTCAGCAGCTAATGGCTTGGCTTGGTCCTGCTATTAGTCAAAGTGCCTTTGAAGTTGGTGAAGAAGTGCGTACGCAGTTTATTGAGAAGGATCAAGGTGCAGCCAGTGCATTTAAGCCGCACGGCAATCGCTTTTTAGCTGATTTGTATAAACTGGCTAAACAACGGTTAAATCATGTCGATGTGACCCATATTTATGGCGGCGGCTTGTGTACTTACAGCGACAAAACAAGATTCTTCTCATACAGAAGAGATGGGGATACTGGCCGCATGGCAACGTTTATTTGGATTGTATCGTAAAACGAATGCGTCACTAGCGTATGGCTGGTTTATAATACGCATCCATATTTGACAGATTTAACTGAATGAATATCCCTGATTTCTCTACCCTTACTTGGATTGTACTGTTTAGCTTGGTGGGCGGCGTGCTTAGTGTGAGTGGCGCTGCTTTAGTAGCCTTAAACACAAGTAAAGTCCGAGTGCCTATGCTTATTAGTTACGCGATAGGGGCCATGTTGGGGGCTGTGTTTTTGGAGATTTTGCCACATGCGATTGAAGAGGCAAGTTCGCCAAAAGCGATGACAGCCACTATGCTGTTTGGTATTTTACTGTTTTTTGCTTTAGAAAAGCTGGTCATTTGGCGCCATTGTCACGGCGATCATTGTGAAGTACATGCGGTTCATACCGAGGCAGACTGTCCTGACCATCAACATGACGCACAGGCAAATAAGAAGTTTAAAGCCGTTACCGACAAAAAACCTTCGATTACCGCTAAGCGTTCACATCAACCCGACCATGATTTTGGTAGGAGTGGCATGATGATTATGATAGGTGACACTTTCCATAATTTTGTCGACGGTATTTTAATTGCTTCTGCTTTCATGGTTGATGTGAAGATTGGTATTGTGACAGCGGTTGCGATAGTGGCGCATGAAATCCCGCAAGAAGTGGGCGACTTTTTTATTTTATTGCATTCTGGATATAGTAAAAAGCAGGCTTTTGTTTTTAATCTGGTCTCAAGTATAGCGACGATGGTGGGTGGTTTAGCTGCTTATTTTGCACTACAGCAGATGCAAAGTTTGATCCCATATGTTCTGGGTATTGCTGCGGCAAGTATGTTGTATGTAGCTGTAGCTGATTTGATTCCTAGCCTACACCGGCGTACTGAATTAAGTGCTACTGTATCGCAATTAATATTGATTGTGCTTGGCGTGAGCTCTATAGGCCTTATCGGCTATTTTATAAATTGATTGTAAGTAGATGAAGACGAATATTCCAAAAGTTGGTTTTGTTTCACTGGGTTGCCCCAAAGCAGGGTCAGATGCTGAGCGCATTTTGACCCAATTACGTGCCGAGGGCTATGAGATTAGTAACAGCTATGAGCAATCTGATTTGGTTGTTGTCAATACCTGTGGCTTTATTGATAGTGCGGTTGAAGAGTCATTAGAGGCCATTGGCGAGGCTATGGAGAAAAATGGCAAAGTCATTGTGACAGGCTGTTTAGGCGCTAAAAAAGGCGTTGTGGAAAGTGCCCATCCTAACGTTTTAGCCGTCACTGGACCTCATGCGCTTGAAGAGGTAATGACTGCTGTACATGCGCATTCACCTAAACCCCATGACCCCTACACGGACCTAGTACCACCGCAAGGGGTTCGTTTAACGCCGCAACACTATGCCTATTTGAAAATATCTGAAGGTTGTAATCATCGATGTAGTTTTTGCATTATTCCAAGTATGCGTGGTGATTTGGTGAGTCGCCCAATTGGAGATGTACTAAATGAAGCCGAAAATTTGGTCAATGCAGGCGTCTCTGAAATTCTAGTCATCTCACAAGATACCTCAGCTTATGGCGTGGATATGAAATTCCGCAAAGGTTTTTGGAATGGACGTCCAATTAAAACGCACATGACAGAACTCAGCCAAGCTTTGAGTGAATTAGGAATATGGATACGCTTACATTATGTTTATCCATACCCGCATGTTGATGATGTCATTCCTTTGATGGCGGATGGTCTGATTTTGCCATATTTGGATGTGCCTTTTCAACATGCTAGCCCGCGGATTTTAAAGTCGATGAAAAGACCTGCCAGCAGTGAGAATAATTTAGCAAGAATTAAAGCTTGGCGTGACATTTGCCCCGATATCACAGTGCGGTCAACATTTATTGCAGGGTTTCCAGGTGAAACAGAAGATGACTTTAAGATGCTGCTGGATTTCTTAGAGGAAGCGCAATTAGACAGAGTCGGTTGTTTTGCCTACTCTGCTGTTGATGGCGCAAAGGCCAATGACCTGCAAGACCAGGTGCCCGAAGAAGTGAAGCAAGAGCGTTTGAGTCGGTTTATGGCAGTGCAAGAACGGATTAGTAGTGCTAAATTAGAACGTAAAGTTGGCACAAGACAGACGGTATTGATTGATGAGCTAACAGTGGATAGTCATGACAATATAATGGCGATTGGCAGGACCAAAGCGGATGCACCAGAAATCGATGGGATTGTTTATGTGCAAGATGCTGAAGGATTAAATCCTGGTGATTTTGTCGAGGTACAGATTATGTCAGTTGATGGGCATGACTTGGTGGGTGGTCCACCAACTGATGATTGATTGGTTAAACTGGGTTTTTGCTAAATAAATCAGGTAAGACAGGCGCAGGCCTTTCACTGTCTGCACGGTCTTCAAGAAAATCTAAAGTCAGCGGGCAACGTGTCGGTTTGCGTGCTGATTTGCGGGTTTTGTGTTTGTTATTAAGATTGATATAAGGCGTTTCGCTGATGCGAACATAACCTGAGAAGGCTAGTTTTTCTGTGCTTGTTTCAAACAAGCTAAGTGGGTTGTCAATATTTTGTAGTGTGATTTTATGCTTAGTTACTTTGAGTACAGTGTACATCGCCAGCTTGTTAGACGCTGTTTTTTTACCATAAACTTCACCAGTATGTATGCCCATATGGTCTCCTGTTACGCTTGGCACGTATGCTGACTATTAAATAATAGCCACTTATTGTTTTTATATCATTATTTAGATGAATTAACAACAGTAACATATTGAATGATATAGAATACATCTATTTCTTTCTTAGATGGTTTGCCTAATCACAACACAAGCTGATGATGACCATCCATGATAGAATGCCATTTTTAAATTTTAGCTTTTACATCATGACCGTACGTACTCGATTTGCACCTAGCCCTACAGGTTTTTTACACATTGGCGGTGCTCGCACCGCATTATTTTCATGGGCTTATGCTAAAAAGCATCAAGGTCAGTTTATCTTGCGTGTTGAAGATACTGATATTGAACGGAGTACGCCTGAGGCGGTGCAAGCGATTTTGGATGGTATGGCTTGGTTAGGCCTATCCTATGATGAGGGGCCTTTCTATCAAATGCAACGGATGGCGCATTATGAACGGCATTTGCAAGCGATGTTGCAGTCAGGCAATGCTTATTATTGCTATTCTACTAAACAAGAATTAGATGCTTTGCGCGAACAACAAATGCAAGCTGGAATGAAGCCTAAATATGACGGAAAGTGGCGTCCAGAACCTGGTAAAACATTGCCTGCTATTCCTGTGGAAGTGAAACCAGTTATTCGTTTTAAAAACCCAAAAGAAGGCGTGGTTGCTTGGGACGATATGGTAAAAGGTCGCATCGAGATTGCTAACTCAGAGCTTGATGATGTGATTATTGCACGTGGTGATGGTACGCCGACTTATAACTTTTGTGTTGTGGTTGATGACTGGGAAATGGGAATTACTCAAGTGATTAGAGGGGATGACCATGTGAATAACACACCGCGTCAAATTAATATGCTCAATGCGTTAGGAGCCACCGTGCCACAATATGCGCATTTATCCATGATACTAGGCAATGATGGACAAAAGCTATCTAAACGCCATGGTGCGGTAAGTGTGATGCAATATCATGATGATGGTTATTTACCTGAGGCAATCTTAAATTATTTAGCACGCTTAGGATGGAGTCATGGCGATGATGAAGTATTTGCGATGCAACAATTTTGTGAATGGTTTGATTTAGACCATATTACGCCCTCAGCAGCTCAATTTAATACCGAAAAGTTAAACTGGCTGAACGCCCACTATATTAGGATTGCAGAGTTGGATGGTTTGGCGAAGGACATCACTGAGAGACTAGCGAAATTAGCAGTGACCGTTCAAGCCCAACCTGCTATCGGCAGCGTCCTTGATTTATATCGAGAACGTGCAAATAATTTGAACCAATTAGCTGCAGATATTGCCTACTTCTACCAGACACCAAAGGCAAGTGCTTTGGATGTTGAAAAGCACATCACCGCTGAAATCATGCCTGTTATTAAAACATTGGCAGCCAGTTTGGCGACGATTCCTTGGACGGCTGAGGCCATACATGAATTGATTAACGCAGTTGTGCAAGAAAACGGATTAAAGTTTCCTAAGGTGGCCATGCCTTTGCGTGTCATGTTGGCAGGCATAGCGCAGACACCCAGTATTGACCAAGTCATGGCTATTTTAGGAAAAGAAACCGTTCTTAATCGGATGGAAAGCTATTTGAAATAAAAAAATTGCTTTAGCTCTTGAAATTAGAACTAAAAAGCGCAATCATACTTTAAACATGTAAAGATAATTCAAACAAGAGCTATCTCCAATATTATTATAACTACAAGGAGTAAGAAATGACCCATAAAGGCCAAACACTACAAGACCCATTCTTGAATGCACTAAGAAAAGAACATGTTCAGGTCTCGATTTACTTAGTCAATGGCATTAAGTTGCAAGGACAAGTAGATTCATTTGATCAATACGTTATTTTGCTAAAAAATACCGTTGTTCAAATGGTGTACAAGCATGCAATCTCAACCATTGTGCCAGCGCGTGCGGTCGCAATGACAATCCCTGAACCAGATGAAGGTTAATTTGGCCATTCTTGATTTTAAAATAACATTCGCCGCATGCTAGATAGACCAGAAAGTACGGATGCGGTAATTCTCGTAAGCATCGATTTCAATGAGCCTGATTATGAAGAAAGTTTGTATGAGCTAAGACAGTTGGTGACCACCGCTGGACTTCATATCACAGGCACCATTGAAGGTAAAAGAAGCGTGCCTGATGCCAAGTTGTTTATTGGCTCAGGTAAAGCGGAAGATTTAAAAGCCATGTTAGTAGCTAGTGAAACAAAACTGGTGGCTTTTAATCATGATTTAAGCCCATCACAGCAGCGAAACTTAGAGCGTTTCTTGGATGCTAGGGTTGTGGATAGGACAGGGCTTATTCTTGATATTTTTGCTCAGCGTGCACAAAGTCATGAGGGTAAGTTGCAAGTTGAATTGGCGCAGCTGGAGCATTTGTCAACCAGATTGGTAAAAGGTTGGAGTCATTTAGAGCGACAAAAAGGTGGTATTGGCGTTCGCGGCGGCCCAGGTGAGACGCAACTAGAACTGGACAGAAGGCAATTGCGCGTTCGGATTAAGCAGTTGCGCGAAAAATTAATCAAGCTAAAATCTCAGCGTAATATGCAACGTAGGGCACGTAAACGTTCAAATTTGCTCGCCGTTTCATTAGTTGGGTATACCAACGCTGGCAAGTCCACCTTGTTCAATCGATTAACACGCTCAGAGATTTATGCGGCTGACCAGCTGTTTGCAACGCTCGATACGACCTCACGTAAAATGCATTTGCCTGAACTTGAGGGTTATGGGTCGGTCCCAGTCGTATTGTCAGATACCGTCGGATTTATTAAACATTTGCCAACAACGTTAATTGAGGCCTTTGGCGCTACCTTAGAAGAGGCTGCGCAAGCAGATCTACTCCTACATATCGTCGATATGGCCAGCACCAATCGTGAAGCGCAAATCGTTCAGGTGAACAAAGTTTTGCACGATATTGGTGCAGAAAAAGTCTCTCAAATTTTGATATTGAATCAAATTGATCGCATCGATTGTGAGCCAGGTTTTGATCGTGATGAGTATGGTAAGATCAATCGTATACGCGTTTCTGCAAAGACAGGCGAGGGCATGGATTATATTCGCCTAGCCTTGCAAGAGCATCATGCTTATTTGAAAAAATTGAGTACAGAAAAAAATGCTTATGCCTAAGTAAGTCAGGATGAATTGGAATATTATTGTTAGCAATTTTGGAGTCAGTGAAAATGAAATTACCCGCATGGGCACAACGTAATAACGAAGGGCCGCCAGATTTAGACGAGGTCTTTCGTGATTTTAATAAAAAAATTAACCAGCTTTTTGGTAAAGGTGGTAGCAACGGTGGAAACAAGCCACCGCGCAATAATGAACCAATCGATTTGCCAGTTATCCCTATCATTTTACTGGTTATCGTGATTTGGTTGGCATCAGGTTTTTATATTGTAGATCAAGGCTCCTTAGGCGTTAAGCAAAGATTTGGCGCCTATGTCGAGTCGACTGAGCCAGGCCCAAGATGGCATTGGCCGTTTCCAATCGAAACCGTAACCGTTGTAAATATGGAGCAGGTTCGTCGTTTAGAAGTCGGTTATCGTAGTGGTGGAAGTAACAAAGTGAAGGTACCTGCTGAGGCATTAATGCTGACAGAAGACGAAAATATCATTGATTTACAATTCGCCGTGCAATACAACCTTAAGAGTGCAAAAGACTTCTTATTTAATAATCGTTTTACAGACGATGCAGTAATGTCAGCTGCTGAAACCGCTATCCGTGAAGTAGTTGGTAAAAACAAACTAGATGATTTGCTACAAAAAGGATTGCAAGACACTTCAGAGCAAATGCAAGCTTTATTAGATTTTTACAAAACTGGGGTGAATATCACCAGTGTATCGCTTCAATCTGCTTTGCCACCAGAACCCGTACAAGAGGCGTTTGAAGACGTCAACCGTGCTAATCAAGATTACCAACGTCAAATTAACGAAGGTCAAGCTTATGCGAACGCTGTGGTGCCTAAAGCGCGTGGTAATGCCGCACGATTATTAGAGGAAGCTGAAGGCTATAAATTAAAAGTACAAAATGAAGCAAAAGGTAATGCCAGTCGTTTTGAAAAAATTTATGCTGAATATGTGAAAGCACCAGTAGTGACACGTCAGCGTTTATTTATTGAAGCGCAAGAGCAAATATTCTCGAACGTCAGCAAAGTCATCGTCGATCAAAAGAAAGGGGGTAGTCTACTTTACCTCCCTTTAGATAAACTAATGCAAAGCACGGCAGCACAGTCTGATTCGAATAGGAACACCACACAATCTTCAGCAAGTGATGCAAGTATTGCCAGTGCAAGAGCCATTGAGAGTGAACGCGCTTTAGATCGCAACCGTGAGAGAGAAAACTAATATGAAAAATCTTGGAATTATTTTATTCAGTGCCTTTATCGGTCTCGTGTTAACAAATATGTCTTTATACACAGTCGATCAACGCGAGTATGCTTTGGTGTTCCGATTAGGACAAATCGTTAAAATCAAGAAAGAACCAGGGCTTTACGCTAAGCTTCCCTTTGTTGAAAGCGTTAAATATTTTGATAAACGTATTGTCACTTTAGATGGAGAAGCACCTGCCAAATTTATTACCAGTGAAAATAAATACATGCTGGTTGATTCATTTGTAAAATGGCGCATTATCGATCCCGCAAAATACTATGTATCCATCAAAGAGGGTGGTGAAGCAGCCGCAGAAGATCGTTTAGCAAAAGTAGTTAATGCTGGTTTACGCGCTGAATTTGGGGTGCGGACGGTACACGATGTGATTGCCGGAGAACGTACTGCAATTATGGATAATCTACGCAAAAAAGCGGATGTAGAAGCGAGTCAAATTGGTATTCAAGTGGTTGACGTACGTTTAAAGCGTGTTGATTACTCTGAGGAAATTAGTAAGTCTGTATTTGACCGTATGACATCAGAACGTAAAAGAATTGCTAATCAATTGCGCTCAGAAGGCGCCGCCGCTTCTGAAAAGATTCGTGCGGATGCAGATAAGCAAAGAGAAGTCATTATTGCTGAAGCCTTCCGTGATGCGCAAAACACCAAGGGTGAAGGCGACGCAATTGCAACTCAAGTTTATGCCAAAGCATATGGTAAGAGCCCAGAGTTTTATGCATTCTATCGCAGCACTGAAGCGTACAAAAATAGCTTCAAGAACAAGTCTGACGTGATGGTATTAGACCCGAGTTCTGATTTCTTTAAATATTTACGCGCCGCAAACGGACAGTAAATATGCATAGTAACTTGCTTGCGGCATTGGGCTTGATGCTCGTGATTGAAAGCTTATTACCTTTGGTTGCACCGCAGGCTTGGCGTGAAACATTCAAACGTATGATTGCGTTAAAAGATGGACAATTACGCTTTATTGGACTGCTGTCAATCGCTGGTGGAATGTTGGTGTTATTTTTAAATCACTAATGAGAACGCGATTGATGTGCGATGTTTAGCCCGTTTAACAGTATAATACCCGCATGCGAAATTGGTTACTCCCCGAATTTATAGAAGATGTGATGCCAGCAGAGGCTGGTCGCATTGAGTGTTTACGTCGACAACTGCTGGATTTGTTTAAAGTCCACGGCTATCAATATGTCATGCCTCCTACATTAGAATATGTAGAATCTTTGATCACAGGCACTGGAAGCAAGTTGGATACGGCAACCTTTAAAGTGGTTGACCAGCTTACTGGGCGGATGATGGGGTTGCGTGCAGACACAACGCCGCAGGCGGCAAGAATTGATGCCCATATGTTGAATCACCAAGGTATTGCAAGGCTTTGTTATGCGGGCACTGTCTTGCAAACAACACCCAGCGGACTTGCAAGAACGCGAGAGCCTTTTCAAGTAGGTGCTGAGTTGTTTGGGCACGCAAGCGTTGAAAGTGATGTCGAGATTCAACGCTTAATGATAAAAGCGCTCCAAGCGATTGGATTAGACAAGTTGCATGTTGATTTTAGTCATGTGGGCTTATTTGAGAGTTTAATTGAAGCGGGCGCGATTGATGCAGCATTAGAAGAAGCGCTTTACGGTGCCTTATTAAGTAAAGATAAAACCTTAGTCGCTGACTTGGCGCATGGTTTAGACAAAACAATTCAACAAGCACTCATTGACTTAACGGATTTAAACGGGGATGTGTCTGTGTTAGTGCGCGCACAAGCTATTCTGCCGCCATTGCCAAATATTCAAAAAGCATTGCATGAACTAACAGTCGTTGCCGACAAGCTCAATCACCTCAATGTGCAGATTGGGTTTGATTTGAGCGAATTACGCGGCTATCACTATCATAGCGGTTTAGTGTTTGCTGCTTATGCACAAAGTTATTCTGGCCCATTAGCGCTTGGTGGGCGATATGATGAAGTTGGTGTTGCTTTTGGTAGAGCACGCCCCGCGACTGGATTCAGTCTAGACTTGCGCGGTGTAGTAACGGCTCTCAACGCAGCAACACTTGCAAAAGGAATCCTCGCACCACAAGGGGATGATGTTACCTTACAAGCAGCAATTGAAGCGTTGCGAGATATGGGTGAAATCGTCATTCAAGCATTACCAAATGATCAAACCGATTTATTAGAACTGAACTGTGATAGAGCGTTAGAACAGCAAAATGGTGAATGGCAAGTCGTGTCAATAAGCAACTCAAAATTTAATTAAATAGTACATTATGGCAAATAATACAGTGAAAAATACAGGAAAGAATGTTGTCGTTATTGGCACGCAATGGGGTGACGAAGGTAAAGGTAAAATCGTTGACTGGTTAACTGATGATGCGCAGGGTGTAGTGCGATTTCAAGGCGGCCACAATGCGGGACATACCTTAGTGGTTGGACAGGGAGACGCGCAACGTGTCTACAAACTTAATCTAGTGCCATCTGGTATCGTGAGAGCTGGTGTGAACTGCTATATCGGTAATGGCGTGGTTTTAGATGCAGGACATTTACTTAAAGAAATTGAAACATTAGAAAAAGATGGCTTAGCGGTTAAAAATCGTTTGAAAATCAGTCCAGGTTGCCCATTGATTTTAAATTGCCATGTGGCTGTTGATTTAGCGCGAGAAGCAAAACGAAGCCCAGACAAAAAGATAGGGACAACGGGTAAAGGCATCGGTCCTACATATGAAGATAAAGTGGCTCGTAGAGCATTGCGTGTTTATGACTTGTTCTATCCTGAGCGCTTTGCTGAAAAATTAAAAGAAGTGGTCGATTATCATAATTTTGTATTAACGCATTACCTTGATGCTGAACCAGTGGATTACGATGCGCAATTAGCCTTAAGCATGCAACATGCTGAGGCTTTAAAACCTTTAGTAGCAGATATCTCAGCAGCGCTTTATGGAGCTTATGATCGAGGGGATCGTTTATTATTTGAAGGCGCACAAGGTACTTTACTGGATATTGATCATGGGACATATCCTTATGTCACATCGAGTAATTGTATTGCAGGCCAAGCCTCGGCTGGTACTGGTGTTGGCGCCAATATGTTGCATTACGTATTAGGCATTACTAAAGCTTATACCACGCGGGTTGGTGGCGGGCCATTTCCAAGTGAACTTGATATTGAAACAGAAGGTGAACCTGGCACTCAAATGTCTGTTGTTGGCCAAGAATACGGCACCGTCACCAAACGTAAACGTCGTTGCGGTTGGTTTGACGCGGCTGCTTTGCGTCGTTCAGCGATGATTAATGGTTTGACGGGTTTGTGTATCACTAAGTTGGATGTGATGGATGGCATTAAAACCATTAATATCTGTACAGGCTATGAACTAAACGGTAAACAAATGGATTTACTTCCAGTTGGTGCAGACGATGTTGAAGGTTGCACCCCAATTTATGAAACCGTGCCTGGGTGGACTGAAAGCACTTTTGGCGTTAAAACATGGGATGGCTTACCTAAAAATGCACAACATTACCTAAAGCGTTTAGAGGCGCTTTGTGGCGTGCCTATTGCTATTGTTTCAACAGGCCCTGAGCGTGATGAAACCATCGTGATTGAACATCCCTTTAGCTAACATAGTGATCTAATGTTTGAATAGGTCGCCTGTTGAAAGCGACCTATTTTTTTTAGTTTGAATCATCATGATGATTCAACACCCCAGTCTGGATGTTGATGGTCTAGATGTTGATTTTTACAGGCTTATTGGATAAGCTCAAACAGATTGGAAAATGAAAGATTGATATTGGAAGATCACAATAAAAAACTAGCATGGGCGATTACTGGTTCCGGACATTATTTGCGAGAGTCTTTGCAAATATTAGCTTCCATTCAAGATGTGGACGTTTTTCTAAGTAGAGCAGCAGCTGAAATTATTAAGCAATATGGATTTCAGTCAGCGCTTGAGGCAATGGGGCACCGTATTTTTCAAGACAAAACAGCGAGTAGTGTCCCCGTTGAGTTTTTTTATAAAGGACAATACCACACCTTGGTTATTGCGCCCGTCACATCTAATACAATTGCCAAGATGGCTTATGGATTTTCAGACAGTTTAGTCAGTAACTTATACGCCCAAGCGGGTAAAACACGCGTTACAAGTATCGTATTTGCATGTGACACAGCACCAGAATTGGAATCCGAAGCACCAAAAGATAATATAGTGAAAGTCTACCCGCGCAAAATTGACTTAGATAATGTGCAAAAGTTAGCACAATTTGAAGCAACTGAAGTTGTTGCGAGCATTGAAGCCCTGCAAATCGCCGTTCAACAGCGATTGCTTAATCACTCAACAATATGACAACAGATCATTTACTATTTGTGACGGGCAAGCTGGCGGAAAAAAGCTTAGATAAAGTGTTGCAAAACATTCAAGTCAATAGTAAAACACCCTTGTTTAAATATCGAATTGAACAAGTCGGCGTATCAGTTGCAGCCTTGATGACGCCCGAGTTAATCGCAAAACGTTTAAAAAATGTGGGCGATGCTAACAAAATGATATTGCCAGGTTTATGTCAAGGTGATTTGAGCTTGTTACATCGGCAATACGGTATTCCTGCTGAGCGGGGGCCTGAAGATTTAAAGGATTTACCACAATATTTTGGTCAACAAGGTATGAAGCCCGATTTAAGTTTGCACAGTGTTGAGATTTTTGCAGAAATTGTAGATGCGCCTGACTTGAGTCCAGCAGCTATATTAGCTAAAGCTGAGCATTATAGAACGCAAGGCGCAAACGTTATTGATTTAGGATGTTTGCCCAATCAACCTTTTAATCATTTAGCCGAATCTATTCGCCTGCTTAAAAGTAATGGATTTAAAGTCAGTGTCGACTCTATTCAGCCCGATGAATTGTTGTTGGCGGGTCATGCTGGCGCAGACTACTTACTCAGTTTGACAGAAAAAACGCTATGGATAGCCGATGAAGTGCCATCGACACCCATTCTCATTCCAGCAAAACCTGGCAATATGGCGTCTTTATATCGTGCCATTGAACATTGTTTAAAACATCATAAGCCCTTTATTGCCGATGCAATTTTAGACCCAATTCATTTTGGCTTATCTGATTCCATTGTACGCTACCACCAATTGCGCAAAAAATATCCTGATATCAACATCATGATGGGTGTTGGTAATTTGACAGAGTTGACTGATGCCGATACTACTGGCATTAATGCCATCCTGTTTGGTCTTATTAGTGAAATGAATATCAACGCAGTATTGGCTACATCGGTTAGCCCTCATGCGATGAATGCGATTGCTGAAGCGGATGCTGCTAGAAGAATTATGTATCGTGCAAAGCAAGATAATCGACTGCCGCGGGGTTATGGTAACCGCTTATTAGGCTTACATGATCGAAAGCCGTTTCCCTATACTGCGGCCGAAGTTGATGAAATCGCGGTACAAATCAAAGACCCCAGTTTTAGAATCATGGTCAGTGAGGCTGGGGTACATGTGTTTAATCGAGACGGACACCAATTGGCCGTTGACCCCTTTGTTTTCTACCCTAAACTGGGTGTTGAACAAGATGCTTCCCATGCATTTTATTTAGGTGTTGAGCTTGGTCGAGCACAAATCGCCTGGCAATTAAAAAAACGCTATATCCAAGATGAAGCGCTAACTTGGGGCATAGCGCTTACCGACAACCAGCAAGCAAAGCAGAACCATAGACAAGCTTCGTTGGCGGAAAAGAAGCTTAAAAAAAATGATCTTTGAAACAATCATTGTCAGCACCGATGAAGAGGGCATGGCGCATGTCACACCTTTTGGAATTCAATATGAAGGTGATTTGGTGATGATTTCACCCTATAAACCGTCAACAACATTGCATAATATTTTGGCAGTAAAAACAGCCACGATGAACCTAACGGATGATGTCCGTATATTTGCAGGCGCTTTAACTCAACGACAGCCTTGGCACTTATTGCCAGCAAATCAAATAAAAGGATTTAGACTAGCAAACAGCCTAAGTCACGTTGAGCTCTCACTCATTGAAGTGCGCGAAGACGCGGAGCGACCACAATTGCTTTTGCAGACAGTTGAAACACAACATCACGCGGGATTCAAAGGGTTTAATCGCGCACAAGCCGCTGTGATTGAGTTAGCAGTACTAGCCAGTCGTCTACATTTGCTACCAGCAGAAAAAATTCAGTCAGAAATGGCTTATTTACAAATAGCAATCGATAAAACAGCAGGTGAACGTGAGCAGGAAGCTTGGGGTTGGCTCGTCACAAAAATTAACCAGTACTATCAAGAAAATACAAGATGACGCAACTGTTAATCAGTGTTAAAGATGTAGAAGAATCAAAAATAGCCAGACATGCAGGTGCTGATTTAATTGATTTAAAAGACCCTGATGTTGGTGCATTAGGTGCTTTAAACCTAGAAATTGTAAAGCAAATTGTGCAAGACATAGACGGCAGCACTTCAATCAGCGCCACTGTTGGTGAAATGCATGCTAGCGTAGATGACTTGATGCAAGATATTCGTGTATATGCAGGCTTAGGGGTTGATATTGTCAAAATAGCGTTGACTGCGTTAGTTGATCAGCCTGATTTTTTTAAAAAAATAAGTGAGTTAACGCATCAAGGCATTCAAGTAGTGGCTGTTTTCTTTGCGAACCAGCCATTAGATTTTGCGTTAATACCAAAGTTAAAGGAAAGCGGCTTTTATGGTGCAATGATTGATACACAGCTAAAGCAATCGACATTATTATCAGTGCAACCCATTCAAGTGCTAGCGCGTTTTGTGACTGATTGCCACGCTTCTTCGCTTGTTGCTGGTTTAGCAGGGTCTGTAAACAAAACACACTTAGATGAATTGTTGACGTTAAGACCAAACTTTATTGGAATGCGTGGGGGCGTTTGTGTTAATCACGATCGAACGGCTGGGCTGATGGCGAAAAGCATCACTGAAGTGAAAGATGAGCTGTTAACCTACCAGCCCTATTAATTAAACGCCATTCACCCAGTCGCTACGTTTGCATATAGCGTGTAATTTTAGTATAGTTGGGTGGATTTTTAAAACTGACCCAGCAGTAAACTTCAAAGGAATTTAAGATGAATAAAAAAATACTTGGTTTTGCTATCGTTGCATCGCTCAGTTTAACAGCACTATCAGTGTCGGCAGAAGATATGTACCGTGGTGCTTGGTATGCTGTACCAGGTGTCAGCTATATGAACACAGATAGTGATCTTGATGCAGACCATGATTTGGGTGGCTTTATTGCAATTGGCAAAGAGTTAAATCAAAGCTGGGATTTGCAAGCTCGTCTCGGTTACAACAATAATAGCGAAGATTTTACCGCATCAACCCGTGGCGACTATAAATCGACACAGCTTGGTTTAGATGCGTTATACATGTTCAGTCGTGATCAATTCCGTCCATTTATCTTAGCAGGCTTAGGTGTTACGCGTAATAATCTAGACTACACTGTTTCGGGTGTAAATCTTGATGGAAAGAAAACATCATGGTTAGCTAGTGTAGGCTTAGGCGCGCAATATTTAATTACCGATCGTTTTGGCGTTCAAGTTGATTTACGCCAGCAGTTTAGTCGAGGCAGAGTGACTAGTGGGATTAATGCAACAGAGTCAGGTTCTATTAGTAACACCTTACTCAATATTGGTGGTATTTTCCGGTTCGGCGCGCCCGCACCCGTCATCGTAGCTGCCACTCCAGAACCAGCGCCAATGCCAATTGTACCTGAACCACCACCAGTGCCAGTTGCAACGCCTGTTGCTTCAGAACCTGCTGCAGTGTGTGAAGAAAAACTGG